>VOFK01000661.1_pt1 | contig 13926 bp, 20 predicted proteins | sample 5384121 | NCBI WGS metagenome assembly VOFK01 (sample SAMN12384730, study PRJNA508395) | human gut metagenome | isolation source: healthy gut J | host: Homo sapiens | reverse complement strand
TCTGATATGCTTCGTTCAGTTACGTATTGCTTGAAGCCTGAAAGGCTTTTGGCGAACTTTTTGTTTCACCCAGTGGCGGTATGACAAGCAAGGCAACAAAATAGAATCTTTCGTACTGAACGACCCTACCTACGGCGGGCAAATCCTTGTGGCGGGCAAGAACTTCGGCTCGGGAAGCAGCCGCGAGCACGCAGCCTGGGCTATTGCCGGCTATGGTTTTACGCGTGGTGGTAAGCAGCTTCTTTGCAGATATTCACAAGAATAACGAGCTGAACAACTTCGTGCTTCCGTTGTGGTGAGCGAACCGTTCCTGAAAGAACTTTTCGACTCGGTTTTGCCAATCCAAAGACGGAAGTAGAAGTAAACCTACCCGAACAGACCATTACCAACAAGGCCACGGGCAAGAGTGAGCATTTCGAAAATCAATGCCTACAAGAAGCATTGCCTGATGAATGGTTTGGACGACATTGATTTTCTTGTCGGAAACAAGGATAAAATAGAAGCACTTTGGGAGAAGAAACATGAAGCATAATCATCCGAAGATAGAAATCATGGACACCACGCTCCGCGACGGCGAACAGACCAGCGGAGTGTCTTTCGTGCCCCATGAGAAGCTGATGATAGCCCGTTTGCTGCTTGAAGACTTGAAGGCGGACCGGGTGGAGGTGGCTTCCGCGCGGGTGTCTGAAGGGGAGTTTGATGCGGTGAAAATGATATGCGACTGGGCGGCCCGACGTAATATGCTGCCGAGAGTAGAGGTGCTCGGTTTCGTAGACGGGCATACGTCGGTAGACTGGATACATGCTACCGGCTGCCGCGTCATTAACTTGCTGTGCAAAGGCTCGCTGAAGCATTGCTCCTGCCAGTTGAAGAAATTGCCCGAAGAACATATCGAGGACATTCTGGCAGTAGTGGACTACGCAAACGTGCAGGACATGGAGGTGAACGTCTACCTGGAAGACTGGAGCAACGGCATGAAAGATTCGCCCGAATATGTGTTTCAATTGATGGACGCATTGATTCGGACCAACATAAAGCGGTATATGCTGCCCGATACATTGGGCGTGCTGAACCCGTTGCAGGTCATTGAATTCATGCGGAAGATGGTGAAACGCTATCCGCACGCGCATTTCGACTTCCATGCGCACAATGATTACGACCTTGCGGTGAGCAATGTGCTGGCAGCCGTATTGAGTGGCTGCAAGGGTCTGCACACCACCATTAACGGCTTGGGCGAGCGTGCGGGCAACGCACCTCTTGCCAGCGTACAGGCTATCCTGAAAGACCATTTCAGCGCTGTTACCAATATAGACGAGAACCGCCTGAATGATGTGAGCCGTGTGGTGGAGTCTTATTCGGGCATCGTAATTCCCGCCAACAAACCGATTGTGGGTGAGAATGTGTTTACACAGGTGGCGGGCGTGCATGCCGACGGAGACAATAAAAGCAACCTGTACTGCAACGACCTGCTGCCCGAACGCTTTGGACGTAAACGGGAATATGCATTGGGCAAGAATAGCGGTAAGGCGAATATCCGCAAGAACCTGGAAGACCTGGGGCTGGAGCTGGACGAGGATGCCATGCGCAAGGTTACCGAACGTATCATCGAGCTGGGCGATAAAAAGGAACTTGTGACGCAGGAAGACCTGCCGTACATCGTGTCCGACGTCCTGAAACACGGCATGATGGACGAGCGGGTGAACCTGAAAAGCTACATCGTGAACCTTTGCCTACGGACTGAAGCCGATGGCTACGCTTGAAAATAGAAATCAACGGCAAGGGAGTATGAGGAGAGTTCCAGCGGCGACGGCCAGTACGATGCCTTTGTGCGTGCGTTGCGCAAGATATACAAGGTGACCTTGGGCCGCAAGTTCCCGATGCTGACGAACTATGCGGTGACTATCCCTCCCGGCGGGCGCACCGATGCCTTTGTGCAGACGGTGATCACCTGGAGTGCTTTGAAGACAAGGTGTTCCGCACCCGCGGGCTTGGATGCCGACCAGACGGAAGCGGCCATTAAGGCTACGGTGAAGATGTTGAATATAATAGAAGCTGAATACGATAAATAGATATTACTTATGACTTATAAAACAGTGAAAGATTATTTTTTGAGAAAAACCCAATGTAAGCTATCTGTTTTTTGCTTGCATGATATTTTTGTTTCGTGTTTTCTTGAATTGGTATGCAAATGAGCTGCAGCTCGTCACTCTTATGGATGTGATATGGACGCTTATGCTGACTGCGGGATTTGTGACGGGTGACCGTGTTCGCCGCAAGAATAAAGCAATGAAAGATAAAATAGAAAATGAATTGAAAAAGAATATAATAAGTATGGACTTTAAAATTGCAGTATTGGCCGGTGACGGTATCGGCCCCGAAATATCCGCCGTAGGTGTGGACGTAATGACCGCCGTTTGTGAGAAATTCGGTCACAAAGTAAGTTATGAGTATGCCGTGTGCGGTGCGGACGCCATCGACAAAGTGGGCGACCCTTTCCCCGAAGCTACCTATCAGGCTTGTAAGAATGCCGATGCAGTGCTCTTTTCGGCAGTAGGCGACCCGAAATTCGACAATGACCCCACCGCCAAGGTGCGTCCTGAACAGGGCTTGCTGGCTATGCGCAAAAAACTGGGGCTGTTTGCCAACATCCGCCCGGTGCAGACCTTCAAGTGCCTCCTGCATAAGTCCCCGTTGCGTGCCGAACTGGTGGACGGAGCCGATTTCCTCTGCATCCGCGAACTGACGGGCGGTATGTATTTCGGTGAGAAGTATCAGGACAACGACAAGGCCTACGACACCAATATGTATACCCGTCCGGAGATTGAACGCATCCTGAAAGTGGGCTTTTGAGTATGCCATGAAGCGCAACAAGCACCTTACGGTAGTGGACAAGGCGAATGTACTTGCCTCTTCGCGCCTGTGGAGACAGATTGCGCAGGAAATGGCCCCGGACTATCCGGAAGTCACCACCGACTATATGTACGTGGACAACGCCGCCATGCGCATGATTCAGGAACCGAAGTTCTTCGACGTGATGGTGACCGAGAATACCTTCGGCGATATTCTGACCGATGAAGGCTCCTGCATCAGCGGCTCCATGGGCTTGCTTCCTTCGGCTTCCACGGGCGAAAGCACGCCGGTGTTCGAGCCTATTCACGGCTCATGGCCGCAGGCTAAGGGCCTGAACATAGCCAATCCGCTGGCGCAGATCCTGTCCGTAGCCATGCTGTTCGAGTATTTCGGCCTGAAGGAAGAAGGCGCACTTGTTCGCAAGGCGGTAGACGCTTCGCTCGATGCCAATATCCGTACTCCCGGAAATCCAGGCGGAAGGCGGAGCCAAATATGGCACGAAAGAGGTGGGTGCATGGATTGTGGACTATATCAAACACTAATCTTTATTAAGGAAAGAAAGGGACAAGCGTTTTTTTTCCTACCTTTGCGAGGAGATGCGTCAAGAGTACGGCGATAGCGAGCCTGCTTTTGGTGTGTCTCCTCATTTGTTCTTATTCTGTATAAACTCGGACGAATTATGGCGAAAATAGCGAAGAACTTGACGGAACTCATCGGCGGTACTCCGCTGATGAAGTCTGGCAGGGTACAGCCGGAAGTACGGGCTGCAACAGGATATAGTTGCCAAACTGGAGTCCTTTAATCCCGGCAGGCAGTGTAAAGACCGCGTAGGGCTGGCAATGATTGAGGATGCCGAAGCGCGCGGGCGTTGAAGCCCGGCGCCACTATAATAGAGCCTACCAGTGGCAACACCGGAGTAGGGCTGGCAATGGTAGCGACTATCAAGGGCTATCATCTGATGCTGACCATGCCGGAGACAATGAGTATTGAACGTCGTAATCTGCTGAAAGCCCTCGGAGCGGAAATCGTGCTGACGGATGGCATGGCGGGCATGGCAGGCTCTATTGCCAAGGCAAAGGAGCTGCGTGACCGTATACCCGGTGCTGTGATTCTGCAACAGTTCGAGAACCCTTCCAACGCCAAGGCGCACGAGCTTACTACGGGTGAGGAGATCTGGAGGGATACGGACGGGCAAGTGGACGTATTTGTAGCGGGAGTAGGTACGGGCGGCACGATTTGCGGTGTGGCGCGCGCATTGAAGAAACATAATCCGGACATTTACATTGTGGCGGTTGAACCTGCATCGTCTCCTGTGCTTGAGGGGGGGAGAGGCTGCGCCGCACCGCATACAGGGCATAGGGGCGAACTTTGTTCCGGCTCTTTATGATGCCTCGGTGGTGGATGAGGTGATTCCTGTGCCGGATGATGAAGCTATTCGTGCCGGACGCGAACTGGCATCTGCCGAGGGACTGTTGGCGGGTATATCTTCCGGTGCCGCCGTCTATGCGGCGCGTTTGCTGGCAAAACGTCCTGAATTTGCAAACAAAATGGTGGTTGCTTTGTTACCCGATACGGGAGAAAGGTATCTTTCTACGGAGCTGTTTGCTTTCGACACGTATCCTTTGATAAGTGCAGGGGATAAACGTTTATTCCCAAGGCAGGTACTATAAAAATAAAATCATAAGTATGAAGAAGCTGATTTTTCTCGTAGTGTGTTTGTTGTCAGGCGGTATGCCTGTGTTCTCGCAAACCTATCAGGAGCCTTTGCGACCGCGCTATCACTTATACCGAACAGGACAGTCTGCCGCAGGCGAGAGGACTATATCCGCCGGGCGCGAAGCTGGAGCCTGCGAATCCTCATAATGCCCTTCTGTTCTCCAATCTCGGAACGATACAGCGCCGGCAGCGACAATATGAACAGGCTTTGGAGTCTTATAACTTCGCCCTGAACATCGCACCGCGGGCGGTTCCTATCTTGCTGAACCGTGCGGCTATCTATATGGAACTGGGGCGCAATAACCTAGCACAGGCCGACTATTTGTAGTGTTGGATCTGGAGAAAGACAACGAGGAGGCTTTGCTGATGCGTGCCTATATCATATATGCAGCAACGCGAATATAAAATGGCAAAGGCAGATTATGAGCGTCTGTTGAAAGTGAATCCTACCAGCTACAACGGCCGTCTCGGCTTGGCTACTTTAGAGCAGAGAGAGGGAAAGCATGAAGATGCACTGAGCATATTGAACAATATGTTTGCCGCCAAAGGGAGAACCGCGCAGTTGTCACCTTCCCAATATGCCATGCTCTATGTGGCTCGCGCCGGAGTGGAGAAGGACTTGCACACATACAGATATGGCATTGGTAGACCTGGAAGAGGCAATAAGCCTGGACAGCTCGCAGCCTGATATATATCTGATGCGCGGCGAGATCTACCTTGCCCAAAAGAAGAAAGACCTTGCCAAACGTGATTTCGAGAAAGCCATATCATTAGGAGTACCCCAGTCTGACCTACGCGACCTACTAAAACAAACGGGGAAATAGGGGGTAGCGATTAGTGATTAGCGTTTAGTGGTTAGTGATTAAGTTATGTACAATAAACAGTTAATTGCTAATCGCAAAACGTTAACTCACTGCTCACCAAATCGCTTAATCGCTAATCACTAATCACTATATTTTCGTATTAGGTTGATAAATTCTTTGCCGTATTTCTTTTTTTTGTATTCTCCGATGCCGCTGATGTTGCCGAACTCTTCGAGAGTGGTGGGGCGTGAGGTGCTGAGTAAGTGGAGCACTTGTCGGACAGGACGATATAGGCAGGCAGGGCCTCTTCATCGGCAAGACGTTTTCTTAATTTGCGCAAGGCTTCAAAGAGATCTTCGTTTTCGGTGTTGGGAAGTCCCAGCGGTAGCTCCTTGGGCGGGGACGGTTGCTTTGCGTTTTCTGCCACGTTTGGTTTCGTTTGTTTCTTCCCGGCGTATCACTACCAATCGGGCGGTGGCTCTGCCGAAGAGGACATCGCTTCCTGCGGAAGTTATTTTCAGATGATTATTTTCGTTGTAGGCAATCTCGAAGTATCCGAGTTGCAGCATTTGTAATAAATAATCATGCCAGTCGCGGGCGGGAACATCACGTCCGGCGGCAAAGGTTTTCAGTTGCTGATAGCCTTTGCCTACGACTTCGGGCGACATGTTTCCTCTGAGAATATCCACTAAAACGCCTGTACCGATTTGCTGGTCTGTGCGGACAATGGCGCTCAGGGCTTTTTGTACGATGATAGTTCCGTCAAAGCGTTCCGGAGGGTTCTTGCAAACGTCGCAGTTGCCACAGTCATGGGCTAGCCGTTTCTCCGAAATAACTCAACAATATGCGACGGCGGCAGATGTCCGATTCGGCGTATTGCTGCATCCGTTGCAGCTTCTCTAGGTTGATGCTTTGCTGTCCGCTGTCGGTAGCGAATTTAGTAAGCAAAATCAGGTCTGCAAGCGAGTAGAACAGTAGCGTGTCACTGGGCAGTCCGTCTCTGCCGGCACGTCCTATCTCCTGGTAGAAACTCGATGCTCTTTGGTAAATTATAATGAATAACCCAACGAACGTTACTCTTTGTCTATGCCCATGCCGAAGGCAATGGTGGCGCATACCACCTGCACGCGGTCATTGATGAAATCGTCCTGCGCTTCGTCCCTGAGGGAGGGGGAGAGGCCGGCATGGTAGACGGCGGTGCGGATACCCTGCTTTCTGGAGCATCTGCGCCACGGATTCCGTCTTGCTGCGGCTCATACAGTATATGATGCCGCTTTCTCCGGGATGACGGGCTATGAAGTCTATAATTGCCTTTGACTTTTCCTTCTGCTGGTAACCCCGTTTTACGGTGAGGCTCAGGTTGGGACGGTCGAAGGAAGAGATGAATATCCGGGGATGGTTCAAGTGAAGCTGTTTGATGATGTCTTCGCGTGTAATCTTGTCGGCGGTGGCGGTCAGGGCTATGACAGGCACGTGCGGAAACTGTTGGTGCAGAATCCCATTTGCGCATATTCCGGACGGAAGTCATGTCCCCATTGCGAGATGCAGTGCGCTTCGTCGATGGCAAAAAGCGAGACATGCATATCCCGCAAAAGATAGTTGGCTTCTGCAAGCAGCTTTTCGGGAGAGATGTAGAGCAGTTTCAGTTTCCCTTCCATACATGCCCGGCGCAGGGCGGCATTTTCCGTTTCGTCATTGCTGCTGTTCAGCGCAGCGGCGCTGATGCCGTTGGCGCAGAGTGCCTCTACCTGGTCTTTCATCAGCGAGATGAGCGGTGAAACCACTACCGCGGTACCTTCGCGCAGCAGGGCGGGAAGCTGGTAGCATATGATTTCCCACCGCCGGTAGGCATTAACAAAGTGCGTCGTTTCCGCCCAGAATATGGCGGATGATTTCTTCTTGCAAAGGGCGGAAACTATCGTAACCGAAGTATGTTTTAAGCGTTTGTAGCATAAATAGGTGGCGGTATATTTTGAGGGGACAAAGTTACATTAATTATTGTATAAAACCTCAAAAGGAAGTGTAGTTCAATTTAATAACCTAAATTTAATGCCCAAAGTTAAATAAATCTTATTATTAAGCGTACTTCGCTTCTTTTCAAGCTTTTTCGCTGTTTGTATATTAAAAATATGTACGGGAAAAGTTGCGTATTAAAAAAAAATGTTAGACTTTTGTGTAATCTAAGGGAAGCTCCTTTGGATTTCCGTATTTAACAACCCCTAACCAGTTAATTCAATGAGTGATTTAGAAGAAGAATGCACAGGAGGAGGCTGCAAAGAAGCATCCCTACAACCTGCGTGAAAAGAAAGAAAAAGAAGGCTGCCTACCGTTCCTTGATTCGGCCGGAACTGGCAGACGAACTGTATGACAGGATATTAAATATCATCGTTGTACAGAAGAAGTACAGAGATCCTAATTACTCTGCTAAAGATTTGGCAAAAAGAGTTACAGACTAATACCCGCTATTTATCGGCAGTCGTAAACTCCTCGTTTTTGGAATGAATTACTCTTGTTTATTGAATGAGTACAGAGTAAAAGATGCTTTGCATTTATTGACAGATAAGAGGTATGCTGACAAAAATGTAGAAGAAATCAGCACGATGGTAGGCTTTCGCCAATCGTCAGTCTTTTTATGCTGCATTCTATAAAAATGTAGGAGAAACTCCTAACGGTTATCGTAAGAAACGTGCAGTAAAAAGCAAATAATTCAGTGAAGCTGAATTTATAAAGGAAATATTCCGAGCCATGTGCTCCGGAATACTTCCTTTTGTCATTTTAATACTAACTAATCTTTTCCCAACACACATGAAAAAACAACTGATTTCCGTAATGGTTGCCGCGTCCTTTGCTGACGGCTTGCGGCGGAGCGCAGAAAAACTACTGCCGAGGCAGAAAAATTTGATTATACAGTGGAACAATTTGCAGACTTACAGATTTTACGCTATCGCGTACCGGAGTTTGAGAACTTGTCTCTCAAACAGAAAGAATTAGTTTATTATCTCACAGAGGCCGCTTTGCAGGGACGTGACATCTTGTTCGACCAGAACGGGAAATACAACCTCAGAATACGCCGGATGCTGGAAGCCGTCTATACGGGCTATACCGGCGACAAGACTGCGGCAGACTTCAAGGCTATGGAAGTGTACCTGAAACGGGTATGGTTCTCCAACGGCATTCATCATCATTACGGCTGCGAAAGTTCGTACCGGGCTTCACTCCCGAGTTCTTCAGGCAAGCCCTTTTGAGCGTGGACGCCTCTACACTGCCGCTTGCAGAGGAGCAGACGGTGGAGCAGCTTTTTATGAAGGAGGTGGCTCCTGTTATCTTCGACCCGAAAGGTAATGCCGAAGCGTGTGAACCAGGCTGCGGGTGAGGATTTGGTGCTGACCTCCGCGAACTATTATGACGGGGTGACGCAGCAGGAAGCCGAAGCCTTCTACAGCGCCATGAAAGACCCTAAGGATGAAACGCCGGTTTCCTACGGTCTGAACAGCCGCCTGGTAAAAGAGAACGGCAAGATACGGGAAAAAGTGTGGAAAGTAGGGGGTTGTACGGTGCGGCCATCGGGAAGATTGTGTATTGGCTGAAGAAAGCGGAAGGCGTGGCCGAGAACCCTGAACAGAAAGCGGTTATAGCCAAGCTGATAGAGTTTTATGAAACAGGTGACTTAAAGACCTTTGATGATTATGCCATTCTGTGGGTAAAGGATTTGGATTCCCGCATCGACTTCGTAAACGGATTCACCGAAAGCTACGGCGACCCGTTGGGCATGAAGGCAAGCTGGGAATCTTTGGTGAACTTCAAGGATTTGGAAGCTACCCGCCGCACGGAGATTATCAGCAGCAATGCGCAATGGTTCGAAGACCACTCTCCGGTGGAAAAGCAGTTCAAGAAAGAGAAGGTGAAAGGTGTTTCAGCCAAGGTAATCACTGCCGCTATTCTGGCGGGCGACCTCTATCCTTCGACTGCTATCGGTATCAACCTGCCCAATGCCAACTGGATCCGCAGCCATCACGGCTCCAAGTCCGTAACGATTGGCAATATAACGGATGCCTACAACAAAGCTGGCTCATGGCAACGGCTTCAACGAAGGAGTTTGTATATAGCGATGCCGAACTGAAGCTGATAGACAAATATGCCGATCCGACCGATGAACTGCATACCGACCTGCATGAGTGTCTGGGACATGGTTCCGGCAAGTTGCTTCCGGGCGTAGACCCCGATGCGCTGAAGGCCTTACGGCTCTACTATCGAAGAGGCGCGTGCCGACCTGTTCGGACTGTATTATGTGGCCGATCCGAAGCTGGTGGAACTAGGGCTGACTCCCAGTGAGGATGCCTATAAGGCGCAGTTCTATACCTATCTGATGAACGGCCTGATGACACAGCTCGTGCGCATCGAACCGGGAAACAACGTGGAAGAGGCACATATGCGCAACCGCCAGCTCATAGCCCGTTGGGTATATGAAAAAGGGCGCTGCCGACAAAAAGTGGTGGAACTGGTGAAGAAGGAAGACGGAAAGACTTATGTCGTAATCAATGATTATGAAAAGGTACGGGAACTGTTTGGCGAACTGCTTGCCGAAATACAGCGTATCAAGTCCACCGGTGACTACGATGCCGCCCGCAAACTGGTAGAGGCCTATGCCGTAAAAAGGTGGATCCCGAACTGCATGCGGAGGTCTTGGAGCGGTATAAGAAATTGAACCTGGCTCCGTACAAAGGTTTCGTCAATCCCTAAGTATGAAGCGGTGACGGATGCGGACGGCAACATAACCGATGTGAAGGTGACTTATGATGAAGGGTATGCCGAACAGATGCTGCGTTATAGCAAGGACTACTCCGTTTTGCCTTCGGTAAATAATTAATTCATCATTTCTCTAATCCTCATTATTGATGGAACTAAAAGAACAACTCAAAAGAAATAAAAACCCAGCTCCGCCTCTCCATGAATGGGGCTGTGTCTCAAAGTATGCGTGAAAAGGTTTGGTCTACAAACTTAACTTCGGCGTGGAACCTGCCCCGTATTAAAAGTATTGCTTCTGCTTACGGGAAAGATCATGCCTTGGCGCAGGCACTTTGGAAAGAAGATATTCGCGAATGTAAAATATTGGCGGGATTGCTCCAGCCTGTCGACAGCTTCTTGCCCGAAATAGCGGACATATGGGTGGAGAACATCCGGAACATCGAGATTGCGGAACTTACCTGTATGAACCTTTTCCAGCATCTTCCGTATGCTCCTGCGAAGTCTTTTCACTGGATTGCCGCTGAAGATGAATATATGCAGGTCTGCGGTTTCCTTACCATTGCCCGGCTGTTAATGAAAAAAGGTGATATGAACGAACGGGTGGAGAATGAATTCCTTGACCAGGCAATATCGGCGTTCCTGTCAGGCTCTTATCATGTGCGCAATGCCGCGCTGACCGCTATCCGCCGTTTCATGCAGCATAGTGAGGAAAATGCTTTTCAGGTTTGCCGGAGGGTGGAGGAGATGAAAGAATCTTCCTCGGAATCCGAGCAGGCTTCTTTATAATCTGGTTAGGGAAGAGGTGACAGAGTGATGATAATGCGGTTTACCATTCTCATCATTAATTTTTCTTTTTTTGTTTGCTTTCCGCAAAAAAGGCTTAACTTTGTTGGCTGTTAAAAAACTGCGCCTTTAAATGGAAAGTCAGAACGTGAAAGATACGGTTAGGCAGATATTCACAGAATATCTCAATACGAACGGGCATCGCAAGACTCCCGAACGCTATGCCATACTCGACACTATTTATTCCATAGACGGCCATTTCGATGTTGACACGCTTTATTCGCTGATGGCAGACCAGGAGAATTTCAGAGTCAGCCGTGCGACGCTGTACAATACCATCATATTGCTTATCAATGCCCGGCTGATTATCAAGCATCAGTTCGGAAATTCCTCTCAATACGAAAAATGCTATAACCGTGATACGCATCATCACCAAATCTGCACGCAGTGCGGCCAGGTTACCGAATTCCAGAACGAGGAATTGCAGCACGCCATTGAGAATACAAGGCTGAGCCGCTTTAACTTGACGCATTATTTCATTGTATATGTACGGACTGTGCAGCAAGTGCGACCGCGCAAACAAAAGAAAGAAGAAAAAAATAATAACCATAAGAAAGAGAAATGAAAGTAGACATTCTATTAGGATTACAATGGGGCGACGAAGGCAAAGGCAAAGTCGTTGATGTATTAACTCCGAGATACGATGTAGTGGCACGTTTTCAAGGCGGCCCGAACGCCGGCCATACATTGGAGTTTGAAGGTCAGAAGTATGTGCTCCGTTCCATTCCTTCGGGAATCTTCCAGGGTGATAAGGTGAATATCATCGGTAACGGTGTAGTGCTCGACCCGGCGCTGTTCAAAGCAGAGGCGGAGGCGTTGGAAGCATCCGGCCACAACCTGAAGGAACGCTTGCATATTTCTAAGAAAGCACATCTCATCCTGCCTACGCACCGTATTTTGGATGCCGCATACGAAGCTGCAAAAGGGCGATGCTAAAGTGGGAACTACCGGTAAGGGTATCGGCCCCACTTATACGGATAAGATAAGCCGTAACGGAGTGCGTGTAGGTGACATCCTGCATGATTTTGACAAGAAATACGCTGCGGCCAAAGCACGTCACGAACAAATCCTGAAAGGCTTGAATTACGAATATGATTTGAGCGAACTGGAAAAGGCATGGTTCAAGGGTATCGAATACCTGAAGCAGTTCAAGTTTGTGGACAGCGAACATGAAATAAACGGTCTGCTGTCGGACGGCAAGTCTGTTTTGTGCGAAGGTGCGCAAGGTACGATGCTCGATATTGATTTCGGTTCTTATCCGTTTGTCACTTCTTCCAACACTGTTTGTGCCGGTGCATGCACAGGTTTGGGCATAGCTCCCAATAAGATTGGCGAAGTGTACGGTATCTTCAAGGCATATTGTACGCGTGTGGGTGCGGGTCCGTTCCCGACGGAACTGTTCGACAAGACCGGTGACCAGATTGTACGCTGGGACATGAATTCGGTTCGGTAACCGGACGTAAGCGCCGTTGCGGATGGATTGACCTGGTAGCCTTGAAATATGCCATTATGGTAGATGGCGTCACCAAACTGATTATGATGAAGAGCGATGTGCTCGATTCTTTCCGAAACAATCAAAGCCTTGTGTGGCATATAAGGTCAACGGTGAGGAAATCGATTACTTCCCGTTCGATATCGAAGGCGTTGGAACCGGTGTACGTGGAACTTGCCCGGCTGGCAGACGGATATGACAAAGATGCAGAGCGAAGATGAATTCCCCGAAGAGTTCAACGCTTATCTGTCGTTCTTGGAAGAGCAACTCGGTGTGCCTGTCAAGATTGTTTCGTAGGTCCTGACCGTGGACAGACTGATTTCCGAACGTTATACAGAAGAGTAAGTCTAACTATAGTATGAGATTACATCAGATATACTGATGTAATCTCATTTTTTATTAACCCATCCGCATACTTTATGATGAAACACACCTTTTTTTATCCCTTTTGCAGCATCCTTTTTGCCTGCAAAGGCGCAGACTTATCAACCGTCTGCCGAGAACCCTGAAAGCCCGTCAGGAAGCCTTTTTCAAGACAATAAGTTTGAATACTCCTGCACTGGGGACTATACTGTATGTTGCTACCGGTGAGTGGACGATGACCAATAAAGATTTGAACTATAAAGAATATGCCAAACTTGCCGGGAGGTTTTATCCAAGTTTAATGTGGCTGAATGGGTAAGTGCCATTAAGGCATCGGGAGCCAAATATCTGCTTTTTACAAGTCGCCACCATGAAAGGGTTCCCTATGTTCCATGTCACCAAGTATTCCTATTTATAAGATGCAACCTTTCGCTGCGCGATGTAGTAAAGAATTGGCAGACGACAATGTCATAAACAAGGTAGTCGGGTTTCATTTATTACCCCATATTGACTGGTATCGTGAAGACGCACCTTGGGGACGTACAGGGCGTGGAACCGGAAGGCCAACTGAAGGGAGACGGAAAAGCTATTATACTTTTATGAATAACCAGTTGACGGAGTTGTTGACGAACTACGGTCCGATAGGTGCTATTCGGTTCGATGGCTGGTGGGACCAGGATGCTAATCTGGATTTTGACCGGCAGCCGCCGGAACAATATGCGCTGATACATCGCCTCGCAACCTGCTTTGTCTGGTAGGGAACAACCATCAATCAGGTACCTTTCAGGGGAAAGATATACAAATCTTTGAGCGTGATTCGCAGCGGGGAAAACAGTGCCGGACTATCGAGCAAGATGTCGGTCACCTGCCTCTGAAACTTGTGAAACCATGAACGGGATGTGGATATAAGATTACCGATCAAGATTATAAGTCAACGAAAACATTGATACATTGATCTGGTGAAGGCTGCCGAAAGGATGCAAATTCTGATGAATATCGGCCCTCAGCCGGACGGGTGTCTGCCAGAAGTGGCTCAGAGGCTGAAGGAAGTGGGAGAGTGGATAGCGCATGGCGAAACGATTTATGGCACTCGTGGCGGTATTATTCTCCACA
>VOFK01000614.1_pt1 | contig 13928 bp, 17 predicted proteins | sample 5384121 | NCBI WGS metagenome assembly VOFK01 (sample SAMN12384730, study PRJNA508395) | human gut metagenome | isolation source: healthy gut J | host: Homo sapiens | reverse complement strand
CTCGGTATGCTTCGTTCAGTTACGTATTGCTCTTTTAGTTTCTACATGGACTTACTGAGGCTTTTCTTTTTGATTCTGTTTGCTCCTATTATTTTAGACTTATTCTATTTAAAGAGATTTTTCCTACTTATCTTTTTTTGCCGAACCTAGGAGAAATGAACATACCTTTTCGGATGTGATTTCAGGTCTTCAAGAAGGCTGGCAGCATTGGCTGTTGTAGCATTCAAATTATTAAAGCGATGGATCGTTTAACAACCGATTGTATTGTTCTTTCCTGCTCAATTGGTCTGTAATCATTTTTTTGCATTTGCTAAAGTCGAATCTATTCTGGCAAAATGCGGCAGCGTAATTTTTTTTCAGATTATCACTGACAGTGACGAAATTATCTCCTATGGTGTTCAGCTTTTTAGTAAAGCTGGGGAATATCTTTACCTCGCAATGGTCTGTAACTGTCTGCTGGTGACTTCCATGCTTGCCATTGTGTTTTTACACCTTGATACGATGTGCAGGGTACCCGGGTCTCCAAGGATTGTATTCAGTGGTAAGTAGAGTCTAGCTTGGGAAGCATCTTTTCTACCTGAGGCATGATGGTGGCCTTCTGGTCCATTACACCATTGTTTGACATTGCCTTGTAGGGGTATCACCTGTCGAATACTTTCTCGCGTGGATTATTGGCAAGTAGTAAGTTCATTTTACACCACCATCAGTTCGGAGCTAATTCGGCGGTACTGCCTTTAGGAATACAGTTCCGGGTCTACATCTATTTCCATACCACTTTTCGGTTCATTGTGGTCATAATAAAGGTCGCGTACAATACCTACACAGCCATCGGCAAAAGACCGGACTCGTTTGGTCAATCCATTAATGTTATGGAACTTGACGTAAAATAGTTGGTAGGCTTAAACATATGAATGCCTTTCAGGTAGTTAATACCATATACCAATATGCGAGAAACAATAATGCCCACAATTCCTATTCTAACTTCTTTAGTAAGATACTTCATCATGATGTTATAGTCTTATTATTTATTTCTTTTTCTTTTTAAATTCTTCGATAGCAAAGCGCTGACGCTTGTCTTCTTTCCGTTTTTGAAAGCAATGATAAATGCGTCTTTGAATTTTGGTGCTATCTCCGTTTAGTTCGTAATACCTTATTATAATCGGTCGATGCACCGTATGTGTATTTACAAAGTCCGCCTTCCTGATAATACTCTACACCTTTCAGACCTTTTAGTCGTTTGTCATTGGCAGCAAGCGGACGGGAAGAAGTAAGTATCTGTATTTTAAACACTGGAGCAGCACTATCGGTTTGCCTGTCAGCTACTTTTTCTGTATTTTTGTTTGGTTTCGGTGTTATTGGAAACGGGGGAGGTGTTTCTTCTTCCCCTACTGGCATCCGTATCCTCCGGTAGTAGGGTGCGGCTGCTTCCTGTCATCCGTATTTCATGTTCACGTTTATAAGACAGGAAAGCACGGAATATTCCGTTGGCAAGTGTGGTGGTTCCCGCTTCCGAATTGAGATAACGTTCTTCTTCCGGATTGGATATGAAACCGAGTTCTACCAGGATGCTGGGCATGGCACTTGCTTTCAATACAAGAAACCCCGCCTGGTGTACACCACGGTCTGCACGTTTACAGGTATGGCGGAATTCTTTCTGTACCAATGAGGCAAGGTGTACGCGCTGAGACATGTATTTATCTTGCATGAATTCAAAGATGATATAAGATTCGGCTGAGTTTGATTGAATCCTGCGTACCGCGTCTTGTAATCACTTTCGTATAAAATTACGGAGTTCTCCCGTTTAGCGACTTCTAAGTTGGCATCCGACTTGGCTAAACCGAGCGTCCATGTAGAGGCTCCTTTAACAGTTTTACCGCCCGCTACGGAATTGGTATGAATGGAAATGAATAAATCAGCTTTAGCATTATTGGCTATTTCCGCACGTCTGTCAAGTGGGATAAATACATCTCTTTCACGGGTATATACCACTTTTTACATCAGGGCAATTCCTTTTTATCTGTTTGCCTAATTTGAGGGCAACATTCAGGTTGATAGTCTTTTTCTTTGGAGATTCGGCCTAAAAGCACCAGGGTCATGACCGCCATGTCCGGCGTCAATAACGACAACGAAGTCTTTTTTGCTTCGATGCTGGTAGTGCAAAAAGGAGATGAACAGCCCGAAGCAAATACAGATATATAATATGTGTCGTTTATGTAGTTTCATACCCAAAAGTCGTTGCAAATGTAGTGGAAATTTATAGAAAACTCACGTTTTACATGAAGTTTTGTTACTTTTCCCCAGGATTTGTGAGAGATTTCTTTAAAACAGACTAACTTTGCACCCGCAAATTAAATAGAAAAAAGGTATGTTAGTTCGTTTTCTTAAGAACTGGACATTGCCACTGGCGATGCTTTCAGGTACTTTGGGATACTTTATTCTCGCAATGTCCCTTTCTTGGCGCCTACCAAACCATATATTAATGATTTGATTGCGTATATTACTCCATTGCTGATCTTTGCCCAACTGTTGCTTACTTTTTGTAAAGTAGAAAAAACTGAATGAACTGAAACCTAAAGCATGGCATGGCTGGTTGCTGCTGTTTCAGACAATTTCATGTCTGGCAATTGCCGCTTTGCTGGTATGCTGTCCGATGGATGAAATATATCGGGAAGTATTTGAGGGGCGATGGTTTGTGTGATTTGTCCAACTGCTACTGCAGCGGCTGTCATCACTGGCAAGTTGGGAGGCAGTGCATCTACGTTGACTACTTATACCTTATTGTCTAATTTTGCTGGCGGCAGTAGCGGTTCCTTTGGTTTTTCCGTTAGTGGAGCCTCATGCTGACATGACTTTTTTTGTTGCTTTCCTGAAAATCCTGAGTAAAGTGTTCCCATTGTTGTTGTTCCCTTTCTTCCTGGCGTGGTTTCTGAGAGTGTTTATGCCCCGTGTGCACCCATTTTTTATTGGGTTTCCATGATCTTGCTTTTTATTTGTGGGGCGTCGTTGCCATTGTATCCGGGCAACCTGTTCGTTCCCTGGCAATCAGTGATGCACCGGTTTCAGTGGAAATACTGATAGCCTTTTGCCGGATTAGTGGCTTGTTGCCCTGCAATTCTTTCTGGGTAAGAATATAGGTGGACGTTATAATGACCGTATCAGTGGCGGGCAGGCACTGGGACAGAAAAAAAAAATACGGTTCTTTGCTATCTGGATGGCATATACTTATCTTTGAATCCACTTTCCTCCGTGGGACCGGGATCTTATGTCTTGTGGCAAAATATTATCAATAGTTATCAGTTGTGGAAAAAGAGAAAGAAAGAACTGATAAATAAAACATAAATGACTGAAATATAGTAATTTATATTTTATTTATCTTGTTCCCTTTGTTTTGTTTGCTTTCCTGTGTTTGCCTATAAATTCCTTTATTTTGTTACCGGTTTGTTACTCAAATGCTATTGGGTAACAAAAATAATATCTATATTTGCCATCGGTAACAAAATAAAAACATAAGTATGGCGAAGAAGAAACAAGAGGTCAAATTGAAAGAACCTGTAAGAATCAGATTTAAGCAGAAGCTTGCCAATGGTAATCAATCCATTTATTTGGATTATTACACTGGTGACGTGATTAGAAAAAAAACTATGTTGGTGGTAAACGCCAATACGAGTTTTTGAAGTTATATCTTATTCCGAAAAGACGAGGGAGGATAAGACTAAGAATGAAGCTACTTTGGCACTTGCCAAAAGCTATTCAGAGCAAACGGATTGTTGAGTTACAAAATAATGTGCACGGATTTCAGAATACCAATAAATCCAAAGCAAACGTACTTGACTATTTGTTGGATATGAGAGCGCAATCTAAAGAGCGTGGTAGCTTGAATTATGAAAAAAGACTATTGGTAACACTATCCGTGAATTGAAACTATTCAGAGGGGACTATATCGCTTTTCGTGATATTGATAAAGATTTCCTTAGTAGCTTTGTGGATTTCTTAAAAGCAGGCAAAGAAAGCGAGTAAATACGGAGTAACAAAAAGCAGGCGGATTATTAAGCAATAATTCGGTAGTTGCTTATTATGGAGTATTGCGGACTGCTATAAATAGGGCTTTAAAGATGGCATTATAACAGTAAATCCAACAAAAGAGTTTGATTTTGCCGATAAAGTAAAAAGCAGAAGCAAGCCGTAGAGAGTATCTGACGATTGAAGAATTGAAACTCTTGATAAATACGGAATGTAAATATGAGATAATGAAACAGGCCTTTCTTTTTCAGTTGTTTGTGTGATTACGAATAAGTGATTTAAGAAAGTTGAAATGGAGTGATTTACAGAAAAGCGGTGAAAGGATTAGAATTGAAATAAAGATGCAGAAAAAGACCAAAGAGCCGCTTTACTTGCCTATATCTGATGAAGCATTGAAGTGGTTGCCACAGAGAGGGAAGCTATAGATGCGATTTTTATTTTCCTTTGACGCATGAGGGTACTATAAATAAGATACTTCAAAAATGGGCTAAAGCGGCAGGGTTACTAAACACATCTCATTTCATGTTCACCGCCATACCCACGCTACCATGATGTTACATTATTAGGTGCAGATTTATACACAGTTAGCAAGTTATTGGGGCATAAACATTGCTACAACTCAAATTTATGCCAAGGATTGTAGATAAAAAAGAAAGAAGAAGATAAGTTTGATACCAAACGGATTTAAAAAAAGTACGGAACGCTGATAGCCGCACTTTCTTTTTTTTTTGCCTTTTTACTGGAAAAATATATCTTTGCCGCTACTAACTGAAACAGAGCATATTATGACAGAAGAAGAACTGAAAGTAAAATTCGATTATATACAAGGCATATTCAACCGTTGTAAACTATGCCGCAATTTTGATAGACAGTATCATCGTCAAGGTTCGATACTTGAATGGAGAACAGGCTGATGAACTGGAACGTCAGGAATATATACATGCTGTTAATGAATTAAGCGCAACTATATATCCGTTATGCAGCACTGAATGACATCCAAAAATTTCTACTCTGTACCGATTTCTTTTTGGGAAAGCGGTTTTATGAAAGCCTTGAAGCCCTGATGAAAAAAAAAAGAAAATATCTTTTCATTCTCTCCTCTTTCGTTCAATTATTCCCAATATGCGCAGGATAATACAGTTTACGATGAAGAACTACCTTATTTCTCCATGACAGTAAAAGCTGTTGTGTTGGAAAAGATATTCGGCATACTTGCGAAAAAAGAAAGAGGATAGAGCGCAGGTAGAAACACAGCCAACAGGAACAGGTAGAACTGAATCCGGGCCAACTATCGTTTCTCCAGTAATAGCCGTACCTCCCGTCGGCAAACGGAAAAAATCAGTTTGAATCAATTCTTAATGACGGTCAGATAGAATTGATTGCGGAATGTATGGAATGGGTTAAGATGTTCAATGCCCCCCTTCCTGACGACCTGAAAGCGATACTCTCTTGCAAGCCCAAAGTCATATTCAGGTCTAATAATAACAGGTATCTCGCTTTTCTTTTTCAGAGGATTGAGCTATCAAAAACCTGATTACCCCAATTGGCAATCGGTTATTGCCAACCATAAACTACTTTCTTTCCAAAAAGACAAAAGTAGGGGATAAATACCTCAATCAAGGTGATTTAGCCACAGCTACGGAGTATGAATTATGTGAAAGACATAGACCATGTGAAAAGGATATGCAATCATAGACAAGTATATCAAACAACTGAAAAAACTTTAAGAACAGGTTAAGACCTCAAACATAACTTAATCCGCTATCAATTACTCAATACTTTTGCCCCCGTAATCGATTACAAGTACAACGGAGGGCATGCACTCCCATATTGTTTCACGCAAATACTTATATAGTATGAGTAAGAGTATTGAGATGCGAGTTGAAGAACTCAGAAAATTTAGGTGTTCCTTTCAAAAAAGCGTGCTTAGTTTCGAGGAAGCAAGCAAGTTTTTAAACCTTTCCAAAGTTACCTGTATAAACTGACTTCGGGTAACCTGATACCGCACTACAAACCGCAGGGCAAGATGCTTTATTTTTGAGAAAGCAGAGTTGGAAGCGTGGCTACGTCAAAATCCTGTAAAGACACAAGCGCAGATAGAACAGGAAGCGCAGAAGTATGTTCTTAACCGTCCCTTAAAAAAGTAAGTCTATGGAAAACAAGAAAGGAACGGAAACGCAAAAGATGACGAGGGAAGATTTTGCTGTCCTTTGGAAACCATTCATCTAAAGATAATCGACACTTACGATGTACCGCCCGAAATACTTTGGGTAAATGGCTCTACTATCGGCACATTGGGAAATTTCAGTGCATCTACAGGTAAGGCAAAGAGTAAAAAGACATTCAACGTTTCCGCCATTGTGGCGGCAGCGTTGAAGAATGACGAAGTTCTGCAATATTCGGCTTTCCGGAAAATAAACGTAAAATTCTTTATGTAGATACCGAACAGAGTAAATACCACTGTCACAAAAATGGAACGTATTATGTGTTTGGCAGGTCTTCCCACCGATAAAGACAAGGGATGATTTTATTTTTGTCGTCTTGCGGGAATGTACACCGGATAAGCGTAAGCAGATAATCGACTATATGCTTTCCAATATGGAAGATATAGGACTTGTTATCATAGATGGCATACGTGACTTGATGTATGACATCAATAGTCCGAGCGAATCATCCGAACTGATAAATCTCTTGATGAAGTGGTCGAGTGAATACAATCTCACATATTCACACTGTCTTGCATCTGAACAAAGGGGATGACAATACGCGAGGGCATATTGGTACGGAGCTTAACAATAGGCTGAAACGGTCTTTGCAGGTTACTAAAAAGCACTCAAGACGTAAATATCAGTGAAGTAAAAAGCGATGCATATCCGTGATAAAGATTTCGAGCCGTTTGCATTTCGTATTAATGATAGTGCGCTTCCTGAAATAGCGGAAGATTACATTTTTGAACAGCCCCCAAAGCAAGACCGTAGTTTTCCGCTTACAGAGTTGACCGAGCTACAACACGTGAAGCATTGACTAACGGCTTTGGTAAACAAGTGATACAAGGTTATCCTAAAAGTGATAGCTGCCTTAAAGGAGGGTTACGCAAGTATCGGTTTTGAACGGGGCGCAATGTGCTTGTGAAGCTGAATAAGTTTCTTGTAAACAAGCGAATGCTTGTAAAGAGGGTAAAGGTTATAAGTATAACCCCTGATTTCCACTACTAACAATAGGTTTGGTTTAGTCCGTGTGTATATATAAGAGGAATGAACTTCTTTTGATACTGTGAAGTACAAAGTAAGTTTAGTACAGTTCAGGCGTATATATGACTAAACGGAATTTGTTTCAATTATTCAATCATCAATACATTTAGATTATGACAATCGAAGAATCCAAAAATATAAAGTTGGCAGACTATTTGCACAGTTTGGGATATAATCCCGTGAAACAACAAGGCAGCAGTCTTTGGTATAAATCACCATTCAGGGAAGAGAAAGAACCCTCTTTCAAAGTGAATCCTGACCGCAATTTGTGGTATGATTTCGGATTAGCAAAGGTGGCAACATCATTGCATTGGCGCAAGAACTCTACGCATCTGACAGTGTGCCGTACCTTTTAGATAAGATTGCGCAGCAGGCATTACACGTCCGTCCTGTTTCTTTTCGGCAGCAATCTTCTACACAGCCGAGTTTTCAGCAGTTGGAAGTTGTGCCGCTTTCTTCTCCTGCCTTGTATTCTTACTTGCAGGGAGAGGGGGATAAATACGGAACTGGCAAAAAGAGAATGTAAGGAAGTCCGTTTTTGTGAAGAATGGCAAACAAGTTCTTTTGCTGTTGGTTTTCCGAATGCTTCGGTGGGCATTGAGGTACGCAACAAGTATTTTAAAAAGGGTTGTATCGCACCCAAAGACATCACTTATATACGACGAAGGAGAGCCGAGAGAAACCTGCTACATGTTCGAGGGATTTATGGATTATCTTTTTTCTGACGCAGAAATCCTTGTCTTACCTTATCCCGACCTTTGACAAGCAAGACACATCATTTTGAACTCCAGTTTCCAATCTCTCAAAGCGTTGTACCGTTGGAATTATGAACATATACATTGCTTTTCGATAACGATGCGGCAGGAATGAAAGCCGTGCAGGAATTGCATCGAATACGGCTGGCGTGTCCGAGATTCTTCGTATCTACAGTAACTATAAAGATTTGAACGACTTATCTTACGGGTAAGAAATTGTCGCAGTCGTTAGAGTTCCCACAACCGACAAACAGACCGAAAGGCAGGTGCAGCAACCAACCAAGAAGAAAGGCGCAAAGGTTTTAGGATGTAACCGCCGCACGCACCCACAGGCTTTAAAGTAAAGAAAAAGCCATAGTTCAATAGGGCGTTTTCTAACGCAGCAAGCACCGCTAAAAAACACTTATCGAGCAAAAAGGGGCGATGCCCCTTTGAAACCCGTGAGCCATGCGGCACGTATGTAAAGGGGCAAGCGGAATTGTCTAACGAAAAAAATGTAATTCAATATGGGATATTTACCCTTTTGATTTCAAGAAAGCAAAAGGCGCATCCGATGCCCGGATGTCCGACCATTGAACGCCGGGTGATAGCGTTAACGTTGACCCCACACGAACGCATCCTCAATCGGGAACTTGTACAACTTCCCAAAGGAGTAACGGAACGTGACGAAGCGATAGCCCACCGCATCAAGTCGGCAGGCATCAGCGCAAAATTACGCCTGACCAAGTAAGGGCTATTCGTAAGCTATGCTGTCGGGAACGCACGAGGACATGATGAAGACAAACAGGACGGACGTATAGATGAATGGTGTGACGATGCAGCCCGATTGTGTGTGCAGATGATGTGTTGAACCGTGATAGGTTGGTAGCCTATCATGATGATTACGCTAAAGTTATGGAGATACGGTTGCAGCGTGGTGTACGTGATCGAAGCCGACATACCACTACCAAGCCCAATATTACCGGCGCGATTTGAAACGCATTGCAGAGCTGGTGAACTCGAAACAGACGCAGCAACTCAATCCGAAAAAGAAAGCAGCGGAGAAACGCATCACAAATCAAAAGAGAAATCACAGAACGGCTTGAAGTGTTAAGACAGAAGCTAAAACCGCCATTATCGCAAAGCGTAGGTTCTCTTTGGGCAGTGGAGAAATCAAAGAACTGAAACAGGAGAACCAGCAGCTTCGTGATGAAGTTGTTGCTCGTGACGAGAGCATCGAAAGACTGCAAAAATTTATATGCAGAAGCAACGGGAACAGCAGGGAATTGGTAAAAAGTGCAGGGTAAGTTACATCATGAAACTGGATGAAACCTGAAAGGAGATATCACGGCTGCAGATGATTAAAAAGGCTTGTGCATGGCTACCACTACTAAAAAGAACTTTTCCGAATGGAAAGGCTCATGTCGTGTTGTCGGTTTCTCAACTGAACAAACAGCAAAACTGATGTTAGGGGAAAAGATAGAACATAATGGCACACTCCTATTCCGAAGAGGTATAAACGAAATTTTGTAACGGATAAGGTGACTGCACAAATAGTAACAGCTTCAACTGTTGGAAAGAACAAGTGGTGCTAATCATCAATCAAAAAAATGTATCCGATTGGTTCAGGGAGCCTGTTTAGCAAACTCTATCAAAGGATACAACTGAAAGAGGTGCAGAAAAGGAGCAAAGGTTTTAGCCTGTAAAGAGGCAGGTATTTTGGCTGAAATACAGTAAAAAGTGCAATTCACAATGAATGATATACTGTACCTTTTGCTATATTTGCATATAATCCATTTAATATTAAAAGAATGAATGCGGATTTTGATTATTTAGAAATAAACCGGAAGTCTTGGAACAACAGGGTAGATATCCATCTGAAATCTGACTTTTACGATGTCGAAGGCTTTTTGAAAGGTGAGTCGTCTCTCAATGATATAGAACTTGGTTTACTTGGAGATATAAAAGGGAAATCTATTCTGCATTTTACAATGCCATTTCGGACAAGATACTATTTCGTTGGGTAGACTTGGCGCAAATGTTACAGGTGTTGATTTATCCGATAAAGCGATTGACCATGCAAAGGTATTAGCCGGGAAAAAAGCAAATGTTAAAACTTTTATCTGCTGTGATATTTTTATGATTTGCCTGCTCATTTGAATGAACAATTCGACATCATATTTACAAGCTATGGGAGTGATTGGCTGGTTGCCGGATATGAATAAGTGGGCTCAGATTATTTCAAATTATCTAAAAACCAAATGGGAAGTTTGTATTTGTGGAGTTTCATCCGATTGTGTGGATGTTTGATGATGACTTTAAAAGGATTGAATATAACTACTTCAATTCCGGTGCAATCAGAGAAACACAAGAGGGAACCTATACGGACGGGGAAAAATGATTTGTTGCAAGAATGTGTAACGGAATCATAGTTTGAGGGAGGTTATAAATAGCCTTATACAAAAAGTGGGCTTACCATATCTTCTTTTGATGAATTTGATTATTCACCCTATAATTGTTTTTCCCAAACAGTTGAATGTGAACCCAAATATAGGATAAAAACATTAAAGTAATCATATTCTGATGGTCTATTCCATAATAGCTACAAAATAAGAAAGACTGAAAAGAATTTACCATAAATATAATAGATATGAAAACAGACTTTACAATCAGGGAAGCTCAACAGACGGATACTATTGCGCTAAAAGAATTATTTCAAAACACTGTTCTTGCGGTAAATAGCAAGGATTATTCGCAGGCAGAAGTTGAGGATTGGGCATCCTGCGGAGATGACCTTTCTAACATTGAAGAGATGATAAAGACCCACTATTTTATTGTAGCTGTTAATCAACAGTCACAAATCGTTGGTTTTTCATCTATTACGCCTCATGGCTATTTACATTCTATGTTTGTTCACAAGGACTTTCAAGGTAAAGGTATTGCTACGATGCTTTTGGAAGAAATAGAACGGTATGCAATTACAGCCGGAATTATGCGGATTACATCCGAAGTGAGCTTGACTGCTCGCCCTTTCTTTGAAAAAAAAGGTTATATAGTAAAGGAAGAACAAAAGCGCAAAGCGAATCAGCCTTTCTCTCACTAATTTTTGGATGGCAAGGGAAATGGCTAAAAATCAAGCCTTATAATGGTCGTATTCCTGCTTGTGGTGTCTTTTGTGGGGGATGCCCCATATATACGAGAGAAAAAAGAGCTTGCAGAGGAGCCGAGTTAAATCATTCTCGTTGTGAAAAATGCAAAACATTTCATTTATGTTGTTTTGGGAAAAAGATAACACATTGTTTCCAATGCAGCAACTTCCCATGTACCAGATTTAAAGGATTTGCCAAACGTTGGCAAAAGCATGGACAGGATTTTATTGAAAATCAAAAACTGTTAAGTGAGATAGGTGAAGTGGCGTTTTTGGAGTATTATAATAAAAAGGTTACAGATTAAGTCAAGTTCGTTTTGGATATATAGACAAAGGAACAAACTAAACTTATTTATACTGACAGCAAAATATGTGCTGGCGAAAAGAAAACAAAGTTTTGTCGTTTCGCCAGCATTATTTTTGTACTTTTGTCACATATAACAAAATACAAATGGATATAAATCAGAATTATAGAGAAGCTGTAAAGACCATAAAAGAAGCTATCCTACGCAGCCAGTACCGTGCAGCCGCATCGGTGAACAAGGAACAGCTATCTCTTTATTACGGCATCGGACGTTATGTGTCGGAAAATTCCCGTACTGGCTTTTGGGGAAAAGGTGCAATTGAACAGATATCTTCCCTATTGCAAAAAGAATTGCCGGGGCTAAGGGGATTTTCAGCTTCGAATATAAAGAACATGCGAATATTTTATGAAGCATGGGAATCTGTTTTAAATCGCCAGCCACTGGCTGACGATTTAGTATTGGATGAAAAATTACTTCTTGTAGAAATTCGCCAGCCACTGGCTGATGAATTTAACTGGTCAGACTTCCTTTCAATCGGCTTTAGTCATCATACTGAAATAATATCCAAAGCTAAGACTTTGGAAGCAAGGCTGTTCTATATACATGAGTGCGCCACTCGCTATTGGAGTAAATACACTTTAAGGGATTACTTAAAAACAGACCTGTACAGCCATCGGGGCACTTTTCCTAACAATTTCGCACAAGCATTGCCTGATACCAAGCAAGCTCTAAAAGCTGTTTGCTCATTCAAAGATGAATACTTGCTTGATTTCATTAATGTGGAGGAACTGAATGAACAGGAGGAGGATTTAGACGAAAAGATAGTAGAAAAGGCGATTGTTGCCAATGTGAAGAAGTTTATCATGACCTTCGGACAAGATTTCAGTTTTATAGGCAATCAGTATCGTATGGAGGTTGCAGGAGAAGAAATGTTTATTGATTTGCTCTTTTTCAATCGGGAGCTTAATTCCTTGGTCGCAGTCGAACTGAAATCCGGAAAATTCCGCACATCTTATTTGGGACAACTGAATACTTATCTATCTGCTTTAGACACATATATCCGGAAGCCGCATGAAAACCCTTCTATCGGAATAATCCTTTGCAGGGAAATGAATCAAACCTTTGTAGAGTTTGCCGTTCGTGATTATAACAAGCCGATGGGGGTTGCTACTTACCATGCATCTAAAGACATGCCGGAACGGCTTCGTAACGCTTTGCCGGACATTGAGGATTTGAGAAAGCTATTGTAAAGCAAAAGCCTTATTTCTTTTTCGGACAGGTAATCGCCTTTTATTACCTTTACATAAGAAACCCGCCACCAAGCTAATTTCTTCGTTTTTTGTTACGATTTTGTCACCTGCCGTTAGTAATAGACTGATTTCTTCTTTGATAATCAGCTTGATATCCTGATCCATATATTATATATGGCAGAATCAGTAATTAAGGTCAGGATACCCGTAATTTATCGCCTACAAAGAACTCAAGCAAATATACCTAAATTTGCAACATCATAAAATATTAAAACGTATATTTGAACCAAATAACATAAATCGTATGAAAAAGACTCGGATTATTTATGACGGTAATCATGATACTGTGTATTACCGTAAACGCACAGAAACAGAGCAACAGAACATTAGTAGCTTACTTCTCGGCGACAGGTACAACAGAGAAAGCCGCCAAACAGATAGCGGAGGTGACAGGCGGAGCCCTCTACGAAATACAACCTGCAAAGAAATATACCTCCGCCGACCTGACCGGCACGACAAATCCTCGCGCAAAGCAGTGTGGAAATGGCAGATGCCTCGTCACGTCCCGCATTGCGTTCCCAGCCCCACAGCTTGGCAGCCTATGATACCATCTATATCGGTTTCCCCATTTGGTGGAACCTGCTCCAAGAATCATCAACAGTTTTATAGAAAAAGGTGATTTCACAGGCAAGATCCTCATTCCATTCGCTACCTCGGGTGTGGAAGCCGCATTTCTAACGCCGAACAAGAATTAAAGAAAGCCTACCCCAGCCTGAACTGGCAGAAAGGCAGGCTGATGAACGGTGCTACCAAAGAAGAGATTAAACAATGGACTAAAAAAATAAATAGTATGAGAAAGAATTTAGAGCAAAACCTTTTTACCTATCCGCAGCCGGTATTTATCATCGCTGCTTACGATGAAAACCATATCCCCAATGCGATGAATGCAGCTTGGGGTGGTATCAGCGAAATGAATGAAATCAGTATTTGTGTCAGCAAAGGTCACAAGACAACGGCCAACATCCTGAAACGCAAAGCATTCACAGTGAGCATGGCAGAAGCCGGGCAAATCATCGCTTGCGATTATGTAGGCATTGTTTCGGGCAACAGAAACCGACAAATTCGTCCGTGCGGGATTCCATGCCACCCGGTCGGAATTTGTGGATGCCCCGCTGATTGATGAATTATCCGTAGCTGTGGAATGCAAGCTGAAGGATTAC
>VOFK01001145.1_pt1 | contig 13940 bp, 23 predicted proteins | sample 5384121 | NCBI WGS metagenome assembly VOFK01 (sample SAMN12384730, study PRJNA508395) | human gut metagenome | isolation source: healthy gut J | host: Homo sapiens | reverse complement strand
GAATTTTTCGCACCGCGTGCACAGGCGCCGGCCTTCCCATGTATATTACGTATCCGTGGACCGAGTCCAGCCCGAACGCATCGGTAAGAAGGTTGTAGTCGATAAATTCAATCCCATTTCGGCGGCAAGTTCTGTCACATTTGGGAACGTACGAGATTCCAGTAATGCGCGGTGGGGGTTTTGATCAGCAAAAGCGGGATGCCTTCCTGCTCGCAGAGCGTCTGAATTTTGGCGAGGTATTCCACCGCTTCGTCCAGCAGAGGGCTGACACTGACGGTATAGGCACTCAGCTCCCGGATTCATCCATGTAATCCGAGCGGACGGTGAGCGGAACCGAGGGGAACAGCGCCTCAAATCCCATGAACAGTGCCGGCTCGGCCAGCGGTGCCGAGGTAAAATCGTCCTTGCCGATATCGAGCCAGCGGTCGTGATACCGCAGCATCGGAAAAAAGACCCGACAGGATATTCAGAGGTGGCATCCCCGCTGTTTTCGACAACCTCAGACACGGACAGATCCTGCTTCCTCGCATTCGCCCGATCGATCGAGCCGCCCTTGCCGTAAATTGCTTGGGAAAATTCCAGCTTGGTTTTATTCAGCGGCATATAGTCCAGCGCCCACCGGTAGTTTTCTTCGGTGATTTCCAGATATTCAATCAACATCAGCACATCGATTACCACTAGCTTGGGCTGATGCCGGGACAGTGCGCTTTTCAAAAAATAATAAGAAGTACATCGACTGGTCGGATGTGGCAAAGTTATAGGCGGAAATGCCGTATTCCTCCACAACGTAACGGTACTGACGTTTGTTGTAGATGTTACAGGAACCCAGAAACAGCACATCCACGCTGTCCTCCGGCAGGTCATAAAACTGAGAAACAATTCCGCTCGACGGTGTGGCTTTTACGGTGAATATCGTCGGATACCGCAGAAAATCAGCGTACAGATCAGCGGAAATACCAGCATTTTGATCAATATTTTGTGCTTTACGCATCGAATAAATCACCTCTCTTTAAAAGGTTTGGTAAATGAAGCTTTCCGCATTATAGCCGAGGCCGTACACGCCGAACAGCGGGATAATCAGCAGTCCGCCCATGTAGACGGCCCAGCGCAGCGGGAGAGGAAACTGGGCAATGGTTTTGCGGATTTCGATTTTACGGTGAAGCAGGCTGACGGTGAGCATCAGCAGCGCTCCGCAGACCACCATCCAGAAGCCGTGGCGGGACAGCCCCAGCTGATACAGCGTGCCGTCAAACAACTGCCAGGGCTGCCAGTGGGTGAAGATGCGCTCGACAATGGTGAACCCCTGCCGCAGGGAAGGAACCCGGAAAAAGATCCAGGCCAGGTTGACCAGATTGAAGGTGAAAAAAGATTTTCCATGCCCGGCGCACACACAAGCGTGCCGGTGACAGCACCTGCGCCGGCTTTCCGCCGCGCCGCGAACGCTGTGCGGATGCGCTGCCAGAGTGCGCCGGCCACCTGATAGGCACCGTGCAGCAGGCCCCAGAAGAGGAAATGCAGGCCGACACCATGCCATAGCCCGCTGACAAAGAAGACGATCAGGGATATTGACGTATTTGCGGGCGAGTCCCTTGCGGTTGCCGCCGAGCGGGATGTAGACGTAATCCCGCAGCCAGGAACTCAGCGAAATATGCCACCGCCGCCAGAAATCCTGAATGGAAGTGGCGAAATACGGCCGTTCGAAGTTTTTGGCCAGATCAATGCCGAACATCTCGGCGGCGCCGCGCGCGATGTCGACGCAGCGGAGAAATCGGCGTAAATCTGCAGGAATAGAACAGGGAGGCTGTCAGCAGCGTAATGCCGTAGAATTGTTCGGCGTTCCCGTAAACGTAGTCGACCAGCACCGCGGCACGTGTCGGCAATTACCATCTTCTGGATGTAGCCCCAGAGCATCAGCGCATGCCGGAGCAGAAGCGTCTCATAACGGAAGCGGTGTGGTGCATACAGCTGCGGGGCGAGGCTGGCCGAATCGAGGGATCGGTCCCTGCAGAATCTGGGGAAAGAAAGCCATGAACAGGGTGAACTTTTGCCGGATTTTTTTCGAATTTCCCGGCGGCGGTAAACGTCAATGATGTAACCGGCCGCCTGAAGGGGTTAAAAACGATATGCCGATGGGCATCAGCAGACTGAGCGGCTCGAATGTGAGGCTGATACCGGCCAGCGCGGCTATACGCCCGAGGAGGCTCAGGGAATAGTTCCCGAACTTCAAAAAAGCCAGCAATCCGATATTGACAAGCAGCGTGAGTGCAAGAATCGCTTTGGCGGCGCCGCTTTTTTGTTTTCCGCAGCCGGTACACCGCCAGTGCGCCGCCCCAAGTGGTAGCGATACTCAACAGCAAAAAGGCGATGTACCGCAGGTCAAAGGTCAGATAGAACAGAAGGCTGACAATCAGCAGCCATACCCATTGGATTTTGCTCGGCAGCAGGTAATAAATCAGTACTGCCACGCCGAGAAATGCCAGAAAGCTCAGCGAAATAAAGCCCATACCTGCAAATCAATCCTTTCCCGTGATGCTGCCGCAAAGGCAGGAATAAGAGTATTCCGGCCTCTGTTTCTAAAAAAGCGTACTTTTCAGGATGCCCCATTTTTCAACCGGGTTTAAAAGTCGGCACGCAGAACCAAAAACTGCTGCGTTTTTTTGCGTTCAAAATAAACTTTTTCCTTGTAAAACTGGGGTTTTTCTGAAAAAAAATACGCCTTTACAGAAAAAAAGAAAAACACACGCAATTATAACAGAATTCGACAATCAAGGCAAGAACAAAAATCGCCGCAGTGCGTTAAAAAAACCGCCGATCCTCGTGGGTCGGCGGTTTTCTTCTGTTTTTTGCCTTGCCCGTGGATTGGCGGATGATCAGGCTGGTTTGCAGCGTGACTGGATGGATTTCCTCACCAGAAAGCGCAGTACCCCTTCGGTGAAGATGGCGTACACCGCCCCTTAATCCGGCACTGCTGGTGTGCGAGGGGCGGGTGGACTGGTGCGCGCCGGAGGAAAATAGACACGATTCGGCGGTGTGCATCCGTTAATTCTGCTGCACATCGTATGGAAAACCGTCTGTTTCTCCGTGGGTTTGTGGTATACCGACCTGCTGCTGGCAGCAGGCCGGTTTTTTGCGTTTTAATAGTAAGAACAGAAGACTTTTTCTCCAAAAAATCACCATGAATTTCATGTGATATCCCATAGTTTTGAAATTATGTACAATTTATAATAAAAATAGAAATAGTTTTAATGTGAATAGTCGAGGGAGGCGGAACGATGACAGGAAAAGAAAGAATCCAGCGGATACTTCGGCGGGAACCGGTCGATCGGATCGGGCTGTATGAGCATTTCTGGCCGGATACCGAAAAGGCTTGGGCGGATACCCTGCGCGGGCAGAGCTTTGAGGACTGCTTCGGGCTGGATATTCAGGAGAGCTGGCCGCTGAATCTGGTTATCGACTTGGATTTTTGCGCCTCGGGTAGTAGCGGAAACCGAAGAAACCATCACTTATCTGGATGGCAACGGGGCGACCATGCGGCGGCATAAGCTGCACGACTCCACGCCGGAGCACGTCGATTTTCAAATCCGGGAACGGGCAGACTGGGAAGCAGCGCGCGGCAAACTGACGCCAGATCCCCGGCGGATCGATTTCCACGGCTACCGCATTGCCCGGCAGCAGGCGAAGGAAGCGGGCCGCTTTTTTTATGTGGAGCGGTGTGAACGTGTTTGAATCCATTCATCCGATCTGCGGTCACGAAAACCTGCTGGCGGGCATGGCACTCGACCCGGATTGGGTGCTGGATATGGTCACGGTATATTCTGAACTGGCGGTAGAGCTGCAGCGCACGCTGTTTTGAACAGGAGGGTTATCCGGACGGGATCTGGTATTTTGAGGATATGGGCTACAAGGGGCATCCATTTATGTCCCGTGCCATGTACGATGAGCTGATCCAGCCGGGGCATATCCGCACCATCCGCTTTGCCAAAGGAGCACGACATGCCGGTGATTATGCATTCGTGCGGCTATGTCGAGCCGCTGCTCGGCGGGATGATTGAAGCGGGCATCGACTGCCTGCAGGCAATTGAGGTGAAGGCGGGGATGGACCTGCTTCAGCTGCAGCGGGAGTACGGGGACAAAATTGCGTTTATGGGCGGCATTGATGTGCGGGCGCTGTATTCCAACGACCGCGAGGTCATTGACCGGGAGCTGGAGGCAAAAATTCCGGTGATGAAGGCGGGCGGCAACTATATCCTTCACAGCGACCATTCCATCCCCAAGACGGTAACGCCGGAAACCTACCGTTATTTTGTGGAAAAGGGTCTGTCGCTGGGCACCTATTGAAACATGCGGGAGGCGGTGGGGATGAAAACAGGAAAAAAGCGCTTTTGCTGTTGGTTGTGGGCTTGCTGCTGCCGGCGGGGACGGCTGCCGGAGCACGGCTGCGCCGCCCTCGGCTTTGTCCGATCGTCGCCCGCCGTACAGGAGGCGCCGGCGGATAATTCTTTCCGTACAGGAGGCGATTGATGTGGAGCTGGCTTTTCCTGGCTATGCCCGCAAAGCGGTGACCTTCGGCTATGACGACGGCTGCATACAGGATCGCCGGCTGACCGCGCTGTTCCGGGAATATGGCCTGAAGGCGACTTTTTAATCTGTATTCGGCCTGCTTTGGAGAGAGCACCGAATTCATCATGGCGGCTTTGAACTGGATTATTCAAGATTGCGGAAGACGAGGTGGCCGCACACTGTATGAAGGCTTCGAGGTGGCCTCGCATACCGGCATCACTATGCTCTGCGCTCGCTGGACGATGCAACCGTGCTCGAGGAGATCGCCTCCGACCGGCAGGCACTTGCCGCTTTGACTGGATATGCGATGGACGGCATGGCTTATCCGGCGGCGTGTACGACAGCCATGTGCGCGATCTTGCGGAACAGAGCGGAGTGCTGTACGCACGATCAACGAAACCAAAAAGCACCGCGCTGCCGGAGATTTTTTTATCAGTGGCATCCGACCGCGCATGACAGTGACCCGGCCTCCTGCCTGGAATTGTGATCGTTTTCGACATCGTCGGGGAAAGAACTCCGGCTGCTGTATCTGGGGGCATTCTTTGAACTGGATAAGGAGGGAGGCGCCCGCTGGAACAACCTGCAAAATCTCTGTGAAAGCCTTGCCGGGCGGTCGGATGTGTGGTATGCCGACAACCGGAGCATCTGCCGGTATGTCCATGCGCTGCGGCAGTATGAACGGGAAGGGATCAACTGTTCCGACATGACCCTGTATGGGTTTGCCGGAGAAAAACCCGGTGTCGGCCGCTCCCGGGCAATCGTTCGGCGCTTAAGCCGGCAAACCGGGCGGACACTGCCGCCCGGTTTGTTTTTAAACGTTTCCGTACCGGGGGCATATTCTTGACATACCAGAAAACAAATGATAATATAAATGGTATTATATATAATATATTGAGCGGTTTAATTTTAATTGTTATTCATATTTAACGATAGGAGGGCGGATATGGCCGAAAAAAAGCTCAAAGACGATATTATCAAATGGAGCGTGGATACCAAGCGGAGAGTGAGCAAGCAATTCAACGGGATTGCGGACACGAAGATCTATATCGACATCAATTCCTATGAGCAGGATCTGAAGCTGCACTACCATGAGTTTTATGAAATCGTCTATGTCATGTGCGGGTCGGCCACCCATATTATCAACGGCGAAGCGCACAGCGCGTGCATGGGGGATCTGTTCCTGCTCAATACGATACGGCGCACACTCGTGGATGTCAGCTCCAATTATAAAATGATCAGCATTTCCTTTCTGCCGGATATTGTCGACCCTCGCTTGCCGATTCGCAGAATGTCAACGATTTGCTGATGTTTCTGATAAATGAAGAGATTTTTGAGCATGACTCGAATGCCGGATTTATTGTTCTGCATGCCTGCGCGAAGGAATTTGAAACCATGCTCGAGGAAATGTACAGCGAATATGCCAACCAGAGGGATTACAGTCCATTTATCCTTCGGCATCTGATGTCGGTGGTGCTCGGACGTGTTTACCGGATCGCGTCGCAGAAATACGAGATCTCCTCACAGGATAACCTGACCGGTGTGATGCATTATATCGACCAGAATTATATGCGGCCCTGCAAGCTAAGTGATCTGGCAAAAATCGCTCTGCTCAGCCCGTCGTATCTGTCGGCGCAGTTCAAAATCCGTTTCGGCGTCAGCATAAGCGATTATATTCATATGAAGCGTATGGAAAATGCCTGCTCCCTGATGAAAACCACCGACGATTCCATTTTTGGCGATCATGCGGGAGGTCGGGTATAACGATCCCAAGAATTTTACCGGATTTTCAAATCCCATACCGGCATGACGCCGGGGATTATCGTGAGAGCTGTCGGCAGAAGCGTATACGCTTTTAAGGCCCCCCCTGCTAAAGGGGGCCTTTTTATTTTGTGAAAAAGTTTGCCGTTGGTCATAAATTGCAGCAGACAAGCGGTCAACTTTCAAAAAGAATCACTAATACATACAAATTAAAGACCATAGACCTGGATTTTATATGGATTGTATAATGAATATGACGATGGGTCGGTGATTGTCAGCAAGCAGGTACTCCGCAGAGGGGGTGCCGGCGAAAATGAAAGGAAGGGTATTGATGAAAAAAAGCACTGTCGATTCTATGCGCAACGGTTTTGCTGTGCACGGGCATGGCGTCAAGCGCGGCCGCATCGGCGGACGCGGCGGTGAGCGAACAGGTGTTTGACATGTCTTCCTGTGCGTTCGACAAAATGGGGCACCTGGAAAGGGGGGAGAATGCGGTTCTGGATTCGCTGAGCTATGATGCGGCGAAGCGGTCTGGCACGCATCAGCGTCTCCTATGAAACAGGCATGGGCCGTCAGGGGCGGCGTCGGCCTGCTCAATGACTCCCTGAAGCTGGAAGCTGGCGCGGAGAAAAAACCGGTTTGTCAAGATCCGGCTGAGGGTGGATGCGCATGCTAAACAGTTTGCATTTGACAACTTTGCTTTCCACTATAAAACTGCGGCGGACGGTGTTGTGAGCGACTGGACCTCCAACTTCGGTTCACCGGCGCTGATGACCGGATTGCATGACAGCGAGGAGTTTATCACCGCGGTGTTTGATCTCGGCCCTGACCGCGGATGTGGAGCTGAACACCCCGCGCGTCTCGACATCAACACCAAGGACCCCGCCGACGGCATGAGTGCAGGTGTGGGCGGTGAAAAAAGGGCAGCCTGTACATCGATTATATCGGCTTCTTTTGACACCAAGGCGGCTGCTGACGCGTATGCGGGCGGCAAAAAAGATATCAGCACGGTGTATCACTTCAGCCAGTTTGCGATGGGCACCTGGGCGGGGGAACCCGGTTTATGACAGCCTGCAGTACGATGCCGCGGCCAAAGCGGGCCGAATCGGCGTAACCTATGAGCCCAACCCGGAAGTGGCGCGCTACGGTGCGGCCTGCTTCTCCGGCAAAAACATGGCGGTGCCGGTGGGTGCCGGGAAAAAAGTTTGTCAAACTGCGCATTCGTTCGGACGAAAAGTCCAAGGTGTATGCGTTTGACAAGCTGATGATCCACTACGCTCGATGGGGATGCCGGATGGCAGAGCAATTTTTCGAATCTTGATAAGGCGGCCGGTCTTCATGGCAGCACCGATTATGGATGTGATCGTAGATCTGGGGTTTGGTGCCGATTCCACGCTGAAGGCACTGCGTTTTGATGTGACCACGAATGCGGACAGCGAAGGTCATACCGTCGGGGTTGGCGGAGGAAACGGCAATCTGTATATCGAATATGTTGGCCTGTTCAATTCTGCTGCGGATGCTGCAGCATTTACGCTGAATGCGGGCGGTGACGGTGGCGATGACGGAGACGACGGTGATGATGGCGAGCAGGGCGACGATGGCAAGGAGTGAAGGCGGCGATGATGGTAAGGAAGAGGATAAACCCGTGACATCGGCCCAGCTGGATGCAGGCGAAAGCAACGGCGTGGCTTTCGCGAATGGCCTGAACGGCTTTGGAGCAAGGGAGAACCCTGCCTCGGTTATTGAGGCGGATGCCACGGAAAAAGCGATCCATCGACGGCAAAACCGGTGCGCAGCTGCTGTTTGAGCCGGGAGAGACTTTGCCATCGGAGCAGACAAAAAACCGCTACATGAAGGTGCGGATCAAGGGTGATGCCTCCCTCTCGCTTTTGTGAGCTACTTCATTGTGGGGGAAGATGCTGCGGATACAGTGTTGGCCCGACGCTGGGCTGATCAAAGATCTGAAAATCAATCCGGACGGCTATGTTGATATCGTTATGGACATGTACGAAAAAGGCGAAGGAGGTACGGTTCGGACTGGGACGGCACCCTGCGCAATTCCGGCTGGATATATGCATCAGAAGGACGGCTTTTACAGTGCAGGAGCGGCTGTTTGTCAGTATATCGGTTTCTCTTTGACACCAAGGAAGCGGCGCAGGCGTTTGATGGCGATTTCACCGACAAAACCGGCAATACGCAGACCGGTGTCGGTGCGGCCAGCGTCGCTGTGGGCGTAACCGCGGTGCTTTCAGCGGCGGCGCTGCTGTTTGTCACAGCCAAAAAGCGCGGCAGAGCCTGAAATATATACGGGAGGGAGCAGAGAATGATGCGCGTGAAAAAATTCGCGGCAGCGCTGCGCTGGCGGTGGCGGCCGGTATGGCGATGCCGGCGTCGGCGGCCGGACGGGTAACCAGCTTTGAAAACGGTTTTGCGGACGGCTGGGGGAAAGGAAAACCGGAATCGGTCATCGAAGCGGACGCAGAAGAAAAGCGATCCGCATCGACGGCAAAAAAACCGGTGCCCAGCTGCTGTTCGAACCAAACCCCGATGGATATCGGTATGAAAGAAAAACGCTCAGTACATGAAGGTGCGGATCAAGGGCGATCCATCGATCTACCGGTTTGTGGCCTATTACATTGTGGAGGCGGATACGCCGGATGCGGTATTCGGCCCGACGCTGCGGCTGAAGAAGGATCTGACTGTTAAGGCGGATGACACCGACATCATCATGGATATGTATTACCAGGGCGAAGGTTACGGCGCCCAGTGGGACGGCCAGCTGCGCAAGTTCCGGCTGGATATCCACAATGAAGCCGGCACCACGGCAGAAGGGGAAATCTTCATCAGTACATAGGTTTCTTTGACACCGAGGCGGAGGCGAGGCCTATCCGGATGAGACGACCGAACCGCCGCCGCCCACCGAGCCGGAGGAATCCAGCGAGCCGACCGCGCCAGGAATCCTCTGCGGCGAATACCACGCCGCCGACGTCGAAAGCCGACCACTAAGCCGACCGCCGGGCGGGCATCGTCGAATACGGCCAGCGCGCCGGTTTCCGATGCAGGGACGGGGATTCCGAAGGCATGAACCCGCTGCCGATCGTGCTGATTGTGGTGGGTGTGGTGATTCTGGCCGGAGGCATCACGGCGTTTATCCTGCTGAAAAAGAGGTCCAAAAGATGACGGACCAGAGCCGCAGGGATTCAACAGACGGCGGACAGGAACCGCCGGAAGACGCTTCCGTATAAAGGCCGGCCGCCGGCCCAGTATTTCGCGCCGGCGGCATATTCTAAAAACCTATCGCCCCGTTGCGTATTTTTCTGCGGCGAACGGCGTGAAATTGACCGAAAAAAACCCGGCCGGCGGAGGAACATGAGCATGTGTTCAGCAGGCAGCGGGATAAGGAGTGAAACCATGCAACTGGAATATGCCACCTATTACGACAAGGTGTATGGCTGCTGGCTCGGCAAATGTCTGTGGAACGATCGGTGCGCCGTATGAGGGGATGAAGCAGTACATACCGCTGGACTACACCCCCCGAGCTGTTCAAAGAAGTGCTGCCTAACGACGATCTGGATCTGCAGGTACTCTGGCTCGAAGCGCTTGAGCGCAGGGGGCCGCCGTAGATACCCGCGACCTGGCGGCACTGTTCAGCGAAAAAGAATATTTACTGGCCGGGCGAATACGCCTGGTTCAAGAAGAATTACGACCGCGGAATTCAGCCGCCGTATACGGCAATTTACGAAAATGACTTTTATTTTTGAGGGCATGGGCTGCCCGATCCGCGAAAGGGGGATGATTTATCCGGGCAATCCGGATGCGGCAGCCGACATCTGCGAAATCGACGGCAGCCTCGACCATTACGGCAACTCGGTGTATTTTTGAACGGTTCTGGTCGTCGATGGTGGCGGCCGCGTTCTTTGAATCGGATATCCGGCGCCTGCTGGATATCGGTCTGGCGCATATGCCGACGGACTGCCGGGCACGGCGTCTGGTGGAGGATGTGATCGCGTGGTGCGATAATAGTGAAACCGATCCGCACCGCATCATGGGACGCATTCTCGCGGGCTATGGGCATAAGGACTGCACCAATTCATTCCAAAAATATGGGGATTATTGTTATGGCGCTGCTGCTGGGCGGCGGGATATTGTGGAGAGACCATGCTTCCGTGCGGCAGGGATTTGCACCGATTGCACCGCGGGCAACGTCGGCGCGCTGCTGGGCGCTGTGCTGGGGGCTGAGCGGCTGGCTGGAGAATACGGCTTTAAAGCGGGCTATAAGCTGACCATCGATTATGCGCGTCCGACCGACCGGGTGCATGACCTTGCGGAGGATACCTGCCGGGTGGGGCTGCACTTCGTCGAACAGGGGCAAAACCCGCTGACTATCACCGGCGCCGGGCATGTCCGGCCGCTTGAGCCGGACATAAGCCGGCCGGCGATTGATCTGCTGTGGGATTATCCGACGGCACCCATATCTGCAGCCGGGCGCAAGCCGTGATCACCGTTACTCTGGTCAACAACACCGGAATCGACGGCGTCTTCACTGTGAGGGGCCGTGCCGGATGAGGGGGCTGACGGCCGAAACGGCGGCGGAAGTCGCGGTGCCGCAGGGCGAACGCTGCAGTTTCCCTGACCGTGACGATGGACGAAGGGAGGCGCACGCTGATCTGTGAAAAACCGGATCACCCTGACTGCCGAAGGGGCGGGGCTGCGGCACAGTGCGGCATCGGGGTGATCGGCAAAACCCCGTCCGCCTGTACGGCCCGTTCGGGGAAAATATCGTGGAGGTGCCGCCGCTTGCGGTGGGGAGTTACGGCAAAATTCCGGCGCCACCGACGAGAATATGCCGACAATGTCCGGTGTTATCATCTGAATACGCGGGTAAGCGTCGGCCGGGATTACATATCCGAAGCGGAGATGACCGCGTCCGGCCCAAAGGCGGACTATGAAAAGGCCGCCTGGTATTTGCCGGAGGGAGCAACGATACTTCAACCAGATTTGTCCATTCGACGGCCAGTGCGGTGTATCTGCGACGCACCGTTCTTGACGAGGCAATGACCGTCAATCTGCAGATCGGGCATACCGATGCGTTCCGGCTGTGGCTCAACGGCGAGCTGCTGACCGGCCGGGAGGAGCCGGAGAGCTGGGAAAATGTGCATCTGAAAAAACTGGCGCTGGAAAAAGGGAATACGCTGGTTGTCGAGAGCTGATCAAGCGTGCACAGGATGCGAAATTACACTCTCACTTTCCTCACCAACGATAACGCGCCGAAAGCATATTGTCGGCCTGAAATCGTCGCTGCTTTGCGCGCCGCCGCAGAACATGACAAGGAGGTTATACGCCGAATTATGGAGAAGTTTCTGCAGTTTATCCGAAAAAACCGCGCGCTGCTGATCCTGATCGTTTCCGTTGTCGCCTGTGCGGCGCTGGTGCTGCCGGCCGTGCTGATGCTGCTGCCCCCGTTTCCGGCGGGCCGGCGTCCTCCGGAGCGACGCCCCATCGGTGCGCCGGAGGATGTCCGGCCGGACGGCGAGATCACACACGACGCCGGCCAAAACGGTCACCTTTGCGGGGAATCAGTACCGCATGATGGTGGACTACAACGGCAAATTTCAGATCCGGGAGCTGTCGGTCAATGGCTCCGCCAATGTACTGGATGAGGAGCGCGGTATCTACACCGCCCTGGGAAAAATCGGCGGCGATACCGCATCCAGCCTGGAACTTGCAGCCGACCCGGAGGTGACCGTTGAGGCGGCGTCGCCACCTTCCGGTTTTCCGGAACCTTTTTTCGGACGATACGGTCACCATCACCTGCGGCAAAGCGGCTGCCGACGTTCAATTCCAGCGCAGCTTCAAAGAGGATATCAACCTGTTCAGCCAGTCGTTTCCGGTGCTGTGTTTCCGGCACAATGCCTTTGAAAATATCCGCTGGCACCGTTCCGGCGCGAATTTCTGGTGACGGCAAGGCGTCCTCCATGCTCAACTTCCTGGCCGCCGGTTCGGGCTACCGGGCGCAGGCCGGCGAGGCCGGCTTTGAGACCGGCAACATCCGGCGGGCGATGGAGGACATCACCTTCACGATGCTGTCCCCTGCCAAGGCGACAATATGGCAGTCTCAGCTTCTTCGGTTATGTCCAAGGACCGCGACGGCCGGGATCGGGCGTACGCCACTGAGGTAAAGCAGCGATATGAAAGCGGCATGTTCAAGCATCTGGAGATGAATATGGTCATGTCGGGACCCAGCGGTGACCTGGAATACCTGACCGGCACCAATGAAGGGTTCATCACCGAGGCATTATACCGGCCGGGTTCGGCCGCAGGGGCAGCTGATCTACCGGCCGGTCAACGCGAAAGGCGGGTCAGACCGATACCGCGGGATTTGTCCTGCAGCCCCGGCAGTACGACAGCTTTTACAATCTGGGCGAGCTCAAGGGCGTCGATGAGCAGCGGCTCAGCGAGGCGCTCAATAAACTACGGGCGGATGATGATCCTGGATTTACGACATGGGCACGACGGTGGAAAACCCCAACGTATTCCCGGAGATTCCCGCACTCGAACAGCACTGGAACACCAACATCATGGGCATTCTGCGGGACGACGGCGCGCTGCTGTCTCAGATGAACGGCATGCGGGTCATCCGGGATAAGCTGCAGGCGCCGGATGGCCACATCACCAGTCCCCCTTCCACCACCTCCGACGGTTGGGGCCATGACTACGGCGATATGATGCCGGGCTATGTCCTGTCGGTCACTCAGCTGTACAACCTGACCGGCGACAAGGCGTTTATGGAGGAAAATGCGCGAATCCATCGAGATGGCGATGCAGGCGCAGTACGACATGTACTACGATACCGAAAAGCACGTCTGCCGCAATTCTGGAGACCGGCGACTATGAATTGGCCGGCCCGCACAACGAATACTGGGAGAAATCCCGCGGCGATTACAACGGTTACACCACAGCGATGTATTACGAGGCGCTGCAGAACATGGCGCTCGCTGAGCGGCAGATCTACGGCGACGAGGCGAAGGCGGCCGAATACGAAAACGCTGGCTGCCGAGATTAAGGCTGCCTATACGGATATCTTCTGGTCAGAGGCGTCGGACAGCTACCTGCACGGCACCGCCAACCTTGATGTACGGTATCTGCCCACTCAGGCCGCTGCGCTCAAGACCGATCTGGTCCCGGATGAGCTGGTCAGCCGTCTGGTGCAGTCGGTCGAGCGGGAAACCGCGGTGTTTGACCTGAATTATCACATGATGAATGTACGCGATCTGCTCAAGGAGGGGCACGCCGGTATCCACCGATCCATGGCAGGGTATGATGGGTATGAACGGCGGTTATTATGGCGCCGGCGGGCGATATCTTCGTCGGTTTCGCAGTACGGCGACCGCACGCTGATCGCGCGGTATGCCAATGGTTTTGCTGACCTATACACCTCCACCGGCGGCTTTGTGGGAGCCACCTGCTACATGCGGGACGGCAAGACGCCGGCCGATTACGGCTGGAACCAGTGCATGCCGACGATGGTGCACCCGATCTGGGGGGCTGTATACCTATGGCTACGGCTTCCAGCCGGAAAGATCGACCGGCTGAACATCGCCCCCTTTATCCACGAAAGCATG
>VOFK01002936.1_pt1 | contig 13941 bp, 16 predicted proteins | sample 5384121 | NCBI WGS metagenome assembly VOFK01 (sample SAMN12384730, study PRJNA508395) | human gut metagenome | isolation source: healthy gut J | host: Homo sapiens | reverse complement strand
ATGATGATGTCATAGTCGCCAATCTTCTTGATGGCTGTGGCAAGGGCGTATGAGGTAGCCAGTGTGTCGGCTCCGGCAAAAGCGCGGTCGGTCAGCAGATAACCGTTGTCGGCACCGCGGTAAAGTCCTTCACGAATAACTTCGGCTGCACGTCCGGGTCCCATAGTCAGGATGGTTACGGTGGAGCCCGGATGTTCATCTTTCAGTCGGAGAGCTTGCTCAAGGGCATTCAGGTCTTCAGGGTTGAAGATGGCGGGGAGTGCCGCGCGGTTAATGGTGCCGTCGGCTTTCATGGCATCTTTCCCAACGTTGCGTGTGTCGGGAACTTGTTTTGCCAGTACAACGATTTTCAAACTCATGTTATTAATTATTAGTATTAGTATTTCTATCATGTCAGTGCCGGGAATAGGAGTAGTAGAGTCCTGCTACTGAAATTATCCGGTTAACTATCAGCTTGCAAATTTACGCAAAGAGTTGGGTTTGACAAGAAAACAAGGTAAAAAATGCACATCCGGGGAGATTTTGAGCAAAAACGCAAACCGTAAAAAGGGTAACGCAAACCGTAATCCGTCTACCTTCCGAATGTTCTCTCCGTTGTATTTTTGCAGCATCGAAGACATCAATAAATCATATATTTATAATAAAGGCTATGTATATAGAAAAGATTAACGGGCCTGCCGACGTGAAGCGGCTTTCGGCAGGCGAACTGGAAACATTGAGTGAAGAAGTGCGCGGCGTATTGCTAAAGAAACTGAGTGAACATGGCGGCCATGTAGGCCCTAATCTGGGTATGGTGGAAGCTACTGTCGCCCCTGCATTATGTATTCAATTCGCCGATAGATAAGATTGTCTATGATGTTTCACATCAGAGCTATGCGCACAAAATGCTGACAGGGCGTAAGGCATCGTTCATGAATGTGGATGAGTATGATGAAGTATCCGGCTATTCCGAGCCGTCAGAAAGCGAGCATGATTTTTTTGTGATCGGACATACTTCAACGTCGGTCAGCCTTTGGCATGCGGACTTGCCAAAAGCTCGTGATTTGAAAGGCGGTACGGGCAATGTGATAGCCGTAATCGGCGACGGCTCTTTAAAGCGGTGGTGAGGCTTTTGAAGGGTTGAACAATGCAGTCGAACTGGGAACGAACTTCATCGTGATTGTGAACGACAACCAAATGTCCATTGCCGAAAATCACGGCGGCTTGTACCGCAACCTGCAACTGTTGCGTGAAACGAATGGGCAGGCCCCTTGCAATTTTTTCAAGGCGATGGGCTTGGATTATCTATACGTGAAAGACGGAAATGATGTGCAGGCATTGGTAGATGCTTTTCAAAGGGTAAAGGACATCGATCATCCCATTGTTGTGCACATCAATACATTGAAAGGAAAAAGGATTCAAGTTTGCCGAACAGCAACAGGAGCGTTTTCATTACAGTATTCCGTTCAGTTTGGAAACAGGTGAATTGCTTGTGGATTTAGGAAATGCCGAGGACTATGCCGATCTTACGGCGGAATATCTGTTGCATGAGATGCAAAAAGACCGTACATTGGTCGGCATCACTGCCGGTACGCCTACGGTATTTGGCTTTACAGCGGAGCGGCGCAAGAGGGCAGGCAAGCAGTTTGTTGATGTGGGTATTGCCGAAGAACATGCTGTGGCAATGGCTTCGTCCATTGCTGCCGGGGGCGGTAAGCCGGTGTTTGGAGTGTACAGTACTTTCATTCAGCGTGCCTACGACCAGTTATCGCAGGATCTTTGTATCAACAATAACGCGGCATTGCTCCTTGTCTTTTGGGGTGGTTTGGAGAGCATGAATGATGTCACTCATCTTTGTCTGTTCGATATTCCTCTTATCAGTAATATTCCGAATATGGTTTATCTGGCGCCTACTTGTCGTGAAGAGTATTTTTGCCATGCTGGAGTGGGGTATCCGACAAAAAAGACCATCCGGTTGCCATTCGTGTACCTGTGAACGGAGTTATCACCCGCGTTATTGAGCCTGCAAAGGGTTACGGTGAGTTGAATCGTTATGAAATATCACACCTCGGTGAAAAGGTTGCGGTGTTGGGGCTGGGCTCTTACTATCAGTTGGGTGAGGAGGTAGTGCGACTGCTTGAACAGGAGAAAGGAATTGATGCGACGCTTATCAACCCGCGTTTCATAACCGGTTTGGATGAGGCTCTGCTTGATGATTTGAAGAAAAAGACATACGCTGGTCGTAACGCTTGAAGACGGGGTACTGGACGGAGGTTTCGGCGAAAAGATAGCCCGTTATTATGGTCCGTCTGAAATGAAGGTGCTGAATTATGGTGTAAGGAAAGAGTTTATAGACCGTTTTGATGTAAGCGAACAGCTTTTGAAGAATCGACTGACAGCGCCGCAGATTGTTGAGGACATCTGCGCCTGTACGTCGTTTGCCGGTTAAGCATATTGAAAAATGAGAGTGATGAATAGCTATATATAAGACAGCTTTATTCATCACTCTCATTTTTTCAGTATATTACTTTTGCTTTTTATTTAAACCCTAATTTCTTGGCGATATCTTTGGGCAATGCATCCTTATGGACAAGAATATTCATAGTCTTGTAAGCAACGAAAGCTTTGGAAGCATACCAGATGCCTTTATACTTGCCGCTCAGTCCCCAGGAATTCTTTACCATGAAATATTCTTTTCCGTTCTGGTCTTTGGCAATGCCGTAGATAACCATGCCGTGGTCGTCGGTTGTTTCCCAGTTGTCGAAAGCAGTCTGACGCATTTCCTGGGTAACGTTGACTTCCGGCAGCGGTTTGCCGGTCAGCTCTTTGCGCTTGTCGGCAGCGGTAAGGCCTGTCCAACGAGCCATGTCCGAACCGGTGAGTTCTGCGCCGCGGGCTGCATCCGGCATAACGGCGATACCGTCGCGGGTGAAACCTTGTTCGCTCACGTCACTGCCCCATGCAAAGGTGTAACCGTTCTTAATGGCATTGTCCATAACAGCCATCAGCTCGTCGATAGGCAGGTTCCAGGAAAGACCGTTGCGCCAGTTGTCCTGAATTTCGATGGCAAACTGGGTGTAGAACGGGTGGTGTGTATACGAAGTCAGCGATACATAATCGTCCGGATTGATGCCGAGTGATTCGCCGAAAGTCTTCGGTGTGTATTCTTTTCCTTTGTAAGTGAACTTTTCAGGGCATTTGCCGAGGTAAGTGTCGTAAATGGCGCTCAGACCGTTTTTCCATACGGGAGTCAGCTTGGTGAGTCTGCCTTTGGCAATGGCATTTGTATATGCTCCTGCCACGGCATCCAGTTCATTGTGTACAGGTAGTGAATCACCGTACATGATGCCCGGCATGGCTTCTTGCGGAACAAGACCATAGTTTTTCAGGCAAAACATGATGTCATAGAAACTGCCGCCCGGTGAGAAAGAGCTGTCGCCATGGTAGCGTACGTAGTTCTGTGCCCGGTCTACCATTGTGTGGTGTACGACAAACATTTTCGGAAAGGTCATATTCTCCTTTTACCCATACGCAGCAATTCACTTTCCAGGAAACCGAGGCTTGAGAAGCTCCAGCACGTACTGGAACGGTTCTGGTTCTTGATGGACGTAATCGGGTTTTCTTTTACGGTAGTAAAGACGAATCCCTCTTCTTTGGGGCGTCTTGTGCCGTTGTATTCAGGCTGAACAGTCCTAAGGCGGCAATTAATATAGACTTCTTCATCATGATTAAATTGTTATTAATTTATAGTTATGTGTGCAAATATAAACAGAATATCGTAAACAAAAGCTATCTTTGGTGCGTTAATTCTGGCACTTATGGATAAATTAATACATATAGACAATCGGAGTGGACTGGTTCTTGAGGGCGGCGGCATGCGCGGCGTCTTTACTTGTGGTGTGTTGGATAATTTCATGGACCGGGGCATCCGCTTTCCTTATACGATTGGTGTCAGCGCGGGTGCATGCAACGGATTGTCGTACATGTCGGGGCAGCGGGGACGTGCCAAATACAGTAATATCGACCTGCTGGAGAAGTATAATTATATCGGCCTGAAATATTTACTGAAGAAGCGTAACATAATGGATTTCGACCTGTTGTTCCGTGAGTTTCCCGAGCATATCCTGCCGTACGATTATGATGCTTATTTTAGTTCTCCGGAACGTTTTGTCATGGTGACTACCAATTGCCTGACGGGAGAGGCGAATTATTTTGAGGAAAAGCAGGATAAGGAGCGCGTCATTGATATTGTCCGGGCATCGAGCAGCCTTTGTTTTTTTTGTTTGTCCCATTGTCTATGTGGACAATGTGCCGATGCTGGATGGCGGCATTGTGGACAGTATCCCTTTGATGCATGCCCGCAAGGACGGATACACCCGTAATGTGGTGGTGCTGACACGTAACAGGGGGGTACCGTAAAAAGATATTCAGGGCACTAAGGTTCCTTCATTCATTTATAAGAAATACCCTCATTTGCGCGAAGCTATCAACCCGGCGCAGTCACGTTTACAACGAACAGCATTGGAATTGGTGGAGCGGCTTGAAGATGCGGGAATTACCGTTATACGTCCGCAGAAGCCGATAGTGGTAGACCGTATTGAAAGGGATGTAAAGAAGCTTTGACGGACCTTTATGAAGAGGGATATGCGTGTGCGGCGGAATTTTTTCTGTGAACAAATAGAGACTGTATCCGGTTCATTGGAAACAGTCTCTATTTTAATGTATTATTTCAATTTCTGAAATTATTCGGCAACTTCAGCGCCCCAATTTTCTTTGGACAGACGCTTGTAGCTGTTGTAACGCCATTTTGCGTTTTCCTCAGCAGCTTGGAACAGCTCTTCGGCTTCCTGCGGATATTGTTTCATTACAGATGCGTAACGAACCTCACCCTTTCAAGAAGTCTTGGAAACCTGCCCAGTCCGGTTCTTTGCTATCCAGCGTGAACGGATTCTTGCCTTCAGCTTCCAAAGCCGGGTTGTAACGCCACAAGTGCCAGTAACCGCACTTAACAGCTTTTTCTTCTTCTGCCTGGCTCTTACCCATACCGGCTTTCAAACCATGGTTGATACAAGGAGCGTAAGCGATGATGAGTGACGGACCGGGATATGCCTCTGCTTCGCGGATAGCCTTCAAAGTCTGAGCTTGGTCGGCACCCATAGCGATTTGAGCAACATATACATAACCGTAAGTAGTAGCCATCAGACCGAGGTCTTTCTTACGTACACGCTTACCGGCAGCTGCAAACTTGGCGATAGCGCCCACCGGAGTAGCCTTGGAAGACTGACCGCCTGTGTTGGAGTAAACCTCTGTATCCAAAACGAGGATATTGACGTCCTTACCGCTGGCGATTACATGGTCGAGACCACCGTAACCTATATCGTATGAAGCACCGTCACCACCGATGATCCACTGGCTGCGTTTAACCAAGTATGAAGACAGGCTGGCGATAGTCTTGCAGTTGTCACATTTGTCTTTGGCAGCTTCTACCATAGGAATGATCTTTTCGGCCAGTTCCTTGGTCTTGTCTGCATCGTACATGTTTTCAATCCAAGCTTGGAACACTTCTTTGTATTCAGCCGGAGTGCCTTCTGCTGCGATAGCTTCTTCCATAGCCTTCACGATACGTGCGCGCATCTTTTCGTTAGCGAGTTCCATACCCAGACCGAATTCGCAGAAGTCCTCGAACAGTGAGTTAGCCCAAGCAGGACCATGACCCTTTTCGTTCTTGGTATAAGGAGTAGAAGGAACGGAACCGGAATAGATAGAAGAACATCCGGTAGCGTTAGCAACCATTTCGCGGTCACCGAACAACTGAGAAATCAGTTTCACGTACGGAGTTTCACCACAACCGGAGCAAGCGCCGGAGAATTCGAACAGCGGAGTTGCAAACTGTGAGTTCTTCACATTTGCCTTGATGTCAACCAAGTGTTGTTTGCTCTTCACGTTTTCCACACAGTAAGTCCAGTTGGCAGCTTCTGCCAGTTGGCTTTCAAGATGCTTCATGGTAAGAGCCTTGCCACCCTTCTTCGGGTTGCCCGGACAGATGTCGGCACAGTTACCGCAACCCAGACAGTCGAGAACGTCTACCTGCATACGGAATGTCATGCCTTCGAATGCCTTACCCACTGCTTTCAGTTGAGCGAACTCAGCGCCCTTCTGCTCTTCAGCGTCGAGTACGAACGGACGGATAGAAGCGTGAGGACAAACGTAAGCACACTTGTTACACTGGATACAGTTTTCAGGATTCCATTCAGGAACGAAAGCTGCCACACCGCGTTTTTCGTACTTAGCCGTACCTTTGTTCCCAAGTACCGTCTTCGATACCCTTGAATGCAGATACTTTCAGCAAGTCACCGTCCTGTGCATTGATAGGACGAACCACTTCGTTGATGAATGCGGGGTCGTTGTTTTCACGCTTTGGCATCATCAGGCAGGTTAGCCCATGCCGGGTCGATAGCCAAAGTCTTGTATTCGCCACCGCGATCTACGGCGCGCAGCATAGTTCTTGTTTACTACGTCTTCACCCTTCTTGCCGTAAGACTTGACGATGAATTTTTTCATCTGCTCAACAGCTGTTCTACAGGAATTACACCTGTGATACGGAAGAAAGCAGATTGGAGGATAGTATTGGTACGATTGCCCAAACCGATTTCCTGTGCAATCTGAGTTGCGTTGATATAGTAAACCGAGATATTGTTCTGTGCGAAGTATTTCTTCACTCTGTTAGGCAGGTTCTTAGCCAGCTCTTCACCTTCCCAGATAGTGTTCAGCAAGAATGAACCATTCTTGCGCAGACCGCGGGTTACATCGTACATGTGCAGGTAAGCCTGAACGTGGCAAGCCACAAAGTTCGGAGTATTTTACCAAGTATGTAGAACGGATCGGAGTGTCACCGAAACGCAAGTGAGAACAAGTGAAACCACCTGATTTCTTGGAGTCGTAAGAGAAGTAAGCCTGACAGTGCTTGTCGGTGTTGTCACCGATAATCTTTACAGAGTTCTTGTTGGCACCTACCGTACCGTCAGCACCCAAACCGTAGAACTTAGCTTCGAACATGCCTTCGCCGCCCAATGCGATTTCTTCTTCCTTGGGGAAGAGAAGTGAAAGTCACGTCGTCCACAATACCGATGGTGAAGTGGTTCTTCGGCATCGGCATAGCCAGATTCTTGTAAACTGCGATGATTTGTGCAGGAGTAGTATCCTTAGAACCCAAACCATAACGGCCGCCTACGATAACCGGAGCATTTTCTGCGCCGTAGAAGCAGTCTTTTACGTCGAGGTACAACGGTTCGCCATTGGCGCCCGGTTCTTTTGTACGGTCGAGTACGGCAATCTTCTTGGCAGTCTTGGAACGGCAGCAAGGAAATGCTTGGCAGAGAACGGACGATACAAGTGAACGGCAACCAAACCAACCTTTTCGCCGTTGGCAACGAGGTAGTCGATGGCTTCGCGGGCAGCTTCCGTTACAGAACCCATAGCGATGATTACGCGTTCTGCATCTTCTGCACCGTAGTAATCGAACAAACCGTACTTGCGGCCTGTGATTTTGCTGATCTCGTTCATGTATTCCTCAACGATAGCGGGAACAGCTTCGTAGTAGTTGTTGCAAGATTCGCGGTGTTGGAAGAAGTGGTCGGGGTTTTCGGCCATACCGCGGGCAACCGGATTCATCGGATTCAGTGCGCGTGCGCGGAATTCGGCCAATGCTTTCTGATCGATCAGCGGAGCGAGGTCTTCGTTTTCCAGCATTTCGATCTTCTGGATTTCGTGAGAAGTGCGGAAGCCGTCGAAGAAGTTCATGAACGGAACACGTGACTTGATAGTAGCCAAGTGAGCAACACCGGCCAAGTCCATAACTTCCTGTACGGAACCCTCGGCCAACATGGCGAAACCTGTCTGGCGTGCAGACATTACGTCCTGGTGGTCACCGAAGATACACAGTGCATGGCTTGCCAAAGTACGTGCGGATACGTGGAACACGCAAGGCAGGAATTCACCGGCAATCTTGTACATGTTCGGTATCATCAGCAACAGACCTTGTGAAGCGGTGTACGTTGTAGTCAGCGCACCGGCTTGCAAAGAACCGTGAACGGCGCCGGCAGCACCGCCTTCGGATTGCATTTCCTGTACCAATACTGTTTCGCCGAAGATGTTTTTACGACCTGCGGCAGCCCATTCGTCTACGTATTCAGCCATCGTAGAAGAAGGATGTGATGGGGTAGATAGCAGCTACTTCCGAGAACATATACGAGAGATATGTGCAGCAGCCTGGTTACCATCACAAGTAATGAATTTCTTCTGTTTAGTCATAACTAAATTGAATTTATTAAGTAAAAAAAACTCAATTAATACAGGAAGCCGAACAGCCAGAGAGGTATTTGATTGCCCCGGCCTATTTCCGCCTTGTGCAATGCGTACGTCACTCCCGGATTGTTCTTGATCCTCATGCCTTCCTGACAAATCTTGAAAGGCATATCACTTCGTCCACCATGAACGAAATGTTCTTTGTCGCCTTTGTTCACTTTGTGGTCTTTCCACATGGTGTTTACAAAGAACGTTTCCAGTACGTCTTGTTCGTCCACCTTTACGGGGTAGATGGAGTACATCAGGTTGGAATTGTGCATCATTATCTTCGACGGTTTCTTGGGGAATTCTTCTCCTTTGGGATATACCATGTTGATAAGCCGTGCGTCGGCCAGATACTTGATGTAGTTCATCACCGTAGCTCTGGATGTCTGTATATCGTTGGCAAGCTGGCTCACATTCGGGGCTTTCGGTCCGTCTACGGCCAACAAATATAGTAATTTTTTTATCTTTTGGACAGATATTTCAGCTCTATTTGCTTGATCAGCAGAATATCCACTTCCACCATCATGTTCATCGTCTTCAGCAGATTCTCCGAGAAATTGCGCTTTTCGAGGAAAAAGGGGTAGAAGCCATGATGCATATAGTCCTGAAAATAGTCTAACGGGCGTACTTTTTGACAGGATGCCCTTGGCTATTTGTTCGTGATTGCTCAGGATTTCTTCCAGTGAGTAGGAACGGAATTTCATGCCGGTTTGCAGGTTCAGATACTCGCGGAAAGAGAAACCGCGCAGGTTGTAGCTCTTTACGATGTCGCGCAATTCCAGATTCTCTTCTTTCAGGCGCATTACGGACGAACCGGTGAAGACAATCTTCAGATTCGGAAAACGGTCGTAGCACAAACGCAATTCCTTGCTCCAGTCGGGGTGTTTGAACACTTGGTCTATCAACAGCACTTTGCCGCCGCGACGTTGAAATTCGTAGGCAAAGTCCACGATACTGTGGCCGGAGAAGTAGAAATTGTTCATGTTGATAAAAAGACAGGAGCGGTCGGTTCCGAACTTTTCTTTGGCATATTGCAGCAGGAATGTAGTCTTGCCTACGCCTCGGGTACCTTTGATACCGATAAGACGGTCGTTCCAGTCAATCTCATCCATGAGGTCGCGGCGAACGGGGGCATTTGTATGCTCTACCAGATAAGCGTGTGTTCGGTAAAATGCTTCCATGCTTCAAATTCGGTTTATCGGGCGACAAATATACAGCTTTTTTGTAGATTTGCAAAGTAGAGATAGCAAAATATCTTGTTTGTAGTTAAGTTTTATATATTTTGCATGCTGTTCTTTTTTCTCTGTAAGTTTGCAGTTCCGAATAATTATGAACTATAATCGATGGAACTATATCTTTTCAATCCGGATTCAGACCTTGCGCTTGCCAATAACGAAACGAACTACATAGCCCCGGCTTCCGCGCGTCGTATGGCTCAGGATTTGGCGCTTTGCCGGTATGGTATGCAGAGCCGTATAATGCAGTGTTGGCTCCTTCCGCCTATAATGCGAGACTTCCTGAAGCAGATGCGGGAGTTGTTTCCGCTGCAAGGTGCAACTGGTCACCGAGCCTGAGTTACCTGATTATGCGGAGGCCCGGAGGTGCTGCCCGTTGGGGCTGGAACCCTTCTATCCGCAAATATCTGCTGAGGGGTAGGCGTCAGTGAAGATAGGTTGCCTGCTGCACAGCTTCTTGGGGATATCGCTTGCTTTCTTCCCGCCTGCAGGCCGTGGCGGTGACGCAACATATAACAAGCCGTTATCCGGAATATACCTGCGGTGAACATCATCTTATAGAGAATATGGAGGATTGCGAACGGGTTGTAAACACCATGCACACATGCCTGCTCAAAGTACCCTGGTCGGGTAGCGGAAAGGGGCTGAACTGGTGTCTGCATGGGTTTACGAAGCCCATATCCAACTGGTGTGGACGAGTTTTGAAGGAGCAGGGTTGTCTTACGGCAGAGCCTATATATAATAAGGTGAAAGATTTTGCCGTCGAATTTTACTCTGACGGGCAGGGAAGGGTGACTTTTGCGGGCTATTCCCTGTTTTCTACCAATGAGCGAGGGGCTTATATCGGTAATCTGCTTGCATCGGACAGCCGGATAGAAGAAATTATAACACAGAACTTTCCGGTTGATGAACTGATGCTGATACGTGAGACTCTCCGTACGGAGTTGACAGCGATCTACGGCAGCACCTATGTTGGTTATTTGGGCGTTGATATGATGATTTGCAGACAGGAGAACGGACGTGAATATGTTATTCACCCTTGTGTAGAGATAAATATGCGTATGAATATGGGGGTGGTGGCCCGGTTGTTTTACGATAACTATGTGGCACCCGGACGTATGGGATATTTTTAATATAGAGTATTTTCCCGACAATGAGACCTTGCGTGTGCAACACGAACGGGACATGAAGGATTATCCATTGGTAATAGAAGGAGGCAGACTTGTTTCCGGCTATCTGCCATTGGTTCCGGTTACAGCCAATAGGTTGTTACCGGGCATATGCCCGGATATGATTCTTCCTGTCATCTTCTTTCTTGGGGAGTGGTTGCAGCCGGACTTTCGTTGCCGCAACGGTCTATGGCGGTGACGGCAAAGTTATTTCCGGGTGGTCCAGGGACGGATAGGAGCATATATGCATTCGGTTCCCTGTATGCGCTGGACCAATATATTGTTAGGATCGGTTGTGTCTACCGGGTAGCTATTGGAGCCGTAGAGGACATACATCGGAGCATTTTGCTTGTCGTTGTCGGTGGAGGGCTGCCAACTGATTTTCCAATATCCTTCGGACAGTTTCTCAACCTTGGCCGAGTGGGAACGCTGGGCGGCACATTGTCTATCCATGGCATGGCGGGTTGCAAGGCGGGAGCAGTGTAGTAATGCTCTTCAAGGATATCATAAAGCCCTTGCGTATTGTCCATGAGGTACTTCGCGCGATAGTGCCCTTCGCCTGCCAAGCCATGTGTACGGGTGAAGTTTATCTGCCGTTCCACCTCGTCCACTGTCCAGTTGCCTTCACCGGGATCGAGGAAGTAGATGCCCAGTCCGGGAATAATCTGCCGGCCGTTGCTTTGTTCCTGCCAGTCGAGGGCGAAAGGATAGAAACCGTTGCCGCGGAAGATACATCATAGGATATATCTGGTCCTGTATGCCTTCGCCCAGCCAGCCTTGTACGTCCTGATAGACGGTGTGGAACGCATTCCAGCCGCGTGACGGATAGCGGGCGGTGTCGCGGTACTTACCCACGGGGCAGGTGCTTACCTTTGACCCAGGGCTTCAGTGCCTTGACTCCTTTGTAAAGGTAGCGGACAATCTCTGTGATATTGTCCCGCCTCCATTGGGCAAGATCCCGTCCGTTGCCGTATTTCTTATAGGTATAGCTGTCGGAGAAGCGCAGGGCATGTTCGGGGTAGCGCAGGTAATCGAAATGCACGCCGTCCACATCGTAGCGTTCCACGACTTCGCGGACGAGGCTCATCAGGTATTCTTTTGGTCTGCGGATGTCCGGGATTGAGGAAATACTCGCGTTTATAGGGTACGCAGATAGCGGGTTTGCGTTTGGTGACCGACTCCTTGCCGAGGGCGGCGACATGCTTTGCGGTTGCCCAAGGGATGGTGACCATCCAGGCATGACATTCCATTCCCCGTTTGTGGCACTCTGCTATGGCAAAGGCAAGCGGGTCGTAACCGGGATTACCGCCGACTTTTCCTGTTAGGATGGAATTATAGGGTTCGATTGCTGATTGGTATAATACGTCGCCACGAGTACGGGTTTGGAAAAGTACCGTATTGAAGTTGGCTGCTTTCAGTTTGTCCAGTATTTCCACAAGTTCGGCTTGTTGCTTACGGATGCCTTCGGGAGTGGTGGCACGAGTACGCGGCCAGTCCAATCCGTAAACGGCGGTGATCCATGCGGCACGCACTTCATGCTTGGGAGGATGCTGTGCGGCAAGTGGCAGGAGGCAGAAGGCATATAATAGTAGTATAAAAAGCATAATTTCTTCATAATAGTATCCTGTTTTGGGGTGAAATAAATTCCCATTAACTTCTTTATTTCTGTTATATTTTACGGCGAAGATAAGTAAATCACCTGATAAGTTTGCATAGTTTGGTTGGAAACTGTTACATTTGCATACATAAAATACATTAACACTGAGCATCCACATTAAATTTAGCATGCCATGATTACATTTACGCTTTGCCTGTTGGCGTTGATTGCAGGCTATTTCATTTACGGACGTTTCATAGAGCGCGTATTTGGTCCGGACGACCGCAAGACACCAGCCTCACAAAAGCCGACGGGGTGGACTATATCCCGCTGCCTACGGGAAAATCTTATGATACAATTTCTGAACATTGCGGCTTGGGACCGATCTTCGGTGCGATTATGGGAGCCAAGTTCGGTACGGCATCTTATCTGTGGATTGTTTTGGGAAGTATTTTCGCCGGTGCGGTGCATGATTATTTTGCGGAATGCTGCTGCGCCACGATGGCGAGAGTTTGCCGGAGATTATAGGCCGCTATTTGGGGTTGACCACCAAGCAGGTCATGCGCGGATTCACCGTTATCCTGATGATATTGGTAGGCGCTGTGTTTGTGGCAGGACCTGCCGGGCTGCTTGCCAGTCTGACACCGAAACGCTGGACACCACTTTTGGATTGTAGTAGTCTTTATCTATTATGTACTTGCCACGCTGTTGCCGGTAGATAAGATTATCGGCAAGATATACCCGCTGTTTGCTATCGCACTGCTGTTTATGGCGGTAGGAATTCTGGTGATGCTTTACGTGAACCATCCGGCATTGCCGGAAGTATGGGACGGCTTGCAGAATACCAATCCCAACGCCTCTACATTGCCTATCTTTCCTATCATGTTTGTCAGCATTGCGTGGGGCAATCAGTGGTTTCCCACGCCACACAAAGCCCGTTAATGGCGCGTCGCAGACAGTGAACGCCATGGTCGTCCCGTATTCTATGGGCTATGATTACCGAAGGCATCGTAGCGCTTATCTGGGCTGCGGCTACCTGTTTTTTCCACGAGAACGGAATGGAAGAGACCAAATGCCGCTGTCGCCAGTGGATGCCATTACGAAAAAACTGGCTGGGGAGCCGTCGGTGGTGTGTTGGCTGTGCTGGGGAGTGATTGCTGCTCCCATTACGAGTGGCGATACGGCTTTCCGTTCGGCGCGGCTTATCGTTGCGGACTTTCTGGGTCTGGAACAAAAGTCCATTCGCAGTCGTTTATATATATGTGTGCCGATGTTTTGGCTGCCATCGGATTGCTGCTGTACAGCCTGCGCGACAAAGACGGTTTTTGACATGATATGGCGTTATTTCGCATGGGCCAATCAGACGTTGTCTGTTTTCACCTTGTGGGCGATAAATCGTATCTGGTGCGTGCAAAGAAACAATATTTCCTCACATTGATACCGGCTTTCATGACCTGCGTCTGTACAACTTATATCTGCATAGCACCGGAAGGGTTCGGCATGTCACATCCGGTGGCCTACGGCATGGAATGGCAAGTGTTGTGATTGCGTTGGCGTGGTTCATTGTGGAAAAACAAACAGGTAAAACCCGCTTTGGTGATGAAGAGAATTC
>VOFK01002410.1_pt1 | contig 13941 bp, 22 predicted proteins | sample 5384121 | NCBI WGS metagenome assembly VOFK01 (sample SAMN12384730, study PRJNA508395) | human gut metagenome | isolation source: healthy gut J | host: Homo sapiens | reverse complement strand
GATCGGGTTTTAGCTGCGCCTTGGTCAGGTCGGCGCTGAAGTCCCCTGCCGTTTTCGGTGTCGGTGATTTTGAAGATGCCTGGTCCGAGCGTGCGGATCTTTCCAGCCATGATTTTTTTCCTTTCCTTGTCTTATTCGGTTTCCAGAGCGTTCAGCACGACCTGGTAGGCCGCCAGCGTGCCGGCTCCTGCGAGGTTCCAAGTCGCGGGCGTGGCCTTCTGGATGTTCAGGCCACGTTCGGCGAGCCGGTCGAGCGCTGTGAGGATGTCATCGACTGCGGATGGCTGCGTGGCCGGCGTGCCGGCGATGACGTCCAACGTCCAGACCGGTTCCGGCGGGCCCCATGATGGCCATTCCACGGTTGGCGGTTCGATGAACACCGCGACTTTGCCGGCCGCCGGGCGGATCAGTTGGGCGTCGATGCTGACGCTGCTGACCAGTCCATCGAGCATGTCGGTGAGCGTGTTCATCAGCGCGGCTCGTTGTTCCTGGATGTTCATGCAATCACCATGCCCCCGGTGAGCACGCCGGCGGCGCGGAGTTTCGGCCAGACCGAGCGGAGCGGGTCGGTGGAGATTCTGAACGGTTCCACAGTCGAATCGCCCACGTCCATCACGCCCAGGCGCGCGTCACGCATGTTGAACAGGTCCGCCGCGCAGGAGACGATGCAATCGGCCAGCAGATCGTCATCGACGGTGGCGGTGCCGACCGCGTGCGCGACGTATCGCTTCGCCGCCGCGAGTTTGACCGTGAGCCGTTCGTCCTCTCCGGCCGGCACTCCAACCTCGTCGCGGAGCCGTTGCAGCAGGATGTTGTCATCGATCATCATGCCGCGGCGAACTTCACCGGAATCAGGCCGTCCGCATGGGTCGTGGCCACCGCCATATACCCGTAGACGCTGTAGCTGTTGGTCAGGCCGGTCACGTTCCCGTCGGTCAACTGCGCCGGGCCGCCGGACTCCCAGACGGTCACGGCGGCGGGATCGATGAAACTGGCCAATCCGGCATCGGCGTTCGGCAGCAGCACGACAGGGACGCGCATGAACGTGCCGGCCACGCCGGTCAGGTCGAAACTTCCGATGGTGTCCGACCCGTCGCCGCTGAGGTTGAAGAACCGGTCACCGGTATCCTTGAGTTTCACCAGTGCCTTGAGCACGTCCTTGAGACCGCGAGGCGCGTCAGCGACACGTTGCGGTCGTCGGCCAGTTCGGACGCGTCGATGATGAGCGACACCCAATCGTCGATGGTCATGTTGGCCAACTGTGGCGCGTCGATCTTGTTGGCGTCAGAGGATGCGTCGCGCTGCGCCTTGATCTCCGCGTACAGGTGGTCGCGCACTGCCTTCTCGGTGGCCTTCGCGTAGGCGTTCTGCAATGCGGTGATCGCGGTGTTGAGCATCGGCGTGGTGCTGCGTTCGATGGTCTGGCGGCTCAAAGAAGTGTAGCCGCCGTAGGTGTTGATGTATCGGCGGTCTTGGTGCCGAAGGCGACTTTTCCGACGGAAAGCTCTGAGCCTTCCGTCTCCTGTTTGCCGACGGCTGTGGTGTCGGAGGTCACGACATGGTATTCCATGCTCATGCCGGTCGCCGGGAGCGTGTCATGGGTCAGGAGCTGTGAGACCTTGCGGCGGTCCTCGATCAGTTTGAGGTCGTCGGCGATCCAGGTGGCGGTGTTGCCGGTGTCCTTGGTGGAAATCAGGTCGCGGCATTCCTTCATCACGGTCATGGCCTGTTCGTCGCCTCGCGCGAGGGCCTGCATGTATTCGCCGTGGCTCCGGTACGCCGCGCCGATGGCAGCCGGTGCCGGTTTCGCGCCCATCTTGCTGATCTCGGCCTTGATGCCGCGCTGCTCCTCCTGCATGGACTGGATCAGGTCCATCAGTTCGTTGTTGTTCTCCATGGTTTCCTTCCTTTGTTCCACGGCTGGTGCCGCTGATTTGGTCATTTTCGCGTTCTGGTAGGCCGGCCAGCTCACGATGCTGGTCTCAAGCAGACGGACCTTGCGGCGGTGGGTGATGCCGTCGCGGTCCTTCTGCGATTCGATCGGAATGAAACCGACCGAGAAGCTGTCGAGCACGCCGTCACGTATCAGGGTCATGGCGTCGCGGCCGCGTGCCGTGTCGCTGATCCGCGCGGTGATGTGCAGTCCGTCGTCCGTGCTTTCCGCTTTGGTGATGCGGCCGATGGTCTCGCCGTGCTCGAAGCACAGTTTCGCCTCGTCAAGTCCCTCGAAAGAGCAATCACGGTCGAAGGTCTCCGCACCGTCCCATGTGTCGATGATGTCGCCGAACGGCACGGCGACGCCTTCCACGGTCGAGGTGCCGGAGTCATCGGCCGAGCGGAGCGTCAGGCCCTTCCATGCGATTTCGCGTTTCTCGATGTTCATTGGTCTTCTCCTTTCGTGAGTTCCGGCAGTCCTTCCTTGCGTCTCACGTCATCGACGGTGAGAAACCGGCCTCGATGGCTGTCTTGTAGGCCGTGTATCGGTCGCTCATGTTCGCGCGCTGCGAGCTGTCCCAGTCGAATTTCGCGGTACGGCCGCGCGGCAGGAGCCGGTTGAAGATTTCCTCGATTTCGCCGGTATAGGCGGCCAGCGTGTAGTCGGCGAATTCGATCCAGCTTTGTTCGATGTTGCTGTAGGTGAGGTTCGAGCCATCGACGGCGGCGAGCATGATGCTTGCCGGGATGCCGAGCAGACGGGCGATCTGCGTGGTGTCGAACTTCTGGGTCTCAAGGAATTGCAGGTCGGCGGGTTTCATGTCGAGTGGCACATATTCCAGGGCTTTGCCGACCACCTTGATGTCTCCGGCTGTGCCGTCGCTCTTCCATGCGTCCTTCGCTATCTGCGCGGTTTCCTTCGTGACGTTCTCGGTGGTGCGCAGATAGCCCTTTTGAGGTTCGAGCCGTCCGTGAAGAACTTCGCCTTGTAGTCGCGGGCGAGCTGCGCGGCATCGATCTCCTCGCGTGCCGCCGAGATGGGGCCGAGTCCGCGTAGTCGGCCGGGCACGTTGAGGAATTTGCTGTGCACGACGTCATCGGCGGTGTAGGCATGGCCGAGATAGGAGAACCGCAGGTCGGGGCGTGCCGGGTCGTCGCTTTCGTCGGTGACGGTCACGTATTGCGGCGGCAGTATCTCGCAGGTGACGATCTCGCCTTTCCAATCGCGCACGATGCGCGTGAAGGCGTTGCCGTCGAGCACGAGAGAGGCCACGATGTCGGCGATGAAATCACGGCGTGATCGGCTCACGTCCGGCTGCAACACCATGGGGCTCACGTCCGGCAGGTCACGGCCGCCGCGCTGTTCCACGATCGGCAGGCCGGTGATGGCGGTCTGAAGCACCTGCACGCCACGGAACACGGTTGAGAGTTGCAATGGTTCGGTGGCCGGCCGCCGTTTCGGCGGCTTGATGCCGTCCGGCATGTCCGTGCCGTCCGCGCCGCGCGTGAGCACGCGGCCTGCGAGCCTCATGCGTTCCCAAAGATTCATGACGCCGAGGATATGGCCGTGGTTCCGTCACTGCCAAAAAACGGTGACAAACGGTGACAAACGGTGACAAACGGTGACAAACGGTGACACGTCAGAAGATTTGCAACGTGCAGTCAGATGGCAGGTGATGCGCCCCACGCGGCCAGCATGCATGATTCGATCGGCGATGTCAGCCCGGTGCTGCCGCGCCGTGTGACGCGCCATGCGTCGCCGCTCCACGTCCTCGCGCAGTTGGCCGCGCTTGCGTCGAGCTCGGTATCGGCGGCGTGGCGGATCAGCTTGTTCCGCAGGCCGCTGACGAATGCCTGGCCGACCGCGAGGTAGTCGGATGATTGCATGGCGATGAAGTCGATAAGCGGATCGCCGGCTTCGTCGGTCATGGATGCGAGCCGGTCGTGCAGGTCGGCGTTTTGGTCCCTTGCAGTCCATGACCAGGGGAGCGTGGTAGGTGTCGCAGATTCTCGTGATCTCGGCGGGTGCCATGCCGGTGCCGTCCAGGACTTCGAGCAGTTGCACGGTCACGGTGCCGTCCGTGTTGACGATCGCGGCGGAGACTGACGTGTTCGTGGCGTCCACGTCCACGGCGGCGGCTATCACCACCGACCGGCCGTCGATCCGGTCCGGCGTGATCGGCGTGGCCAACGTGGATTGCCAGAGCTGGTCGGGGATGACGCGCTCGGCCACTCCGTTGTCGCGCCGGTTGCCGAAGGCGCGCGCCCAACCGGCCTCGTTGCCGGCGAACTGCTCGCGGAAGTCGCGCAATTGGCGGATGTCCCAGAGCAGGCCGGCGGCGGGATGCCATTTCAGGATCGTCTGGAAGTCCTCGGGGTCGGCGTCGTCGGGGATGCCGAAATCGAACCAGCAGGTGCGTTTCGGCACGTTTCCGGCGCGGAAGGAGTCGAGCAGGCCGTTGAGGAACGTGGAATCTGCGGTGCCTTCGGTCGAGGTTATCCAGATCTGGGGCTGGACGCCGGTGAAGTGCAGTCTCGTGTTCATGGTCGGTGCCATGCCGTCGAGGATCAGTTTGCCGGTCTCGTCGTCCAGGCTGAATGCCTCGTCGATGGTGAATTTGTCCATCTGCGTGCCATGGCCGGCCACTTTGGTCACGGCCAATGGGCAGATGAAGCTGCCGTTGCGGAAACGCTGCTCCATCCCGCCGTTGGAAAGCCTCGGCTTGAGGGCGAACGGCGCGAGCTTCGATTTTGAGAGCTGCTGCTCGAAGTCCTTGAAATGCTTCTCGGCGTCCTTGCCGGTCTGCGCGAGGTAATAGATCTTCCGGTCTGGGCCGAGCAGAGCGTTGCGTGTGTCCTCGGTGTCGATCAGCGTGCTCTTGCCGCACTGGCGCGGAGTGGAAAGCACCACGCGGTCGTAATAGTACGTTCCGGTGGCCGGGTCGATCTCGCCGGCCACGTCGGCCACGTAGCGTTGCCATGGCAGCAGCGGTTTGCCGAGCATCCGGCAGTCCGTGCGACGATCGCGCCGTCGGTCGGCCGCGTTTCGTCGCGTTTCGTGCCGCCGCGCATGAGCATGGTCACAGTCCGGCCTTCGCGTCGGAGATGAAGTCGGTCAGCGTCGGGTCGAGCTGCGGCTGTTCCGGATACATCGCCTTGAGTTCCTGGAACCATGTGAGCAGTGATGTCATGTTGCGGCTGATCTCGCGTCCCTTGCTGTTCTGGATGTCGATGTTCCTGGCTATCGAGAGCATCGACTTGCAGATGTAGGTTGCTTCCGGCGTCAACGTCTTGCCATCCACGAAGCTTTTGATGAGATTCATGGTCGCCTGCTCCTGAAGGCCGCTGATGCCGTAGGGATGCGTGTATTCCTCGAAACCTTCCAACGTTCCTTGATTCATGATGTGTTTTCCTTGGTTTTCCAACGTTTTCATGCTTTTTTGCATGGTTCTGGGGGGGAAAAGACTTGGCGCGGGGGTCTTTTTGGGCGTCGGCTGTTTAAAAAAGCGGGTCACCATCGCGGACGGTCGGCCGGAACGTCGCGGCGGAGTCCGAGAGCGGCGAGGCGTTGTCGTCTGGCGGCGAGCCGGGCGTCCACGGCCTGCTGTGTGAGATGCAGCGCGTACCACTGCTGCGCCGTCCGATACTCCTGCGGCGTAAGGTCGAGAGCGAACGTGGAATCGGCCGGTGTCTCGATGACGTGCACATCGTAGTCCAATGCCAGCCATTCGGCCAGCATGTCGGGATGGCGGCGGGAGCGTGGCAGCGTGCGCACCAGCCATACGTCCAACGGCTCGGAGCTCTTGGCCAGTGTGCGGGCCGCGCCGTCCCATGCCATCGCGGCGGCGAGGCGTAGCCCGTCGGTCGCTTTGGATTGAGTCGGGCACAGTTCGCGCAGCAGACTGTCGAAGCTGACAACGATGCTGTCACGGCGGAGCATGGACTGCATGGCCATGCCGAAGTCGGCCCGTGGCGGTCCCTATGACAGCGTGCAATGTCGCGCCGTATCCGGACAGCACGCGGTCCTGGCGCATCGCGTTGCAATGCTTGCACGCGCGGCGTATGTTGGCCCACGGTGTCCCTGCCGCCATGGCTGAACGGGATGATGTGGTCGTCCTCCGTCGCGGTGATGGAGCAGCCCGGCATGCCGAGCCAGCACCGGTTGCCGTATGTGGCGATGACCTTCGCTCTGATGCGTGGATCTACGGTCTGTCTTCTCATGCTTTGCCTTTCTCTCGTTGGGTGAGTATCCAGCCGTTCACGTCCTGTTCGGCGTACATGATCGAGTTGCCGATGCGGATTGGCGGCGGTCCGATGATCGATGGACTGCCGCCACCGGATCAGCGTGCGTTTGCTGACGTTCAGTCTGGTCGCGGCCTCGGTGGTGGTCAGCATGCTGATGCGGGTCATGCCGTGGCCTTGTCCCTGAGCAGCAGCGCGATCTGTTCCAGCTTCGCGGCGACAATCGGCCAGTCGGCCTTCGAGATGTCCGACCAGACCATGCGCGGCCCGTCCGGGCAGATGATGTTCTGGCCTATCTCCACGTCACCGGGCTGCGGCAGGTCGTGGTCCTCGACGTCAAGCGAGATGTGAATCTGCGGTTTCAAAACAGTGGCTCACCTTCATATGCGGTTTGTGGTTTCGTCTGCGGCCGGTATGGCGTGTAGGCGGTTGCCCATTTGCGGAAACTGCGGCAGTCGATGCGCCAGGTGCCGACACGGTACACTGGCAGCCCCTCATCTTTGAGGCTGAGCAGCGATGGCACGTTCGGCTCGCCGAGCGCCCGGCAGACCCGGAACAATTCGATGTCGGTGCGCCCGTTGTTCGCCGCGATGCGGTCCACAGCGTCGGCGAAGCCCTGCATGAGCATCCTGCGCGATTCCTCCGGATAGTGCAACACCTCGTGCAATGGCGGCTTAATCGATGACATAAGACCACATCCCGCACCATTTGGCCAGCGTCAACAGCAGAGACTCGGAATCGTACATCTTGCCGGCGGCGGGAGAACGGTAGACTGGAGCTGGCACGCCCTTCTCTCCGTAGGCCATTTTCAGAGCGGCCTGGAGCTGGTTGTCGTTCAATCCGGACGCCTTCATCAACGACTGTCGTGAGGTGTTCGCCCTGCACCTGATGTTCCTGTCGATCATCGGGAGTGTCATCCTCATCTGCGTCCTCAGTTTGTCGGGGAATGTTGCCTTGCTCAATTTCAATCCTTCCTGTAGCTTTCGGTTGGTGAGCGCTTGAGAGGTCAAGACCTAGAATCTGCTGATGAAAACGCCCGGCCGAGATTCCCCGGCCGGGCCGTCAACAGATTCCAAAGGTCTTGCAGAACGTTTCGGTCGGAGCCGCGCCGTCGATAACAAGAGCGGCCGAAGCCGCCGGAATGGTCCCACCTCAGGCCACGGCCGAAGCCGTCTATGGTCGCCCGATTCCGCCTTAATCGACGGCCTGAGGTGGTCGGGAGCTAAATTTCGTCTCGCAAATGGCGCGATAGCCACGCGCCTGGCGTTACCGGTCGCTAACCCGGCTCAGCGGTGGCAGGGGTACGCCGTACGCCCCATATGCCGTTAAGTTTTTGTCAGTCGTCCGTGAGGAAATCACCCAGACGGACGATCGCGAGCACCAGCCCCAGCATGAACAACACGAGGGGGCTGAGCAGAATCAGAAGAACGATCTTGATGAAACGCTTCACTGCTCGAAGCATCGCGTGATCTGCCTTTCCAAGTCCTCAAGCTCGACGCCGTTGAACGGGACGCGCACCGTCATGCCGTCCTCCGTCTCGACGATCAGCTCGAAGAAGCAATGCCGTTTGCCGTCCACTCGCTTGACTGTGACGCTCATTCCTGGGCTCCTTCCCATTCACGGCGAGCTCGACGCGCGTGCGTCATCGCCTTGTTGATCGCGCCCTTCATCGCCTGCAGGTCGCCCCATGTCCAAGCCATCGAACCCGAACGTGCTTCCGGCCACCTTGATGCGGCACTTGAAGGCGTAGGGGTTGCCGCCGGTGCATTCCGACGGGTCGATGTCCTGCACCTGGAAGTAATTGCTGGTGCATTCCGGATTGAAAACGCTCATTTCACTGCTCCTTGATTCATGGATGGACGGTTAGAAGCTCCTTCCTCCGCGGCGATAGGCTTGTAATCGCACAAACCAAACCTTTCAAACAACGAAGGAAGGAAGAATAAATGGACGTGGACCTGACACGGTTCGAGCTACTGAGGAACGTCATCGACGCGCTGAAAAGCCAACGCGCCAGTGGCGAGCGTGGTTATCGCCGTGCTGGCGTTCCTTGTATCGTTGGCCACATACCGTCGCGCATGGCGGTGGCGTTCCGAGGCCGAACCCGCCTTCGTGCAGGTGCAAGGCGACATGCTCCTGGTTCCCGAGTTCAAACGCGCCGGCGTTGACCCGGTTTTCATCGGATGGCTGGCCAACTGCGGGGATGGACGGGCATTCAACGTCAAAGCCATTGGCATAAACTGCGATGCCGAGGTGTGGGACTGCCGGCAGATAGGCGAAACGGTGCTGGGCGAACAAACCAAATGGATCATGAACAACACCGGTCGAATAGTCGAGTTGGCCAACGAAACAATGCGATTCTGGGTCACCATCACACCGCCCCGCGATCCGAGTCGCGACATTGAACCCGATCTGACGAAACTAGAGCTTGGCGTGCATTGGGTATCATTTCCAACTCGTCTGCGCCGGTGTCGATATAGACAGTTCCCGTTGCTGGGCATAGAACCATGGAAGTGCGGACCCTTGGAACGACTGCGGAGATGGCATAGGGACAGGAAGGGTCATCGCAGGTTCCATGAACTCGACAGAAAACGGGCTTTAGAACAGAGAAAACTTCTTTCCTAGGAACAATCCGATACGTGCCGTCCGAGAACACCTGTACAGCGTCGTCGGACTGCACGATACCGTCCGAATCCTTGCATCGCCTGCCTTTATAGGAACCGACACCCATGCTGGCAAAAATGCCCTCATTGGCCTCGTACTGTTCAACCACATCATGGTCATAGGGAATACCAAGCCGCTTGCGGTTAACCTCGACCGAATAGACGGACACTCTCAACGAGTGACGGGCGCTTGCCCTTCGCTTCCTCTGCGATCGTCCAAGCGTGCCGCGACACCAAGAGCGACGCAACAGAAATGGCAAATGCCAACGACGGCAAAACAAGGTGCCAATCCATTACTTCACCCCCAATGGCTCGCGGCCAAGCACGAGATCAGTGGAAACGTCGAAGAAGTCGGCTATGCGCGACACATCACGCAACGTGAAATTTGAGCGGCCATGGAATTTGTCGCTGATGGCCTGCTCGGAGACGCCTAGCTCATGCGCCAGATCGCGCTGTGTGACGTGATTGTCTCTCATGAGTTTTTCTTATCTGACTAATCATTTAAAAAACTTTCAGACTAAAGATTTGATGAAGTTCTAGACCAAAGATTAACCATATGACGTAGCCAACACGCCGAGTACTACGCTAAAACCGTAGTAAAATGAATTTTATGACAATGCTAGATATTCAGCCGAGCGCTACATTGCGCAGGCAGGACGTTGTTGCGATGAATACGAACATGATCTTGTCCAACAGCGGTTTAATGAAGAAGGACCTTGCTAAGGCAATGGGGCTCTCGCCGCAATCGATGGCGTCGAGGCTTCAGAGCAAGGCCGATTGGACCATTGACGAAACTTGCGCGGCGGCCGATTTCTTCGGCGTCCCGTTGATGGCTTTGCTGGATGAGAACTTAACGCCAGCAAAAGCCATGGAATATAAAAACCGCCGTTCCGATAATGGGAACGACGGTCAATTGGTAGCGGGGCATGGATTTGAACCATGGACCTCTGGGTTATGAGCCCAGCGAGCTACCGAGCTGCTCCACCCCGCGTCGGCTTGCCTTCATTGAGGCAGCTCTAACTACTTTACGGATGTTGGCTAATAAGTCAAATCGGCGTGTCGCATATTGCGCTGCTAGTGGAATCGCATATCCGATAACGCGTTATCCGTTTTTCGTATAACGCTGCGGCCCGTCGATGAAAACACGCCGAATACGTCATATCCGGGTCCGCACCATAATAGGAAACATGCCTATCAAGATTCCCAGCGGCCTTCCGGCCAGAGACATTCTCGACTCCGAGCGCATCTTCGCGCTTGAAAAGCCCGAAGCGGAGCGCCAGCGCGTCCGCCCGCTCAAACTGGTGATCCTGAACTTGATGCCTAAGAAAATCGAGACTGAAACACAGCTGCTGCGTCTGATTTCCAAGTCGCCGCTGCAGGTCGAAATCGACTTCATGAAGACCTCCACGCATGAGGCCACGCACGTGAGCGCCGACCATCTGGTGAAGTTCTACGAGACGCTCGACGCGTTCAAAGACAACTATTACGACGGTCTTGTGGTGACGGGAGCGCCCGTCGAACACCTCGATTTCGAGCAGGTCGACTACTGGGACGAGTTCAAGAAGATTCTCGACTGGGCCTCCACCCATGTGTTCTCCACCATGTACCTGTGCTGGGGCGCGATGGGCGCGCTCAACTATCGGTACGGCGTGCGCAAGGAGTTGCTGCCGGAGAAGCTCTTTGAGTGTTCCCCCAGTATCTGCAGGACGAATACTGCTTCCTCACCAACGGCTTCGACGAGATCTGCCTGCAACCGCATTCCCGCCTGGCGGGGTCAACGAGGGTGATATCGCCCATAATCCCGAGCTGCAGGTGCTCACGTGGGGTCCGAAGTCCGGCCCGGGGCTCATCGCCACGCGCGACTTCTCCGAAGTGTTCGCGCTCGGCCATTGGGAATACGGCAAGTACACGCTCGCCGAGGAATACGAGCGCGATATGGCCAAGGGCATGACCAACGTGCCGTTCCCCGAAAACTATTTCCCGCACGACGATCCGAAGCTGGAACCGTTGTTCGCCTGGCGCGCCCACGCCAACCTGCTGTGGCGCAACTGGCTCAACTGGGTCTATCAGACCACGCCTTACGATTTGAGCGAAGTACCGCAGCTGCGCGAGGAGAAGCGCCTCGGCACCGACCGTTCGATCCGGCACGAGCCCGGTTCGCCGCGTGTCGACGCGTTCACGCCATTCTCGCACGATGGATACGGTGTCATTCGCGGCTGATTTCACGAAGATCGGCGAGTACTGACAAGTATTGGCGATTGTCCCACGATTGCCGCTTTTGCGCGGTGTCGTGGGCTTTTTGCGCGGTTTTTGTTGCCTGCTGCGACATCGTTTCATTTTCGCTGTCATATATTATGGTGCGATATGTTAAGTAAAACGTTTTATCAAGCAGTGTTGCAAACGATGTCTATTTTGGTGTGAATGGGGGTGAAATAGGCCGAATCGACAACGGCCGTGGTTGTGTCTAATAGTCCCCGCAACGTGCGAAACGCCGGTTTTCGCTATACGGTAGTAGGGGAAAGCTCCCGGTGCGGAATGTTGTCTAGCCACGGGCTGATAATCCTTTGCAGCCATTCGCTGGTATGCGAACGCGTTTATGGGCGCGTTAACATAGAACCCGAAGGATGTTCTGGTTTGGTAACCGGAATGTCACATTCGACTCAGCTGTTGGGCTAGACTAACAGCTGACACAAGAGCAGGAGGCGTGAATGATTAGTGCATTGGGAGAGGGCATCATGACCATCGCCGATGGTCCAGAGATGCCGAGCATCAATGACTTCCTTCCCGATCCGTTTGTTTTTCAAGGCACGCCGTTCGCCATCAACCGCATCATCCTCGTTCGTATTCTTGCGACCGTCATCATGCTGCTGGTTCTCGGAATTACGGCAAGCCGTGCAAAGCTCATCCCTGGCCGTTGGCAGGGCGCAGTCGAATGGCTGATCGAGTTTGTCCGCGACAACATCGTCTATCAGGTGATGGGCGAGCTGCGTGGCAAGCGTTATGTGCCGATGATCACCACCGTGTTCTGCACGTTGCTGGTCTTCAATCTGTGCGGCATCATCCCGGGCTTCAACATCGCGGCAAGCGCGTCCATCACGCTGCCTCTGGTGTTCGCCATGTGGTGCTTCTGCCAGTACTGGATTGCCGGCATCCGTGAAAAGGGCCTTGGCCACTTCCTGAGGGACGAGATCTTCCCGAAGGGCGTTCCGGCCCCGATCTATATTCTGCTGTCCCCGATTCAGCTGCTTGAGCTGCTGATTATCCGCCCGTTCTCGTTGACGATCCGACTGTTCGCCAACATGGTTTCGGGCCACCTGATCCTGCGTTGTGCCTCTCGGCCACGCAGTTCTTCCCTCGTTGATGTGGTGAACAAGCTGATGATGCCGTTCGGCATCATCACCTTCGCGGCTGGCATGTTCATGTTCCTGTTCGAGGCGCTGGTCGCCTGCCTGCAGGCTTACATCTTCGCCATCCTGACCACCGCATACATCAATATGAGCTATCCGGAGATCGACTGACCGCCGGCTTTTTAAGTGTTGCTTCTTGTCAAGCAATAACCAGAAAGGAAACAATCATGGATATCGTTACCCTCGCTGAGGTTGCCGGCAACCTGAACGTCGTTGGCTACGGCCTCGCCGCCATCGGCCCTGGCATCGGTCTGGGCATCCTGATCGGCAAGACCATCGAAGGCACCGCTCGCCAGCCTGAGCTCGGCAGCCGTCTGCAGACCCTCATGTTCCTGGGCCTGGCATTCGTTGAGGTGCTGGCACTGCTCGGCTTCGTGCTCGCCTTCATCAAGTAGACTCTGATCCCCAAGGTAAACACCGAAGACGCAAACGAACGTGAAAGGAGGAAGACACTATGGTGACCGCAGCTAGCGAGATGGAACTGTTCCTTCCGAAAAGCTACGACATTTTCTGGTCGTTGGTCATTCTGATCATCGTCGCCGTGTTCTTCTACAAGTTCTTCCTGCCGAAGTTCCAGGCCGTGTTCGATGAGCGCGCAGCCAAGATCGAAGGCGGCATCGCCAAAGGCCGAACAGGCCCAGAAGGATGCCGACGAAGCCAAGGCGAAGTACGATGCCCAGCTGAGCAACGCACGCGTCGAGGCTTCCAAGATCCGCGACGATGCTCGTGCGGCGGCATCGCACATCATCGCCGACGCACGTACCCGTGCCGAGGCTGATGCGGCGCAGATCACCGCCACCGCCCAGCGTTCCATCGAATCCCAGCAGCAGCAGGCTCTGGTGAGCCTGAAGGGTGAGGTCGGCGTGCTGGCAACGGCACTGGCCGGCAAGATCCTGGGCAGCAAGCTGGAAAGCGACGACGTGCAGTCGACGATGATCGATCAGATGATCGCCGATCTGGACAGCGACAAGAAGTGATCGAAACCTTCAAGAAAGGGAGGTGACCAATGCGAGGAGAAGCATCGCGTATCGCAGACCGCGTTTCGCGTGACTCGCTGGCCCCCAGGCTGCGTGACAGCGGCGAGGACGCATGGCGTATCGGGAACGAACTGTTCACGATCACCAACGTGCTCGACCACAACATCCAGCTTGAACGTGCCCTCACCGACCCGTCGCGCCCAGTCGAAGACAAGGTTGCGGTAGTCAAGACCCTCATTGGAGATGATGCCCATCCGTTGACGATGGAAATCATGTCCGATCTGGTGGCCCGCCGCTGGAGCCGCGTGTCCGACATCGCCAACGCCACCGAGGATTTCGGCGTGGACGCCATGATGTACTACGCGGACCACACGAATGCTACTCTGCAGGTCTCCATCGAGCTTGCCCAGCTGCATTCCGCACTGCTCAACCTTCCGGTCGTACGCAGCAAGCTGTATGACGCAACCGTCCCCGCCGAAGCCCGTATCGCTGCTGTACAGCCTGATCGGCAATGCCGACTTCAACGTGGTGACCAAGCGTCTGGCCGAGCATGCGACCCTGCAACCTGCGCAAACCGCCGCTATCTGCAGACCATCCAGTGGTTGATCAACAAGTTCTCCCGTCATATGGGCGAATCGATGGTCACCGTCACCACGGCAACGCCACTGAGCAAGGAGCAGGTCAAAGCTCGTCGCCATCTATTCGGCGAAGACCGGCCAT
>VOFK01003263.1_pt1 | contig 13942 bp, 27 predicted proteins | sample 5384121 | NCBI WGS metagenome assembly VOFK01 (sample SAMN12384730, study PRJNA508395) | human gut metagenome | isolation source: healthy gut J | host: Homo sapiens | reverse complement strand
ATTACGTATTGCTCCGGACCTCTTCAAAAAAATCTTCATGACCTTTTACGGCAAGAAAGGCAGCTTCATCGGTAACAATAAATTTCTTTTTTCAAGTCGAGCTTCAACTTCACGACGAATCTTCGCTAAAGAAAAACCAGGCGCGCCAGTTGTCGCCTCGACTGATTAGCGTGGCGCCTTCACCTGATAACGCCGCTCCACGGCAGCACTATACTTAAACTGAAGTTAAACGCAATGTACTATCTTTATGGAGCATGAACTGGTTTGCGCAACGACGCCAGCATCATCCAGAACGAGACAAATAAGGGCAGGCAGCAACTCACGTTCAATCGTTGCGTGTAGGTATAACGCAATACCACCTCAGCCAGCATACTCGTTGGGCAGTGTCCTCGCTGGCAAAGCGCGTCAGCGCTTGGGCCCCATATCTCAGTCTCAACGACATCATGAAGTGAGTCATATGGCCTGCAGGCTTAAGGAGAAAAAGTTCCCTTAGCAGTAAAGAACCCTAAATCCTCGGTACGCAAATTGGGCTCTTCAAGCTCATCATAGCACCCGATAAAAAGGCCTCAGCATGTTCTTCTTTGAGAAAGAAGAGAGGTTGAGTTGAAGTACGGATAAAACTCTCGGGAAGAACCTCGACATCATCGTCCATCAGGAGAACATGAGTCGCTTTAAGGATTCTGCTCAAGTGACTCAATCATCCCCGAGCAAAACCACCAGACCCGCCGACATTAGGATTTGGATGAACAGTAACACGCGATGAATCCGGGTTTGCACTATTCAGCGGCAGCCATTATCAATAATGTGTACGTGGAAATGATCAGCAATCTCTTCATCAGAATCAATAATGTTCTTTTTGTAAAAGAGATACGTTACGGACAATATAGTCTTCTTTTTTTTTTAAACGTAGTAGTCGCAAGCGCTAGCTCAACTGGATGAATATCCAGTTCTTCACAATCGCAATAATAATACGCATTCCGAATATTAACAGGGCCTTCAGTACTGATATTAAAAAGCGTGCAGAATCTCTCCCTCACAAAGGAGAGTTCGATTTCAGCCGTACTCCATTCATCGGATCGTTGCAAACTAACCGCAGAGCCATCAATTGTAGAAGGAATCCAAGAATAATTATTTGCATACCCGTCTGCTGAAGCGTTAAGGCGGAGCCGCAATACTCGATATGAAGATAAAAACGCCTTTGCAGTAGTGTATTTTCGCCACTTATAAATGGATAGCGCATTAAAATATGTTGTGAAATCAACATTGGTCGATTTCATGATTTCAATAGCGTCATTCGAAGTTGGAATAACAAGACCCTCCGTTGCCCTATAGCAAAGCAATGGATACTGCAACATCGCATCAGATCCGTTAAAAATCAAATTTGCAAGTTTAAAATGCATTGAAAACCATCCAAAAAATTCCTGGTGCAACTTGGCAAAATGGCATAAATGCCCATGGCATTGTTTGCATTCTCACTGATTTTAAGAATGCAAACAATGTACTAAAGCATCTAATCAAAATGAAGTTTTAGCTCTTCCTCCCAGTCGGGCATGTGGAACCCGACCGACTCGAGCCTGGAAAGGTCGAGCGCGGAGTGGACCGGGCGCGGGGCGACGGGGCCGGCGGCGTTCGCGTAGTAGTCGGCGGTCGAAACCGGCACGACCTTCTCCCGTTGCCGTTGGCTGCCTCGAAGACGGCGCGGGCGATGTCCGCCAGGACTTGACCGCACCGGAGCCGGTGCAGTTATAGGTGCCGTAGGGGCGTGCGTCCCCAGCACGTGGAAGATGGCCTCCGCCATGTCGCGCGTGAAGGTCAGGCGGCCCAGCTGGTCGTCGACGACCGTGACCTGCGTGAGTTTGTCGTCGGGGTCGGCGACGCGGTCGGACAGCCCCTTCATGGTCTTGACGAAGTTGTGGCCCTCGCCGATGACCCAGCTGGAGCGCATGATGTAGTGGCGCGGGCACCCGGCCACGGCGATGTCGCCGGCGGCCTTGGTCTGGCCGTAGACGGAAAGCGGAGGAGAAGGGCTCGTCCTCGTCGTGCACCTCGGCGGTGCCGTCGAAGACGTAGTCGGACGACACGTGCACGAGCGTGATGCCGTGCCCGGCGCAGGTGCGGGCGAGAAGCGCCCGGCCCCGTCGCGTTGGCCTTCCAGGCGGTCACGCGGCCCTCGGGGGTCTCGGCTTTTATCCACGGCCGTGTCCAGGCGCCGCAGTTGATCACGGTGCCGTAGAGCGACCAGTCGTACTGTGTGTAGGCGTCCGGGTCTGACATGTCGAAGGTGTCGATGTCGCAGAAGTCGAAGTCCTTCGCCACGCCGCGTTCCTCGGCGAGCGCGCGGGACCGCATGGCCCAGCTGGCCGTTGCAGCCGGTGACGAGGGTGCGCTTCGGAGCCATGGGGACGACGTCCTTGAGGTACGGGTGGTTCAGGTCGGCCTCGGATACGGTGGCCTCCTCCAGCGGGATCGGCCACTCGATGGCGAGCTCGGGGTCGGCGAGGTTCACGAAGGTGTAGGTCTTCTTCAATTCAAGGGACCAGTGGGCGTCCACCGGTAGGTGTAGGCGGTGCCGTCCTCCGGGCCTGGAAGGAGTTGCCCACGCCGCGCGGCACGTAGATGGCCTTGCTCGGGTCGAGCGTGCAGGTGAACACCTTCCCGTAGGTGGAACTGCCCTCGCGAAGGTCCACCCGGGCGCCGGAAGACCGAGCCGCGGGCCACGGAGATGAACTTGTCCCAAGGGGCTCGGCGTGGATGCCGCGCGTGACGCCCCGGCTGTCGTTGTAGGGAGACGTTGTTCTGGACGACCCTGAGGTCCGGATGCCCAGGGCGGTCATCTTGGCGCGCTGCCAGTTCTCCTTGAACCAGCCGCGCGAGTCGCCGTGGACGGCGAGGTCGACGACCTTGAGGCCCCGATGCCGGTCTCGGCGACGGAGAGGTCCTTCTCGAACTCGATGTCTGCCATGTGGGAAAAGCTCCCATCGAAGAGGTCCCCGGGGTCTGCCCTGTGCGCGGGATGCGGTCTTAGCTGGCCCTGCGCGCGGTGCGCCTCGGTGGCCTTGGCCGGCCGCCACCAGGATTCGTTCTCGACGTACCAGTCGATGGTGTGCTTTCAGGCCCCCGGCGAAGTCGGTGTGCGCCGGCCTCCAGCCCAGCTCGCGCTGCGCTTGGTCGAGTCGATGGCGTAGCGGCGGTCGTGGCCGGGGCGGTCGGCGACCCAGTCGAAGTCCTCCGGGTCGCGGCCCCATGGCCTCCAGGATCATGCGCAGGACGGTGATGTTGTCCTTCTCGCCGTCGGCGCCGATGAGGTAGGTCTCCCCCATGCGGCCCTTGGTGAGGATGTCCCAGACGGCCGAGGAGTGGTCCTCGGTGTGGATCCAGTCGCGCACGTTGAGGCCGTCGCCGTAGAGCTTCGGGCGGATGCCGTCGACGATGTTCGTGATCTGCCTGGGGATGAACTTCTCCACGTGCTGGAGGGTCCGTAGTTGTTGGAACAGTTGGAGATCGTGGCGCGCAGGCCGTAGGTTCGCGTCCGGCGCGCACGAGCATGTCAGAGGACGCCTTGGTGCTCGAGTACGGGCTGCTCGGGTGATACGGCGTCTCCTCGGTGAACTTCGCCGGGTCGTCGAGCGCCGGTCGCCGTAGACCTCGTCGGTGGAGACGTGGTGGTAGCGGACGCCATGCTTGCGGACGGCCTCCAGAAGGCGGAAGGTGCCCTCCACGTTGGTGCGCAGGAACGGCTCCGGGTCGGCGATGGAGTTGTCGTTGTGGGACTCGGCCGCGTAGTGCACGATGGCGTCGTGGCCCGGGACGATGCGATCAAGCAGCTCCGCGTCGCAGATGTCGCCCACGACGAGCTCCACGCGGTCGGAGGGCAGCCCGCGATGTTCTCGGGGTTGCCGGCGTAGTAAGCTTGTCCAGACGGTGACGTGGACGCCCGGGTGGTTGTTGACCACGTAGTGCACGAAGTTGCTGCCGATGAAGCCGCAGCCGCCCGTGACGATGATGTTCTTCGGAGAGAAGGTCTCCTCTGCCATGTTGATTGCTCCTCAGTTCCTAGTACTCGCGCGGGCTGTTGACGATCTCGCCGGCGGCGACCTTCTTCAGGTGCTGCCCGTAGACCGACTTGCCGTAGGCCTTCGCGGCCTCCTCCAGCCCGGCGGTCGTGATCCAGCCGTTCTCCCAGGCGATCTCCTCGGGGACGGACACGGGCAGGTCCTGGGAGTGCTCCACGGCGCGGACGAACTCCGCGGCCTCGTGCAGGCTCTCCATGGTGCCGGTGTCCAGCCACGCGTAGCCGCGGCCGAGGGTGACGACCGACAGCGTCCCCTCCTCCAGGTACATCCGGTTGAGGTCGGTGATCTCCAGCTCCCCTCGGGCCGAGGGCTCCACCTCATGCGCCTTGGCTGCCACGTCGCCTGGGTAGAAGTACAGTCCGGTGACGGCGTAGGGAGCTCGGGGCGCTCTGGGCTTCGATGGACAGACGGCCCTGCCCTCCCCGTCGAACTCCACGACGCCGAAGCGCTCGGGGTCGTCCACGTGGTAGCCGAAGACCGTGGCGCGGCCCGACTCGGCGTTCTGCACGGCGCGCGTCAGGTGGCGCGACAGGCCGTTGCCGTAGAAGATGTTGTCGCCCAGCACCAGCGCGCACGGCTCGCCGGCGATGAACTCCTCGCCGATGGTGAAGGCCTGCGCGAGGCCGTCCGGCGAGGGCTGCTCGGCGTAGGAGAGGCTCACGCCGTAGCGCGAGCCGTCCCCGAGCAGGCGCTCGAAGTTGGGGGAGGTCCGTCGGCGTCGAGATGATGAGAATGTCCCGGATTCCCGCAAGCATGAGCGTCGAGAGCGGGTAGTAAATCATGGGCTTGTCATACACGGGCAGCAGCTGCTTGGACGTGACCCGCGTGAGCGGGTACAGCCGGGTGCCGGAACCCCCGGCGAGGATGACCTGCCTTTTCATTCAATCACTTCAAAGTCAGTGAACGGAAAAATAAATCCGTTTAGCAATGTTCCTGATTGAGAGCGACAATTTACGAGCGGTTAAATCAACCGACGATATATTGATACCATCGAGTGAACAGATTGCTCGCGCACAAAATCAAACTCATCGCGTTTCAATTGCTCTTTTTATCCTTAAAAAGTGAGTTCGTAGTAGATTCGTTGCACACTCTAAAATAGGAATAAATTGAGTCTAGATAGCAGACATCACTATTAAGTGATAGACGAATCCAATACTCCCAATCAGGGGAGTAACACAAAGAATCATTAAAGGGTCCAACCTTTTTTGCCAGCAATCTCTACGAAACATGACATTAGGAAGGCTCTCCATAGATATTATGAGTTCGAAATGTCTTGCGGGCAAAATCAGAGCCTTTTTAAAACCATATCCCGCTTAAAAGGTCTCCCTCTTCATTGTAATGGCACCATTCGAGTCAATAACACATGAAGCGCTGAAGCAGAGGGAGCACTTTGGATTAGCATCCAGTGCTGCAACCTCAGACTCAAGAGCCCCGGGTAACAAAATATCATCCTGAAAGAGGAAATGAATATACTCGCCAGAAGATTTCTCAATGGCATTATTCCAGTTTCCAACAAGACCGAGATTACTGGCGTTTCTAAATACCTTAATTCGAGAATCCGTAAGCTTGGAAACAATCTCAAATGTTCCATCAGTTGACTGATCATCGAAAATTAATAATTCGAAATCGCGGAAAGACTGGCTTAACACCGAATCAATTGCCTTCAAAATGTACTTAACACCATTAAAACAAGGCATCAACACACTAACTTTAGGCATCCTTGTCCTCCTTATCGGACAAAAATTCCTCAATAAAATAGCGAGGACGATGCTTCGTCTCCATATAAGTCTTTCCAACGTACTCGCCGATGACACCCAAAGCCAAAAGTTGAAGTCCGCCAAGACACCAAATTGACATAATAATGCTTGTCCAGCCAACTTGTACATCGCCAATAAAATGACCAATTAAAAGATATACAAGTGCAAAATAAACTAAAAATAGAAATGATTAAACCGGTGAGAGTAATTATCCTAATCGGTTTAGTACTAAAAGACGTTATACCTTCAAAAGCAAATGACAGCATTTTACCGAGCGTGTATTTAGATTCGCCGGCAAACCGTTTCCCTCGCGAATAATACACGCAGCAAGATTTGAAACCAACTAAAGGAACCAAACCACGAAGAAATAGATTAACCTCACGGAATTGAGACAATGCAAGAACAGCACGCTTGGACATCAATCTATAGTCAGCATGGTTATAAACAGCATCGACACCCAACGAAGACTGTAAGCGATAAAAAGACTGTGCGGTAAAACGTTTTAGAAAGGAATCGCTAGAACGATCATTTTCGTACACCATATACAACTTCATAGCCTTCGCGAGCTCTTGAAACCATTTCATCAAGCGCATTGATATCATCTTGTAAATCAGCGTCCATCGATGCTATTAAATCAGCAAACTCCGCTGCCTTGTGTAACCCAGAAAAGTAAAGCCTTCTGATGGCCACAATTCCTAGAGAGCTTAAGTCCACAGAATAAGGAATTAGACTGATGAAGACTTTCGATGATCTCCCAAGTCTTATCGGATGACCCATCGTCAACTAACAAAACCTACTGTTCGCATTAATCTGAGACAATTTTTACTAAAGTGGGAAAACTTCTCAAAAAAGCCTTTTAGAGGTTTCCCGCAAAACGCTCTCCTCGTTATAACAAGGAACCACGAGATAGAGAATCGGCAATATGTCCATCTTTGTCATGCAAGCACCTATCACTTAAATGCCCAATACTTACTTAAAATATAATTAAGAGGATAAGTTACAAACAAGTTAAGCAGTGGACCAAGAATAGAAGAAATTCCAAGCACACTAACCCAAAAGTACAAAAAGGATGTTGTTGATAATCAATCCAGTAAAAGCACTCGAAGCAAGTTAGCTTGGAAAAAACTTGAAATAAGTGAACTCAAATCAGATCTCTCATTATCAAAAACATATTTATTGTTCCAATAGAAGGAATTGATGACACCAGCAAAATATGAAACTATATTGGCGACAATATAGTTCACTCCAATAAAAAGGAGTGCCGCGTAGACTAAGTAAGAAACGATTGTATTTGAAAGTCCAACAATCGAAAACTTCAGAAATTGAATCACCGAATCTCGTTTCATTAAAGACCCTTTTCCTACTGTTATCTATAAAGGACATAAACAAAACAAGAGGTTCCATCATCGATTTGAGTATATCCAGGCAGTTTTTTAAAACCACTATATCCTAGTTCATCTTTCAGTTGAGAAAGAACCTCTTCTTCGCAGTCGTGATTATTCATGTAAACAACCAGATCATCAGAATCAATATAATTTCTATCGCAAAAACTGCTAATAGCTTTCTGATCAGGAATCAGCGCATGAATGCGAGACAATTTGGCAACTTCTAGTAGCTTCGCAGTGAGCTGATAGTAATCATAAGAGACAAAAGAGTCCCGTTGAACCCGCGTACTTCTCTACTGCGGCTTCATTGTCAGCAGATTTCGGATATAAATACAAAGCATTGGAAGAAAAAGAAAACAGAATCTGCAGCAATAATTGCGCAAACAAATACAACAGAAACTAAAATAGTGCCCCGAAAATTGAAATCAGTATTATTTCTATAGCGAATTTGCAAATATCTAAATAGATACAAGAACATTCCAAATCCAAATAACAGTAATCCTGGATATGCCAAGCATATGTATCTTGACGAAGTAAAAGGAGATACATAGCAAGCTGTGACGTAAAAAACAAGGGATGAATTAAATAATAAAACTATATAAATCGACTCAGGATGCTCACGATTAATTATTTTTTATTCCATAGCAAGTAGAAACAAAGGGCAATTGACAAACAGAAGCAGGCAATCAAAAAGAAGCCTTGATCCGAAAGAACAAATCAACGGACGACGACCCTAGAAATTGCCAAATTCGTCTCAAAGCAATACCATTACCCCTGATTGCGATGAGGCCGATTCGACATAGTGATTCCCAAACATGTTGCTTAATGCTGGAGGAAATATGATAAATGACAGACAAAACCGATAAGACAATCGTGACTCCATATTTAAAGGAGAACCTCCAATCTTTTCTTGCCCAAAAAAATAAATAGTAAAAAAAAAACAGGAAACAAAAAAGAGATAAATATAGAAATAGAAATGAGTTAAAAAACCCCAATAAAGAAAATAACAAATAGGCGGAAATAAACCGATCGATTGGCGAAGGAAGCATTAAACATATCGAATAACGCATCAAGAAATGCTAGGGCAAGTGTCACCAATAACAGATACATTCGAATGTAGGTCACTAGATTTAACGCTATGGGACAGAAAGCCCAAAGAGCCATTAAAATTAGGGGCGACTGGCTTACTCTGAAACACTTTGTAAGAAAGCTTAAATAAAAAATACTACTAAGCTGAGTGAATAGAAACATAGATTAGAACCAAGCCAAACCATTTGCTAAATTCATTCGGAAACAGTGAGCAAACGGTATGAATAATGAAAAAATAGAGAGGGAGGATGTGCGTCATTACTCAGATTATAAAAAACCGAATCAAACCGAAACACATGCCCTGTATCAACTGTCAAATAAGACTGAATGAACGTAGGGATCCATCCAGTTGGCATCCATATTGTTTTCCCCAAAAATATGTGGAAAATAAAAACTATTCGAGAGACCGAAAGTCCACAGCTCGTCAACATGAAACCCTGTTTTCAAATTGCAATAATAAATTGCGACTAATAGCGCAGCCACAAACATTACAGCAAATAAAACGCCATAAAACTTGCATCGTTTTTGCACATGAATTCATAAACGAGTCCCTATAATTAATTAGTAGCTAAACTAAAGGAGTTTACGAAAAATCATAAACTCCTTCAAGATTAAACTAATACAGTTGGACTAAACCACACTGAATTACTGCAATAGCGGGATAGATGATAGACTTGCATCACTTACTATTTATCAACCAACTTAACCTCAATCGCTTCCATATGGGGCCTCTCCAGTTGTACCTGCGCACTCGCCCGATTTAACCCAATCGAGCCAACCCTTACCCTGCACATGCGCCCTATAGACAACGTCATAATGCTTGGCGAGATCACCCGTAAGCTTAATTTCTACAGCTTCAACTGAGACTTGCCCGTGGTGCCGGGCCATCTTTTGCCGTTCTTGACCCACTCCTTTGCCAGCCGATATTCTGAACATGAGCTCGATATTCGATGTTACCGGAATACCCTGAGTTCGCTCTGCTAATAGCCAACGCCTCAACAGCAAGATTTCGACCAGTTGTGCCCGCCGCTCATGCCCCTCATAAACAGGTTCCTGCCAACCTGCAAGGTTTGAAACATGAGCCTTTATTGAAAAAAGTTTTCTGAATAGGGCTTGACTCCGTATCCCCTGGTGCAGGCGAACCCTTTTTCAACCAAAAAAACGACCTGGGTATGCCTCGAGCCTCCCAAACCCAGTCGTTCCGGCAACTTGATCATTGCAGGCCCAGCCAGCCAGCCCTTGTCCTGAACATGAGCGCGATAGTAAACGTCATAACGATTGGCCATCTCACCAGTAAGTCGAATTTGGATAGCCTGGACAGACTTGCTCTGACCAGTAGTTACCGAGAACTTCTCCCTCAGTCTGCCAACCGTAATCGGAAACATGCGTCCTGTACTCCAAGCTGCCATCGTAGGGAGCATTCTGCAGATTGAGAGTTATAGCCTCGACAGCTTTGACTGACCAACTGGTGCCAGAAACATTTCCGCCCTTGGAAGCCGACTGCCAACCGTCATTCGAAACATGCGAAGTTGCCAACACGTCGCAACGTCCTCGTGACACCTGTGGACACCTCGTGAGCACCGCTCGGTTGTTCGACTCGCCCAAAATAAGTCAGAGCACCGCTATTGAATGTGAAAACTCCTGATCGCAAAGTCATAATTTGCCGAATAGACGTATAGAATCAAAAACTCTACGAGATGGCAAGAAAATCTACGACTTGTTTTTCAAAGGGATCGATGGCAGCATCCGTGTCTTCGGTAATCGGAGCAAAGCTAAACCAATCCATAATGAATAATCGATGACGGCACCGGCTTCAAGGCCTCGGCCTTCGCGATTCCAAAGTCCACCAGCAGCAGCACTGGCCGAGTTATACGTACTAGACCCATATCCAGACAGACCCGATCACCGGATTAAAGAAGAGAATCAGCTCTGCAGCAACGGAAGAATCGACATCGGTAATGCTCAGACGGTCAAAGCTGTTTCCTGCTTTTGGGGATACATGCCCGTCGGCGTGTTTGGATGCCCCTTGTAATAATACAAATAGTCATCGCCATGAGATAACTTCGGTCAAATTGGCATAGTCGTCAAAAATTTTGCTCGTAAACGTACGTTCCAACAGCATCATCACCTTTTTGCCCCACTGTTGAGTCGCTGCATCAAAATAACCATCGTTAAAAGTTGTACAGGGCCTTAAACGCTTTGGACTGTATCCTCTCCCTATTCTGCAGGCTCGTAAAGCATGCTCGAAACGTTCATCTTCTTAACGTTAGGATCGGATGCGATCTTATTCGCAAAGGCATTATCGTCACCGCTCGTAAACAGATTCGTTCGAGTCATCCACCACTGAGTGCCGGGCTCAATACTCAGCACGGCATACATAGAATCCCAGTGATCGTGATAATCGCTATACGACTTTGAGACCTCACCGGTTTCCGTATTCCTTATTCTTTGCAGCGTTCCATGAAGAGCAATCAGCTCCGCTTGCTTAGAATCGGATCGCCTTAACGTCGAAGGCCTCGTTGGTAAAGACATATGTGGCAGATCCATCGGACAACAGCCGAATGGAATATTGACCAGCAGGGAATCTTATTGGCGTAAATCATCCTATGGATCAACGAGCAGGTGATGTCATTGATATACAAGATTGAACTTTGCCTTGGGATTGATCTTGTAGAGCGCAGCGACATAATCCGCGAACGCCTGATAGCTCGAACTGGAAGCATTCTCCTCATGAGTCAGGTACGGAAGACCATACATCCCGGATGGAAGCGAGTTCCAGTTATAGGCACTTGGGCGATCGAGCATTACGATTGACGGAATGCTCGTTCCAGCAGAAGAGGTGCTGATATCCCAGAAAGATAGCGAATAGAGAACAACGGGGAAAGAAGCACTCAAAGGAGCAAGGTTGTACTCGCTCGCAGAAATGCCAATTGACTGATGATCCTCGTGAACGATATTTCCATTCTTCAAATACTGCAACGTAACGTCAAACGGACCATAATCGCTAAAATCAATTTCACTGGAGCTAGAGCCCAGATCTCCGAGTGCAATCGTGTAGCGAGACGGAACAGGTGACCCTCCCTCCATACGACATGAAGCCAGACACCTTTACCGAATCGGCAATACCGAGTCGTTTTATATCCTCGACCTGCGGAATATTCAGGGTTACTTTTAGTCGTCTCCCCAACCTGAGAAAGAGAGCAATTAAAGACATACGGGACATAGGCACCAGCGGTATCGCCAGGCGCCGCGTCACCCTTCTTTACAATGACGATCTGTATTGCTTCAACGGCATAAAGACCAACCGGTGGTTCCCGCAGTCGACCCATTTGAGGCCCATCCAAGCCAACCGAAATTAGAAGCATGAACGCGATAATACAGGTCATAAGAAGCTGCCTGTCACCCGTCAGCTTGAGGCTCGACGGCTTCAATCTGAAGGCCCTTTCCCGTTGTGCCGGAGACGGCTCCATTAGAACCAATCCTGCCAGCCTTCATTTTTGAACATGAGAGCGGTATTCGATACCAAGGTCTTCTGAATTAGGGAGAGAAACCCTGAGCGCCTCAAGCCTACGAGACTGGCCAGTTGTGCCAGAGATCGAGCCATTCGATGTAAACGTCGACTCCCAGCCAATGCCTGAAATGTGAGATTTATAGCTGACGTCCGGGGCCGCCTCTTTGGGCTCCACGGCAACATCAATCGAAGGCGCCGTTTCATCGGCTGCAGCAGCAGTTTGATCCGAGGGGTCGGATTGGGTCTCTGGGACGGATTCATATTCGTTGGAACCAACATTTTGATCTGCCCAACAAGCCAAAGGGCTCAAAAGCAGCATCGACATGAAGCAGGAAATCAGAACAATAAATGCTCTAAATTGCCTTTTCAAAAGAATCGCCTCCCTAGATAGACAGTCTTCAATAACCATACTATCGGGGAGTTAGCTTCATTAATGCCACCAATTAGGGTGAACGAAGAAAAAGGAGCCTTGTCCAACGGCAAGGGCCCTTTCCTGTTGCCAAGACTGCGACAACAGGAAAGGGCCCCTCTAACAAGCTCTCGTCGCTTACGAGAATGGCTAGTAGATTACCACCTTGGTAGCAAGGGCACGTTATCCCAAATCCATTTAGCGCGATCGATGGGCAAACGCACGCAGCCTTGTGAAATATGCATTCCCATCCGGCTGTCCATGGGATTAAAAGTTCCCTGGGTAGTACGGTATTGAATGGAACAGGTAGTCCCCATAAAACTGCGTGTAGTAGTAGCAGGTATACCCATGTCCAAACGAGTAGCCCTTTGCCGGTGACGGTATACTCACCCGTAGGCGTTGGAGTACTAGGGGCGCCGGTAGAGCAAGTCCAGTATTGAGCATAACTCCACGACCCGCGCTGTCCACGAAAAAAACTCCAAGGCGGCATGCTTGCCTGTCAACCATAATGAGACAGCTTGTATTGCTCGAATATCTATTAGCCCGATTAAGCATAGTCATCATATCTGCCGGGCAACAAGGGGCTGGTCAAGTAAACGGACGCGCAGTGAACCGGGAGCACCAGCGCCCTTGGGGAACAATCTCACTTGAACAGACTCGACTCTGCAGCCTATCCTAGACGTACCCGCAGGTTGCCCATTAGAAGTCCAATCGAGCCATCCAAAAAGTCTTGGCAATATGCTCGATACCAAACATCAAAAAGTAGTTCGATAAATCACCGGTTAACCTAATCTTAATAGCCTCGATACGCTTTTTGCGCGGCTTACCGTTCCAGCGATATCCCCGTTGGAAGTCCAGCCTTTGCCAACCGACATCCTGCACATGGGCGGAGTACTCTCAATACCGCCCGATACACTACTGGAGACATTATTCAACTTCAGTGCCTCAATAGCAAGCGATCTACCAGTTGTGCCAGCAACACCACCGTTGCCAACGGATTCATCCAACCGAGCGTGGCGACATGCGCCTGGAGCGTTAGAGCTGGAGCCGAGATAAATGCGGGCGCAGACGATGCACCAGAATTTCCGCCCTTCGCAACAAGTTCGATTTGGACAGCTTCTATCTGGATATTAAGCCCGGTAGTTCCAGCGAATCGCCGTTTTTTGCCCAACCCAACCAACCATAGCCCGCCGAATGAACTCGATAGAAAATAAATGTCATACTGATTCGCCAGGGAGACCATTTAAGCGCAGCTCAAGAGCCTGAATGGCCAATCCTTGTCCAACGGTCCCAATATAACCGGAAGATCGCCATTCCTGCCAACCAATATTGGCAACATGTGCTCTTGCCTCAATTTGAGAATCGTCATCCACACCGGACAACGACATTCAAAGCTTGAAGAGAAAGCGATTGTCCCGTTGTTGCCGGTTACCTGCCCATCAAATACAGAAGGAGACCACCCACGGTTAGCGGAATGGGCCTGATAAACAACATGAGTGCAATCGGCGGAAGTATCGGGAAACAAACGCTCCGTCCGTTACTCCGGCGCGCCACTGCCTTTACCGATAATCTTTACTTCAACAGCCTTAAGAATGGACCCGGTATCGTTGCCCCGCATCCGCGCCATTACACGCCCAACCAAGCCATCGCTTTTGGAGTCAAAACACCGATACCAAACGTCATAGGGCATTAGACAAATCACCAGTAAGAGCCAATCT
>VOFK01002213.1_pt1 | contig 13943 bp, 14 predicted proteins | sample 5384121 | NCBI WGS metagenome assembly VOFK01 (sample SAMN12384730, study PRJNA508395) | human gut metagenome | isolation source: healthy gut J | host: Homo sapiens | reverse complement strand
GCAGAGGCTCGTCGACTCGATTGCGGGAGTACGCTTCCAATCCGGCGCATTCCGACTGCGGGCCTGAGACGTTCGGGCCGTTTGCTGCGGTGTCCCGTAACCGCTCCTTCCGGAATCCATTTCATGCGTTGCGGCGGTCTGTCCGAGGTTTCGTCGGACGATGTCCGGTGCCGTATCTTTTCTCATTTCAACACGCGGATACCTTGTGCCGTACTGCATCCGGTGGACTATTACGTCTTCCGTATGCGTCGGCTGCTTATTTGACCTTTCCGTTCGTTATCGGTCGACGGATTGGGATGCGCTCCCTGAAACGCAGGGAGTTTTCGAATGTCGGGAAGTGCGGAGCGATCCGGCGGATTCCCCCGAAGGGTGTCTCCGCAGAAGTCGTCCCTCTTTCCCGAAAGGTTCATTTTTCATGTACCTTTTCCCGCCTTGGCATAATCCGTACAAGCGTGATTCTGCGCTCGGCTTATCGAAAAGGTTAAATAAGTAGTATCGTTATGAATAAGAATCAAATGGCGGAGCTGCTTTATGCGCTGCCGGACGGGGTCGTCGTCAAAGGACGCAAATCGAAAGTCGTACCCCTTTGTCTGACGCTTGCGGGCGTCGTATTGTTGGTCGTAAACGGTCTGTTGCCCGCAACGGCGGGGTATGAAGACCTGAAATCGGCGCTGGTGCTTTTCGGCGGCGTAATCTTTGCAACGGGCGTACTGCTGTTGCTCGTCCGGCTCTTCGGCGACAGCGGAGTGCCGCTCTACGGCGAGAATCGCATGCCGCTGGTCTGGTCGGAACGCTATTATCCCAAATCGGCCGCCTCCGCCGTGGCCGACTGCCTGACGCGTCACGACTGGGCGCGTCTGCGCAGCATCGCTCAGAGCCAGGTTCCTGCCATTCGGCTCGTGGCCTACCATACGCCCGACGAGGGGTTCGTGGCCTGCCAGGCGTTCGAATACGTCGAGTTGGAGGAGCGGCCCCTCACGGAGTTGCACATCGTGCGTTCCGGCCACGAGGCGTAGCGGAGTACGTCGTTATGCGGCGGAACCGGACGGTGTGCGGCATCGTCCGGTTCCCCGCGATTTCGGGAGCCGGCCGGATTGTTGATAATAAAATGGAAGAAATATGTTGTTAACCACTGAGAATATCATTTTGATCGGGGCGTTGCTGCTGCTGGTTTCCGTCTTTGCCGGAAAAGTGGCCTACCGTTTCGGCGCTCCGGCCCTGTTGCTGTTTCTCGGCGTCGGCATGTTGTTCGGGTTGAGGCTCATCTCCTTCAATTCGGCTCCCGTGGCTCAGTTCGTGGGCATGGTGGCGTTGTGTATCATTCTTTTTCGGGCGGTATGGACACCCGTTACCGCGCCATTCGCCCCGTGATCGGGCCCGGCGTGGTGCTGGCCACCGTCGGTGTGGCGCTGACGGCGCTGATCGTGGCGGGGTTCGTCTACGTGGTGGCGCCGTGGTGCAATGCCGAGATGTCGTTCCTGCTGGCGCTGCTCTTTGCCGCCACCATGTCGTCGACCGACTCGGCGTCGGTCTTCTCGATCCTGCGCAGCCGCAGGCAGGGGTTGAGCGAGAATCTGAAACCGTTGCTGGAGCTCGAAAGCGGCAGTAACGACCCGATGGCCTATATTCTGACCATTTTGCTGGTCGGGCTGCTGACGCCGGGCGAAAGCATGGGCTTCGGTACGAGCCTGCTGCTCTTCGTGGTGGGGATGACGCTCGGCGTCGTGGCAGGGTATGCGTTCGGCCGTCTGGCCGTCTGGACGATCAACCGGATCAATATCGAAAACCAGTCGCTCTACGCCGTACTGCTGCTGGCGTTCGTCTTCCTGACCTTCTCGGTGACCGACCTGATCCGCGGCAACGGCTATCTGGCCGTCTATGTCGCGGGACTGGTTGTGGGGAACTATCCGATCGTTCACAAGAAGACGCTCGGAACGTTTTTCGACGGCTTCACGTGGCTGTTTCAGGTGATCCTTTTCGTCACGCTGGGACTGCTGGTCAATATCGACGAACTGTTGCAGCCCGAGGTGCTGCTGCTGGGCGGCCTGACGGGTCTGTTCATGATCCTCGTCGCACGTCCCGCCGCGGTCTTCCTCTCGCTGCTGCCGTTCCGCAAGTTCACCACCCGCGCCCGCCTCTACGTTTCGTGGGTGGGGCTGCGCGGCGCCGTGCCGATCATCTTCGCCACCTATCCCGTCGTGGCCGGCGTGGAGGATTCGAGCCTGCTGTTTAACATCGTCTTTTTCGTGACGCTGTTGTCGCTGGTCGTGCAGGGTACGACGGTCAGTCTGATGGCCGAATGGCTGGGGTTGGCCTATCCCGAACGGGAACGCATTTTCAACGACGAAGTGATGAACCGCATGCTCGACGATGCGACGACCGAGCTGACCGTCACCGAAGCGATGTTGGAGCCGGGACACCACTTGCGCGACATCGTGCTGCCTGCGGCGACGCTGGTGGTGATGGTGGCGCGCGACGGGACGTTTTTCGTCCCCAAGGGCAATTCGGTGCTCCGCGTGGGCGACAAGCTGCTGGTGGTGACCGAGAACAAGTCGGAGGTGAAGTCGGTCGTCCAGCCGCAGGAGTGAAGCGGCGGACGACGGGCCGCCGAACAGAAAATCCGCCCCTTCCGCATTTTGCGGAAGGGGCGGATTCCCGTATGGACTTGTCCGCCTGTTCGGCGGCGGTCGGAGCGGCACGGGCCTCGGCGGGTTGCAGGCTGCCGCACGGGGCGGCGGCTTTCCTGCCGGGCGGCGCGATGCGTGCAGTCGGGAGGGTCGCGGGGGGCTTTCGGCGGACGACTATGCGTGGCGTGCCGATAGTTCCCGTTCGAGGTCGGCGATCGAGCATCCGGTGGCTTCGAGCAGCACGAGCAGGTGGTAGACGAGGTCCGAAGCCTCGTAGATCATCGCCTCGCGGTTGTCGGCGACGGCCTCGATGACCGTCTCGACGGCCTCCTCGCCGACCTTCTGGGCGATCTTGTTCACGCCGCGCGTGAAGAGCCGCGCCGTGTAGGAGCCTTCGGGCATCGCGGCGTGGCGCTGGCGGACGACGGCTTGCAGGCGGCGGATGAACCCCTCGGTTTCGGGGACGGCCTCGCCGAAGCAGCTCTGCGTTCCCGTGTGGCAGGTGGGGCCGTGGGGGAACGGCGCGGATCAGCAGCGTGTCGCGGTCGCAGTCGGCCGCCACCGACACGATGTCGAGCCGGTTGCCGCTGGTCTCGCCCTTGGTCCAGAGGCACTGCCGCGAGCGGCTGTAAAAGCGTGACGCGTCCTTCGGCGAGGCTTTTTCATAGGCTTCGCGGTTCATGTAGCCGAGCATCAGCACTTGCAGGGTGCGGTCGTCCTGCACGATGGCGGGGATCAGCCCGTCGGCCTGCTTGCCGACGGCGAGTTCCTCAAAGGGAATGGCTTCGATTTTTCATGGTGTTTCTCGTTTATGCTTCTCCGCATGGTCGTCTGGCGTCCTGTTTCGATACCGGCGGTCCGCCGCATGGGGCGGCGCATCGGGCGCCGAAGAGGGATGTCTTGCGGATGGGCGGTTTCTTTTTTCGGGTTGTTATAATCTTACGGGAATATTGCGTGCACGGAGTTCGCGTTTGAGCACGGGGATCGGAATCTCGCCGTAGTGGAAGATGCTGGCTGCCAACGCCGCGTCGGCGCGGCCGAGCGTCAGCACGTCGGCGATGTGGTCCGCCGTGCCCGCGCCGCCCGAGGCGATGATGGGGACGGGCAGGAGCGCCAACTGCGCGAAGGTGTCGCACGGATAGCCGTTCTGCGTGCCGTCGTGGTCCATCGAGGTGAAGAGGATTTCGCCCGCGCCGCGCCGGCAGGCCTCCTCGGCCCATGCGAAGAGCTCGCGGTCGGTGAGGCGGCGCCCGCCGTGGGTGGTGACGCGCCAGCGGCCGTCGATTCTTCGGGCGTCGATGGCCACCGTGACGAACTGCGAGCCGTACTTCGCCGCTACGGCGTCGATGAGCGAGGGATCGGCCACGGCGGCGCTGTTGACGGTGATCTTGTCGGCGCCGGCGTCCAGGAGCCGTCCGGCGTCGTCGACCGAGGCGATGCCCCCGCCGACGGTGAAGGGGATGTCGATGCGTGCGGCGATGCGCGACACCAGTCCGGTGAAGGTGCGGCGACCTTCGGCCGTGGCGCTGATGTCGAGGTAGACCAGCTCGTCGGCACCTTCGGCGGCGTAGCGGGCGCCCAGCTCCACCGGATCGCCCACACTGCGCAGGTCGGTGAAATTGACGCCCTTGACCGTCAGGCCGTCGCGGATGTCCAGGCAGGGGATTATTCGTTTGGCAAGCATCGTCCGAGATCTTCGAGGGTGATACGTCCTTCGTAGAGCGCCTTGCCGACGATGACGCTGCGCAGCCCCGCGCGGTCGAGAGCCGTGAGGTCGCCGAGCGTTGCGATACCGCCGCTGACGGTGATCTCCACGTCGGGAAATTCCGCTTGGAGGGCGGCGTAGAACGATGTCGCGGGGCCGCAGAGCATTCCGTCGCGGGCGATGTCGGTGCAGATGACCTGCTGCAATCCCTGCTTCCGGAAGCGGCCGATCAGTTCGGCCGCTCCCAGCGGCGTCTCCTCCGACCAGCCTGCGATGGCGATCCGTCCGTCGCGCAGGTCGGCGCCGAGAATCAGGCGCTCGCCGCCGAACTCCGCCAGCCACGCGGCCAGGCAGTCGGGTTCGCGCACGGCGACGCTGCCGCAGACGGCGCGTCTGGCTCCCGCCGAGAAGACGTCGCAGAGCGCCGTGCGGCTTTTGATGCCGCCGCCGTATTGGATTTCGAGCCGCGTGCGTGCGGCGATGCGTTCGAGCACTTTCAGGTTGGCCGGACGCTGCGTCCGGGCGCCGTCCAGATCGACCATGTGCAGCCGCCGCAGCCCCGCCGCTTCGAAGCGCAGGGCCGTGTCGAGCGGGTCGCGGCCGTAGGTCGTGCGGCGGTCGTAGTCGCCCTGTGCGAGTCGCACGCAGGCGCCGTCGATCAGATCCATCGCGGGAATGATTTCGATATTCATCTCATTTCAGTGTTAGGAAGTTGCGTAGAATCCGGCTGCCCGCCGCCCCGCTCTTTTCGGGGTGGAACTGCGTGCCGAAGAAGTTGTCGCGTGCGAGTGCCGCGCTGAACCGCATGCCGTAGTCGGTCGCGGCGATCGCGGCGTCGCAGAGCCGCGGCGCGTAGGAGTGGACATAGTAGACGTAGGTCTGCGCGTCGATTCCCTCGAAGAGCGGCCCGCGCAGCGTGTCGACGGTGTCCCAGCCCATGTGGGGGACTTTGAGCGGCCCGTTGGCCGTACGGTCGGGAAGCCGCACCACGTCGGTGGGGAAGATGCCCAGACAGGCGGCGTCGCCCTCCTCGCTCGACCGGCAGAGCAGCTGCATCCCGATGCAGATGCCCAGCACGGGGCAGGTCAGCGCGGGAACGAGCGTGTCGAGCCCCTTTTCCCGAAGTCGGGCCATTGCCGACGACGCTTCGCCCACGCCCGGCAGGATCACCCGCTCGGCTCGGAGCAGCGTCGCCGGATCGGCGGTGACGGTGAATTCGGCGCCTGCGCGGCGCAGGGCTTCGGCCACGGAGCGCAGGTTGCCCGTGTCGTAATCGATGATCGCTGTCATAGGACTCCTTTGCTGCTGGGAATATCGTAGGCGAAGGGGATGCGGGCCACGGCCATGCGCAGCGCCCGTGCGAAGGCCTTGAAGATCGCTTCGGCCTTGTGGTGCTCGTTGTCGCCGCGGGCGGCGACGTGGAGGTTGCAGCGCGCGGCGCAGGCGAACGAATGAAAGAAGTGACGCAGCATCTCGGTGGGCAGTTCACCGATGCGTTCGCGGCGGAATTCGGCCTCCCATTCGAAGCCGATGCGGCCCCCGAAGTCGATGAGCGCCATGGCACGGCAGTCGTCCATGGGCAGGACGAAGCCATAGCGGGCGATTCCCGCCTTGCTGCCCAGCGCACGGTCGACCGCCTCGCCGAGCACGATGCCGACATCCTCGACGGTGTGGTGCTCGTCGACCCACAGGTCGCCTGTCGCTTCGACCGAGAGTGAGACGCCTCCGTGGTGGGCGATCTGCGCGAGCATGTGGTCGAAGAATCCGATTCCCGTGGCGATGCGTCCCGCACCGGAGCGGCCGTCGAGGTCGAGCGTGAGCGTGATTTGCGTCTCGGCCGTGCGGCGCGTGAGGGTGACGCTGCGTTCGCCGCGGCGGATGAACTCGGCGATCCGTTCCCACGACGGGGCGACCAGCGCGCAGGCCGCTTCGGCGCCGGCTTCGCGCAGCGCACGGCGGCCCGCCTCCTCGTCGGGGGCGAGCAGGATGCCCCGCGCCCCGAGATTGCGTGCCAGCAGCATGTCGGTCGGCCGGTCGCCGACGACGTAACTGGCCGCGAGGTCGTAGCTTCCGTCGAGATAGCGGCCGAACATCCCTGTCCGGGGTTTGCGCGTGGGGGCGGCGTCGGCTTCGAAGGTGCGGTCGATGAGCTGGTCGTCGAAGCGGACGCCTTCGCCTTCGAGCGTCGCGAGCATCCGTTCGTGGGCGGGCCGGAAGGTCGCTTCGGGGAACGACGGCGTGCCCAGCCCGTCCTGGTTGGTGGCCAGTACCAGTTCGAAATCCAGTCCCGACAGCGCGCGCAACCCCGAGATGGCGCCCGGTACGAAGCGGAGTTTTTCGAGGCTGTCGACCTGCCGGTCGACGGGCGGTTCGACGATCAGCGTGCCGTCGCGGTCGATGAAGAGTGCTTTTTTCATGGGCGGAAGGTTTTGACGGTTCGGAGCAGGCGGTCGTTCTCGGCGGGCGTTCCCACGGTCAGGCGCAGACACCCTTCGCATCCCGCTGCGCGCGAGCGGTTGCGGACGATGATGCCCGCTTCGATCAATGCGTCGTAGAGAGCGTCGGGCGCCGGTGTGCGCACCAGCAGGAAGTTGGTCTGCGAGGGGTAGACCCGCTCTATGCAGGGGCAGGAGGCCAGCTCGCTGGCCAGTCGCCGGCGCTCGCTGCGGATCTCGGCGATCTGCGGCGTGAGGTCGCGGCCGAGCATCTCCTCGGCGGCCCGCTGCGTGGGACCAGGGATGTTGTAGGGATATTTGACGCGCGAAAAAAGCGCTGCGACCTCTCGTGCCGCGAAGGCCAGCCCGATGCGCAGTCCCGCCATGCCCCACGCCTTGGAGAGCGTTTGCAGCACGATCAGGTTCGGGAATTCGTCGAGCCGCGGCAGGAATCCGGCCCCGTCGGCGAAATCGACGTAGGCTTCGTCGAGGACGACCATGCCGTCGAAGCGGCGCAGCAGCCGTTCGATCTCCGTCGCCGGAAAAGCGTTGCCCGTGGGGTTGTTGGGCGAGCAGAGCCACAGCAGTTTGCTCCGTTCGTCCGCCGCCGCGAGCAGCCGTTCGACCGGCAGCGAGAAGTCGTCGCCGAGCGGCACTTCGCGTAGTTCGACGTCGTTGACGGCCGGCGACGCGGTACATGCCGTAGGTCGGTGCGATCGAGACCGCGTTGTCGATGCCCGGCCGGCAGAAGATGCGGTAGGCCAGATCGATCGCCTCGTCGCTGCCGTTGCCGATAAAGATACGGTCGGCGGCGATACTCTTGCGTGCGGCGAGCAGTTCCCGCAACCGCTGCTGGCGCGGATCGGGATAGCGGTTGACGCCGTTGTCGTAGGGACTTTCGTTGGCGTCGAGCCACACGTCGATGCGTTGGCCGCCGTACTCGTCGCGTGCGGTGGAGTAGGGGGCGAGCGTGCGGATGTTGGGGCGGACGAGTTCTGCGAGCGGTCTCATCGCACACCTCCTTCCAGCCGGATGCGGACGGCTTCGGCATGCGCGTCCAGTCCCTCGGCCCGGGCCATGGCGACGACCGTCGGGGCGAGTACGCGAAGCCCTTCGCGCGTGAGTTCCTGATAAGTGATGCGGCGCAGGAAGCTGTCGATGTTCACGCCGCTGTACGCGCGGGCGCACCCGCCCGTGGGGAGCGTGTGGTTCGTCCCCGAGGCGTAGTCGCCGGCGCTTTCGGGGGCATAATCGCCCACGAAGACGCTGCCGGCCGTCGTGATGCGGCGGGCGGCGGGCCACGGGTCGCGCAGCGAGACGATCAGGTGTTCGGGGGCGTAGGCTTCGGCGAAGTCGAGCATGTCGTCCTGCGAATCGAATACGACGATCCGGCTTTGCGCGAGCGATTCGCGGAGGATCGCATTGCGGGGACTCGCGGCCGTCTGCCGGCGGAGGGCGTCGTTCACGCGGCGTGCGAACGCGACGCTGCGGCAGACGAGCACCGCCTGACTGTCGCCGCCGTGTTCGGCCTGCGAGAGCAGGTCGGCGGCCGCGAAGTCGGGCGAGGCTCCTTCGTCGGCGAGCACCAGCACCTCCGACGGTCCGGCCGGAAGGTCGATGGCCGTGCCTTCGGCGCCGACGAGTTGCTTGGCGCGGGTGACGTAGCGGTTGCCCGGCCCGAAGATCTTGTCGACGCGCGGCACGCTTTCGGTGCCGTAGGCCATGGCGGCGACGGCCTGCGCCCCTCCGAGCGCGAAGACGCGCCGCACGCCGCACAGCGCGGCGGCGTAGCGGATTTCGGGGGCGATGCTGCCGTCGCGGCCGGCAGGGGTGCAGAGGACGATTTCGGCGCAGCCGGCGATCGCGGCCGGCACGGCGAGCATCAGTACCGTCGAAAAGAGGGGCGCCGAGCTGCCCGGGACGTAGAGCCCCACGCGGCGGATCGCCACGGCGCGCTGCGAGCAGCGGACGCCCGGCATGACCTCGACCGCAACGGGGCGGGGCAGTTGTGCGCGGTGGAAGGCTTCGATGTTGGCCTTGGCTGTCGCCAGCGCCGTTTTCAGTTCGGGCGAGATGCTGCGGGCGGCTTCGTCGAGCTGTGCCTGCGGCAGTTCGAAGCGTTCGGGCGCGAAGCCCTCGATGCGGCGGGCGATGCGGCGCAGCGCCTCGTCGCCGCCGGTGCGCACCTCGTTCAGAATGGCTGCCACGCGGCGGTCGATCTCGGCGTCGTCGCGGGTGACGCGGGCCGTCAGCGCAGGCCACGCGTCGCGCGGGGGATTGTCGTAAACTCTGATCGGTTCCATATCGTTCGCTGTTTTCTATCGGATCATGTTTTCGAGCGCCAGCACCAGAATGCCTTCGGCGCCGATGGCTTTGAGCCGTTCGATGCGCTCCCAGAGCTGCGCCTTGCCGATCACGGCGTGCAGCGAGCACCACCCTCCTGCGCCAGCGGCAGGATCGTCGGGCTGCGCATTCCGGGGAGCAGGGCGGTGGCTTCGGCGACCTTTTCGACGGGAAGGTTCATCAGCACGTATTTCATGTCGCGGCTTTCGCGGATCGATCGGAAGCGGAAGACGAGCTGCTCGGTCTGGCTGCGTTTGTCGGCGTCGAGCGACGGGCAGGCGATGAGCGCCGCTTCGGAGCGGAGAACGGTTTCCACTTCGCGCAGGCCGTTTCGAGACGAGCGTCCCGCCCGACGAAACGATGTCGAAGATCGCGTCCGACAGCCCTACGGCCGGTGCGATCTCCACCGATCCCTCGATGGTGTAGATCTCGGCTTCGATGCCCTGCCGCGCGAAATATCCGCGCAGGATGTTGGGATAGGAGGTTGCGACGCGCCGTCCGCGGAAGTAGTCGGGGCCCGTGTAGTCGGCCGCGTTGGGGACGGCCAGCGAGAGGCGGCAGGCGCCGAATCCGAGCGGCATCGCCTGTTCGACGTCGTATCCCTTTTCGGCCACCTCGTTCTGGCCGACGATACCCAGGTCGGCGACGCCCATCGAGACGGCCTGCGGGATGTCGTCGTCGCGCAGGAAGAGCACTTCGAGCGGAAATCCTTCGGCGCGGGCGATGAGCCTGCGTTTGCCCTCCGCAACGGCAATTCCCGCTTCGAGGAGCAGGCCGAGGCTCTGTTCGTTGAGCCGGCCTTTGGCTTGAATGGCTATTCTTAACATAAGTCGTTTGGTTTGAATTTCCGTTTCAACCGCCCGACCCCGGCGTGCAGACATGAAAAAAAGCCCGCCCGCAAGGGGTGAGCTTCTTTTGTATTTGCCGGAATATCAACGCATATACACGATCGATTCGCCCCTTCGGTGAAAGTGGTGATGATGATGGATATGGTTGAAATTCGTCATTTTTCGATAACTCGTCTGCCGCAAATGTAGGATTTAATTTCCGGAAAACAAAATTTCGGGTCGTTTTTTTGTCTGTCGGCCACGGGCGGGGCTACGGCCGCGTCTGCCCGTCGCCGGCGATCAGGTATTTGTAGGAGGTCAGTTCGCGCAGCGCCATCGGCCCGCGCGCGTGGAGTTTCTGCGTACTGATTCCGATCTCGGCGCCCATGCCGAACTGCGCGCCGTCGGTGAAGGCCGTCGAGACGTTGGCGTAGACGCAGGCGGCGTCGACTTCGCGCTGGAACGTGCGGATCGCCTCCGCGTCTTCGGCTATGATCGTCTCGCTGTGCTGCGAGGAGTAGCGGGCGATGTGGGCGAGCGCCTCGTCGAGCGAGGCGACCGTGCGGATCGAAAGGCGCAGGGAGAGAAACTCCGTCCCGAAGCTCGCTGCGTCGGCCGCACGCAGCAGCGCTGCGGATAGTTTCCGTGCAACGCCGTCCGTGCCGCTTCGTCGGCTTGCAGTTCGACCCCTTTTTCGGCCAGCGGACGGCAGAGGCGCGGCAGGTCGGTCAGGCGGTCGCGGTGGACGACGAGCGTGTCGAGCGCGTTGCAGACGCTTACGCGGCGCGTCTTGGCGTTCAGGACGATCGCCGCGCCCTTTTCCGTGTCGCCCGACCGGTCGAAATAGGCGTGGCAGACGCCGGCGCCCGTTTCGATCACCGGTACGCGGGCGTGGTCGCGCACGAAGTCGATCAATCCCCGCCCGCCGCGCGGAATGACCAGATCGACCAGTCCCGTGGCACCGAGCAGCGCGGCCGTCGCTTCGTGCGTGGGAGGCAGCAGGGCGAGGGTGTTCTCGTCGAAGCCGTGCGCCGCGAGCGTGCGGCGGATCAGCGCGGCGATCGCCGCATTGGAGTCGCGGGCGTCGCTGCCCCCTTTGAGGATGCAGGCGTTGCCCGACTTGACGCAGAGCGCGAAGACGTCGAACCCCACGTTGGGACGTGCTTCGTAGATGACGCCGACGACGCCGAATGGTACCGAGACTTTGCGGATCTCCATGCCGTTGGGGCGCACCGTGCGGTCGAGGATGCGTCCCAGCGGCGACGGAAGCGCCGCCACGTTGCGCAGGTCGGCGGCGATGCCCAGCAGCCGCCCGCGGTCGAGCAGCAGCCGGTCGTAGGCCGGATCGGCGGGGTTCATCCGGCTGCGGTCGCGGGCATTGGCCGCCAGCAGCTCCTCCGTGCCGGCCTCCACCGCGTCGGCCAGCGCCAGCAGCAGGCGGTCGATCCGTTCCGAGGCGGTGCGGTTGAGCGCGCGGGCGGCCTCGCGGGCGCGTCGAAAAGTGTGTTGCGTCTCCATGGGTCAGTCCAGATAGAGGTAATCGTAGTGTATGAGTGCCCGTGCGCCGCGGCGGCCGATATTGCGGCGTGCCGTCGTGCTGTCGCAGGAGACCTTGCCGGCGCCGACCGGCCGGCCGTCGGGGGCGACGATGCGCACGATGTCGTCCTTCTCGAAGACACCCTCCACGCGGCTCACGCCGACGGGCAGCAGGCTCACGGCGCGCGGGCCGCCGAGCGCATCGAGAGTTTCGCGGGTTACGTGCACCTCTCCTTTGGCGAATCGCTTCCGAGTGGGCGATCCATTTCTTGACGCCCGAGATGGGGTGGGGCGAGGGAGGAAGCGGGTGCAGAGGGTGCGGCTTCCCTCGGCCAGCAGGTCGGGCAGGATGCCGTCGCGGCGGCCGTCGGCGATGATCGTCTCGATTCCCTCGGCGGCCACCTTGCGGGCGATGCGGCTCTTGGTGAGCATTCCGCCCCGTCCGAACGACGACTTCGCGTCGCGGATGCAGTCCGGCAGGTCGCGCTGCCCGGGTGCGATTTCGCGGATCACTTCGACGCCCGGCGCCCCCGGCGTACCGTCGCAGATACCGTCCACGTTGGTCAGCAGGATGAGCGCTTCGGCGCCGATCATCGTCGAGAGCAGCCCCGAAAGTTCGTCGTTGTCGGTGAACATCAATTCGGTGACCGCCACCGTGTCGTTCTCGTTGACGATCGGGACGACGCCGTTTTCGAGCATCACGCGGATGCTGTTGCGCTGGTTGAGGTAGTGGCGGCGGGTCTCGAAATCCTGCTTGGTGGTGAGCACCTGCCCGCAGACGATTCCCCGTGCGTCGAAGAGTTCGTAGTAGCGGCGGATCAGCTTCACCTGCCCGACGGCCGAGTAGAGCTGGCGGGCCGACACGGCGTCGAGCCGGTGGCCGGCCGCGATCACCCCGCGCCCTGCGGCGACAGCGCCCGACGACACGACGATGACCTCGACGCCGGCACGGTGCAGGGCTGCGATCTGGTCGGCCAGCGCAGCCATGCGGTCGGTATCGAGCGTGCCGTCGGTGCGGGTCAGCACGTTGCTGCCCACCTTTACGACGATGCGCCGGAAGCGGCAGCGTGCCGCGTTTGGTGCGATGTCCGGATTCTCCATGATGTTTATCGGCTGAGCAGATACTCCTTGAACGCTTCGAACTCGGCGCCGAGCGCGACCGTGCGTTTCTTCCCCTTGACGAACTCCTGCAAGCGCTGCGGAATCTCGACCGGCCGGCCGATGATGCTTTCCACCGTATCGACGAACTTGGCCGGATGGGCCGTTTCGAGGAAGATGCCCGTTTCGCCGTCGCGCAGTCCGTCGCGCAGCGCACGGTAGCCGCAGGCGCCGTGCGGGTCGAGCAGGTAGCCCGTGCGGGCGAAAGTGTCGGCCACCGTGGCGCGGATCTGGTCGTCGTCGCAGCGGAACGCCGCGACGTCGGCGCGCAGCGCGTCGAGCGAACGGCCGTAGAGGTCGAGGATGCGGGCGAAGTTGTTCGGGTCGCCCACGTCCATCGCGTTGGCCAGCGTCGGGACCGACGGCCGGGGGCGGTAGCTGCCCGTGCGGAGGTATTCGTAAAAGGTGTCGTTGGCGTTGTTGGCGGCGATGAAGCGGTCGACCGGCAGCCCCATGCGTCGGGCGAACAACCCTGCGGTGAGGGCCGAAGTTGCCGCTCGGTACGCTCACCACGATCGGCGAGATTACGCCCTGTGCGCGCAATTGCGCATAGGCGTGGAAGAAATAGAAGGTCTGGGGCAGGAACCGCGCCACGTTGATCGAGTTGGCCGATGTGGAGCCGCATCCGTCGTTTGAGCCCGTATCCGCAAAGGCGTTTTGACCAGCCGTTGGCAGTCGTCGAACGTGCCTTCGATCTCCAACGCCGTGACGTTGCGTCCCAGCGTCGTGAACTGCGCCCTGAATGTCGCTTACGCGCCCTTTGGGGTAGAGCAATCACTACGTCGATGCCCCCTCGACGCCGAAACCGTTGGCCACGGCGCCGCCCGTGTCGCCCGGACGTGGCGACGAGCACCCGTGACGAGGTGTTCGTCGTCGCGCGATGAAGTGGGAGGATGCGTGCCATGAAGCGCGCGCTCACGTCCTTGAAGGCCATCGTCGGCCGTGGAAGAGTTCGACGCGCCCAGATGCCGTCGTCGACCCGGACAACCGGAATGTCGAAGCAGAACGTGTCGCGGACGATGTGCCGCAGCGTTTCTTCGCTCTCCTCGCCGAAAAAGGCGTCGGCCACGCGGCAGGCGATCCGGTGAGGTCCAGACGGGCGATCCTGTCGAAGAATGCGTCGGGCAGCCGCTCGATCCAGCCTGGCATGAGCCTGTCGGCGCCATGTTGGTGACTTTAATCGCCCGCGGAGCGAGATCTCTCTCGCGGCGCTTTGTGCTGCTAATATTTCATCGTGTGTGGAAACTTGTATTTTTTCGTCCGTTATTCGGCAGCCTCGTGGATGAAGAGGTCGATATCGCCCGCAGGTCGA
>VOFK01003534.1_pt1 | contig 13956 bp, 23 predicted proteins | sample 5384121 | NCBI WGS metagenome assembly VOFK01 (sample SAMN12384730, study PRJNA508395) | human gut metagenome | isolation source: healthy gut J | host: Homo sapiens | reverse complement strand
GATAAATGATTATGTGAAAGAATATTGAAAAATTTGGTAAACTATTAACCCAATTATAATTCCAAGCAGTGCACCTGCCAGTATTCGTTGAAAGTGAACATAAAGATACAATCTCTCGAAAAAATGCAATTATTGAAGCAAACATATAAGCCGAAGTATTCTGGCCATTCGCCTGTCAGAGTGCATAATAATTGTAGCCTAACAAAAAGAGGATAGTGTATGTCCTGACGGAAAAGAATAGTCCTTGAGGTGTAGAAATCAACATTTGCACCGTTTCATTGATCCGGGGACGTTCTCTTGCAATAAGATTTTCAGCAAAATATTACCAATGATAACGCCCTGCGGACAAACCCGTTCCAATCATGATTCCTATTTTTCGATATTTTTGAAAAATATCATGATACTCTTCCGCAATCCATATCAATCCCTCCATTGCCAAGAAATGTGATTTAGGCATAAAAAGAAAATCGAGAAAGGAGCAAGCCAAATGTTCGTGGATCCAATTTAATAAACGTAAATCAATATTTGTAATTGTCTGCATGATGTGTCCTCTCTGATCTTTGATATGATATTTTGTTCTTTTCAGGTATAAATATCAGGAATCGTTGTACCAACATACTGCCGATAAAAAGTATGATCTCCGTCATAATTTTGGCGGAAAATGCAGGGATCCCGATAGTTGTTAATATCTGTAATAACACAGTATTTGCGGCTAAAATGCCGAATGCCAACGTGAAATATTTCAGTGCTTTCATATGGTTTCCGTATGAATGAAAGACATATTTTTTTATTCAGATGATAATTAAATCCGCAGCTGATAACTCGTGCTAAGATATTGCTAAAAAATATAGGATTCCTGAAAGATAATATTCCAAGGAAAAGTGAAAAAAATATTAAAAAGAATATAATCCAACACGAAAGATATAAAAGATGAGCCTTGAAAATTTTAAAATAGATTGATAGATTCGCAGAGAATCTTTGAAAGGATGAAAATGTGAATATGTATTCCTGTCATTAAGATAAACCGTTCTTATAGGAACTTCTACCCAATCTACTCCACATTCAACACAGTTGAGCAAAGATATTCATTTCATATTCATATCGATCTCCTTTTATATTTAACATAAAAGGAATCAATTCTGTCCGAAACGCACGCAGACCTGTTTGTGTATCCCGTAACTTTTTACCGCTTGTCAAAGAAAAGACTGCCCGGGTAACTGCATTTCCAAATCTGCTTCTTAAAGGAACTTTTCCCTCAAATTTTCTGACACCAAGTATCAGTTTTTCATTATGATATCGAAGTGACTGACAAACAGATACTATATCATTCGATTGATGTTGTCCGTCAGCATCAACAGTAACAACTCCGCTTTTTCTTCAGGCATATGCTCTGAAATATAATGCAGTGCTGTTTTAATTGCTCTGCCTTTTCCATAATTGACAGTATGATGCAGTATCATAGCTTTATCCTTTAATCTTTCAAATATTACGTTTTTATCAGGAGAACTGCCATCGTTGACAATGACAATTCTATAATTCATACAATTCAATTCGGATACTAGATTTTCCAGTTCCTCATTTGGTTCATATGCTGGAATTACGACAACCATAATAAACACCTCCGTCACCAATTCCGATTGAATTGCAGCTTGCGTTTTTTTCGTGGATAATATGCCTTCATGCAGACATTAACACACGCTCTGACTGCAAAACTTAAATCTGTATGAAAATCGTATTTCTGACTGTGATGATAACAATCCAGAACAGATGTCAGATCCTGTCGCTCTATCCGGCTTTCACATTCTGATTTCAGCAAATCATACTTTTTCAAAAAGCATAGCAATTCAATGCACACTCATAAAGAATATGTTCACGAATATTCCCGATAGCTCCGCCGGAATGTACAGAGCAGCAAAAAGTCACTGACATAATGTGCCATTTTTTCCGTATACAAGCAACGTAAATAAAGAATTTCGTCCTGAAATTCGTTCCAGCTTTTCTTGTACATATTTGCCGGATTTTGCATAAAAGTGACGGTGTACAAACTGCATAGGTGATAAATCAGAATAAGTGAACCTATACAAAATGCAGTTTTTTCCAAAAATGTAAATCCTGTATGTTCAGCTGCAATTTTCGCAATTATAAAATGTGTTCGTAATTTCATAATGATTCCTCTTTTCTAAGATTTCCATGTAGACTGTTTCGACATCCTTTGCAAACTTTTCTGCGGAATATTTTTTTGAGCTGTCTGTACTGCGTTTTCAGACATGCTTTTATACAACTCATCGTTAAATAAAAAATGTTCTGATCAGTTCCGAAAATTCTTTTTGAAATCTGTGTATTGTCCGCCGTTTTTGCCGTTTGTTATCACGTCATTCAGACAATCATCTCTTCGGCATACAGCAGGTAAACCGCTTGCCAGTGCTTCAATATAGGTCAGTCCCCTGCGTTTCACTCTGAGAGGCACTGAGAAATATATCTCCCAATCTGTAATAAGCAATGTTTTCCGGCTCAACTGCACCTGTAAAAATCATCTTGTCAGATATGTTTTTCAGCATAAGCAAGATCTTTCAGAGCATCAAGATAAGGTCCGCCTCCTACAATTACAAAAAACTGTATTTTCTATATCCAGTCGTTTAAAATATCTTATCAGCTCATCAATGTTCTTTTCCTTAGCAGCTCTGCCGACAGTAATCAGAACCCTGCTTTTTAGCGGTATGCCAAGTTTAGCTTTCAATTCATTTATTATGTTTACCGAAATTTCATCAGAAAATTTTTTCAATCTAAGACCTGTAGGAATAACTTTTATCGGTTGCTCTATGCCATAATCTTTCAGTAGTCTTTCGATTTTTTTGACTGGGTGCAATGACTGCTTTAGTATGGCGAAGAATCCGCTTTGTCATCACTATTACCGCCTTTCTTCCCAAAGTAATACTGGGTGAGAAATAGTGGGTATAGTTTTCGTAAACCGTATGATAAGTATGAACGATTGGGCAATTTACCTCCGCCGCAATTCTCTTTGCCATAATAAAAGAAGAAAATTCAGACTGCGAATGAATAATATCCGGTTTCCAATCAATCAGCTTTTTGCAGATGGCTCTGACTGATACGTAAGGCCTCTTTGCTCCGCTGTAAATCCTGCCTACTCCTACAGAACCAATTCTATATACATTTTCGCTTTCACTGCTATGAAAATTCTCTGACGGACAAAGTATTTTTTACATCATGTCCCAATCTGCGCAGTTCCGTTTCAAGATTGAGAATTGACGTAACCACACCGTTTATCGTTGGCGTATAACAATCGGCTGTAATCAGTATCTTCATATTTTTTTTCTCCTTTTCATTTTCTGTCTGCATTATAAATCAATTACATAACATCGCTATCATAATAATATAAAATATATGTAAAATCAGAATTCTCTTTTCTCAAACTTCATACTTGGCAGCGGAAAGAAACAGGAGTGAAAAGCCAAGAAGAACGCCAATACCTAAAAACAGCCGGAACACCGGTACATTCTGTCCGATAATCATTTTATACAGTGTAAGATAGCTTGTAAAAATCGAGCTGCTGATTCTTGAAAAAACCAAAGCCCCAGAAGCGTAAATCCGCCATAAGCTGCAACTCCCATCCCAAAGGCAGATATTCCGTTTTTGCAGAATACAGATATAATACCTGCAAAAAAGAAACAAAAGCTACTATTGGAATTACTGTAATGACGACTGACATCAGAACGGCAAATATATTTACTGATGTAAAGCCTGAAAATATCAGACTGAATATTAACGCTGCAATCACATTTGCAGCAGTCAGGAAAAAACTCATAAACCATTATTGCCGCAAGCTTGCCGAAAAGAAGTTCTGTACGGCTGGCATGTTTTGTTAAAAGAAATCTCAATTCATTTCGCTCACATTCACTTGAAATCAAATCAGATGAAAGCATTTAACGCTGTAAAGGGGACAAATACATAACAGCATAGGGAAAGAATTGCATAAGGATAATTCTGTGAAGAAAATGAAACAATACTGTTTGAAATTAACCCGATTAATGCTCCGCATACCGTAATTCCCAATGTGACAGTCAGAATAATCCAATACTTTTTTCTTTGAAATATTTTATAGATTTCATTTTTTGAACAAATGCACAATGTATTCATTCTGCCTTTGCCTCCTTTTCATTTATAATATGTAAATAATAGTCTTCTACGCTTCCGTATTCTATAATAGCAGTAGTTATACTGCTTTTATCTATGATATTACCATCCATCATAACTGCGGCCTTTGTACATATACGCTGAATTTCGTCTGCAATATGACTGGAAATCAGAATCGTACCTCCGCTTTGTGTATACGCTTTCAGAATATGACGAATTTTTATTGCTGTTCCTTTTATGTCCAATCCATTTGTAGGTTCGTCCAGAATAAGTAGTTTTGGTTTGTGCAGGATTTGCCGCTCCAAAGCCCAGCCGCTGTTTCATTCCCATTGAGAATTTTCCAACAGGTTCATCCTTATATTTGGTAAGCTCCAGTTCCTCCAGGACTTCATCAATTCGCTTTTGTGAAAGTTCCGGATAAAACTTAAGCAGAATTTTCAAATTTTCATATGCTGTAAGATATGGATAAAAAAACCGGATTTTCAATCATACAGCCCACCTGCGACATGACATCAATTTCCTCATCAGGCTTTTTTTTTCAAATATTCTGAATTCTCCGCTATCTGCATGAAGCAACCCAACGAGCATCTTCATGATGGTTGTTTTTCCGCATCCATTTGGTCCTAACAAACCGAAAATTTCACCTTGTTCTATTGTTAGGGGATATATTTTCTGCTCCACGCTGATTTTTATACTTTTTGGTAAGATTTATTGCTTCTATTGCATACATTTTTACCACTCTATATTTTCCCCGAAAGCCGCCGAAAAAAAAATCCGGCGGTTAATTTTTTCGGGAAAACAATTTTTGTTATATACTGCCCTCTATTGCAAACACGGCATAAAAGCCAAAGGCTTTTGAGAGCCTAGTATAAATCAATCATCATTCTCATTTTCGAGCGAAGATGATTTTTGCAGAGATGATGTGTCTATCATCTGCGGTGTTGTAGAGCCGATATCTGAAACATTTGCATTTATTGTAATATCAATCTGTGTATCTTTGCCATCCGATGTCTGACCGCTGATAACAATTGTCATATTCTGTGCAGACAAATTTCCTTTTGCAATGTCTGCATCCATGGTGACGCTTTCAATTCTGGCATTCTGCGTAATAGGAAATTCCTGCAGCAGTATATCTCCTAAATCATTTTTGCCGTTTTCATTATTTGTTCCTGCGTTCATCTCCGTAAAGGCGGAAGCGGCCACATTTGCAATCTCCGGAATCTGAACATCGGTCAGCGACACTGAAATCGTATCACCGTGTGAAACGAACTGATTGCTCAGATCTCCCACAAACAAATCCCGCTGTCATTTCCGCAAGCTTAATCATATTAGAGTAAGCTTCTCGTTTTCATCACGCTTTTTCCTTGCGGCTTTTTTCGGTGTATCTGCTGCCGTCGCTTTTAACCTTTATATTACAGTCGGAATACTCCTCCTGTACCATACTTTGTCCTGAGACATCTGCTGTAATGCCTGCATACTGAACTCCGACAGCCTTTTCATAAACTGCACTGCCGCTTGCAATGACTTTTCCATTCTGCTTCATCTGAACAGCGGCATTGACAGTCAGATTGTCCTCGCTGATGGTATTTACTACAGCCGATTTGTAATTCTCATATGGATTACCTGCTTGCATAGGAAACAACACCTGCCGTTCCCATCAATGCCAAACCTGTTGCCATGCAAGCTTTGCTGTTATTTTCTTTGCTTTCATTTAAATCATTCCTTTCGTTGTTTTTTCCTCTTTCGAGGTTGACTTTATTATAAAACCACACAATAAACTAACGCTAACCCAATTATAAAACAAAAGATAAAATGGCATTAAAACTTATATAAAAAATAGACACATCCGAAGATGTACGTATCATAATCTATTATTTTACCAGCAGGCGTTCCCGCAGTTATCAGAACAAGACCAATCATGGCTTTTTTTCGTCAGCTTTTCTTTCAGCACAAAGTAAGAAAAAGCAATCGTTACCAGAATACTCAGTTTATCAATCGGCACAACTACACTTGCCTGACCGTCCTGCAAAGCCTTATAATAACACAGCCATGACAATCCAGTGGTCAATCCGGAAAGGCATATAAACAGCATATTTCGTTTACTGATAGCTTTGATTTCACTTTGTTTACCTGTTACGAAAACCATGAGCCATGCCATAATCAGCACAACAATTGTCCTTATGGCAGTACCAAGATTGGAATCAATTTCACTTATTCCGATTTTCCCGAGAATTGATGTCAGACTTGCAAATACTGCTGACAGAACAGCGTACCATAACCAACCCCAGCCTTTTGTTTCATTGTCGGACTGCTTTTTGGTTATCATGAAATAAGTGCCAATACCAATCAAAAGCATACAAATAACTTTGACTGCACTGAGTTTTTCCCCAAGAACAAGGAAAGCAAGCAACATCGTCAGTATCGTACTTGACTTATCAATTGGCGCAACCTTTGTTTACATTACCTATTTGCAAAGCTTTAAAATAGCAAAGCCAACTGCCTCCGGTTGAAAGTCCTGATAATATCAGAAATAGCGGCGTTTTTCCTGAAATGCTGTCAATGTCTTGAAAAGCTCCGGTTATCATGACCATAAGCCAGGAAAAAAATCAAAACTATAATTGTCCTGATAGCCGTGGCAACTGTGGAATCTATATTTTTGATTCCAATCTTTGCAAAACACGGCAGTAACTCCGGCAAAAAGAGCTGAACCAAATGCAAACGTAATCCACACAGGCACATCACCTACGCTCTGAAACGATATCCCGCACCCCAAACTGTTTCAATATAATGCGGATCGGAAGGATCGTCCTCGATTTTTTCACGAAGCCTGTTAATATGAACTGCCACTGTTGCATTATCACCGACAGAGTCCATGCCCCATATTCGCTCATACAGCGTTTCCTTATCAAAAACCATATCTGCATTTGTCACCAGAAAAAGCAACAGTTCATACTCTTTATTTTTTCAAGCTGATTTCCCTTTCCTTTACAAATACACGATGTGATTTCGGATTGATACGAATCGCACCTACTGTTATTTCCGGCTGAATCTCCTGTATGCCGCCTTTCAGTCTGTTGTAGGTTGCAATATGTGCCTGTACTCTTGCAACAAGTTCTCCCCGGCGAAAAGGGTTTTACGATGTAATCGTCTGCGCCAAGTCCCAGACCTCTGATCTTATCAATATCTTCTTTTTTTTGGCTGTTACCATAAGAATAGGTATATCCAGATGTTCCCGCAAGCTCCGACATACGGTGAAACCATCAATTTCAGGCAGCATTAAATCAAGCAGAACAAGCTGAAAGAAATCCGCCTTTTAATGCCGTATTCATTCCGCTTACACCGTCAGTTTCAATTTTTTACCTCAAATCCATTGATTTCAAGATAATCCCGTTCAATTTCAGCAATGGCAATATCATCTTCTATAATTAAAATTTTACTCATGCTTGCTCCTCCTTTGGAATTGTCATCACGATACGCAAACCCTTTGGCTGTAAATTTTCTGCGTGAATCGAGCCGCCGAAGCGTTCCAGAATTTTTGAAGTAATGGCAAGCCCCAGTCCGCTGCCTTTATTTGGATTATTCCTTGACGAATCACTGCGATAAAATACATCAAACAGCTTCGGCAGCGCCTCTGACGGAACTCCGGGGCCGTTATCATCTATAATGACGCTTACATCTTCAGTGGAATTTTCACAATAAATCTCTACAGCTACTGTTTCGCTGTCTTTGTATTTCAGACTGTTTTCCAGAATGTTGGTAATGGCACTGCGCAGCTGAACTGGATCAGCATAAACCTCCAAGATCCTGCGGAATATCTTTGCAAAGAATCTGCATACCCTTTTCCTGATATTCCTTTTGATTTGATGTGACGACAGAGAGAATTTCTTGTCCAATGTTCAGATTCTCAGGATAAAAAGGACAATCACCAAGATCAAGCTTTGAAAACAAAAAGCAACTTGTCTACCATGCGGTCGATGTCGTTTGCTTTCGACAGGATGGTTATCATGTATTTCTCTTTGCATCTGCGGTGTTGCCGCAACACCCTCCAGCAGCCCCTCAATATACGCTTTAATAGAAGTCAGCGGTGTTCTCAGATCGTGAGAAATTCCTGCAATCAGTTCCTTACGATTCTGCTCGTTTTTCTGAGTGATCTCTACGGATTCTCTTAATCTTACAGCCATATCGTTAAAATCCTCACAGACACTCTGAAACTCGTCCTGTTCGTTATATGTAATGCGATAATCCAGATTTCCGTCACGAATCTGATGGACACCGTCTGTGAGAATATCCAACGGAGCTTCTATTTTTTCTGAAAACAAACTTTGTAAGAAAACGGTTTGTGACAATTACCGCAGCGATAATCATGATGCAAAGAATTACAATAATATTTTTTTTACCAGAAATTCATTGTATTGGCTTTCTTGTATTTCACTGCTTGCTATAAATAAGAACGTGATAGGTTTCACCATTTACCAGAATTTTTTTCTCCGTAAAGACAGCTTCCATTCATTGAAATATTGCCTTCACCACCTAAGCTTTCCATTGCAGAAATAAGTACAGCTTCCGTTTGGCTTTTGTTGCTGTGCCTATGGTACAAACAATTCCTGTATCATCATAAATATCTAGCTTCATTTCCTGAGATGAAAGATACTTTTCAATAGTATGATATAGTTTGGAATCTGTAATATCTTCATTGCTGTCCAGAAATTCCTTTGACTGCTCCACAAGAAGTTCATGGATATACGAAAGGTTGTTTTCTTTTACTGTTTCGTCCATAAACTGCTTGTAAAATAAATCTTCATAAACAGAAACATTGATATTAAAATTATAAGTATACTTACCAGTGCCGGAATGATCAGCATCAGGGTATTGGAAATAAACAGACGTTTTTTTATCGTCATAGCTGAATCAGCTCGTTTCTTATATTATCAGTGTTTATTATATCATACTGTAGTTTTCTCGTCAATCTGTTCTGACTTTGCATACACAATTTTCATAGTCTGCATACCCATAATCACAGCACCGCCAATGATAAAAAATACAAAACTGAATGTGTCAATGGAAAGCGATGGCTGTGGCATATCAAGAGTAGTTGGTCCCATTACAATTGCATACAGTGAACCGAGCATAAGTCCGATAATGAGATACACCGTTGCCGCTCTGTGCTTATCAAGAGCTTTTCTGATGATCTTGATAATTGATATCACTCCGGTAACCACGCCCAATCCAAATGCGATCACGATTGGCAGTGCGTGAAAATTGAAATGCAGAATATCCTTGATTGCTGTGACAATTGGTCAGATAAATTCCGAAAATCAAAAGCGTTGACCCAGATATTCCCGGCAGAATCATAGCACAAATTGCAATTGCTCCGCAGACAAATACATATACAAATGTTAATATATTTGGGTTGCTCAAATTCATACCATTCCCGACGCCAACCGGATTGAAATATGTAATGACGGATACCAGTACAATACCTATCATTACAAAAAATATTCTGTTGATTTTTTCTTTCAGACAGCCTTTTTTCTTCGATAATCACAATGGGAATTGCAAAAAATAATAAATCCCATGAATAATGAAGAAATCTGATAAATATGCGTTTCAAAGACGTTTGCCAGAATTATAACGGCAAGTCCAAATCCAATAGTCCAGCCAATGCCAAGCTTTATCAGATATTTTATTGCAGAAATTCTTTTTTCTTTTGTACCTGAAATTAAATCATCCAACGATCCTACAAAATTGTCGTAGAATCCAAGTAAAAATGCTACTGTTCCGCCGGACACTCCCGGAAACACTGTCAGCCAGTGCCATACAGAAACCGTAAATGAATGTCAGAATTTTTTTCATAATAAACTACTCCTTTATCGTTCGTTTTTTCCATGATACATCAGAAAATTCAAACGAATTGAAACTATAATTCAACCAGAGATAAAATATTGTTAAACTGTTTTTAAACTGAAAAAGAGCTGATGTACCTTTCATTAAGGTACATCAGCTCATAAAATTATCAGTCGTTGCTTTTTATGCCATTGTCATAAACCATTCCACGATTTCCGGGTCATAGTGGGAGAAAAACAGGCTTTCACCGCCATCTAGTGCTTCAATGGCTGACATTTCTTCTGCAGTCAGAGTAAAGTCGAAAACGTTGAAATTCTCCTCCATACGTTCCTTATGCGTAGATTTCGGAATAACAACCACATCGCTCTGCATCAGAAAACGCAAAGCGACCTGTGCTGCTGACTTTCCGTGTTTTGCACCGATTTCCTTTAAAAACAGGATTGTTGAAGTAGTCATTTTTTCTTCTGCAAAAGGTCCCCAGGATTCAATCTGTGCACCGCACTTTTTGAGATATTCTTTCGCAGTCTTCTGCGCTGGAACACATGAGTTTCCACCTGATTTATCGCCGGTTTGATTTCTGCAAAATGGTGAATATCAATAAATCTGTCCGGATAGAAGTTGGACACGCCTATCGCTTTCACCTTGCCGGCTTTGTATGCCTCTTCCATGGCACGATAAGTACCATAATAATCTCCGAATGGTTGGTGAATCAACAACAGGTCAATATAATTTGTTTGCAGCTTGCGCAGGGATTCCTCAATAGACGCTTTTGCCTTTTCATATCCTGCATTGCTTATCCATACTTTCGTAGTGATGAACAGCTCATCACGAGGAATGCCGCATTTCACGATTGCATTTCCTACGCCTTCTTCGTTACTGTAAGCCTGCGCCGTATCAATAGAACGGTAGCCAACAGAAATTGCATCAAGGACGCATCTTTCCGCCTCCGCCGGGGTCGATCTGATACACACCATAACCAAGTTTTGGCATTTTTACGCCATTATTCAATGTTATATATTCCATATACAAATTACTCCTTCCCATTTCATAAGCCTGTACATCCGCCGGGGTTTTTGATAAGCAATGTTCCGAGTACAAGCTTAAAAAAATCTAATTCTATTATCGCTCATTGCCTTTATATTAATAATGTAATTTTCTCCTTATCACAATGCTCCCACTATTTTATGGGGAATATATAATTCTTCAAGATAAGCAATATCTTCCTGAGAGAGTGAAATATCCAGTGCTCCTGCTGCATCATCAAAGTATTTTGCTTTCGTTGCGCCGATAATCGGAGAAGTCACTCCCTTTGCAAGCAGCCACGCTATTGAAATCTGAGACATTGTAGCATCGTATTTTTTAGCAATCTCCGCCACACGCTTTACAATGCAAGAGTCCTTTTCCTGCATGCTGTCATATTTCTGAGCGCTGTTTTATCAGTCTGACTGCGTTTTTGTATCAGTATGCCATTCAAGACGTGAAAGTCTTCCGGACGCAAGGGGACTGTAAGGCGTGAGTGATACATTATATTGTCTGCAAACCGGAATCATTTCACGTTCGTCCTCACGGTACAGCAAATTATAATGATTCTGCATGGAAATAAATTTTGTCCAGCCGTTTTTCTCAGCGGCAAGCTGCATATTATGAAACTGATATCCGTACATTGCAGAAGCACCCAAAGCACGTACTTTTCCGGATTTAACAAGTCCGTCGAGCGCTTCCATTGTTTCTTCAATCGGAGTATCATAATCAAATCTATGTATGATATACAGATCTACATAATCTGTGCCCAGACGTTTCAGCGAACTGTCAATCTCACGGTTTATCGCTTCTTTTTGAGAGATTCCCTTCATTAAAGTAAACTTTTGTGGCAATCACTGCCTTATCACGAGCAATATTTTTCTTCAAAGCCTGACCGAGATATTCCTCGCTTGTGCCATGAGAATATACATTGATGGCGGTATCAAAAAAGTTGATTCCAAGATCAAGAGCTTTTCTGATAATTGTTTCAGTTTCTTGAGGATTTAGTGTCCATTGATGAAAATCCTCAGACGGTCTGCCAAAACTCATGCGGCCAACACATAGCTGTGATACCTTAATTTCTGAATTGCCAAGCTGTACATATTTCATTACTTTTCCTCCTCAAATCCATTTTTCAATCTCTGCTTTAGACATCTTCACACTGCCGCCACGAATGGCAAGTCCCGTTTCCACCTTCGCTTCCGGACATAGCTTTCTGATATCATTTATGCTTCCGCCCAGACCGCTTCCCTCATGAGTGCAGAATGGCTTAATAATCTTTCCGCTGAAATCAAAATGCTCCAGAAAAGTAAATACCGCCATTGGCATTGTACCCCAGTAGTTGGGGAAACCGAGATATATCTCACTGTATTGTTCCATCGTTTCCGGATAAGCTTTCAGCTCCGGACGGGCATTGCGATTCTGATCAGCCTGTGCCTGTGCAGCAATACATTCGTTGTAGTTTTTGGAATAAGGCTGTGCCTGTTCGATTTTGAATGTGTCTGCACCTGTCAACTTTGCGATAAAATCGGCTGCAATTTCCGTATTGCCGATAGCCAGCGTTTTTATCATGCCGCTTACGTAGTTTTCGTTGGCTCTTGAATAAAATGCCACAAGTTTATCTGACATTACATATCCCTCCGTGTGCTTTGTTTATTGTATCTTTTTATTATATCACATGACAGCTTGACATGGAATCTCCGATATGTTATTATAGTATAAACTATTAGTTGATACTATACGGAGGCTGAGTATGTATAACCATATGCTTGATACGTTTATCGCAGTTGCTGACTGCGGCGACTTTTTACAAAAAGCATCGCAGCAGCTGTATATCTCTCCCACAGCCATTATGAAACAGATGAATGCACTGGAAAATCACCTGGAACTGAAACTGATTGAACGCACTCCATCGGGTGTACAGCTGACTTTCGGCTGGTGAGATAATATACCGGAATGCTAAGTTTATGATAGACTATTCCCCGCAAATCCATTGCGGAGGCCAAGGCAAGTGTTTATGCAAACGATACTACCTTTTGCGTCGGCACATCACTGCTGAATCCTGCTAAGCCATTTATGGATATCTGGTATTGTGTGAACAAAGACTTCCCCGAGTATAAACTGCATCTTGTACCTTTTGAGGATAATCATGAGGGGATACTTTCGGAAATTGAGAAACTGGGGAAAAAGTTTGACTTTCTGATTGGCGTATGCGATTCAAAAGCGTGGCTTTCCCGCTGTAATTTTTTCTTCCGCTGGGTCGGTACCGGAAGATGATCGCTGTGTCCAGGGAACATCATCTTGCAAAAAAAAGCCGCATAGACCTTCAAGACCTATACGGCGAAACGCTTATGATGGTAAAGCAGGGAGATTCGGGGGTGAACGATTTTATACGCAATGATCTGCAAAGGTATCACCCGAAGATTCGCATTGAGGACACACCGCAGTTTTACGATTTATCTGTATTCAACCGCTGTGCGGAAACCGGAAAGGTTCTGCTGACTATTGAATGCTGGCAGGAGCTTCACCCCGGACTTGTTTCCATTCCGGTAAACTGGGACTACAGCATACCTTACGGTCTCACTTTACAGCTTTGATGCACCGAAAGATGTACTCAGGTTTGTTGAGAGAGTAAAAAGCTCTTAGAAATGAATGATACGCTGACTTTTATTTTTGTCAAGTTTTAATTCTGCCCTCAATTACAATTCTGAAATATCGGGAACATCGTCTACCGGATTCGAGTGTTTACAAATTCGGTCTTTTCGCCGTTTTCAAGCTGAATTATGGAAATTGTGCTTGTCAAATGGCTTCGCTGTAATACTTGCGAAGAATGAAAAAAGCAGAAAGCTATAAAAAAAACTTCTGCTGATTCTATATATTATTTTTTGTTTTCTGAGTATTAAGGTGTGATCATCTAAACGTATATGTACGAATTTTTCT
>VOFK01002290.1_pt1 | contig 13957 bp, 23 predicted proteins | sample 5384121 | NCBI WGS metagenome assembly VOFK01 (sample SAMN12384730, study PRJNA508395) | human gut metagenome | isolation source: healthy gut J | host: Homo sapiens | reverse complement strand
TGTCGAAGATCGCCGCGAGGTTGTCGTAATGCTCGATCTGCGTGGTATATTGCGAGCGGCAGAGCCCCAGCGTTTCGCCCGCGAATCTGTTGGCGAAAGCCACCCAGTCGTACTGCGGTAGGCCGCACGGTGGGCGTTGAAGTCGCGCCGCCGAATTTGGCCGGCACGGCGATGTCGTGCAGCATGGCGAGCTGTTTCTCCACGCGTTCGACAAAGACCATGAACTCCTTGCCCAGCGTCGTGGGGGAGGCCGGCTGGCCGTGCGTGCGGGCCAGCATCGGCACGTCGCGCCACTCGTCGGCAAAGGCCGCCAGTTTGTCGCGCACCTCTTCGACGGCCGGGTAGTAAACCCCTGTCATGGCGTCCTTGAGCGAGAGCGGGATGGCCGTGTTGTTGATGTCCTGCGAGGTGAGGCCGAAGTGTACGAATTCCTTGTAGGCTCCCAGCCCGAGGCTGTCCATTTTTTCCTTGATGATGTGCTCTATGGCTTTGACGTCGTGGTTGGTGACCGATTCGATCTCCTTCACGCGCTCGGCGTCGGCCGGTGCGAAATCGAGGTACAGGGTGCGCAGGGCTGCGAATGCGGTCGATGTCCGCCAGCTGGGGCAGCGGCAGTTCGCACAGCGCGATGAAATACTCCACTTCGACGCGGACGCGGTAGCGGATGAGCGCCTGTTCCGAAAAATAATCGGCTAATTTCTCCGTTGTATTACGGTAGCGGCCATCGACGGGAGAGATGGCGGTAAGGCTGTTGAGCGGATTGGAGTTCATGGATTTATGTATGGTTTTATTTAATACGCCACTGGCATCGGGACTCCGCCTGCGCCCGGCAGGCCCCTGCCCGAAGGCTTTGCCCCGCCCGCTGGCAAAGTTCCGGCACCAAATTTACGACATTTAATTGAAATACGCATAATTTTCCCTACCTTTGTAGAGTTGTAAACCGAAAATGCAATGAATTTTCTGACAGCGATCATAGATGGCCTGGTGAGGTTCGTGCAGCGCAATCCGCTGACGACCCTGGTCATCCTCATCCTGGCTGTCGGCGCCCCGGCGCTGCTCAGGGGATCGCACTTTTTTTCTCTTATTTCATTATGGGAGTCATCGTATTGGTAGCGGCGATCCTGCTGTTCCGCTGGCGCGTCTATAAAATGCGCCGCCGGATGGAAGAACAGTTCGGCGAAGAAACTTCGGCGCTCAGGGCTTCGGCTCGCCCTTTGCAGGGGAGCCCCGCAAGGGTCGCGAAGGCGAAGTGAAGGTATATAAAACCTCGGAAACGCCCGAGAAACGGTCTCGCGCGACGTAGGCGACTATGTCGAATTCGAAGAGACCAAGGAGCCCGGAGAGGAGTAGCGCCATGTGGAAGATATTTGAGTTGATCGGCCGTTATTTCATGCTGATGGGGAAAGGTCTTTTCCCGTCCGGAGAAGGCAGCCATCTACCGCCGGCGCATCATTTACGAAATGGAGTCCCCTGGGAATCGACTCGATCGGCCTGACGGCCATTATTTCGGTCTTCATCGGTGCGGTCATCACCTTGCAGATGTGCATCAACCTCGATTCGCCGTTCATCCCCCGTTCGCTGGTCGGTTACGCCACGCGCGAGACGATGATCTCGAATTCTCGTCGACGGTCGTGGCGCTGATTCTGGCCGGCAAGGTCGGTTCGAGCATCGCCTCGGAGATCGGCACGATGCGCATTACCGAACAGATCGACGCGCTGGAGATCATGGGCGTCAATTCGGCTTCGTACCTCATCCTGCCGAAGATCGTCGCCGCGGTGGTCTTCTTCCCGTTCCTGACGATCCTCAGCATCGCCATCGGAATCATCGGCGGCTGGGCCATCGCCTATCTGACCGGCATCATGATCCCGGCCGACTATGTTGACGGACTGCTGATGGACTTCAAGCCCTATTCGATCGTCTACTCGCTTATCAAGACCGCCGTGTTCGCCTATATCATCACCTCGATTTCACGGCGTTCTACGGTTACTTTGCCAAGGGCAATTCGCTCGAAGTGGGCGCCGCCTCGACGCGCGCCGTGGTGCCAGTTCCGTGGTAATCATGATCTTTAACCTGATCCTTACGCAAGTCCTGCTGATATGATACGTGCCGAGCACATCACCAAATCGTTCGACGGGCGCGTGGTGCTCGACGACATCTCGATCGAGTTCCTGACCGGGAAGACCAACCTCATCATCGGGCGCAGCGGTTCGGGCAAGACCGTGCTGCTGAAAACGCTGGTAGGGCTGCATGAACCCGATTCGGGCGACGTGTGGTACGACGATACAATTTCACGCGTCTCGATTTCCGCGAGCGGCGCGCCATCCGCAAGGACATCGGCATGATTTTCCAAGGCGGGGCGCTGCTCGACTCTTCGACCGTCGAGGAGAACGTCAAGCTGCCGCTCGACCTCTTCACCTCGCAGAGCGAGAAAGAGAAGATGGAACGTGTGGATTTCTGCCTGCAGCGCGTGCGGCTGGAAGACGCCAACCACCTCTATCCCGCCGAGTTGTCGGGCGGAATGATCAAACGCGTGGCCATTGCCCGCGCCATCGTGCTCAACCCGCGTTACCTGTTCTGCGACGAGCCCAACTCGGGCCTCGACCCGCAGACCTCGATCGTCATCGACAACCTGATCCACGAAATCACGCGCGAGTACAACATCACGACGATCATCAATACGCACGATATGAACTCGGTCATGAGAGATCGGCGAGAAAATTGTATACATTCACGAAGGTCGCAAGTGGTGGGAGGGTACCAAGGACGATATCCTGCATGCCGACAACCCGGAACTCAACGATTTCGTATTCGCCTCGGCGATGGCCAAAAAGGCCAAGCTGGCTGCAAAAGTAGGCAGCCGGGTTCCTAAAAAAATTTAATTTTTTATTTGCGTAATATACATAAAGTATGTACTTTTTGCGCAGTGAAAAAAAATAGTGCATTTTTATTAACAAATAAATCATAAAACTATGTCAAAGATCAAAGTTGGTATCAACGGTTTCGGTCGTATCGGCCGTCTGGTATTCCGCGCTGCATGCAACAATGCAGACATTGAGGTTGTAGGTATCAATGACCTCGTTCCGGTAGACTACATGGCTTACATGCTCAAGTACGACTCGGTACACGGCCGTTTCAACGGTACGATCGACTATAACGTGGAGAAGGGCCAGCTCATCGTGAACGGCAACGTGATCCGCGTAACCGCCGAGAAGGATCCCGCAAACCTGAAGTGGAACGAAGTCGGCGCCGAGTATATCGTAGAGTCGACCGGTCTGTTCCTGACCAAGGAGAAGGCCGAGGCCCACATCGCAGCCGGTGCCAAGTACGTCGTTATGTCGGCCCCCTCGAAGGACGACACCCCGATGTTCGTATGCGGCGTGAACACCGACAGCTACGCCGGCCAGAAGATCGTTTCGAATGCATCGTGCACCACGAACTGCCTCGCTCCGTTGGCTAAGGTCATCAACGACAACTTCGGCATCGTCGAGGGTCTCATGACCACCGTACACGCTACCACCGCAACGCAGAAGACCGTAGACGGCCCCTCGATGAAGGACTGGCGCGGCGGCCGTGCTGCCGGCGGCAACATCATCCCCTCGTCGACCGGTGCTGCAAAGGCCGTAGGCAAGGTGATCCCCGCCCTGAACGGCAAACTGACCGGTATGGCATTCCGCGTTCCGACGCTCGACGTTTCGGTCGTAGACCTGACCTGCCGTCTGGAGAAGGGCGCTTCGTACGACGAGATCAAGGCTGCCATGAAGAAGGCTTCGGAGAACGAGTTCAAGGGTATCATCGAGTACACCGAGGACGACGTGGTTTCGACCGACTTCACGGGTGACGCCAACACCTCGATCTTCGACGCCAAGGCCGGTATCGCACTCAACCCGAACTTCGTGAAGCTCGTGGCTTGGTACGACAACGAGTGGGGCTACTCGAACAAGGTCGTGATGCTGATTCAGAAGATGGCCGCTTACAACAACAAATAATCGTAAGCCGTCGCTATAATGGAAGAAGGAACCCGTGTGGGTTCCTTCTTTTTTTTTTTGTGGCTGCGGGGGGGCTGAGGTTGCCCTGCCAGGCAACGTATTCCGGGACGGCGGGTGTTGTCCCGGGATGCCCGCTACCGGCTTCGAATCCACGCGCATCTCGATCGAGGCGCCCGACCACTGGTTGATGAGGCGTTTCTCCGCGCGGAGCCGCCGTCCGCCGTATGCGATGCGGATTTCGACTTCGAAGGGTGTCGTGTCGCCGATGTCGTTGCCGGCCGGCAGCGTATGGGGTACGATATAGATGTATAGAGCAGAAGGTGGTCGCACGGCCCGGTTTCGAGACTTGGCGGCCGCCGCCGGGATTCCCGGCGGGCTTTTTCCCGCAGGTTCGAGCCGACGTCGGCGACATGTGCCTCGGTCGATGCGAAGCCGGTGCGGTTGCCCGCCGTGTCGAAGCAGCCGCACATCAGCGCGACGTTGTAGCGCCACCAGCCTTCGTAGCGGCTCGAAATCTCGATTGTGAATCCCTCTTTTGTTGCCATACGGTGCAAATATAACGATTTTTTGCCGAAGATGGAATCCGCGGCCGGAATTTCCGGAGCCTGTGCCGTGCCTCTTCTGCGGGTGGGCGACCGGATATCCGGGAGTGCGGGGATGCTAAAACTCTGCATTTTCTTTGCAAATGTCTTATATTTTCGTAACTTTGTGCCCTAAATGCGCTCCTATGGAGGAAACAAAAAGATATACGATTGCTTATTCAGGGGGGCTCAGGAGCGGCCTGCACGACTTCCATTTCAAGGTCGACGGCGGGGTTGTTCAGGGCTTTCGGCAGTACGGAAATCAAGGACGGGGACTGCGATGTCTCGGTCGCCCTGGGCGCGGCGAGTCGATGCTTACGCTCGATGTTAACGTGGACGGGAGTGTCGTCGTGGAGTGCGACCGCTGCCTGGAAGACTGCAATGTGCCAATCCATTACGAGGGGCAGTTGCTGGTGAAATTCTCGGACGAGGTGCATGAGTACGACGGCGAAGTCATGTGGCTGCTGCCGATGGAGGACGAAGTCGACCTGACGCAGTACATCTACGAAAGTATCGTGCTGGCGCTGCCTTACCAGCGGGTGCATCCCGACGGGGAGTGCAATCCCGACATGCTGGAACGTTTCCGCATCGTTTCCGACGAGGAGTTCGGCCGTCTCGAAGACAGGATCGAGGCCGAGGGCCAACGAGGGCGAATGGGCCAAAGCTGGCCGCGCTCAAGGAACAGATGGAGGCCGACGGGACGCAAACAGAACAAAAAGGAATAAGCTTATTTCCGGCCGGGAAGGGCGCTTTTTGTCCCGGGGCGGGAAATATTTAGGACAGGAAATACGTTAAACTTATAATTTATATTGTAAAATGGCACATCCTAAACACAAAGTCTCGTCGACGCGACGCGATAAGAGAAGAACCCACTACAAGGCTGTCGTTCCGACGGTGGTCATCTGCTCGAACTGCGGCGCAGCTATGCGTTGTATCACCGCGTATGCCCCGAATGCGGGTTCTATCGCGGAAAGCTGGCGATCGAGAAAAAGGCTGCCGAATAAATCGGCAGGGTTAAAGAGCATCCGCGAGGCTGCCCTCTTTTTAATTTATGCAAGCACCTGTCTTTGTGTGCGGCCGTCCGGCCTGTGACCGGATGCCGGCAGGGAGGGAGCGGGACGTGAAGTTTAACCAAATCGCACGATTATGTTAAAGATTGGTGTAGATGCCATGGGAGGTGATTATGCGCCCGAGGCTGCGGTCAAAGGGGCTGTCATGGCACTCGATGCGATCGGGCCTGACAGCCGTATCGTATTGTTCGGCGACGAGGCGAGGGTCAGGGCCGTGCTCGCGGGCGAAGGCTGTCCTGCCGACCGGTTCGATATCGTTGCCACCACCGAGGTGATCGAAATGGGCGACCATCCCGCCAAGGCCTTTCAGGCCAAGGCCGATTCGAGCATTACGGTAGGTTTCGGCTATCTGGGCCAAAGGCGCCATCGACGGTTTTGCCAGCGCCGGCAGTACGGGCGCCATGATGGTCGGGTCGATGTACGCCGTGAAACCGATCGAGGGGGTTATCCGTCCCACGATCTCATCCATCATTCCTACGGTGACGGGGCATCCCGCGCTGTTGCTGGACGTGGGACTGAACGTAGACTGCAAACCCGAGGTGCTGGCGCAGTACGGGCTGATAGGCTCGATTTATGCCGAAGCCGTGCTCGGGATCCGAAAACCCCGTGTAGCCGTGCTCAACATCGGCGAGGAGGAGACCAAGGGCAATACGCAGTCCAAGGCCACGTACGAGTTGCTGAAGGCCGACGACCGCATCGATTTCGTGGGTAACGTCGAGGCGTCGTACCTCTTCACGGGCAAGGTCGCAGACGTGGTCGTCTGCGACGGATTCGTCGGCAACACGGCGCTGAAAATGGCCGAGGGCCTCTACCGCATCAACAAGAAACTCGGCGGCGGAAACGCTTTCTGGGACGCGATGAATTACGAGAACGTGGGCGGTACGCCCGTGCTCGGCGTCAATGCGCCTGTGGTCATCGGCCATGGTATCTCATCGCCCAAGGCGATCAGGAGCATGATCCTTTTTCGGCCGAGCGGTGCATTACGGCGGATCTGACCGCTAAGTTGCAGCGCGCTTTCAAAAATTAATAATCATTAGGTAAAGAAAAGTTAATGGGCAAGATAACAGCAGCAATTACCGGTGTGGGTCTATATCTCCCCGATTATATCCTCACCAACGAAGAATTAAGCACCATGGTCGACACGTCCGACGAGTGGATCATGTCGCATATCGGCGTCAAGACGCGCCATATCCTCAAGGGCGAAGGCGTGGGCACTTCCTATAGGGTGCCCGCGCGGTCATCAACCTGCTGGACAAGGCGGGCGTAGACCCGATGGAGGTGGATCTGGTGATCTGCGCCACGGTGACCCCCGATATGTTCTTCCCTTCGACGGGTAATCTGATCGCCGACCAGGCGGGTTGCAAAAACGCTTTCGCGTACGACGTTTCGGCGGCTTGCAGCGGTTTTCTCTCTTCGCACTGACGACAGGTGCCAAGTTCATCGAGTCGGGATCGTGCAAGAAGGTAGTCGTGGTCGGTGCCGACAAGATGTCGACCATCGTCGACTATACCGACCGTTCGACCTGTCCGATCTTCGGTGACGGCGCCGCAGCCGTGCTGCTGGAACCCAATACGGAGGGTTACGGCGTGCTGGACGAAATCCTGCGTTCGGACGGCTCGGGCGAGTTGCAACTTTTACATGAAGGCCGGCGGATCGCGCTATCCGGCTTCGATCGAGACCGTGCAGAACAACTGGCACACGATCATGTGGGACGGACATGCCGTATTCAAGGCTGCTGTTTCGAAAATGGCCGACGTGTCGGTGGAGATCATGGAGCGCAACAACCTCACCTCGGACGACATCCGTTATCTGGTTCCCCATCAGGCCAACCTGCGCATCATCGACGCTACGGCCCGCCGCATGGGGCCGACCATGACAAGTGCATGATCAATATCGACCGCAACGGCAACACCACGGCGGCGACGATCCCTTCGTGCCTCTACGACTACGAGAAGGAGCTGAAGCCGGGCGACAACCTGATCCTGTCGGCATTCGGCGGCGGGTATACGTGGGGTGCCATCTATGTGAAGTGGGCATACGACGGTTCGAAAGCCTGCCAGGTCGATCCTGCCGAGAAATAATCCGGTGCGGGCGAGAGCCCGGCCGAAAACACGGATAGGGCGGAAACTTGTACGGTTTCCGCCCTTTTCCGTGCCTGGCTGTCCGTGCCGGAGCGGCGGGTGCAAGATTTTTTCGTATATTTGGACTTGGGCATTGCCGCTGCGGTTTCAGATTCTTTTCGGATTCGCAATGTAACTTTGTCCCGAAGAATATTTGCTGTTTATGAAAATCCTGATCGTGGAAGACGAACCCTCCCTGCGGGAGATCATGGTGCAGACGCTGCGCCGCGAACAGTATGTGGTCGAGCAGGCGTCCGATTACGCATCGGCGCTCGAAAAGATCGCCGGATACGATTACGACTGTATCCTGCTGGATATCATGCTGCCCGACGGCAGCGGCCTGCGGATACTCGAAGAGCTCAGGCGGCAGCGCAAACCTGCCGGCGTGATCATCATTTCGGCCCGGGATTCGCTCGATGACAAGGTCGAGGGGCTCGAGCTCGGGGCCGACGATTACCTGCCCAAGCCGTTCCACCTGGCGGAAACTGAGCGCCCGTATCCGCAGCGTCGTGCGCCGTCACCAGCGCGACGGGCAGCAGAGCCTCGACGTGGGGAATGTCCGTCTCTACCCCGACAGCCGCCGTGTGGAGGTGGCCGGGTGCGAGGTGGAACTGCTGCGCAAGGAGTACGACATCCTCTACTATTTCATGAGCCGCCCGAACCATATGGTCGATAAGGCCACGCTGGCCGAAGCCGTGTGGGGCGACCATATCGACCAGGCTGATAATTTCGATTTCGTATACGCCCAGATGAAGAACCTGCGCCGCCGGCTCCACGACGCGCAGGCCGACATCGAGATCCGGGCCGTCTATGGATTCGGCTATAAACTCGTTGCCCCATGAGGTTGGTCTATCGCATCGTGTTGCACATGTCCTGGGCCCTCTCGCTGTTGCTGGCGGGGTGGGCCGTGTTGTTCTTACCTGACGATGATCGACGAGATCAACGACGAGGTGGACGATTCGCTGGAGAACTATGCCGAGATGCTGGTCACGCGGAGCCTCGCGGGGAGGAACTGCCTGCCGCCTATTCGGGCAGCAACAACGGCTATTACCTGCACGACGTGTCGGCGGAGTATGCCGAAGGGCGGCAGCATATGGTTTTCAGCGACGAGGAGATATTTATTCCCGAGAAAGACGAAGAGGAACCGGCGCGGGTGCTGCGGACGATATTCCGCGACAGCGGAGGACGTTACAAGGAACTGACCGTGATGACCCCGACCATCGAAAAGGACGACTTGCAGGAAGCGATCCTCTGGTGGATCGTCTACCTCTATCTGTTCCTGTTGCTGGCGATCCTGCTGGTCAACGTGCTGGTGCTTCACCGTACCCTGCGGCCACTCTATGCCCTGTTGCGATGGTTCGACAGTTATACCGTGGGCGGGAAGAACGCCCCCGCTGGTGAACGATACGAAGGTCGTCGAATTCCGGCGGCTGAACGAGGCGGCGAACCGTTATGCCGAGCGGGCGGAGTCCCTGTTCGAACGCCAGAAACAATTTATCGGCAATGCCTCGCATGAGATGCAGACCCGCTGGCCATTTGCCGCAACCGGCTGGAGATGCTCGTGGACGACGGTTCGGCGTTGACCGAGGCGCAGCTCGGCGAGATACTGAAGGTGCAGGGGACGCTGGACTACCTCGTGCGGCTCAACCGCTCGCTGCTGCTGCTTTCGAAGATCGAGAACGGACAATTCCCCGAGACGGAACAGGTCGACTTCAACGCCCAGGTGCGACGTATGGCCGAGGATATGGAGGAGATCTACGCCGGGCGCGAAATGCGTTTCGAACTGCATGAGCAGGGACATCTGTTTGTGCGGATGAATCCGTCGCTGGCGGCCAGCCTGGTGTCGAACCTGCTGAAAAACGCCTATGTCCACGGTGACAGGGGCGGGACGGTGTCGGTCACTGTTGCCCCGCATGAACTGCGCGTCTGCAACAGCGGCGGCGGGGGCGCACTCGACGCGGAGCATATCTTCGAGCGCTTTTACCAGGGGACGAAGAAGGAGGGCTCGACGGGGCTCGGCCTCTCGATCGTCGACGCCGTGTGCCGCCTTTACGGGCTGCGCGTGGGGTACTCTTATATAAATAGGTGCCACTGTTTCTCGGTACATTTCCGGATATAAAAAACGAAAAAAAGGGATCGGGGCCGATTATTTCAACTTCATTTCAGCTTTAGGTCGCAACTTTGCACTGTGAACACAAGTCAAACCTAATATTGAAACGATTATGAAAAAGCTCATGATGATTCTCGCAGGCACAGCCCTGATGGTAACTTCCGCCCCCGCATTCGCGGGCAACGACCGTCCGATCGCAGTCGGCGAACTTCCGGCTACGGCACAGCAATTTATCAAGGCGCATTTTGCCGGCGTAGAAGTCTCCTTATCCAAGGTGGACGAGGAACTTTTCGACAAGGATTACAAGGTCGTGTTCGTCAACGGCGCGAAGGTCGAATTCACGAAGAACGGCGAATGGAAAGACGTTGAATGCAAATACGGTGAGGTGCCGGCCGCCATCGTACCGCAGCAGATCCGCGACTATGTCGCCAAGAACTATCCCGACCGCAAGATCACGGCAATCGACCGCGACCGCCGCGACTACGAAGTCGAACTGGACAACGGCCTCGACCTGAAATTCGACCTGAAGTTCCGTCTGATAGACATCGACAATTAATTTAACCCCGGGATTAACCTCAAATTCGGAATCGTATGAAGAAATTCATGGTATTGGTAATGGGACTCGTGTCGCTGGGTGTGATGGCGGGTTGTGACGACGACAGTAAATCGGTAAAGGTACCGGCCGCCGTGCAGGCCGCTTTCGGGGAGATGTTCCCCGCTGCAAAGCCATGTCGAATGGGAAGACAAGGGCGGGTATATGGTCGCCGATTTCCGCAGCGCGGGCACGGTCATGCAGGCATGGTTCGATGCCGCCGGCAAATGGTACATGACCGAGGGGGATATCTCCTATGCCGAGTTGCCCCGGGCGGTGCGTACTGCCTACGAAGCCGGCGATTATGCCGCTTGGCATGTGGACGACGTGGATAAGCTGCTGCGCAACGGCCAGGAGACGGTCTATGTGCTCGAAGTCGAACGTGCCGAGCAGGAATTCGACCTCTATTATTCCGAGGACGGCGTGCTGTTGCGCGAAGTGCCCGACAGGGACGGCAATGACGATCACGGCGATATGCTTCCGCAGGAACTGTCGAAGGCGATCAGCGACTTCATCGCCCGGAAATACCCCGGTGCCCGTATCGTTGATGCGGAGCGGGAGAAGGGAAATACCGAGGTCGATATCATCTTCGCCGGGAAAGCGCTCGAGGTGTGCTTCGGTACGGGCGACGCCTGGCTGTGGACGAAAACCGGAGTGCGCCTTTCGGAGGTTCCGGACGTGGTGAGGCGGACTTTGCAGTCATCGCAGTACGGTACGTGGGTGATCGACGATGTTGACCTCTACAAAGCCCCGACCGCGTGTGGTACGCCATCGAGGTGGAAGACCCGCAGTCCGAACGGGAGGCGACGGTGCGTATCCTCGGGACGGCACCCTGCTCTGATCGTCCCGTATGCTTTTGCGGAGCCTGCATCCCGGAGGTGCGGGCTCCGTTTTTGTTATAACATAGAGCTATATCGTTATAAAATAATATGATGTGTTTTTTCGTACAAATTAGTAGAAACTATTGTATATTTGTATCAGGAAGAGAAAATACAGAAACACAAACTTAAAACAATATTACTATGTTAAGCAAAAGATTACATGACGCACTGAATGCGCAGATCAACGCCGAATTGTGGTCGGCCTATCTTTATCTTTCGATGTCGATGGACGCCGAGAACAAGGGGCTGAAAGGTGTGGCCAACTGGTTTTTCGTCCAGTTCCGCGAGGAGCAGGATCATGCCCGCATCCTGATGAACTACATCAATTCGCGCGATGCCAAGGTCGTGCTGAAGCCGATCGAGGAGGTGCGTACCGAGTGGACGTCGCCGCTCGATATGTTCAAGGATACGCTGGAGCATGAGAAGGTAGTGACTTCGATGATCAACAACCTGGCAGCCATCGCTGCCGAAGATAAGGATTTCGCATCGGCCAACATGCTCGTATGGTTCGTGGACGAGCAGGTCGAGGAGGAGGAGTCGGCCCGCGACATGATTACCGCCTGCGAGGCTGTAGAGGTAATAAGTTCGGGCTTTATACGCTCGACAAGGAACTGGCGGCCCGCGTCTACCAGCAGGCTTCGCCGCTTGCCACGGCAACCGAATAATTCGCAGCGAACCTGATTTTGCTGAGTCTGCCGCCCCGGAAACCGGGGCGGCTGCTTTTTGTAGGGTGACCCGGCAGCCTGCGCATCCGGGCCGATGGCGGGGGACAGTTCCGGGGGAGCTATTGGGGAGAAGCTATTCCGGGGGGCTATTGAGAGGCATGATACCGGGGAAAGCGATTCCGGGGGTATCGGGCGAGGTGTCGGGCAGGGGCGATTCCCCGGGGGAGATTGCGGGGCTGATATGGGGAGCGAGTTACCGCATGCCGGAACCGTACCGGCCCGGGAAGGAGGCGCGGAATGGCCTTGTGAAGAGCGCCGGGGAGCGGGATGGGGAAAACAAGGGCCGGATGCCGGGGCGCCTGCAGGGCGGATAGGGGCTCACCTCATCGCTTTGCCTTGTAGTCGATCCCGGCCTTGCGGGCCTGCGAATGCTGGTACGGGCGGCGGAATGCGGTCAAAGGCGCCGTCGTCCGGACAAGCCGGGCGCCGGTTTGGTGGAAAGCGAAGGGAATGTCTGCCGCGACGCACTGGCGGCGGATCGAAAAGCACCCAGTCGTGCAGGGGCGGGCTTCGTTGCCCGATTCGCCCCCCGACGGATACCTCTTCGATCCCGGGGTGAGGTATCGTGCGATGTCGAGCGGCCCGAGCAGCGGGCGCAGATGACCAGCTTGTGGCGCAGGGGGGCGTCCAGCAGCAAAGGCAGCCGGTAGTCGGCCATCGCCTGGTTCTCGACCGTGCAGCCCACGGCGAGGTTTTCGTACCCCCCCCCGCCCCAGTCGGGCGGCAATACCTGCATGAGCCGGTCGATACGCTTGGTGATGAAGAAAAAACGCAGGTCGCTGCGTATGCGGATCATCTCCCACGCTTCGGCGCGCCAGGCGTCGGCCTCCTCGACGAGGAAATCGGACGTGAAGCAGGTATAGACCATCTCGCCCGGCGGGACTTTTGTAACGTCCGTCGCGCGTGCGGCGCACAGGCAGGTTGAAAGCCGCTGTCCTGCGTACCTCGCGGCTGTCCTTGTCGTGCTGCGCATCCTGCCGGTAGACGTAGCAGTGCCGGCAGCCTTCGCTGAGCTTGCGGCATCCGTGCCACGGGTTCCAACTGACCGACATAACCTGTTATTTGAGTTCCATGCGCAGGCGCACCATGTGGCGGCATTCGACGCCGTTTGCGAAAAACGGAACGGGGTAGTGTTTGCGGAAATAGTCCACGTCGACGCCGCAGCGGACGAACCCGCAGCGTTCGTAGAGCGCAATCTGGCCCGCGCCCAAATCTCCTGTGCCGATTTCGAGAAGATGGAACCCGGCCGCCCGGGCCGTGGCGACGGCGTGGCGGAGCATGGCCGTGGCGATGCCCTTGCGCTGGTGTTCGGGGACGACGGCGATATTGACCACTTTCGGCCGTGAACGGCCGCGTGTGCAGGAATACATACTGGCCGAGGATTTCCCCGTCACGACGTGCGACATAGGTTGTGCCGCGGCCGGCATAGTCGGCTACGGACTCTTCCGATTCGTCGGCCAGCAGCAGCAGGTCGCGTCGCGGTGTTGTCTGTCTTTACAATTTCGAGATCCATGTCAGAAAAGCGATGCGGCGCCTTCGAGAAGGTCGCCAGTACGACGATGTAACGCAGGGCCTTGCCCGCGAGCATCGAACCGCCCGTGAGACCAGACGTTGCTGCGCATCAGCCCCAAGCGCACGATGGCGATGGCCTCGCCGATCGTGGGCAGAAATGCGAAAAAAGCCATCAGCGCCCCGCGCCCGCGAGGAACCTGCGCGCCGGGCCAGCTGTTTTTCGCTCACACCAGCCGGGTGATCCACTCGCTTTTTCCCAGCGTGCCGATCCAGTAGCAGCTCATGCCGCCCAGCGTGTTGCCCAGCGATGCGGCTGCGACGCACAATACCGGGTCGAGCCCCATGTGCACGGCACGTCATCACGGCTTCCGGAGCTGAAC
>VOFK01004385.1_pt1 | contig 13960 bp, 19 predicted proteins | sample 5384121 | NCBI WGS metagenome assembly VOFK01 (sample SAMN12384730, study PRJNA508395) | human gut metagenome | isolation source: healthy gut J | host: Homo sapiens | reverse complement strand
GCCGCACAGGCTCCCCCAAACGCAATGACACCCTCTGCGCCACACGTTCCGCCAATTCCCTTTGAGAATCCTCATCCCTGAGATTTTCCGCCGTCACCTGGATATACAGCCATCCTTCATCCTCCAACGCTTCCCGACGTTTACTGTCAGCCAACCATCGCGAGGCATGATGCCTGCCGTCGTATTCAATGATGATTTTCAAATCCGGATAAAGCCATGTCCGCGAAAAATACATGAGAATAGCCTTTGAGCCGAATGGCATAGTTCACTTCCGGACAAGGCAAACCATAACGCAACAGAACAATTCGACTTCTCGTTTCCTGGGAAGAATCTGTATTCTCCCGCATCAGCCTGAGAGCCCTACGCATTTTCGACACTCCTCTCACCGCACGTAATCTGTCGGAGCCTGAATAGTTGGACAAATCGGACAAGCTATCGACATATATCCGAAACTCCTCCAGTGTGGCCTTTTTCATATGTCCATCACGCCGCATCATCGAATCACCCAAAACCACCAATTCTTCATCTTCAAGCCGATTGGCATGCATGCCCATGCGGTCACGGAATCCGTGCATCGCAATCGACCATGATGAATCGGCATATGCGTCTGAGGTCCAGACCAAAGCACAAAACAAATCCCCTGCAGTATCGTTCGCACGCCGTTACTTTCAATCACCGCGTGCAGCGTATCAGCCAAAAGCCCTCCGCGCCGGTAGCGAGGGCAGTTCGATGCCTTGTAAACTCAGTGCGGTATCAAAGCGCGAACACCAGCCGCCTTCCGGTGCGCCTCTGCGCTTCGAGACATTGTTCGATGGTTCTTGTCCTCAGCCGTGCGAGGCTTTCCGAATATTGTGCTCCATTGTCCATAGCGCCAAAGTAGAGGAAATGTCGCCGCGCTGCCTACCGGCTTCTGGCAAACAGTGGATAAGTGGATAACTGCGCCCTTCTTTTTCTGATGCGGATAAACCGTATCCCAGCGGAGGAATTCAAAGTGCGCATAGCCGATTGAGACGAGCGCGGCAATCGCAAGCATTGCAAGGATACTATGGCTGGCAATGAGGTCATTTTGTTGAATCGAGGATGTATGGGCGAACCGTATGTGATTGAGAATGTGTGTTTCGTGGGGTCCGATGAGTCTGTCGACATCACGATTGAGCAAGGGGCGGATCGCGGATGTACGGTCTTCGGAAAGTCGGTAGCCAAGGCTTCAAAAACGTGGATCATTCCCGGCTTGTGGGATTGTCACACGCACTTCACGCAGTGGTCGTACACGCTGGGGCGGCTTGATCTGATTGATGCCCGCAGCGCCGATGAGGCAAATGAGCCTGCTACGCGAGCACTTGGAGGAACGCCGCGAATCCGGCACGCTCGACCCGGACCAGTACGTGGTCGGCATGCGGTTCAGACACTCCCCTGTGGGCCGATGATGCCCAACCGACCTTGGCTGCGATCGACGCAGTGTCGGGCGACCAGCCCGTGGCGCTGTCAAGCGCAGACATGCATTGCGGCTGGGTGAATTCAGCCGCGGCTCGTAAGCTCGGCGTGCATGTAGGCGAGTCGGGACTCGTCGGCGAGCTTGAATGGTTCGACGCTTACTGCAAGCTGGACAAAGGCCCCGGTGCGGCTGACGAGCTGATGCGATTGCTGCGCAACGCGGAACAGGACGCCGCCGGCAAAGGCGTGGTCGGCGTGCGCGACTATGAGATGGCCGAGAACATCGACACGTGGATTGACCGCTTCAAGCAGGGGCTTGACGGATTGCGCATCGAAGCCGGCGTTTACCCCGAACGACTTCAGCAAGCCATCGACGACGGCTGGCATACCGGCGACGAACTTCCCGGAAGCCATGGCTTGGGCCATGTCGGTGCGATGAAGATGATTTCCGACGGCTCGCTCAACACCCGATCCGCCTACTGCTCCACACCGTATTCGGGCATTACGCCGGAAACCTACGGCACGCTGAGCTACACCCCCGAGCAAATCGAATCGTATATGCGGCTCGCCACCGAACATGGCTTCGACATCGCCTGCCATGCCATCGGCGACGAAGCGAACACCATCGTGCTCGACTGCGCGGAACGTACCCACGCGCACGGCTCCATCGAGCATGCCCAAATGCTCAAGGAACGCGACATTCCACGTCTTGCGCAATTGGGACTTGCCGCGAGCATCCAGCCACAGCACGCCATGGACGACCGTGACGTCATCACACGATTCTGGGGCAATCCCGCCGGAATTCCCTACGCGTTCAACAGTCTGCATCGGGCTGGAATCAAACTGCTTATGGGATCGGACGCGCCGGTCGCGCCGTTGGATCCGTGGCTGGCCATTTCCGCAGCGGTGTTCGGCACGGAGAGTTCCGATCGAGAGCCTTTCCAGTCTGAGCAATGTCTGGATTTCGAAACCGCGCTCGCTTCGTCCACCGCCCTGGGGCGTACGACGTTGCAAGCTGGAGATGCGGCAGACCTAGTGCTGCTGGATTGCGATCCGAGTGCGCTTGAGTCCCCTGAGGCCATGCGCGCCATGCCCGACCATGTGCTCGCCACTATGCTTGCTGGGTGCTGGACATATCAGTCTCACGTATCTCGCTTATAGATGGCGGAATCGGAAAGCCGCCCGATGCTATTTCGCTTATAGATGGCGGCGCCTCTACGTCATTAAGGTCTTAGAGGGTATGATTTACACCCTCTAAGACCTCTTCGCAAAATTCATCCGCCACCTATAAGCGAGATAGCACTGGACAAGCAGACGAATCCGCCATCTATAAGCGAGATACACGGCCAACAACGCACGAATGGCGCTTCAGTCTTTTTGGCAAGCCATGGACAACCGCTCGAATGCTTCGTCGCTTTCCACGATGAGGCTGTCGATTTTGCGCTTGCCCAGCTCACTCAGCCATTCGTCTGGATCCGTGCAGGCGAGCGCGCCGGCCTCCAGGAGTAACGGCCTGTGGCCGCCAATCACCACTTCGTCTGCGCCGACGGCTTGGACCGGTCCGTTGAAATGCGCGAAAGACTCGTCAGGAACGTCCGATTCAGTTCCGGCAAGCACCGCCGCATATGTGGCATATAGTTCGCGCCGACGGACCGCATACTCAGAGTCCGATTCACCCGCACGCCTTCTGCCGTCCACAATGTACGGCTTTCCCGTGGTGATGTAGTGGAAGAAATGGCGATTGATGGCGTCGCATTCCTCCCGCATCACGTCGCGAACCACTTCGACGCCCGCTTCCTCAAGGATGCGAAGGCCTTTGCCCGCCACAATCGGGTTCGGATCGACCGATCCGACCACCACGCGCGATGCCGTGCGCCAGAATCAAGTCAGTGCACGCCGGCTGCGATCCGACATGGCAGCAGGGTTCAAGCGTGTCGATGACCGTGGCGCCAGTCAGATCGATGCCGTGCGCGTCGGCATAGTCGAACGCCATACGCTCCGCATGCGGGCCACGATACCGGTCATGGTATCCGGTGGCGAGAACCCGCCACCGGATACCACCACCGCGCCTACCCAGCGGATTCGGGTCCACCCATCCCGCACCCTTTGCGGGGCCAGTTCAAAGCCTGCGCCATATATTCGCGGTATTGCAACATGTCTTCCATGACCCCAAGCATATTGCACCAGTCCAAGCCGCACACGTTGTACCTCACATCCCGAAGCCGACGCGAACGGTCAGGGAATGGACAGGTTCGCCCAGCCGTCCGTCTCGCAGCCATGCGACGCTACAATATTGGCAGACCGGCAACATCCAACGAGAGGAATCACATGCAGCGTGAGATCATGACGTCCATCCCATTTTTGAGCCAGCCGTCCGCCGCAGCCGAGAACACCGAAGAGGATCTGGCCGTGGCACAGGACCTGAAAGACACGTTGGACGCGCATCGCAATGGTTGCGTGGGCATGGCGGCCAATATGATCGGCGTTCCCAGGCGCATCATCGCTTTTTGTGGATGAGGATTTCGGCGGCCGCATTTTCGTGATGTTCAATCCACACATCACCGCCGAAGACGGCGCGTTCGATACGGCGGAAGGTTGCCTCTCGCTCCAGGGCGAGCGCCGCACCGTCCGATACCAGCGCATCGAAGTGGATTATATGGATCGGAAATTCCGCGAGCGCCACGCAGCGTTCACCGGTTTCACCGCGCAGATCATCCAACACGAGATCGACCACTGCGATGGCGTGATCATCTGATCGCCGACCTGCCGCCCACCAATCAATAGCCGCCCGCCGAAAACAGCCAACCCACCACCCTCGCACTCGAAAAGCGCGGAAAAACCAAGGAAAAATCGCCGCCGCAGCACCTACGGGGGCAACATCGGGACTTCCTTTTTCTCAGTACGTCAGCGTCATTCCGTCCCGCGCGTTCCTTGATGAAACCAACGAACATATCGACGGCCTCCGGGGTGTCATGGCGGAAGAACAGGCTGGTCTTGGTATCCAGCGCGGTGACGGCCGCCATCTCCTCATCACTCAGCGTGAAGTCGAATACATCGATGTTCTGTTCCATTCGTTCCCGATGCGTGGACTTGGGCAACGCCACGATGTTCCGCTGCACCAGCCAGCGCAGAATCACCTAGGCGACCGACTTGCCATGGGTTTCGCCGATTTTCGCCAAAGTCGGATTATCGAACATGCCGGATCGCCCTTCGTCGAATGGCGCCCATGCCTCCTACGAGTAACCGCCACTCTGTGTAGACGGGATATGGGATAATCGGCGATGGTACTTTGCGTATGGACACGGTCCGAAAACACTTGGCTTCGATGAGTTGCAGCAGACTTGCGATTCGTCCGCAACCAGTCGCGCCGGCAACGCGCCGCAGCACGGCGAACAAGTGCGATTTTCCGTCGACCGACATACGCAAAACGCTGGAATTCCAACGTTTCTTAAGGATGGAACACAACATTGGCTGAGTTTATTTACCAGATGATCAAGGCCCGCAAGGCTTACGGCGACCGCGTGATTCTTGACGACGTGACCCTGAGCTTCCTGCCGGGCGCGAAGATCGGCGTCGTGGGCCCGAACGGCATGGGTAAGTCCACCCTGCTCAAGATCATGGCCGGCCTCGACACCGTTTCCAACGGCGAAGCCTACCTGACCCCTGGTTTCACCGTCGGCATTCTGCAGCAGGAGCCGCCGCTGGACGACACCAAAACCGTCGGCGAGAACATCAAGATGGCGTTCGGCCCGATCGCCGAAAAGGTGGCGCGTTTCAACCAGATTGGCGAGGAGATGGCCAATCCTGATGCCGATTTCGACGCGCTGATGGAAGAAATGGGCAAGCTGCAGAACGATATCGACGCGGCCAACGGTTGGGATCTCGACTCCCAGCTCGAGCAGGCCATGGACGCTCTGCAGTGCCCGGATCCGGATACGCCGGTGAGCGTGTGCTCCGGTGGCGAGCGCCGCCGTGTGGCCCTGTGCAAGCTGCTGCTTGAGGCCCCGGATCTGCTGCTGCTCGACGAGCCCACCAACCACCTGGATGCCGAATCGATTCTGTGGCTGGAGCAGTTCCTGCACCAGTACAAGGGCGCAGTCATCGCCGTCACCCACGACCGCTACTTCCTGGACAACGTGGCGGAGTGGATCTGCGAAGTGGACCGCGGCCAGCTGTTCCCCTACAAGGGCAACTACTCCACCTACCTGGAGACCAAGGCCAAGCGTATGGAGATCCAGGGCGCCAAGGACGCCAAGCTCGCCAAGCGCCTGAAGAGCGAGCTCGACTGGGTGCGTTCCTCGCCGAAGGCCCGTCAGGCCAAGAACAAGGCCCGTCTGGAACGTTACGACCAGATGGAGCAGGAGGCACGCAACAACAAGAAGCTCGACTTCTCCGAAATCCAGATTCCGGCCGGCCCGCGTCTGGGTTCCACCGTTCTGGAAGCCGAGCATATCCACAAGGCGTTCGGCGACCGCGTGCTCATCGACGACTTGAGCTTCACCCCCTGCCGCGTAACGGCATCGTCGGCGTGATCGGCCCGAACGGCGTAGGCAAGTCCACCCTGTTCAAGACCATCGTCGGCTTGGAGCCGTTGACCTCCGGTTCGCTCAAGATCGGCGACACCGTGAAAATCAGCTACGTCGACCAGAACCGTGCCGGCCTTGACCCGAACAAGAACCTGTGGGAGGCCGTGTCCGACGGACTCGACTTCATCGAGGTGGCCGGAGTGGAAGTGCCGACCCGCGCCTACGTGGCGTCCTTCGGCTTCAAGGGCGCCGACCAGCAGAAGCTGGCAGGCGTGCTGTCCGGCGGCGAGCGCAACCGCCTCAACCTCGCCCTGACGCTCAAGCAAGGCGGCAACCTGCTGCTGCTCGACGAACCGACTAACCACCTTGACGTCGAAACCCTGGAATCCCTCGAAAACGCGCTGCTCGCCTTCCCGGGCTGCGCCGTGGTGATCTCCCCACGACCGTTGGTTCCTCGACCGTGTGGCCACGCACATCCTCGCATGGGAGGGCACCGACGAGAATCCGGCCAACTGGTACTGGTTCGAAGGCAACTTCCAGGCCTATCAGGAGAACCGCATCGCCCGTCTCGGCGAGGATGCGGCCCGCCCGCACCGCCTGCACCGCAAGCTGACCCGCTAAAGGCAGACAGATCCAATCGAGTCGCGTTAAGCGCAGATTTCAGCAAAGCGCCACCCTTCATTACGAGCGGTGGCGCTTTGCCATACGTCAACCGTTGCCGCTAACCAACCGTTCATTCTTCTCACGTACTCGTTACAAAACAATCCGGCGAAATTTACTACGTATGGATAGACTCGATGCCAGCATAAAGAGCTATCCACACGCGGAAGGAATCGAGGCCATCATGACGCAGACAGACATGACGCCGCTGCAGCGACTGGCAAAGGTGCTCCAGCTGGGCACGCCCTCAAACTATCGCAACCATACGTATATCAACGGCGAAAGCCTGTACTTCCCCACTGGCCGAGTCTACGGCGGACAGGTCATCGCGCAGTCGCTGATGGCCGCGTCGAGAACCGTCGCTCCGTCCCGTCTGCCGAATTCCATCCACGGCTATTTCATTTCGGCCGGCGATATCCGTCAGGATCTGCTGTTCGACGTGGAAAATCTGCGTGACGGACGTTCCTTCTCCGCCCGTCGCGTGAATGTCACGCAGGCGCAGGGCTCGATTTTGACGGCAATCGCCAGCTTCCAGGAACATGACCAGGAAGGCATCGAATTCGCCGACCCGATGCCTGAGAACATTCCCGATCCCGACAGCCTGACCAGTGCGAAGCAACTGATGGAGCCGTATGCGGAACAGTCGCCGTTCGCCAAGTATTATGCGGAGAAGTCGCCGTTCGATATTCGCCATGTGACGCGCACCATCATGCTTGGCGCCGACAAGAAGAGCGCCAGCGAGGATTCCGGCAAGCAGATGGTGTGGATGAAGGCCGACGGCAAGGTGGACGTGCCGCAGGTCATGCATCGTGCGATGCTGGCGATGGGCTGCGACCAGATCATGCTGGAGCCGATTCTGCGCCGTGCTGGCTTAAGCATCGCCACGCCGGGCATTTCGTATGCGTCCATCGACCATTCGATGTGGTGGTACCGCGACATCGACATCAACCAGTGGCATCTGTACGTGCAAGACACGCCGACCGCGGCGCACGGACGCGGCTTGGGCCAAGCGAAGGTCTACACACAGGATGGCGAGCTGGTGGCCTGCATGGCGCAGGAAGCGATGTTCCGCGTGCCGAAGAAGGACTGAGACGGAGTTAAAGAAGGTCTGACGTTCAGACTTTCGATTTCGTGGCAGGATTCGTAGCCGATTTTGTAGACGCCTTCGTGGCGGCGGCCGCATAGCGATTGCGCTGTGCGGCCTTTTTTCACGGCCGGACTTTCCTGCCCGTCGATAGGCGGGATGCGGCACAGCCACTCCCCCACGATGCCGACGATCATGTCGGCGACGCATACCACGCAGGCCACCACGCATTCGATGATGGCTTGGCTATAGAATTCCGCCTCACCATGCGGCAGACTCATGATGATCTGCCCACCGTACCAGCCGGCCAACGCCGCGCCCGCAAGTCCGAGCGCTTTGCAGGCCACCAGCGTGCCGAACGCCTTCTGCGGGTCCAATGGCTTGAGCTGCGCGCGTTTGACGGGATCTTTGGTCGTGTATTTATGAATCTGCAGAGCCATGTACAGCACCACACCGCCCAACACGGCCAGCACCACCGGCACGATCCAGGGTGCGCCAACCAACGGCAGGCCTGAAATCTCGCCGTATTTCGCCAATCCCATGCCGGCCAGCACGCCAAGCGCGGCCGCAAGGACGAATGACCACCAAGGGGTTCTGCGTGCTCTCATAGCGTGTCTCCGATAATCCAATTGTCGGTCAGCATGCCCACTTGCGCGGCGTCCGGAGCCATCGCCAGCAGGAACGCGACCGGATCCCTGCCGAGTTTCGCGTCCGGATCCATGTCGAACCATGGGGCGAGCACGGCCGCATGCTCACGTGCGGCCGGGCCACGGCACCATGCAATCAGGTTCGTTGCGGACCACGCCTTCCATGTCCACAAGGTCGAGGTCGAGGTCATCCGAAATGGAGGATGACACCGATTCCAACGCACCGATAAGCTCACGCGCGTCCATGCGCGTGGAAATCTACGCATGACGGCGGCCATTTTGTCCGGATAGTCGTCGACCTGGCTGACATGGTACAGCGGCGAAATACCTTCCACCTGGTTGCCGGGAAGCGCGTCGATGGCCACGATCGCCTGACGGAACTGGTGTTCCGCATCAGTTGAAACGCTATCCAGGGAAATGACCGCTCGACGGGATGCCGGTCCCGGTTTCGCCGCGGCCGCAGCGGCTGCTTTGGAGGCCGCCGTACCTTCCGGAAGTTCAATGGAATCAATGGATTCAACAGAATCGGCATCGTCAATCGCATCAACGTCATCTGCAGACGTCCCAATGTCGGAATCGCGAACTATGGGATCCTGAGCTCCGGCAACCATCCAATCGTCCGCGATCTCATCGATATGGTCGCGGTCGGACGTTTCGTGCAGCAGTTGTGCCACGGAACCGGCGTGCGCTCCCCCGAGTTCTGCGTCCGGTTCAAGCGCAAGCCACGGCCCCAATACGAAAGCCCGCTGCCATGCGCGCGGATGCGGCAACGTCAGGTCGGGGTCGGCGCTTTCCTGCCCGTCAAAGTCGATGATGTCCAAATCGAGCGTGCGCGACGTCCAATGGTCGGTGCGCACGCGACCATGCGAGGCTTCGATGCGCTGCAAACCGGCCAGCAGTTCGGCGGCCGAAAGCCTGGTATCCACGGACACGACCGCATTGCGGAATTCCGCAGTACCTTCCGGCATGCCCCATGCGTCGGTCCGATAGAGCGGCGACACCCCGTCACCTGCGTGGAGGGAAGCCCATCAATGCACCGAACGGCGTCACGCAAGGTGGCGGTCACATCGCCCTGATTGCCTCCCATGGCGATGATGGCATGATGCACCTGCCCATGTGTTCCGACGACCGCTCACGCGATGGACTGTCAACTGTTTCACGGGAACGTTCCACGGTCACGCTGACATCGTCGAACGGCACGGTGATCGGCGCATTCGGCTTATGCACGGTGACCTGCGTGCGGCACACGGCCGGAAAGCCGAGAATCATGCCGACGATACGATTGGCCAGCTTTTCAATCAAATCGACGTGTTCGCCTTCGATGATGGCCACGATGCCTTTGGCGATCGCACCATAGTCGACGGTGTCGTTCAGATCGTCGGAACGGCCGGCGGCAGCGAGGTCGAGGAACAGCGTGGCGTCCACCACGAAGGTCTGGGCCCGCTCATGCTCGAAGTCGAGCACGCCATGTTTGCCCGTCGCGCGGATTCCCGTCAGTCGAATCTGATCCATACCAGCCTTCCTTTGCCGTTCCTACGTTCCGTATTCCTATTATTTCCGCGATTGCGATGTTGTGACTATCTGCGATTCGCACGGTCACGCGTTCGCATACTCGCGCCATGCGTTGCCGACGGCGACCGCGTCGCGGCTTTTCGCCACGTCATGCACGCGCACGGCCCACACGCCATGTTCCGCGCACAGGGCGCTGATGGCCGCGGTGGCGTTGTCTTTTGAGGCCATGTCTGGCTCGGTCACACCGGCGCCGGCAAGCAGCGAGCCGACGAAACGTTTGCGGGACGCGCCGATCAGCACCGGATAGCCAGCCGCGTTGAACCGGTCAAGCGCCGCCAGAATCGGCAGGTTATGCTCCACGCCCGGCTTGGAGAAGCCCAGGCCCGGGTCGATGATGACCTGTTCGGCCTGCACCCCGGCTTCAAGCACCGCATCCACCTGACGCATCAGCTCGTCATACACGTCATTCACCACGCCATGCTCGTAGCGGGAGGTGTCGGCGTCCGGCACATTGCCCGCGGCGCCGGCAAGCCAGCCACGCCAATGCTGCACGATGTACAGGCAGTCGGAATGGTCGGCCACCACATGCGGCAGTTCGCGGTCCAACTGGCCGCCGGACACGTCGTTGATGATCTGCGCGCCATGTTCGAGCGCGGCCAACGCCACCGAAGCGCGCGTGGTGTCGATGGACAGCACCGCCCCTTCGGGAATCAGCGCGTCCACAGCGCCCAGCACACGGGCCTTCTCGTCGGCTTCGCTGACGCGTTTGGCTCCCGGACGGGTGGATTCCGCTCCGATGTCGATGATGTCGGCACCGGCTTTCATCATCGCCTCGCCATGGGCTTTGGCCGCCTCCGGAGCAAGCCAGAGGCCGCCGTCGGAGAAGGAATCCTCCGTGATGTTGAGCACGCCCATCACCAACGTGCGCTGGCTATCATGAATCGCCTTCATATCAATCGCCATCGGTTTTCTTCCTTCATTCATTCCGTTCTTCCGTTCGGTTCTGTCCGATTCCGCCCGGTAAAGCGCACTTACGAATGGTTCGACAGAATCAGGCTCATCGCCTCGGTCCGCGTGGCCGCGTCGCGCATGCATCCTCGCACCGAGCCGAGGTGACGGTACGGGACTGCGCCTTCTTGACGCCACGCATGGCCATGCACATGTGGTCGCATTCGGTGACCACGATCACGCCACGCGCGTCGATGCCTTCCATCAACGCGTCGGCCACCTGCTGGGTGAGCCGCTCCTGCACCTGCGGACGGCGTGCGTACAGTTCCACCAACCGTGCCAGTTTGCTTAAGCCCGCCACTTGGCCGTTCTGCGGGATGTAGCCGACGTGGGCCACGCCATGGAACGGCAGCAGATGATGCTCGCAGACGGAGAACAGTTCGATGTCGCGTACGAGGACCATTTCGTCGGTGTCCACCTTGAAACGGGTTTTTCAGAACTTCCTCTGGCCCGTGTCCGAGGCCGGCGAACAGCTCCTTGCACGCGCGCCCGATACGGTCCGGCGTGTCCAGCAGACCTTCACGGTCGGATCCTCGCCGATGGACTTCAAGAACAGGCGCACGGCCTGGCGCACGCCTTCCTCGTCATAGCCGACAGGCCCGGCCGCATGAGCGGCACGGGCCTTGTCGTCGAAGAGTGTATCGAAATCGGTATCGCTCATCAGTTGGTCAATCCTGCGCTTTGCTTCAGCTTGTCGGGAATCGGGACCGGCGGAATGTCGGAGTCCGGACGCTTCTCGTCGCTCAACCAGACCTCGCGCTTCGGCGCCTTCTTGATGTTGGCGAAGATGGCGGCAAAAAGCTCCTTCTCGTTGAGCGTTTCCTTGACGAGCAGCTGACGTACCAGCTCGTCGAGGATGTCGCGGTTCTCGTTGATGACGTTCCATGCTTCGGTATGCGCGGTCTCCACAAGCTTGAGCACTTCCTCGTCGATGATTTCGGCGGTGTGCGCGAGTACTTGTGGGTGAGCGCGCCGAGATCGCTTTGCTCGTCGTCGGACCACTTGATGGCGCCCAGCTTCTCGGAGAAGCCGTAGTCGAGCACCATCTGACGCGCGATGTTCGTGGCCTTTTCGATATCGTTGGAAGCACCGGTGGTCGGGTCGTGGAACACGACCTCTTCGGCGGTACGGCCGCCCATGGCGTACGCCATCTGATCGAGCAGCTGGTTGCGGGACATGGAGTAACGGTCCTCGGTTGGCATGACCGCGGTGTAGCCCAGTGCACGGCCGCGCGGCAGAATCGTCACCTTGGTCACCGGATCGGTGTCGTTCATGGCGGCCGCGACCAGCGCATGGCCACCCTCGTGATATGCGGTGTTGCGCAGCTCTTCCAGAGCCATGCCCTTGGAACGACGCTTCGTCGGCCGGCCTGAACACGGTCGATGGCCTCGTCGATGGCGCGGTTGTCAATCAACTGGGCACCGGCACGGGCGCACAGCAAGGCGGCTTCGTTGAACACGTTGGCAAGGTCGGCGCCGGTGAAGCCCGGCGTGCGCACGGCGATCATATGCAGGTCAACGTCCGGCACGAACGGCTTGCCCTTGGCGTGTACCTTCAGAATCGCCTCGCGGCCTTCCAAATCAGGTGCTTCGGCACGGCCACCTGGCGGTCGAAACGACCCGGCGCAAATGCCGGATCGAGCACATCCGGACGGTTGGTCGCAGCGATGATGATGAGGTTCGTATCGTTGTCGAAGCCGTCCATCTCGACGAGCAGCTGGTTCAGCGTCTGCTCGCGTTCGTCGTGGCCACCGCTCATGCCGGAACCGCCACGCTTGCGGCCGACAGCATCGATCTCGTCGATGAAGATGATGGCGGGGGCGTTCTTCTTGGCCTCATCGAACAGGTCGCGCACACGGGAGGCACCGAGACCCACGAACACATTTCGACGAAGTCGGAGCCGGCCATCGAGTAGAACGGCACGCCGGCCTCGCCCGCGATGGCTCGGGCCAGCAACGTCTTACCGGTGCCGGGAGGGCCGTACAGCAGCACGCCACGCGGAATGCGGGCGCCCAAAGCCTTGTAACGGGACGGGTCCTTGAGGAAGTCCTTGATTTCCTCGACCTCCTGCACGGCAGCGTCTTCGCCGGCCACGTCGGAGAACTTGGTGGTCGGGGTCTGGCCGTCGAGCAGTTTGCCGCTGTTCTTCTTGCCGCCCATGCCGAACATGCCGCCGGCGGCACCGCCCATGCGGCTCATCAGGAACCAGAACAGGCCGAAGATGATCAGGAACGGCAACAGTGAGGTGAGCAGGTAGGTCCAGATGCTGGTCTGCTGCATGGACGCGGTCCAGCCCTTGGCCGGATCGGCCTTCTGCACGGCCTTGACCACGGCCGCGGACTGCGCGTACGTGTAGTAGAACTGCACGTTCTTGCCGTAGTTCTTCGTACGTCCGGTGTCCGGGTCGGTGGCGGAGTAATCGCTCGACAGCTTGAGCTTGACCTGCTGGGTGTTGTCCACGATCGTCGCGTACTCTACGGTGTTGCCGTTGAGGATTTGCATGCCATCCTTGGTGTCGATGGTTTGCGAGCCCGCACCGGCGAAAAGCTGGAACATGGTCACGGCAAGCAATGCCACGACCACAACCCACAGCCACGGCGACTGCCAGAACGGACGGGGGCCGTTGGACTTGTTGCCGTTCGCCCCGTTGCCACCGTTCTTGCCGTCATTGTTGCGGCTAAACGGATTGGTGAACGGGTTATTGCCCCCGTTGGGTTTGTTGCCGCCGCCATTGCTTGGCGGCTGGTTCGACCGGGGAAACTCATGCCTGACCTCCTTCATAGACTGACGGTTTCAGCACCGCGATCGAATCGAGGTTGCGGTAGTACTCGTCGTAATCCAAGCCGAAACCGACCACGAATTCATCGGGAATCTCACGTCCCTTGTATTTCACATCAACATTGACCTTGCGACGTGCCGGCTTCTCCAGAAGCGCAAAAATTTCCACGGAAGCCGCTCTACGGCGCTTGAGCTCGTCGACCAGCCAAGCCAGGGTGATGCCCGAATCGATGATGTCCTCAACGATCAGCACATGGCGTCCTCGCACATCCGTGGACAGATCCTGACGAACCGTGATCTTGCCGCTCGACT
>VOFK01002302.1_pt1 | contig 13960 bp, 16 predicted proteins | sample 5384121 | NCBI WGS metagenome assembly VOFK01 (sample SAMN12384730, study PRJNA508395) | human gut metagenome | isolation source: healthy gut J | host: Homo sapiens | reverse complement strand
TGAATTCGAATTCCATGCTCTTCCCGTAGGAGAATACATGGGTCTTCGAGGTTGTCTCTTCGTCGAATGTGAGTGTGATGTCGTTTTTCCAGGGCGGCTACGGCGAGCGTATAGGTCTCCGTGCGGCCTGCCTGCGACTGTATTTCGATGACCACGTCGCCGCTGGCCTTGGCCCCAGGTCGGAGGGCTGGGGGGCGGGACCGAAACAGCTCCGCGAGCTGGGGATGACGGTGCATTTCCAGCCTGGGGCGGGGTGGCCACCGTGTAGGTGACGAATGCACTCTTTTAAGGTATAGGTGGCCGTCGTGCCGAACCGCATGCTCTGGAGGCCCTCGATCAGGTTGCCCTCCGTGTCGTAGAGTTCGAATACGATCGCACCGTCTTCGCCTCTACATCCTCGATGCCGCAGGAGCTGAACAGCAATAGCGGTGCGGCAAAAGCATGTAAATAAGAAAATGAAGAGATTTTCTCATAAATGAAAGTTTTTAGGGTTGAATATTTGGATGAATGAATGGTTCGTAGTCGTAAGTCCGGTCGTAGTCTTTACTTTGTCATAGGCATCTCTGTATTTTAAAGGTTGAGAAAAAGATATTAAATGAAAGATGAATGAAAATCAAATAGAGTTGTTATGGATTTCTTATTGTATTCTTTTTGTGTTTATTTCAGAAGAAATTCCGCTTTGTTGTTTGTAAAAAGTATGCTTTTGGAAAATATGTATCAACAGCATCAAAATGAAATATGAATGCGTATTTCCGATAATGGGCTGGTGGAAAGCATGTTATTTCCGATACCCGGGTGTTATTATATGAATCCCGTATGAATTGCCGGTGCGCGATTTCCGGCTGTCAGACGATCTCCATGATCCGGCGCTCGAATTCGGCGGGCGGGCATTTGGCGGAGTTACGCAGCCGGTTGCGGTAGGTGTAGACCGTATTTATGGAGATATGCAGAAACTGGGCGATTTCGCTGTTGCCCGTGATGCCCAGCCGGATCACGGCCAGCAGCCGGAATTCGGTGTTGAGGCCGGGCGTTTTCATTTGCTCCCCCGTCCCGCAGCAGTGCGTTGGCTTTTCCACGAAAATCGGGATAAAGCGATAGGAATACCGGTCGAATTCGTGGAAGAACGATTTGTATTCCTGCTCGATGGGCGTAGGCGAGCGCAGCTCACGCAAAAGAGCGCTCCTGCCCGTACGAGAGCGCAGTCTTGTAGAGGTGTGCGGTGACGTTCTAATTTGTTGATGTAGAACGTGCTGCGTTGCATGTAGTAACGCAGGTATTTGTCTTTGATGGTATTGGCCTGGGAGAGTTCCCGGGTGGCTGTTTCGTGGCGGAGGCTGCTTGCGGCGAGCTGTTCGCTGAGTTCGTGCAGCCGGGCGCAGGTTTGCGCGTGTTGCGTACGCAACTGTTTGATCAGGTGTTTTTGCCTGAAGGCGAGCGAGACGGCCGCCAGTAGAAGAAGTGCGCCCGTTGCGATGGCCGGCAGTGCGGCCTTGCTTTTTCGCGGGCTTCGGATGTGGGTGCCCCCTGCCGTTGCCGGCTCGGGGGCAGCGTTGCTTTTGCCGGCTTGGTCGCCGTTCGGGGCGTAGCGGATTGTTTGCTCCGGCAGGATGTTGCCGGTTCCCGAAATTAAAAGAGGGAAATCCCCCCCCCACGCATTGTGCGGGCGGTAACGTCGTTTTTTCGGGACGCAGCAGCAGATCAGAAGGCCGGTAAGCAGAGCGAAATGACGGTTCATGTCTGGTCGAGGGTTAGGTTGTGGTACTACAAATATACATTATAAAATCGAGACTGTACGGGTTGTGCCCGGGCGGTGGCGTTTTTGGTGCTGTCTCAGTATGCCGTCGTCAGCCTTGTTGCTGCGGTAAAGCCGGCCCGGGCCATCGGGGCGCAATTGCAGTCGCCGCTTAGGGCATCCCCGGATGCCTGGTGTGCGGTTGCGTCAGTCACCCGGCCGGAGGCTGTCGCAGGACAAGTACGGCCGGTGGTGCCGACGACGATACCCTGACCGGCCGCGGGGATGCCGTACCCGTTTTGCAGGGCGAACGGCAGGGCGGGCGGTATGGACGGTCTCCTGCTGGGGAGGTAGGCCGAAAGAGTCCGGAATTTCTTTTCCATCGTTTTTTAGGCTTTAAGATATGACAAATATATAAGTTTTATTTTAATACAAGTGTTAAAAAGAGATTAAAAGGAAATTTATTTTTGATTATTTGTTGTGTTTATGTTGTTATTTATCTTGTCTTTTATTACTTTTGTCCGCAGCGTAGTCGAAGTCCGGTCAACTTCCATCCTCTTTCCATCATTCAATATTAAAACAATCAAATATGAAAATCATGCGATTTATCGGAATCGTCCTCGCGCTGTTTTCGGCGGGAAGCCCGCCGGCTGCGCAGGCGCAGGATTCCGGAAAGAAATACAAGGTCTATATGGTCTCCAACCCATCTCGACACGCAGTGGCGGTGGGGACGTGAAAGCCACGATCGACGATTACCTATATAATACGGCCGTGCAGAATCTGGCGCTGCTCGAAAAATATCCGCATTACGTGTTCAATTTCGAAGGCGCCGTCAAGTACGAATGGATCAAGGAGTACTATCCGCACCTCTTCGAGCGCATCCGGAAATTCGTAGCCGACGGGCGATGGAACATTTCGGGGCTTCGTTCGAGGCCAACGACCCGAACATGCCGTCGTCGGAGTCGTTTATCCGCAACATCCTGCTTGCACAGGAGTTTTATAAAAAAGGAGTTCGGCATCAAGTCGAAGGATATGTTCCTGCCCGACTGTTTCGGATTCAGCCAGGTCATGCCGACGCTGGGACATCACTGCGGCCTGATCGGTTTCTCGACGCAGAAATTGTCGTGGCGCACCGAGCCGCTTGTCGGCGACTCCAAAACCCCGTTTCCGATCGGGCTCTGGGAAGGGGTCGACGGCGCCCGCATCATGGTGGCGCTCGAGCCGGGACGCTATTCGTGGAACGAGTTTCCCGAAGGGGATCTGAGCGCCAACGAGGAATTGGCCGAAAGTGCCCGGAAGTCGCCTTCGGCATCGCTTACCGGTACTATGGCAACAAACTGGCGAACGGAGCCGGAGACCACGGCGGCTCGGCCCTGCCCCGCAGCATCCCGCTGCTCGAGGAGGGGATTACGAACGGCAGGCCCGTGCAGCTTGTCAGCGCCACGTCCTCGCAGCTCTACGAGGATTATATGCCCTACGGGAACCATCCGGAACTTCCGGTGTTCGTCGGGGAGATGCCCCTCGACGTCCACGCCCGGGCTGTTATACCTCCCCAGGCCGAGATGAAGCGTTACAACCGCCGTAACGAACAGTTGGCCGATGCCGCCGAGCGTTCGGCCGTGATCGCCGACTGGATGGGAGCCGTACCTTATCCGAAAGAGGCGCTTAACGATGCTTGGAAGCGTTTTCTCTGGCACCAGTTCCACGACGACCTTACGGGAACCAGCATTGGGGCGGCTTATACCTATTCCTGGAACGACGAATTCCTGGCGCAGGGACAATTCTGCGATGTGATCCTCGCCTCGGCCGGGGCTGCGGCATCCGTAATGGACACCCGCGCGAAGGGAAGTCCGGTACTGGTTTATAACCCCGCCGCTTATTCGCGCAGGGAGCCTTGTCGAGGCGACGGTCGACCTGCCTGCGGAGGCCGAAGGGGTGGCCGTTTATGCGCCGGACGGGAAGGCCGTTCCTGCGCAGATCGTTGCCCGCGACGGTGCCAGGGCGACCGTGCTGTTTGCCGCCGCGATGGAACCCGTAAGCTATGCGGTATACGACGTGATGGCCGGCAAGGCCGGCAAGGGCAAGGTGCTCAGGGCCTCGGGCAATACGCTCGAGAACCGGGTCTATAAGGTGACGCTCGATGCGAACGGCGACATCGCCTCGGTCATTGACAAGCGCAACGGCCGCGACCTGGTCGAAAAAGGCAAGGCCTTCCGCCTTGCGGTGCTGACCCCAATATGTCGAACCGCTATCCGGCATGGGAGATCCACAAGGCGACGCTCGACCAGACACCCGAACCCGTGGATACGGATGTCCGGATCAGCGTGGCGGAGTGCGGCGCCGCACGGGCCTCCCTGAAAGTAGAACGGCGGTACGGCGATTCCCGGCTGGTGCAGTATATCCGCCTGACCGACGGCGGGGACGACGAGCGTATCGACATCGTGGCCGACATCGACTGGAAGACCCCCGATGCCCTGCTCAAGGCCGAATTCCCGATGTCCGTTTCCGCCGAGGAAGCCGTCTACGACATCGGCATCGGCAACCAGCGCCGTCCCACCAACCACCAGTGGGCGCACGAAACATTCGCCCATCATTGGGCGACCTCTCGGACGGGGACTATGGCATCGCCGTTCTGAACGATTCGAAATACGGCTGGGACAAACCCGCCGACAATACCCTGCGCCTGAGTCTGCTGCATACGCCTTCGACCGAGAAACGCTATGCCGACCAACGGGATCTGGATTTCGGACGCCATACGATGACCTATTCGGTCGTCGGGCACGAAGGCGACCATAACCGCGCCGGGGTGGTGGAGAAAGGCGAGCTGCTCAATCAGCCGCTCCTCAGCTTCACGACGCCGAAGCACCCCGGGAAGCTGGGACGCAGGTTCTCTTTTTGTCGCGGCTTCGACCCGCAGATCGCCGTCAAGGCGCTTAAGAAGGCCGAGGACGGCAGCGGTTATATCGTCCGTGTATTCGAGACGACGGGCAGGGAGGTGCGCGGCGCCGAGCTGGCTTTCCCCGTGCGGATCGTTTCGGCCGAGGAGGTGAACGGAATCGAGGAACCGGTCGGGGAGGCACGATTCGAAGGCAACCGGCTGATCGTCGATGCCGGGCGTTTCGCACCCAAGACCTATAAGGTTACGCTGGCGGAGGCTCCCGTGGCCGCCCCCGCGATCGAGAATGCCTTTGTGGATTTTCCTGTAAACCAGAACTCCATTTCGAGCGACGCGTTCAAGTCCGTCGCCAAGGTGGGATAAGGAGTGCAACTCCTATGCTGCCGAGCTCATGCCCGAAGTGATTGTCCATGGCGGCATCGAATACCGCCGTGGCGAACCCGACGTGAAAAACGTGCTGAACTGCAGGGAGGCCGTCACGGTCGATTTGCCGCAGGGCGATTATAACAAGGTCTACATCCTCGCATCGTCGTCCAGGGGCGACCGCAAAGCCGTCTTTGACGTCGGCGGCCGCAAGTACGAGGCTGTCGTGCCCTATTACTCGGGCTTCCGCGCTCAGTGGGCCTGGGCCGACAAGACCAAGTCGTTCGTCAAGGACGGGACGATCGCCCATATCGGGAACCACCGGCACAAGATGAACGGCCGGAACGATGCCTATACCTTCACGTACCTTTACAGGCTTGGGTTCGGTATCGCCCCCGGAGCCGGAAAGCTGACATTGCCCGAGGATGCCGACATCAATATTTTTCGCCATCACGGTCTCCGGGGAACCGGATCGACGGTACGCGGTGGGCTTGCGAGCCGCGTGCCCTGCCCGTGATCGAATAACGGGAAGACAGTCTATATGTGATAAGCCCGCTCCGGATGTTTCCGGAACGGGCTTATTCTCTATCCCTTTTCAGTAGTCACGCGATCCGTAGCCGGGGGATGCGCTATATGGAAACGGCCCTCTGAAATGCGGGCCGGGCGTCATTGCGGACGCGGGGGCATTTACCGCCCGAAAAATTTTTGCGATCCGGGTGGTCGCGGCAGCACCCAGGCGGAACCGTCCCCGGATATTTTTCGCTTTGGGGCTGCCGGGCGGGGTTGTGCAGCCATTCGTGGAAGTCGACGTATATGCCTTTATTGATCATGAATTCGAAAGCTGCGTTCTTCAGCCTTTTTTCTTCGTTGTAACCGGACTGGATGTTGGCGATCAGGTCTTCGAACGCGGCAAAATTGTACGGGTTGGAAACTGGGATTTCGGCTGTGTAATGTTGCTTTTTTCATAACTTTTTTTATCTTTTTATAATTGAAGTTTTGTTTCATCAATTCTAAACGACCCAAAGTATTCGGAATCGGCTCCCTGACAGCGTGTGTATGCACTGCAATTTTGCCGGCTTGTCCGGCGGGAAAAATGGTCGGTATATGTTGCGTCGAAAATAATCGGTACAGCCTGTTTTCGAATCCGGCTGTATTGCCGACAGGGGTGTTCACTGCCGCGATCGTGTCGGCAAAGGTAGGGACAATATGTTGAAATCCAAGCTTTTTGTGATGTTTTTTTGATGCAAAAAATCGAAAAAAACTTGCATCGGATTTTATTATTATATTAATATAATAATACCCTTGCCGGAAGGGGTAAGAATCCGGAGCGATTTTTCATGTCTTTTCGCTTGTTCCGTTATCGGATTAATAATGTTCTGAATTGCATCCTGGTGGAAATGGCTTTATTATTGGGCGGAAGCCCGGTGCGGAGAATTCGGGACATACGAAATTTTTTTTCGCCCGATCGGCGGGAAGCCGCCTTAATTTTATACATTTGCAAAATCATGTCTCCTGCATTGCGGATAAAACTTTTTTCGCCCTTGCGGCGTTGTGCCTCGCCTCTGCGGTAAGGGCGCAGGACGGCGCCTATGCCGTCAGCGGCCGGGTGATCGACCGCCTGACGCGCCGGCCGGTCGCCTATGCCGCCGTAGTGCCCGTCGGACAGGAACAACGCGGCGCATCGACCGATTCGCTGGGACGCTTTCGCCTCGAGCGGGTGCGGGCGGGTATTTTCCGCCTCTCGGCCTCGTCCGTGGGGTACAAGACCGTCGTCACGCCCGAATACCTCGTTTCGGCCGCCACGCCGTTCATCGAAATCGAAATGGAGGAGGATGCCACGCAGCTCGAAGCCGTGACGGTCGTGCCTTCGCCGTTCCGCGCCACGGCCGAAAGCCCCGTCGGGTTGCAGGTCATCGGGGTGCGGGAGATCGAGAAGAGCCCCGGCGCCAACCGTGACGTGTCGCGTATCGTACGTTCGTACCCCGGCGTGTCGTTCTCGCCCGTGGGCTATCGCAACGACCTGATCGTACGCGGCGGCGGCCCGTCGGAAAACAAGTTCTATCTGGACGGCATCGAAATCCCCAATATCAACCACTTTGCCACGCAGGGCGCCACGGGCGGCCCCGTGAGCATCCTCAATGCCGATCTGATCCGCGAGATCGATTTCTATACCGGGGCTTTCCCCGCCGACCGTTCCGGGGCGCTGAGCTCGGTGCTGGACATCCGGCTGCGGGATGGGAATCCCGAGAAACAGACTTTCAAGGCGACGCTCGGGGCTTCGGAGGTGTCGCTGAGCGGGGGCGGCCATATCGGCGAGAAAACCTCCTACCTCTTCTCGCTGCGCCAGTCTTACCTGCAACTGCTGTTCAAGATGATCGGCCTGCCCTTCCTGCCCAACTACATCGACGGGCAGCTGAAGGTCAAAAGACGCGCCTTTCGGAGCACGACGAGCTGACGGTATTGGGGCTGGCGGGCTTCGACAACATGAAACTCAACCTCGACGAGGAGGGCGAAGACGCCGAGTACCTGCTGAGTTACCTGCCCCGCATCCGCCAGGAGACCTTCACCGTCGGGGCCTCATGGCGCCACTATGCGGGCCGCCATGTGCAGACCGTGTCGCTCGGGCACACTTATCTGAATAACCGCAATCTCAAATACCGCGGTAACGACGACTCGTCGGAGGACAACCTGACGCTCCGGCTGCGCTCCGTGGAGCAGAAGACCACGCTCCGGGCCGAGAACCGCACCTATCTGGGCCGCTGGACGGTGCGTGAAGGCGCCGAACTGAGCTATTCGGGCTATACGAACCGTACCGAGCAACGGCTTTTCACCGATGAGGCGGCGCTCTCGGACTATCGTACCCGGCTGGGGATCGTGGGCTGGGGCCTGTTCGCCGGCGCGGATTATGCCTCGGCGGACAAGCGCTTCACGGCATCGGTCGGCGTGCGTGCCGACAGGGGCCGACTATTCCGCGCGCATGGCGAGGTTCTGGCGTCAGCTTTCACCCCGGGCGTCGGTCTCATACCAGCTCGGCAAAGGGTGGTCGCTGAGCGGAAGCGCCGGGCTTTATTACCAGTTGCCGCCCTATACGGCCCTGGGATTCAAACAGGACGGGGTGCTGGTGAACGAGGCGTTGGACTACCTGCGTGTGGAAATGTTCAGCGTCGGAGGCGGATGGCGCCTGCGCGACCGCCTGGTCGTCTCGGTCGAGGGGTTCTACAAGAAATACGGGAATATCCCGCTTTCCGTCTCGGACGGCATCCCGCTCTCGTGCAAAGGCGACGACTATGGCGTGGTCGGCAACGAAAGCGCTGCGCCCGACGGCCGTCGGGCGGTCGTACGGCATCGAGGCGATGGCACGCTGGCAGATACCCGGGAGGGTCAACCTCGTCGGTTCGGTGACCCTGTTCCGCAGCGAGTACCGTGCCGATGCCGCATCGGAGTATATCGTATCGGCCTGGGGACAGCCGTGTCGTGGCGAACCTCAGCGGTACGTACGACCTGCCGCGCAACTGGAGCGTCGGGGCGCGCCTGAGCGCCGTGGGCGGGACGCCCTATACGCCCTACGATGTCGAAAAAATCGTCGCTGGTCGAGGCCTGGGACGCCCAGGGACGCCCGTACTATGACTATGGGCGTTACAACGACGGGCGGCTCGACGCCTTCGCGCAGGTAGACCTGCGTATCGACAAGACCTTCTATTTCCGCCGCTGTATGCTCGGCTTTTACATCGACCTGCAGAACGTAACGGGCAGCAAACTCCGCCGTCCCGACGTGCTGATGTCGACGGGCGTGGTGGAGAATCCCGGAGCCCCGGCGGCGGAACAGCGTTACCGCATGAAGTATATTGGGCAGCAGAGCGGGTCGCTTATCCCTACGCTGGGTGTCACCGTCGAGTTTTAGAGGGTACGGTGTCGCGTCCGGGGGATATCCCGGGATAAGGGCGCGGTATCCGGGGTGGCGGAGTCGGGATTCCGGCATGCCGCAGCGGGAGGCAGGAATGTGTCGGGAGGAAAATACGGAACCGCAGGGGTAGGCATCTCCGACCCCTGCGGTTTCTTGCGATCCGGGACGTGCCGGCTGTCATTTCCCGGTGCCCGGGGTATTCGTACCGCCCCTGCGATCCATCGCGAAACTGATGATGAACGGCATGGAGAGGAAGACGAGCGTGCCGACGGCTACCAGCCATGTGTAGGTGGCCGGACTGCCCACGGGCAGCTGCGAAGGCGGGAAGAAGGTGACGATGAACGAGAACAGCACGGCCAGAAACCCGATGCCCCCGATGGCCCACATGCCGGCGTTCCCGCCCGGGACGCGGTAGCTGCGGGTCAGGTCGGGCTGCGTGTAGCGCAGGCGGATTCCCGCAGCGTACATCATCATATACATCACCAGGTAGAGCCCCTACGGTCAGGGCGCTCAACAGGAAGAACGCCACGCTGACGTCGTCCATCACGATGTAAAGCGACGAGGCAAAGCGTGACGATGCAGCCCTGTATGATGAGGATGTTGACCTGTACGCCGTTTTTGTTGGTTTTTTGCAGGAAACAGGGCAGCACGCCCTCCTGAGCCGTCCACAGCAGGCCGCGGCTGGGGCCCGAAATCCACGACATCACGCCCGCCAGCGCACCGAAGGCCACGAGCAGTCCCATGACGTTCGAGAGCCATCCCACGTGGTAACGTTCGAAAGCGATCTGGAAGGTGGTGAACAGCCCCGACTGGAGGTTGATCTGGTCGTAGGGGGTGATGATGGCCACGGCCAGCGCGCCCAGCGTGAACAGTCCGAACGAGATCAGCGCAGCGAGGAACATCGCCCGCGGGAACTGCGTCTGCGGCTTATCGAGCTCCGGGGCATGTACGGCGTGTACCTCGACGCCGGCGAAGAGCAGCAGTATCCCGGCCAGGAATGCGATGTCGCTCATGCCTGTGATGTGCGGGAAGAGGCGCGGATGCACGTGGTGCGCCGCGTCGATATTGACGACCTGACTGACGGTGTCCGGGATATGCTCCAGCGCGACGGGGTTGCCTCCGGCCATCCAGATGACGGCCATGACGATTACGACGATGCCGGGAAGCACCGTGCCGATCAGGAACCCTTTGCTCGTAATGCCCGATATGGCCGAGGTGCCGCGCAGGGTGACAAGCGTGGCGCACCAGTACATGGCGATCGAAAACAGCCCGACGAAAAGTCCGTTCTGGGCGAGGTCGGGCATGCCGATCATGTAGGCGATCGAGGCTGCGGCAAAGCCCAGCACGGTGGGGTACCATACGACGTTCTGGATCCATTGCAGGAAGATGGCCGTGAACCCCAGGTGTTTGTTGAACGCCTCCTTGACCCAGGTGTAGACCCCCGCCGCCCTTCGAGGCGAAGGCGCTTCCCAGTTCGGCACCTACCAGTGCCGCCGGGATCAGGAACAGGAACGTGGCGAAAAAAGATGTAGAAGAACATCGTCAGCTCCTCCTGCGCGGCCATCATCGGGAGTCCGCGCAGGCTGATAACCGCCGCCGCGGTCATCAGGGCGAGCTGTGTCGTGGTGATATTTTTACGTTTTGCCATAATGTGGAATTGTGTTTTTACAACTGGCCGCCAATCAGTTTCTGTGCCGCAACGCGGCCGGGCTGATGTTTTTTCGGGCGTGTGCATGGTTTATGCGGGCGTTTGCGTGTCCCTGCATGCCTCGTAGCGCCTGCGCGTTGTCCGCCTGCGGACAGGACGCAAAAAACAGCAGGGAATCTCACGATTGCCTGCTGCCTTCCGGAGGATTGCCCTCCTGAAACTACTAACCCAAACTTAAATAAATGAAGAAACCTCACTGCGGTTGCTGTTCCGCAGTTATTCGGCTATGTTGCAAATCCCGTGCCGCGCCGCCGTCCCGGAACGGCTTTTAAATGGGCGGCGGGGGGGCGGTTTATGGTACGTGCCGGCGGGGGGGTGGGGAATAAACGACCGCAGGATGCCCGTGGGGACATCCTGCGTGTGCTGTTTCCGGTAATCCCGGGTTGTGGCAAGGGATTATTTCTACTTGCGTTTGTCCCTCATCTCCACGGCGCCTTCGTAAGTGCCGCTGACCTTGCGGCCTTTGTCGGTCGTAAAGTCGAGTACGAAGCGGTAGTTGGTGCCGACCTTCGTGACTGTCACCGTGCCGGACGTGATGAACCCGTAAACCGATTCGTTGGAGTCGTTGCGTTCCTCGCAATAGGTTCCCGTGGCCAGCATGGAGTCTATGAACTCTATCTGCTCGCCCGGTGCGTAGGTGCCCGGCGTGCCTGTGTCGGACACCGTGTAGGTTCCCTCCTGGAGCACCATTTCTTCCGGAAAGTGCGGTCGTCAGGTAGAGCGATACCATATGCCCGGCTCCCATGAGGTAGTCGTAATCGTCGCTGACCGTCGGCTGGACATCGTAGAGGTTTACGACGCAGTCGTTTGCCGTGCCGGCATCGTTGTTATAGTATTTAGCCAGTGCGCGGATGAAAGTTGCGTTCGTGACGTCGTTTTCGAGGTCGGGCAGGGGCTCGATTTTGACGGCTGTCTTGTCCTCGATCGTAATCGGGCCGGTGTAGCTGGCCGTGAACTCTTTGTCGTCGGTCGTGGTCAGCGTGGCCTTGACCGTAAAGGTCGAGCCGGACTTTGTCACAACGATCGTTCCGGCCTTGAATTCCACTTTCGTGATATTCCCCTTGCCGTCGTTGACCATGCAGTAGGTCTTGGCCGGGTGGAATGTCGAAATGGATTTGTCGGTGGCATATTTGTAGGTGCGATCCGGCAGGACGATGTTATTCATATTCGTGGGGGCAAATTGATAGAGGTTCAGGCTCATGGTACGCCCGGCTCCGATGGTCGCATACACTCCGTCGGCACCTACGGCCTCGCCGTCGGCCAATATGACGAGGTATTCACCGTATCGGCCACCTTCGGGAATACCATAATAGCCGCCGGCTACCTGGCGGTCGAAGACGGCCGGGCCGCTCAAATCCTTTGTCGGTGGCCATTTCAATCGACTTGACTTCCGGAATAGACCTCTTTTGTTGGATGCTGCGACGGCGATGACATAGGTGGTGCCGTCTTTCAGGTTGTCTACGGTGATCTCCCCGGCCTGTGCGATGGCTGTACCGTCGGTGAGGATTTTTTCGGCCGTCGGGACAGGCGTGCCGTCCGCTTTTTCGAGGCATACGTAGGCGGCCTTCTCCGTGTCGGCGAGGCCTACCGTAAAGGTGAGTGTCGTCGGGGCTGTGGCTCCCGCTGTCAGCGTCACCACGGGCGTCGGCGTTCCGGTTGCCATCACGATGCTATTGACTTCCGAGTAGATCCCGGTGTTGGCGACAGCTGCCGCGATGACATACGTGGTGGAGGGTTTCAGGTTTTCGACAAGGATGTCGCCCGTCTGTGCGATGGCTTTGCCGTCACGCAGTATCTCCTCGGCCGTGGGAAGGGTCAGCCCCTCGGTCTTTCGAGGCAGACATAGGCTGCGGTGGTTTCTGGGTCGGTCAGGGCGGCGTTGAACGTAAGGGGTCGTTGTGGTGGACTGGCCCGGTGTCAGGACGACCGCGGGATGTACGCCGGGTGCCGAGGTGGTGTGCTCGATCGAGCTGACCTTACCGTTGATGTTGCCTTTCAGGGCGACGGCGGAGGCGGTAGGCCGTGTTGGGTTCAGGCCGGCGATCTCGACGACGCCCGATGCGCTTACGGACTGGCTTCTTCGGCGATGATCGTCGCTGCCGCAGGCACGGCTTCGGACGCCTTGGTGCAGATGTAGCTGCATTTGTCCGCATCCTTGAGTGTGAGCGTGAATTTCAGGGAGTTGAATGCGGCGTCGCCGATGGCGAGCGTGACGCTTGGGTCAGGATTTCCCCCCCCCCTCTGTTTTTGTCGTCGCATGAGCTTAGCAGACCGGAGCACAGCACCAACAGTGCCGTTCCCCATGACAGGGAAAGATTTGATCATAGTGGTTAAACTTTTGGAAATTAGTGGGTTAATACTGTTGTTCGGGCGCAGGGCCGGTCGTCTTTGGATATTCAATCGGAAGTTTACGGGGCGGCCGTGCAATATGTGACGGGATAAAAATAACCTTTCTGCCAATAAAATCCAAATTTTTTTTTATCCGTCTTGCCTGAAAGTGCGATAAATCGGGGGTGAGGGTGCCGGGTGAACGGGTGGAGGACAATATATAACAAGACAGCAGGGAATCTCACGATTGCCTGCTGCCCCCTTGGAGGATTGCCCTCCTAAAAACTACTAACCCAAACTTAAATAAATGAAGAAACCTCACTGCGGTTGCTGTCCGCAGTTGACTATCCTCTCGCAAAACGTATGCCAAAGACAAAGGCCCCGGAACATGATTCCGGGCCTTGCGCCGCGTTGGGGTATTACTGCGCCCCTGCGGGATATTTTCCGTAAGGGTTACCGGAAGATGCCCGTGTAGGTCGAGGGCGAGGGCGCGCAGCTCCTCTTTCACGGCCTCGGCCACGTCGAGCGTCTCGATGAACGCGGCGATCGACTCGTGCGTGATATGAGCGTTGGTGCGGGTCAGGGCCTGAGCGCCTCGTAGGGGCTTGGGATAACCTTCGCGGCGCAGGATGGTCTGGATGCCTTCGGCTACGACGGCCCAGTTGTTCGCCAGGTCGCGCTCGAGGGCTTCGCGGTTGAGGATTACCTTGTTCAGGCCCTTCATTAGCGAGCGGGCGCGATGGCCGCATGGGCAATGGGGACGCCGATGTTACGCAGCACGGTCGAATCCGTCAGGTCGCGTTGCAGGCGCGAAACGGGGAGCTTCGAAGCGAGGTGTCCGAAGACGGCGTTGGCGATGCCGAAATTCCCCTCGGCATTCTCGAAGTCGATGGGGTTGACTTTGTGTGGGGCATGGCGCTCGAACCGACTTCGCCCGCCTTGATCTGTTGTTTGAAATATTCCATCGAGATGTACGTCCACATGTCGCGGCAGAGGTCTATCAAGGATGGTATCGATGCGCTTCATGTT
>VOFK01003940.1_pt1 | contig 13996 bp, 17 predicted proteins | sample 5384121 | NCBI WGS metagenome assembly VOFK01 (sample SAMN12384730, study PRJNA508395) | human gut metagenome | isolation source: healthy gut J | host: Homo sapiens | reverse complement strand
TCTGATAAACGGAGCCGGCAACGCCCAGCCCCGCGCCAGCCATCACACCCATGCAGGTACGGGGCAACCGCAGCGTGAAAAAGACCTTGCGGGTCATGGCGCCGACCTCCCCACCGGTCAGGATAGAAATGATCTCCCGTATCGAAATGGGGTAATTGCCGATGCAGATGGAGGCAATAAAGCCCACGGCAATGCACGCCCCTACCAGCCAGTAGGAGCGGATCACGGGTTTTCGGTTTTGCAGCATGGTTTCCTGCATGTTATCTCCCTCTAATTCCACAGTGGGCTTATTGTACCGCATACGCCGTTAAAAAGCAAACAACGGGCAGAAAAAACGGGATACCGCACGCAGCAGTATCCCGTAGGTCATTCCAAAGAGGGATCAGGCTGCCTGATCCAACGCAACATGGAAGCCGTAGAAGGTGGAGTAGAACTCATCGGCATCTGCGGCAAACTGCTCGGCGGTGTACAGCTCGGGGTGCAGGGTATGCAGCATCCACAGGGTACCCAGGATACCGGAGGGAACGGGGGAATCCCAAGCCTCAAAGCCGACAGGCATCTGATAAACGGCACCGTTCTTCACGGCGGTCACATCGGCAAAGGTGGCGTTGTTCAGCACATCCTCTGCGGTGTAGTCAGGGCTGCTTACGGCAAAGTTATCGGTGGGGATCACAATTACATCGGGGTTCATGGTCAGGAAGGTCTCGTTATCGATATCGGTCCAGGAGGTACCCTCCAGTACATCACCGGCGTTCTTGCCGCCCGCGGTGGTGATGAGGGAAGCCTGATACATCTCCTTGGGAGCGGTGCGCAGGATATCGCTGGTGCTGCCGATATATACAACGGGCTTCTGCTCATCGGTCAGGTCCTTGGTCAGCTCGGCCACTGCCGCCAGCTTGGTGTTGTAGTACTCGATCAGCGCGGTCGCTTTCTCCATGCTGTTGGTGGCGGTGCCGATGAGAGTGAACATCTCCATCAGCTGCTCATGGCTTTCCGGCAGGACCAGCAGGGTGGCAATGCCCATCTCGGAAAGGGTCTGGGCGGTGTCCTTCTGCTTCATGGGCAGGATAACGAGATCGGGGTTGGCATTGACGCAGGCTTCCAGGTCAAAAGCCTTGGCGGAGCCGACATTGGGCAGGTCGATAAGGGCGGGAGCCGCCAGCTTGTAAATGGGGCGCTTGGCGGATTTATCCTCGATGCCGACCATCTTATCGGAAAGTCCCAGCGCGATGCAGGCGGAGGAGGAAATGTAGTAGCCGGAAACGATGCGCTCGGGCTCTTTCTCCAGGGTAACTTCGCGACCGGCCATATCCGTCACGGTAAGGGGGTAGGTGATGGCGGGGGTGGGAGCAGGCTCGGGATCGGGGGTAGGTGCGGGCTCATTGCCGCAGGCGGCAAAGGAAGCCACCATGATGACTGCCAGCAGCAGTGCCAGCAGTTTGTTCATACGCTTCATAAATCTTCTTTCTCCTTTTATCTAATTGTAGAATAGCGTACCGTTATTCTACTTCATGTTAAACCGTTTGTCAATATGGAATGAAAGGACTGAATCGTTTCGCGGTTCAGCATAATAAGCGCTGGATGTCCCGCGCGCTTATCCGCTGGTCAGCATTCCCGCAAAATCCGGGATAAACAGAAAACCGGTCCGGAACACCTTGCTTTGGTGTTCCGGACCGGCAGCTATTTGCCTATTGCATATGGGGCAGGACTTACACTCTCGCCATAGCCTCTTGGAAGTCCTTCTGATCGCAGAAGATCTCCTGCCTGTAGGGGTTCTTCTTCTGGGCCTTTGCCCGCTTGATGATGGAAGCCAGGATGACCACATTTACCACCAGCGCAATAATAGCCACAACGCCCTGCGCAGTGGGGTTCGCCGCCGTGGGACGAACTGCGGGGTTCATAAAGCCATCGGCGTAGACAGAAGTGATGGTGGTAAATACGCTATTATCCTGGAACAGCGGGAATACCTGGGCAAACATGCACCACAGGGCCAGGGTGTTAGCACGGTTCTGGATCCAGCCGCCCTTGTTCCAGAAGTGGTTGGCAAAGGTGGGGGCCAGCAGCAGCGCCAGACCGCAGTACCAGGAGTGGGTGGGCAGGCAGTTGTAGGTGTACTCAAAGTTCCACAGGTCATAGGCCAGGATGTAGCACCAAGTCATATCAGGCCACAGCATGTCTTTCTTGTCTTTGGAAGAGTAGATGCCCCACCAGGCGGTCATGCAGAAAATGTTAATGATACCGGCAATGCCGTTCACCCAGTTCCACCAGCCGCCGTACAGCCACACATTCTCGGAAGAGAGCCACCAGCGGTCGCCGAATTCCATCATGGCCTTGGCGCCGCGGATGCCGGATTCAAAGTCACTGGCCACAGCGATGAGAATATTGATGGCAACAATGGCAAAGGGGAATACCTTGAACCAGTCGGTCTTGCCGATGCTCCACTTATATTTCAGCATCATAAAGCCGATGCAGCCCGCGGTGGCGGCATACAGCTTGGCATAGTGGAACCAGCTGTTCATGTTGGTGTAGGTCTGGTTGTTCAGTGCCCATTCGGCGCCATTGGCTGCGCCGATATAGATGGCGATGAAATACACTGTCAGCACAGCAGGCAGCGCCAGGAAGCAGATGATACCACCGGTCTTGGTGCGGCGGGCAAATTCATTGGCCAGCACCAGGCCGGTGAACACCAGCACGAAACCCAGCAGCTGATAGCCGGCAGTCTCGCCGTAGAGTTGGAATAACATGTTACATTCCTCCTGTTGATTTTTTGGAAACCCTCATAGTAACCTCACGGGCCGCAAAGCCTGGCCTATCTGGCCATACCAGATGGAACAGACTTTATTACCCGCCCCGAATATATCACGATAATTCATAAATGTCAATCATTTAACAAGAGAATTTCGTATAAAATGGTTGAAAAATTCAGAAAATTATCCTAAAATAGAGAAAAACGCCTTTGTGGTATGTGGCCATACCACAGCGCTGCTTAAAAAGGGGAACCTGTCATGGAATTTGAAAAACTCATATCTCCCTCCCTCAAGGAGCTCTTTATCAGTAATATCGAAGCCAAGATTCTTTCCGGTGAACTACCAGTGGGACAGCAGCTCCCCCCGGAGCGCCAGCTGGCTCAGTCGATGGGGGTCAGCCGTGCGGTGGTCAATAGCGGCATCGTGGAGCTGGAAAACCGCGGCTTTTTGGATGTCCGTCCCCGGGTGGGCACCTTTGTCGCCGATTACCGCCGGGCCGGCACGATGGAAACTCTCAAATCCATTATGACCTATAACCGCGGCCGGCTGCGTAACGAAGAGATCCGCTCCATTCTGGAGGTGCGGGATGCCCTAGATAAGCTGGCCGTCGCTGATATCATCCCTCATGTCACCGAATTGGATAACATGCTGCTGCTGGAAAAAGTGGAAGCCATTCGTCAGGCAAGGGATAACCGTCAGGCGGCGGAGGCTGCATTTGCCTTCCAGCACGAGCTTGCCATGCTCAGCGGCAATACCCTGCTGCCGCTCATCTTCCGATCGTTCTATTCCTCGGTGCTGGTCCTGTGGGAGCGCTTCTGCGCTTTACATGGTATCGATACTCTGTATCAGACCAGCTGCCGCCTGTGCGGCCATATTCGAGATAAGGATATCCCCGGCGCCGTCGCCTGGATTGACTACTGCACCCGGGAGACCATTTCCGGCAGCCGCCGCATCTACTACTAAACACACATACAAGCGGCACAGCCCGCCCCCAAAAGGAGCCATGGCTATGCCGCTTTTCTCATTCTCCCGTTTCTTCGGGGATGTCATTTTCTATCGTTCGGATCAGTTTGGCCGGCACCCCGCCCACAAGGCTGTTATCCGGCACATCCTTTGTCACCACCGCGCCTGCGGCTACTATCACATTGTTCCCTATGGTCACGCCGGGCAGGATGGTCACATTCCCGCCGATCCACACATCATTGCCGATAGTCACCGGTTTGGCCACGCTCAGGTGTTTCCGCCGTCCCATAGGGGAGATGGGATGGTTGACGGTGGCGATCAGGGTGTGCGGACCAATCATAACATAGTCCCCGATACGCACCGGCGCACGGTCCAGTATGGAAACATTATAGTTGGCCAAAAAGTTCTTTCCAATAAAAATGCTTTTTCCGTCATCGCAGCTGAAATAGGGCATCACGGCGGCGTTTTCTCCCACGCTGCCAAAAAGCTCCCGCATCACAGCCGTCCGCTCCTCTTTGGCCTCCTTGGGCAGCGCGTTCAGCCGGCGGCACAGCGTCATTGCCCGCAGCTTCAGGGCGTCTATTTCCGGTGCCCACATGTCATATTCCAGGCCGGCGTGCAGCTTTTCCAGTTCCGTCATTTCGTTTCCTCCTTCTCCTTCAGGCTCGCCGCCAATAGGCAAAACCGCCGCCCCGTTTAGGGACGGCGGCTCTCTTTTCAGAATACGCCCGGGCCTGTGTGGGCATGGCCTGGCACAGCTTTGCCCTTATCTTAGCCCAGCTTCTCCAGCGCGGTACGGATGCGGCGGAGCGTCTCCTCGCGGCCCAGCACCACCGCCAGCTCTATGCCGCCGCCGGGGGTAAATTGCTTGCCGGAAACGGCCACACGCAGCGGATACAGCAGCCAGCCGTTCTTCACACCCAGCTTTTCTATCTCCGCAAAGAGGGCGGCATGGATGGCCTCCTGGTTCCACTCCGGCAGGCTCTCCAGGATGGGCAATACCGCGGTCAGCGCTTCCCGGGCGGTCTCGGGGGTGGTCTTCATCTTTTTGCTGGTATACAGCTCAATGTCATAGTCCGGCAGCGCGTCAATGAAGTCCACCTGCTCCGGGATGTCACTCAGCGCCTCGCAGCGGGTCTGCAGCACGGTGCACAGCTCCCGCAGGTCGGCGGTCTCGCTCTTCACCGTCTTGCGGATCCAGGGCAGCGCCTTCTCGTAGAATTCCTCAGGGGAAAGCTTGCGGATATACTCGCCGTTGATGTAGCGCAGCTTCTGCATGTCAAAGATCGCCGGGCTCTTGGTGATGCCGGAGATATCAAAGATCTTTACCAGCTCCTCCAGCGAGAAGATCTCCTGGTCACCCTTGGGGCTCCAGCCCAGCAGCGCAATGTAGTTGAGGATGGCCGGGGTCAAAAAGCCCATCTGCACCAGGTCCTCGTAGGAGGCGTCGCCGTGCCGCTTGGAGAGCTTGTGGGTGGCGTCCCGCATGACGGGCGCGCAGTGAATGTATTTCGGAATCTCCCAGCCGAACGCCTCGTACAGCAGGTTGTACTTGGGCGCGGAGGAAAGATACTCATTGCCGCGGATCACATGGGTGATGCCCATGGTGTGGTCGTCCACCACATTGGCAAAGTTATAGGTTGGCATGCCATCGCCCTTAATGAGGATCTGATCGTCCAGCGTGCTGCATTCCACGGTCACATCGCCGTACACCTCATCATGGAAGGTCACGGTCCCCTCAGTGGGCACCTTCTGCCGGATGACATAGGGGATACCCGCCGCCAGCTTCTCGGCGACCTCCTCCTTGGAAAGATTGCGGCAGTGACCGTCATAGCGGGGTGCCATGCCGGAGGCCTCCTGCACCTTACGCACCTCGTCCAGCCGCTCCTTATCACAGAAGCAGTAGTAGGCGTGGCCGCTTTCCACCAGCTGCTCGGCGTATTTCTTAAACATACCCATTCGCTGACTTTGAATATAGGGACCGACGGGGCCGCCGATATCCGGTCCCTCGTCCCACAGCAAGCCGGTCTCCTTCAGGGTCTTGTAGATGATCTCCACAGCCCCCTCTACCTGACGCTCCTGGTCGGTGTCCTCTATCCGCAGCAAAAAGCGTCCGTTGTTGCTCTTTGCTACTAGATAGGCAAACAGCGCCGTCCGCAGGTTGCCCACATGCATATAGCCGGTGGGGCTGGGGGCAAAACGGGTCCGTACATGGTCAAATTGGAACATAATACATCTTCCTTTATCTTCAGTAGTATCTCATAGGAGTTTACCCTATATTTTTACCCATATATACTACCGCCAACAGCCCCTCACTGTCAAGGAAAAACTGTGCTGTTCGCCCCAATGGGGGAGAGATGCCGCAGGGGAATGGCAGGCGCCGCTGCCGCGGGGCCGTCCTCGGCCAACCGGCGGCCCGCGCCCCAGCCCCCGCGACCCGTTTTCCCGCCGGTAAATTGCAAAAAGGGCGGTCCCGCCTTGCGGCGGGACCGCCCTTTTTCTGTTACCACTTATTATATACTTTTTCCGCAAAGCCCAGCAAATTCTCGATCTTCAGCACCCTGCCGTCATCCAGCGTCGCCGTGCCGTTAAAGTAGCCGAACACCTGATGCTGGTCGCTGCAAATAATGCCTACATTGGTGCAGCTCGCACGGTCCAGCACCGGGGTAAAGTCCATCTCAAACCGCCCATCGCTGCTGGTGAATTTCCACGGGCTCATAAAGTCGTCCTTGCCGTCCTTCTGCGGGATCAGGAAGGTCAGCTGCTCCAGCTTGTGCGCCGTGCCATCGTAGAACAGCATATTCTCGCTGGCGGCACTGGTATCGCCAAAGCCATACCCGATATTAAAGCCAAAGGGTCTGCCCTCCACTGTGCCGTTGCCGCTGCCCCAGTACCAGGTGTTTTTGTAGGTCCATACGCCGCGGCCCCAGTCCAGGGTGGCATAGCTCTCCTCGGGGTCAAATTCGATCACTTGCCCGTCAAATTCCACCCGGCCGGCAGCCTTCATGCAGTTGATCTTCTGGTTGTAGTAAAAGGCCTTTTTGTCCTCCGCAAAGGGCGTCACGATCACCATGGAATCCTCCGGCTCTTCCGTCAGGGTAAATTCCGCCGCGATCGGCTTTTTATTCATAAAATTCTGCACCCAGGCCGTCAGCTTCCGGGTACCGTCCGGCAGCACCTTAAAGCAGAAATCAGCGTTTTTGCGCTTCACCGCCACATCTCCCTCGGCGCTGCTGGCAGGGAAACCGGTCTTTCCGCCAGGGAAAGGATAGATGATATTGCAGGTGTGTTCCCACGGCCGACTAAAATCCAGCAGCGAGAAGCCCAGCAGTCCCATGTAGCTGTTGTCGTCTATGGTCAGCGCCACACCCCACCTTCCGTTCATGATCAGGTAGTAGTCCCATTCCTTGATGCGGTGGGCCGCCGCCTTGATCGCCCGGCGGTCGTATGCCTTGATGAGACGGCGGGCATAGCCCGCTTCGCACAGCTCGCCCCGTTCGTTCAGCAGCGGGCCGGCGTTGGTCAGTTCTTTCTGCATGGGGTGCCTCCTTCGTTCTGTCATCAGTTTTAGCGGAGAACCGGTTTTTCGCGGGGGTGCCTTTTCGCAGAACCTCTGCAGGGAGCCGGCTCAGGCCGCAGGCCAAACCGTCCTGCGGACGGTTTCAGCGGGCTTCGCCCGCTGGCCCGCCGGAACGGCGGGCGGCCTGCGGCCCCACCCGCCCCCTGCATCAGCTCCAGTCAGATCTTACGCCTTGGCGGCAGCCTCGTTCAGGGCCTCCATCAGCCGGGGCACATCAATGCCATGGGCCAGGGCGCCCTGTTCAATGTTTTCAAAGTGGGCGGCGGCGCAGCCGATGCACCCCATGCCGAAGCGCTGCAGTACCTCTACAGTAGCAGGATATTTCTGTACGATCTCCATGATGCCCATATCTTTTGTAATCAGCATAATTTATTATCTCCTTGCAGTTAAATTGGGGGGATGCAAACTCCCCTCCCTTAGTATAGTTATTTTTCCCCTATTTGTAAACAGAATCCGAACTTTTTTGCAAAGTCCCCCGTTCTGCCCGCCCGTTCATTGACAAGCGCCGCCGCCATGGTGTAAAATGATGCGGAACAAAGCCCCCGCCGGGGCCAATTTACAAGAAAAGGCACGAGGAACATTATGAAAACGACAACACGCCTGCTGGCCCTGCTGCTGGCACTCTGCATGGTATTTGCCTTTGCCGCCTGCGGCAAAGACCCCAGCGACCCCACCGATCCGACCGATCCCAGCAATCCCACTACCCCCACCGATCCTGATAACCCCAATCCCGATGAGCCCTCCAAGGAGGAGATCCTCAAGGAACTGCAAAGACCATGCTGGAAAATACGCTGGCCATGCAGCAGAAGAACAAGGATACCATCGGCTGGCTGTATATTGATGGCACCACCGTCAATGATGTGGTGGTCAAGGTCAATTATAACGATGATAACAAGTACTACCTGCGCCGCAATGCCAATGGTGAGAACGATAACGACGGCTGCTACTATGCCGATTTCCGCTGCACCAGCGGCAATCGCTCCACCATCTCGAAGAATACCGTCATCTACGGCCACAATCTGGGCCGGGCCGAAAATGCCCTGCTGACCGATTATCAGAACCACGCAAACGGCCCCAAGTTCGCTCAGCTACTGAAGTATCAGGACGAGGAATTTGCCAAGACCCATCCTTATATCTACTACTCCACCATCGAAGAGGACATGGTCTGGCAGGTATTTGCGGTATTCTACACCGATATCAAGTTCGACTACATCAACCCCAACCCCGCCGATGCCACCTTCAATAGCCTCATCAAAAAGGCCCAGGATCTTTCCTTCTACGATTATGATGTGGAAGTGACCAGCAACGATAAGATCCTCACCCTCTCCACCTGCACCTACCGTCTGGCGGATGATACCAAGCTGCACTATCCCAATGACTACCGCTATGTTGTCATGGCCAAGCTGCTGCCCGCCGATGCCGTGCTGGAGGATACCGTTTCCCTCACCGTCACCAAGAACGCCCCGGTAAAACCCGCCGGCGAATAATGCCCCATCCAATAAGGCCCCTTTCCCACCGGGAAAGGGGCCTTTCGCGTTCCCCTAAAGCCTCCCCAGTGTAAGGAGTGTGACACTGCACCATCCAAAAGCCTCCCCTGTGTAAGGGAAGGTCTCAGCCGATCGGCTGACGGAGGGGTTGTTGGCGCAAACTATGGCCAAGTTTCTTTTCGCCTTCGGCGTCGCATTGTCACCACAGGGTAACAGCCTGTACGCCTCGCCGGCGTGGCCCTACTTTTCTCTGAAGAAAAGTAGGCAAAAGTCATTTAGGGCTCCGCCCTAAAAACCCGACGCTCGTCGGACGCAACCTCCGCTTGAGTCGAGCTGACCCTGCGCTTTGCTTCGGGCAGCCCTCCCCGCTGCGGTGCGTCCTCCTCTCCCCATTTACCCCGCCCGGAAGCGCTACGCATTCCCGGAGCGGGATGAGACGACGCTTATAAGGTTGATTTTTAATTCGGTTCCTGCTGAATCCAAAATAAAATGCGCCGCAGGCCCCTTGAGAGCGTATCTGCGGCGCTGTACGGACGATGCTTTGCATCGTTCGTATCCAGCCGCAGCTTAAGCGTTAGGGGGCCTTGGGGCACAGCCCCAAGTGTGTTTTGCCTACTTTTGTACACACAAAAGTAGGCCCCCGCCGGGTAGGCGTACAGACTATGCCTTTGCAAAAGGCTCCATGCCGCCGAAGGCGACTACAATCTTGACCCAAAAATTCTTTTACACACTTTCATCCGAAAAAAGCAGCCCCGCCGGGCAGGCGTGCAGATTAAAACCTTTTATAAAACTATGCGCCGCCGCCAGGCGACTACAATCATAGCCTAAATATCTTTTGCCTGCTTTTCTTCACAGAAAAGCCCCCGCCGCCGGGCCGCCGCAAAAAAGAAAGCCCCCGCCATACGGCAGGGGCTTCGCTTGTCTTTTGTGGTTTGGGAATTACAGCTTGCCCAGCTTGGTGCGGCAGCTGCGGCAGACATACTTGTCGTCATAGGTAGCCAGCTCTTCCTTGGAGCCGCAGAAAATGCAGCAGGGCAGGTACTTCTTAAGAATGACCTGATCACCGTCTACATAAATTTCAACATCACTGTGGATGTCGATGCCGAGGGTGCGGCGAAGCTCTACAGGGAGAACGATACGGCCGAGGTTGTCAACTTTTCTTACGATGCCGGTGGATTTCATGGTACAGGTTCCTCCTTAATAAAGTTAGGTGGTTTGCTGGCGGTTTACAATATCTTCTAATATTCTCGCTTTTTCTCTACCTTGCTACTAAGTGTACTATTATTTTCCATGAAATTCAAGAGGTAATTAGCACAATTTCGCAAATCTTGTGGATAATTTTTGCCCCTAATTTGCCGCTTTTTTGGTTATTGTTGCTAAAATTGATAAAATGCGCACAGATTCCGTTATTTTACATAATTCGATAAAACACATCAAAAAAGGAAAACATTAGCGCAATACGCTCCCGTAAGGAGAAAAAGATGTTGATAAATCATCTCTACTCCCTAAAAAATGAAGAAAGGAGCTCCGCCCATGATGAACGGTATCCTTACCGCCCTGCTTATTTTTTCGGTCGTCACCGCGGCCTTCACCGGCCGGATGGAAGCGCTCTCCGCCGCGGCGCTTTCCGGCTGCGGGGAAGCCGTAAGCCTGGTCATTACCCTAACCGGTATGCTGTGTCTGTGGAGCGGCCTGATGGAGATTGCCCGCCGCTGCCGCCTTACGGAAGCATTGGCCCGGCTGCTGCGTCCTCTTACCCGGTGGCTGTTCCCCACGGTGCCGCAGGGCAGCCCCGCCATGCAGGCCATCTGCATGAATCTTTCCGCCAATTTGCTGGGTCTGGGCAATGCCGCTACTCCCTTGGGCCTTGCCGCTATGCGGGAGCTGCAAAAGTTGAATCCCCATAAGGACAGCGCCAGCAATGCCATGGTCACCTTTGTAGCGATGAATACCGCCTCCCTCCAGCTCATCCCCACCACCTGCGCCGCGCTGCGGCAGCAGGCCGGCTCCGCCGCCCCTATGGAGATCCTGCCAGCGGTATGGCTCACCGGGCTTTCGTCCCTGGCTGTGGTCCTGCTGTTGGACCGCCTGCTGCGCGGGAAGTCCCGCCGGCCGGAATAAAGGCAGGCCCGTGCGGGCGCCCTTCACCCCATCCGCGAATTTCATCAAAAGGGAGGGCATTCCATGTCATTCAGCGCCTGGTTCATCCCGCTGCTCATCACCGGCCTGTTCAGCTGGGGCCTCTGCACCGGCGTGGATGTGTTCGATTGCTTTTTGCAGGGAGCCAAAGAGGGGCTTAAAACCGCCGCCTCCATCACCCCGGCCTTGGTCTGCCTGCTTACGGTGGTCACCATGTTCTGCCACAGCGGCGCCCTGGATGTCCTCACCGGCTTCCTTCGCCCCGTGACTCAGCTTATCGGCTTCCCGGCGGAGGTACTGCCATTGGCCCTGCTGCGGCCGGTGCTCCGGCAGCGGCGGTTACCGCCCTGCTGCACCAGCTGCTGGGGGAATACGGCCCGGATAGCTTCATCGGGCGGGTAGGCAGTGTGCTGGCCGCCGCCTCAGAGACCACCTTCTACGCTATCGCGGTCTACTACGGCGCGGTGGGGATCCGCCGTACCCGCCACACCATGGCCGCTGCCCTCACCGGGGATCTGACCGCGGCGCTGGTCAGTGCCCTTGCGGTCCGCTTGCTGCTGGGGGTGTGACCTGCCTCATCAGAGGGAAACGGTATCCAGATAATGCAGGAAGAAGCTGCCGTCCGGCCGTGTCATTACGGAGAAACGGGTCCGGAAGTCCCCAATTTTATAGGGATTTTCATAATATACATTGCCGTGCAGTTCGTAACTGACGCTTACCTCGGATTTTTCCCGATCAATTTGAACCTCCGTGTTCCTGCACTCCGGAGTATTCCCCCATCCAAAGCCGGACCAAAACACATACTCCCCGGTTTCGGGAACATAGGTATCTTCACCAAACTCATAATCCGGAATATCAAACACCTCCTCGGCCATCTGCTGTATCTTTTCTTTTGGAAAGTGGTAACACCCCTCATCATCCATGGTGACAAAATCATGGTACAGGTATTTCTCCTCCTCCATGAACATTACCGTACTCAAAATAAAAAGATGGATCTGCCGGTCCTCCAACGGATAGGCGGAGCTCCCCAGGATATCTCCAGAGTAAAAGGCAAAGTTGGTCAGCTGCGCGGTCAGAACCTCCGAGGAGGCCTGCAGTTCCTCCTGCATTGCGTCCCAGTCCAATGCGGACTTTCCCTGCGGGGCGTTGCCGACGCAGGCGCAAAGGCTAAAGCAAAGTGCCAAAGCGATTGCGAGTGATAGCATCTTTTTCATGGCGTTTTCTCCTGTATGTTTTTGCCGCTGCGGCAGGTTTTCTATCATTTTACCATGGGCGCCGCAGGTGGGCAACGGAAAATTTTAGGGCGGTGACGCCTGTTCCTTGCCAGCGTCCGCCCTCCTCACAATTTTTTAACAAAATTGCCACATTCGGCGCTATGCAAAAGACTCCGCCGGTGCTATAATATAAATTAGAATACTATGACCTGTAAGGAGGAAATAGCAATGATGGACAAGATCCTGGTAGCCGATGACGACCTGAATATCTGCGAGCTGCTGCGCCTGTACCTGGAAAAGGAGGGCTTCGAGGTGGTAATGGCCCACGATGGCGAAGAAGCCGTGGCCAAGTTCGAGAGCGAAAAGCCCTCTCTTATCCTCCTGGATATCATGATGCCCAAGCTGGATGGCTGGCAGGTTTGCCGGCAGATCCGCCAAAAGAGCGATTGCCCCATCATCATGCTCACCGCCAAGGGCGAAACCTTCGATAAGGTGCTGGGCCTGGAGCTGGGCGCCGATGACTATGTTGTCAAGCCCTTCGATACCAAGGAGATCGTGGCCCGCATCAAGGCCGTGCTGCGCCGCAGCAGCCCCGCCGGCACCGCCGAAGGTGAGGTCAGGAGGTCAGCTACGATAAGCTCACCGTCAATATGACCCGCTACGAGCTCAAAGTGGATGGCAAGGTCGTGGATGCCCCGCCCAAGGAGCTGGAGCTCCTGTTCCACCTGGCCAGCCACCCCAACCGCGTATTCACCCGCGATCAGCTGCTGGATGAGGTCTGGGGCTTCGAGTACTACGGCGACAGCCGCACCGTCGATGTCCACATCAAGCGCCTGCGTGAAAAGCTGGAAGGCGTCAGCGATCAGTGGAGCCTCAAGACCGTTTGGGGCGTCGGCTATAAGTTCGAGGTCAAGGAATAAGAATGAAAACTTCGCAGAAAACCCTGATGGGCAAGTACTATTCGGTGTGCTGCGCCATCATTCTGCTCAGTATGGTATTGGTCGGCTCCATCTTTATGGTGCTGGCCAATGACTACCTGCGGGAGGAAAAATCAGCCTGCTGGAGAAAAATGTGACCCAGGCCGCCCGCCTCACCATGGAAAATTACGCCGCCCACGAGTACCGCTATGTCAGCAGCGATACCCTGCAGCCGGTGTATGCCGTGCTGGGCTCCGCCATCGAGGCCGACATCTACCTTTCCGATAACAAGGGCAATATCCTCATCATGGCGCACACCACCGAAGGCACGGTGCCGCAGTCGGTGCCGCAGGCTGTCCTGGATAGCCTCTCCAAAACCGGCAGCTATCAGGGCTCCGTGGTCATGGCCGGCACCGGGGAAGACCCCCAGTACGCCGTGGCCACCCCCGTGGTGGATGAAAACGGCCTTCTGGTGGGTGCCGTCATGGCCACCGCCCGGAGCTGCCAACCGTGCCCTGGCCGGCGATATGCTCTCAGATGTTCCTCATCGCGGCCATCGTGGTGCTGGTGGTCAGCTTTATCGTCATTTATTTTGTCACCAACAGCCTGGTAAACCCCTGCGGCAGATGGCGCCGCTACCCGATAACCGCTTTCGCTGGGGCGATTTCTCGGTCCGGGTGCCGGTGGGGCGATGATGAGATCGGGCGGCTGGCCTCCGCCTTCAACATGGCCACCGAGCCCCTCACCGAATCGGTGCGCCGCAGCTTTACCGCCAATGTCAGCCATAATTAAAAACCCCCATGACCCATCGGCGGCAGCTTTGTCGATGGTATCCTGGATAACTTTCTGCATCCCGCCAGGCAGCGCAGAGGCCACTATCTGCATTGTCAGGCGAGATTACGCGCCTTTCCCGCCTGGTGCGCAATATGCTCTGCCAGCAATACGTAAT
>VOFK01001537.1_pt1 | contig 14000 bp, 28 predicted proteins | sample 5384121 | NCBI WGS metagenome assembly VOFK01 (sample SAMN12384730, study PRJNA508395) | human gut metagenome | isolation source: healthy gut J | host: Homo sapiens | reverse complement strand
CAATTGTACTTCGTTCAGTTACGTATTAGCTAATGCTGCTTCCTTTTCTCCGTCCTTCTCCGTAATATGCAGGATACCCGGCTTCACGATCACCGTCAGGGAATGTGGCGGAAGGACACCAATCTGTCCTTCCGTGGTATTGAATTACCATATCCACAATTCCCCTCATAGGAATACTCTTTCCGGGGGTTATGATACGAAGTGTGAATTCTTTATCTGCCATATCTGTACTCCCTCTCATGCTATGCATGAACCTTTGCCAGTACATCATCAATGCTTCCGGCATTCAGGAAGTAGCTCTCGGAATATCATCATGCTTACCGTCCAGGGATCTCACAGGAATCCACGGATGGTCTCGCTGATAGGTACATATTTTCCTTCCAGACCGGTGAACTGTCCTGCACGAAAAGGCTGGGACAGGAATCTCTGGATCTTACGGGCACGGGATACGACCAGCTTGTCTTCCTCGGACAGCTCATCCATACCGAGGATAAGCAATAATATCCTGTAATTCCTTATATCTCTGCAGGATCTCCTGTACACCGCGGGTACACGGTCTCTAATGCTCCTTACCTACGATTCTGGGATCCAGAATGCGGGATGTGACTCCAGAGGGATCTACTGCGGGATAAATTCCCAGTTCTACAATAGAACGAGGACAGAACCGTGGTGGCATCCAGATGTGCGAACGTGGTCGCAGGTGCCGGGTCTGTCAGGTCATCCGCAGGCACATAGACTGCCTGTACGGAAGTAATGGAACCGTTCTTGGTGGATGTGATACGCTCCTGGAGCGCACCCATCTCTGTCTGTAATGTAGGCTGGTATCCTACTGCGGAAGGCATACGGCCTAACAGTGCGGATACCTCAGAACCCGGCCTGGGTGAATCGGAAGATGTTGTCGATGAACAACAGCACATCTTTTCCGCCCTTGTCACGGAAGTACTCTGCCATGGTCAGTCCGGTCAGACCGACTCTCATTCTTGCTCCGGGGGGCTCATTCATCTGACCGAACACCATGGTCGTCTTATCGATAACGCCGGATTCTTTCATCTCGTAGTAGAGATCGTTACCCTCACGGGTACGCTCGCCTACACCTGTGAATACGGAGTAGCCGCCGTGCTCTGTTGCGATATTACGGATCAGCTCCTGGATCAGGACGGTCTTCCCTACACCGGCACCACCGAACAGACCGATCTTACCACCCTTCTGATAAGGGCAGAGCAGGTCAACGACCTTAATACCGGTCTCTAGCAGTTCTGTGTCCGTAGACTGCTCTGCGAAGGTCGGTGCGGCACGGTGGATAGGCTCGTAAGACACTCCTGCCGGTACCGGCTTGTTATCAATCGGCTGACCCAGTACATTAAATATTCTGCCCAGGGTATTCTCTCCTACCGGTACGGAAATGGGAGATCCGGTGGCGATAGCCTCCATTCCTCTCACAAGTCCGTCGGTAGTACCCATGGCAATACATCTGACAGTGTCATCACCCAAATGCTGGGAGACTTCCACTACCAGTTCTCCTCCATCTCTGGTAGGGATGCGGATCGCGTCATTGATCTCGGGAAGTTTGCCCTCATCGAAGCGTACATCCAGTACGGCACCGATGACCTGGGTGATCCTTCCTTTATTCTCTCCTGCCATTTCTACCTCTTTCCTGCCCACTATGCGGGCATTTCATAATCAACTCACATTTTGCACTGTTTTTCTCTGGCAGTCTTTGTATCTTCCACGCAGACACGCTTGCGCTCGGATCGGAACGTAGCGGCACTAAATTCGCGCTGAATCGCTCATTAAGTGCCGACGTTCCTTTACGGTCTGCTTAGGAATGATACAAAACCTGCCAGAGACATAACTGCAAAATATAAATATTAAAGCGCCTCTGCGCCTGCAATGATCTCTGTAAGTTCCTGGGTAATGCTTCCCTGTCTTGCGCGGTTGTACTTCAGTGACAGATCACTGATCATATCCTCCGCATTGCTGGTGGCATTATCCATGGCCTGCATACGGGCACCGTTCTCACTGGCTGCCGCTTCCATCAGTGCACCATAGATCAGACTGGATATATATTTCGGTATGATCATATCCAGTGCTTCCACATCTTCCGGTTCGAAATTCATCAGCGCATCGGCACCCTCTGTGGATGCACCCGCCTCTGCATCATATTCCACGGGCAGAAGCTTCAACAGCTTCGGCTCGTGGCTCACCGTGTTCTTGAAGTGTGTATGCCAGATAAATCTCGCCGATCTCTCCGGCTGCAAATGATGTCAGCAGTTTGTCCGACAGAAGCATTGCTTCGGCATATGTGGGCTCTTCGATGACCTCCGGATAGGATTCCTTCACGGTATATCCTTTTCTCTCCAGGATCTCCCGGCCCTTATTACCGATGGCATAGACTACCACGTCTTCTGTCTTCCAGTCCTCCTGTCCGGTGATCAGTTTGGCTACGTTGGAATTGTAACCGCCTGCCAGTCCTCGGTTGGAGGTGATGACAATGACCGCCTTTTTGGGGAAGCCCCGGAACGAGATACTTATGTTCCAGATGACCTACCCTGGACAGGATATTGTTTACGGTATCATACATACAGTCAAAAATACGTCTGAGAACGTTCTGCACCTGCTCTGGCTCTCTGAAGCTTTACCGTAGATACCAGCTTCATGGCCTTGGTGATCTGCTGTGTGCCCTGAATGCTGGTCTTACGGCGCTTGATATCACGCATTGATGCCATAGTTACCTCTCATTCTGCCGTATATCACGGCTGACACACTTTATTTCAGAAACTCTGCCTTGAAATCATTCAGTGCCTTCACAAGCTTTTCTTCCGTAGCATCGGAGATCACCTTTTCCTCAGCGATGGCTGCAGGAATCTCGGGATGCTTCGTATCCAGATAATCGAAGAACTCCTTCTCAAATCTGGTAATATCCTCTACAGGCACATCCAGCAGGAATCTCTTGGTTACTGCGTAGATGATGATGACCTGATATTGTACCGGCATGGGCTGGTACTGAGGCTGCTTCAGCACTTCTTTGATCCGTTCGCCCTGTGCCAGCTTCTCCTTGGTATCAGCATCAAGCTCTGAACCAAACTGTGAGAATGATGCAAGCTCTCTGTACTGGGCAAGCTCGGTACGGATAGGTGCTGCGATCTTCTTCATAGCCTTGATCTGTGCTGCACCACCTACACGGGATACGGACAAACCTGCATTTACCGCAGGACGGAAACCGGAGTTGAACATTTCTGTCTCCAGATAGATCTGTCCATCTGTAATGGAAATAACGTTGGTAGGAATGTATGCTGATACATCGCCTGCCTGAGTCTCGATGATCGGAAGTGCCGTCAGGGAACCTCCGCCGTATTCGTCGCTCATGCGGACTGCACGCTCCAGCAGTCTGGAATGCAGGTAGAATACGTCACCGGGATATGCTTCACGTCCGGGCGGACGACGAAGGAGCAGGGAGAGTGTACGGTATGCAGTAGCATGTTTGCTCAGGTCATCATATACCACCAGTACGTCCTCTCCGGACTCCATCCACTCCTCACCGATCGCACAGCCGGAATATGGAGCGATATACTGTAAAGGGAGCCAGGTCACTTGCCGTGGATACCACAACGGTGGTATATAGCCATGGCACCGAACTCCTCCAGTGTCTTTACGATATTGGCAACGGTCGATGCTTTCTGACCGATCGCTACATAAATACATTTTACATTCTGACCCTTCTGGTTGATGATCGTGTCGATCGCAATCGCTGTCTTACCTGTCTGACGGTCTCCGATGATCAGCTCACGCTGTCCGCGTCCGATCGGCACCATGGAGTCGATTGCCTTGATACCTGTCTGGGCGGCGTGTCTACGATTTTCGAGTGATTACACCATTGCCACACGCTCAATCTTACGGAATTTGTCAGTCTGTACGGGCCTTTACCATCAATAGGCTGTCCTAAGGAGTTCACTACTCGTCCAAGCAATGCGTCTCCTACGGGAACCTCTACCACGTCCGGTGGTCTTGACGATATCACCCTCTTCGATATTGCTGGCACTTCCCAACAATACGACACCGACATTATCTTCTTCCAGATTCAGCACCATGCCATATACATCGCCGGGGAACTGTAACAGCTCACCCTGCATGGCATTTTCAAGGCCGTGGACACGCGCAATACCATCTGCTACCTGAATAACCGTTCCGACATCGGATACATCCAGCTGGGAAGAATATCTTTCGATCTGTTCCTAATGACGGAACTAATTTCTTCTGGTCTTAAATTCATGGATCTGTCGCACCTTTTCTTTCAGCCGGTCATCCCAGCTGAATATTTAATAATTGTTTCTTCATATCTTCCAGTTTGGTCCGATGCTGCTGTCCACCACCCGGTCACCCACCCGGATCACCATTCCGCCGATCAGCGTCGGATCCACATGGTAATACACATCAAAGGTCTGATAGGAAGTCGTAGCCAGCAGCTTATTTTTTCACTGCCTGCTTCTGGGCCTCCGTCAGCTCCACTGCAGTACTTACATATGCGGTTCCCATCTCCTTCCGATTCTCTGACCAGTTCGGTAAAATAAGCAAAGATTGCCTTTAATGAGCCGTAACGTTCCTTGGTCACCACGATCTTCAGAAACTCTGTCAGATCATCACTGACTCTGCCACGGAAGACCTGTTCCACCATGGAGAGTTTTTCCTGTTTGGGGATTCCGGGATGTTTCATCAGCTTGTCAAAATCCGGATTGTCTTCCAATATTTTCTCAAGCTGTGCGGTCTCATTCATCAGCTGGATCGCATTTCCATGGTCGACTGCCGCTTCGAAAAGTGGCTTCTCCATAGACTTTGAAACTAATTTTGCCATGTATCCTCACCCATTTCCTTCAGCGTCTCTTCGATCAGGCTGTTCTGTCTGGTGGTATCTATGGAAGCGCCTACCAGCTTACCTGCCATGACAGATGCCACGGATACGATCTCCCTGTTTGATCTCATCGGACATTTTTCTTTTTCCAGTCTGGCTTCTTCCTGTGCTGCTCGCCAGGATTCTGGCTGCCTCTTCCTTGGCCTGTGTGACGATACGCTCCTCGTTCTGAAGAGCCCGTCTTCTGGCATCACTTAAGATGTCCTCAGCCTCTTTGTCGATGTCTTTCAACTTCGCCTCATACTGTGCCTTCAGTTCTGCGGCCTTTTCCTGATTGTCCTTTGCCTCTTCCAGTTCTCCCCTGGATCTTCTCTTTACGATCATTTAAGAACTTTCTCGCCGGATTGAACAGGAAATAGCTGAGCGCCAGGAACAATACGAAGATGGCAATGATCATCAGGCAGGAGTCTGCCAGCAGCTGCCAGTCCAGGTCAAACAGTCTTGACATGGTCTCGCCTTCTGTTAATAGTATCATTTTCATCCGCATTCCTTTCGTTTAATCAGGGAAGTAAGGGCTTTACGAACAGCAGCAGCATAGCAATCAACAGACCGTACAGACCGGTGGTCTCGGCAACTGCCTGTCCCAATAACATGGTAGAAGTGATCTCGGACTTTGCACCGGGATTACGTCCTACTGCTGCGGCAGCATGTCCTGCTGCGATACCTCTGGCCTACACCGGGTCCGATACCGGCAATAACTGCCAGACCAGCACCGATTGCAGAACAGCCTAAGATAAAGTTTTCATTAAAATCCATAGTAAATCCTCCTATTATTGAGATTCTTATCAGAATCTTTCTAGCATAGTTTCAGATAGCCATACCTGAACAGTACAGCTTTAAGCGTCTCCTCTTGCATTGGCAATGTAAGTCATGGTCAGCATACAGAATACGTATGTCTGGATGGCTCCGGAGAACAGGTCAAAGTATACATGCAGTGCTGCGGGCCACGCTGTAGCGATCACACCCAACAGTCCGTAGATCAGTGCCATCATTACCGTTCCGGAACAATACGTTTACTGCAAACAGACGTAATGAAAGGGAATCGGTACTGCGATCTCACTGATCAGGTTAATGGGCAGCCAGATCGGCAGCCAGGGGGGGCAGCAGGGGAACACATGCCTTCCCCAGATTTCCTTCGGCTTCTGGTACTTGAACTGATTTGTAATGGATCAGCAGGAAGGTCAGAACACCGAGAGGCAATGTCACGCCGTAGTCCGCTGTGGGGGGGACGCAGGCCCAAATGGAGACTTTCCAAATATTGCTCACCAGAATGAAGATGAAGATCGTTCCGATGTCCAGTTGTAGAACTTCGGTGCGGCACCCCATGGAGCATCCACCATGGCATCCAGCTTCTCCACGATCAGCTCCACCACATTCTGAAAACCTTCCGGCACTTCTCTGGCTTTTGGCCATCTGGCGGTTGGCAGCAATGGCAAAACCAATGATAAGCAACATGACGATCAGCACACACACATGTGTGGTCGTTAATCCATCCTCATGGCCGAAAAAGGGAATACTTTTAAACACGCCATGTATCATAAAGTCGATATTGTCGGCACCGGATAACAGAATTCCATGTTCCATTGTTTCACCTCCTTATTGTTTATTCTGTTGTTCCTCTGTCACTTCTCCATCCTTCCTTCAAGCCTCGCTTCTTCCGCAGTCTGCGGAGCAGTTTTGTCTTCCGCAGTCTCCTCCGGCATCGCCTGGGGTATCGGATCCGTCTCGTGGAACAGTTTATTGCATAATTTATGGGTAAGCGGCTGTAAAAAATGCCGTTACTTTCATACATATAACATAGGTGAAAAAAGAAAATCAGAGGATTCATCACCCGGTCTTCATCATCACCAACAGGAAAAAAAAATCAACATGACATATCGTAAAGACATATAGGCACGGATGATCATTTTCGTAGCAGTGGGCTGGTCCAATGCCCGGTCCAGGGAACGGTACATATGATATGTGAAACCAGCGCCAGCAGAACGCCAAACCACAGACTTTTGGCACACATTGCTTCATCCTTTTGCAATAAATGCTCCTATGATCTGCGCTGACACTCCCAGGAACAAGATCCCCAGATCCATCTCCAGAACCGTTCTATTTATCTTTTTAGTGTGTTTATCATCGCCGTCTTCATAAATTGTCCTGGCCATCCGGTATACATTCTGCCCCTCCGGCCACAGCTCCCATACAGAAAAAGCAGGATCATCCAGAAGTCCGTTCCGAAAATGTTTATCCAGCCAGATGCCGGCTGCGGACATCGGCAGATCGGTACCAACATATTGATACCAAATTGCATGATCAGTGTGATCGCCCGAAACACCTGTCTGTCGGGGTTTCTTTTTTCTTGACACTGTGTCCTCCTGTGTTGATTTCTGCTCTCAGCATTTATTTTTGTACATTTTTTGAAAATATTTTTCCCACTGCAGGGCAAACCTATAGTCATTATAACGAAATCTTAACATGATGTCCAGTAAAATCCCCTGTCTAAATGGTAAAAAAATCTATAAAATCCTGCGAAAAAAGATTGACTTGAAATCTCTCCAGGAAGTACTATTTGAGTAACTATTCTGTGACTTTACACCCTTATAGAAAGAAGGATGACGCGAATGAAGACTACAGACATCAAAAGACAGCTGCGGATCCGTATCGCCACCCCTGAGGATGCTGCAAGGCTGGTTGCCATTTATGCCCCTTATGTGGAAAAATACCTCTATTACCTTTGAGTACATCGTTCCTTCCGCAGAAGAATTTGCGGACCGATCCGTCACACTCTTACCCGTTATCCTTACCTGGTGGCTGAACTGGACGGGGGAGCCGGCAGGATATGCTTACGCATCCGCTTTTAAAAAGCCGCGCCTGCTTATGACTGGTCTGTGGAGACTTCCATCTATGTCGCCGGGATCTTCGAAGCAGCGGTGTCGGCAGTCTGTTATACGAAAAGCTGGAGGAATACCTGACCGCACAGCACGTCTGCAATGTCTGTGCCTGCATCACCTACCCCAATCCTCCCAGCATCGCCTTCCACGAAAAAGCATGGTTATAAAACCGTGGCACATTTTCACGCTTCCGGTTACAAGCAGGATGCATGGCATGATATGATCTGGATGGAGAAGACGCTGTGTCCTCACACGATCCCTCCCAGGCCTTTTATCCCGTTTCCGGAACTGTGACCGTTGTAAAGCACACCGCACAAAGGAGAAACTCTATGAGCAACGAACTTCAGATCTACCGTAAACGGCTGATCCCGGAAGAATGCATTTTATTAAAGGATGATATTATCGTCGAGCAGAACGAAGACTACATTCTGACCAAAATGGAAGACCTTGAATCCCAAGACCACAAGTTTTCCCACGGCTTTTCCTGCTATCTCAAGGAAGGCTTCAAGATCAGCAAGTTCTACCGCCATGACGGTTCTCTGCTGTACTGGTACTGCGATATTGTGGAATATACTTCCCGGCCGGAAGATAATTCCCTGATCGTCACGGATCTGTTGGCTGACATTATCCTCTATCCCGATGGAAGGATGCATGTCGTGGATCTGGACGAGCTGGCCGAGGCTCTGGAAAAGGGGCTGATCACACAGGCTCAGATGAGTGCCTGCCTGCGCCAGCTGAACAACCTGATCACCATTATCTACCGGGACAAGTTCGACAGGCTGCAGAATCCGTTGGATAGGAGCGGGCTGTAGCTGCAGTGCTTACTTTTTGCTCCCTGGTCAGAACTATTCAGTAACACATTCGCAAAATAAATGAGAGCAGAGTAGGCTCTTACGGACACAAGTGTCCGACGAGCTTCTGCTCACTTACTTTACTCCTGAATAGTTCGGCAGGTTTCCGATGCAGTGTCCCAGAATCGTCAACAGTGTAATATCTTCATCCGACCACTTACGGTTGCGGTTGAACACATCATAGTTCACGATCACATTCGGCACTCCCTTTTGCGGCAAAGACATTGCAGGAAAGCACCGATCTCCTGCTTTCTGCATCACGGCAAATGCCGCCGATCCTGGGATCTGAGTTTCAATGTGTTGGATTCTATAAAATTATCATCATCCCCGAATAGCGCAAGATACTTCTCATCTTCAAAAAGTCCTCTTCCATCCGGTACTTCTACCATGTAATTACTTTCATTCCGGCATACCAGCTGCGCTCCCGACTCTGAATAAATCGTGATTCCATCCAGATCAAACAGACTGCGGATCTGCTGCAGCCGTTCTTCCTTTTTACAATGGAGTTCACATCGGATACACACAGTTCGGTGATCATCTTCGTGATGACTTCCCGTTTTTTCTCCTTGGATACTGCATAGGCCATAGCCATGTTCTGCATATCGTCGCTTTCCAGCTTTCCATGCAGTCGCTCTTCATATATAATATGTCGGTTCTTGCCTTTTCCTTGGCCAGATAGAGAGCCTTATCCGCCTTGCGCATCAAGTTCCTCGTATTCGCTTCCATCTACCGGATACTCCGATACGCCGATAGAAGCTGTCACATGGGTCTTCGGATCAAATGCCAGAGCAAATTCGCTTCGCAATGGTCTTCAAAAGTGTCTTCAGCTGTTCTCTGGTCTCCACTTTCTCCAACAGGATCACATACTTCTCGTCTCCGCCGAATCGTCCGATCACGCCCCGCTGTCCCACCAGCACCTGCATGATCTCCGCCACTCTCCGGATGACCTGTCACCAAAAAATATGTCCGTAGGTATCATTGATATGTTTGAAATCATCAATATCAATGATCACCAGCCATCTGGTACTATGATCCTTGCAGTTCAGCTGTTCGATGGTGTACTCTGTCCATGCCCGCTTGTTCAGCAGACCGGTTCCGGCATCTCTGGCTGCCGGAGTCAGATAATAGGCTTCCTGCTCCCGGTTTCTGTCCGGGGTTATGATGCCCGCTACCATATCACGCTTCTTCGGGATCCGTGCGCCTTTGACCTTCCATATTCCCTTGTCCTCCTGCCCGCTGACGAATTCCATCTCGAAGAAATCGTCCCCGTTACGCAGATGTGCGCAAAGGGTCCGCAGCTGATCTTCCAGTCTGGAAATATCACTGCCCTCATCTGCCTGTTCCACATTCCGGATCAGCGCATTCATAGGCCCTTCAAACTGGTTCATGGCCCGCTCGTTGACATATTTATAGACCGTAATACTGTCCTGTTCGATCAGATATTCAAAAAGTAAACATCTTCCAATGTCATAAAATGACGGTACTTCAGAATGCTCTGCTCCAGTCGTAAATTCCGGTTCTCCAGATCATGAATATCTGAAACGGTGATCTGATACAACGGAATCTTCCGTTCTCCGTCTGTTCACTCTGTTCCAGACGCAGATACACATTCCTTACACTGTCTTTCAGATTGTGAAGCACCGTGATCAGTTCCAGCGGTTGGAACGTATCCGCCTCCACTGCTTTTTTTTTCAACAGCCCCCGTCTTCCGGCAGAAGCAGTTCACTCACCGGCCGGAAAGAATTCCTCCCCTACGAATTCATAGAAAAATTCCGACGCCTTGGCTACTACCAGATCCTGCCTTACGAAGATCTTCCAGTCCATGATTCCATTTGCATAACCCTTTTGTTCTACGCTGTTGATTCTCATAGATTTCGCTTTCGTTTAATAAAAATACGTGTCCGCCGATATTGATACCTGTCAGTCCTTCCACCGGTGTGCGGAAATATACACAGTTTCCTTACATTGGTCACACCGGACATAGCCTCGTCTGCCGCCTGGTAGCAGCGGCTGGTGGCTTTATTGGTGGCCAATGCCAGTTCCAGACGTCCGCTGGCCACCGGTGAGAACTGTTTATTCTGATAGATCACTCCTACCACTGTGTTGGGATAAACAGAACTTCTGACACGGTTGATAACCACACTGGCTACCGCCAGCTGACCGTCATAGGGTTCTCCGCCCGCTTCACAATAGATCAGATTTGCCAGCAGATAACGGTCTCCCTCTTCAAAGGAATATCCGAAAATGTCCCGCCAGGTTGCGTTTGCCGCCTTCTGGGACATGGCGATCTCTTCTGCCAGCTGTTTCCGGAGTGTTTCCAGATTTTCTTCTTTTTGTTTGATCTCCCTGTTCATATGCCAGGGGCTCTCTGCTCTGCTTCCGAAATATCCCCGGCATATTTTGCAATGCTGTTAGATGTCTGGCTGATCAGACCGGACACCTTGCTTTTCTCGGCTTCCGCTGCCACCTTCAGACTATCCAGCTCCGTTTTCTGCCTGCCTGCAGTCTCGCCTCTTCCTCTTCGATCAGCTTGCGGTTCTCTTCGAATTCCTGCAGTTTCTTCTGGTCATAGGCTGCGATCCGTTCAAAAAAAGTCCGCAGCGTTCAGCAGTTTATCGAAGCTCTGGGCATTCAGCAAAGCGTTGATGTAACTGGTCTCATTCCGCTCGTACATATCCCGTACCCGGATCACCATACACTCATACTGCCATGCTTCCGTAGCTTTCGCCTCTTCCAGACTGGCCTGGGTATCCGCGTCTCCTGCTCCTTGTCTGCGATCTGCTGTTCCAGATCTGACAGATTGTTACTGACTTCCGTCAGCTGACCGTTCAGATTATTCAGTTGTCCCTTGAGGGAATTCTGTTCTCCCTTCAGGTTCTCCAGATTATCATTTTCCTCATTCAGCTGATTCTGCAGGTTGTTTTTCTCTTCCTGCTCTTTTTCTGAATCTGCTGCCAGGTACTGCTGGTAGCTTCCACTTTGATATCTTCTGAAGAAAAGGCTCCTGCAAGGATCACTGCTGTAAGCAGCACAGCTGTCTTCTGTAGGCGCTTCAACCGTTTTACTCCTTTTATCTGTTGCTTCAGACCTCGATGCGTATCATGCGGCCGTCTTACGGTACTGCACGTAATTCACTCCGGCCGCGTCAAACATCCGCTTGGCTGCCCGGTTGGACGGAGTTCCCTCCATACTTATCGCTGTCATATACCACCGTGCGGATCCCCGCCTGGATAATAGCTTTCGCACATTCATTGCAGGGAAAAAGAGAGACATACAGCTTCGTCCCTCCAGGGAACCGCCACGATAATTCAAAAATAGCATTCAGTTCACTATGTGTTACAAAGGGATACTTTGTCAGATTCCTGTCATTGTCGTTCTCCCTCTCCCAGGGGAACTCATCGTCGGAACAACCCTTTGGGGAAGCCGTTGTATCCCATGGACAGAATCTTGTTGTCCGGGCTGACAATGCAGGCTCCCACCTGGGTATTCGGTCCTTGACCGCATTCCAGACAGGTGGGCCACCCCCATAAAATATTCATCCCAGCTGATATAATCGCTGCGTTTGGCACTCATTGGTGTCTCCTTTTATTTGGTACCGAAAATACGGTCTCCAGCATCTCCCAGTCCGGGAACAATGTATCCGTGATCATTGAGCTTCTGATCCATTGTTCGATATAGATATCCACATCCGGATGTGCTTCCTGCATAGCTTTTACACCTTCGGTGAAGCGATGATGCACAGCAGACGGATGCTCTTGCAGCCCTTTGTCCTTTAACAGCTGATGGCTGCGATGGAAAGAACCGCCGGTAGCCAGCATGGGATCTCACCACGAATACCTCACGCTCTGCACAGTCTGCAGGCAGCTTGCAGTAATATTCTACACAGGCTTTAAGGTCTCAGGGATTGCGATACAGGTCCGATATGTCCTACTTTTTGCAGCAGGGATCAGGGATAACATACCGTCTACCACCATGCCAGACCTGCACGCAGGATAGGTACCAGTGCCAGCTTTTTTACCCTTTAACTGCTTCACGGTGGTCTTGCAGATAGGGGTCTCGATCTCTACTTCTTCCAGAGGCAGATCCTTGGTTGCTTCATAGCCGATCAGCATTGCGATCTCGCTGATGTTCTGTCTGAAGTCCTTGGTACCGGTCTCCTTTTGCGGATGATTCCGATCTTCTGTTCGATTAAGGGGTGATCCATAACTACTACTTTTTGACATATTGTTGTCCTCCTGTGTTTTGTATTTGTTATAATGGTATTTCGTTGTTGTTCGTGTCTGTGTAATGCATTAAACCTCTTCGATCAGGCTGATTCCGCGGCTGTGTCTCTCTTCTCCGGAAAAAGGTGTATTCAGGAAAAGTCTCCACGATCTCCAGCGCCAGGTTCTCACCGACAATGCCTGCACCCATTGCCAGCATGTTGGCATCGTTGTGCAGTCTGGTCATCTTCGCCGACAGAGGATCGGAGCAGAGTGCGCAGCGGATCCCCTTTACCTTGTTGGCAGAAATGCTGATACCGATACCGGTGGTGCGATCACGATGCCCTTCTCGCAGGTACCGTCTGCCACAGCCCCTTGCCGCTGCATGTCCGAACACAGGGTAATCACAGCTTGCCTTGCTGTCACATCCCATATCCTGATAAGGAATGTTCTTTTCTCCTCTAAATATTTCTTTTTACTCTTTCTTTCAGATCATATCCGCCATGATCACTTGCATATTGCTATCATTTTCCTTCTCCTCGTATTTCTGTTTAAAGTTTTACTACTTTTTATGGCCCGCTGCTTTCAACAGCCGGGTTCATAATGGCCTGTCCGAAGCCTTCCGTGGAAAAATCCCTCGGAATAGATCTTTGTCACACCTTCATCATCGAATTCTCTCAGAATGGTGTACAGATGTTGGCGATACTGCCCTCATCCTTACGGCTGCCGACACTTTTCACCACATCTGCTATATAACCGGACAGCATTTCTTCGGTTCCGATGATTCCGGTCTTCTCTCCTGCGGTATGGTCTGCTGCCGCAGCCCGGTTAATATATCTCCCTTACCTGCCCCGGGGTTCCCTCTACGATGGTGAGTTCTCCCCTGGGTGCATAATGTCTGTACTTCATTCCGGGGGCCTTGGGTGCCTGTCCGCTGTCTGCCCGCAGGATCGTGGTGTCCGTATCCACTGTTCCCAGCACTGTGCTCAGTTTCTCCTGTAATGTATCCGCCGCAGGATCTGTGGCGGTGTCACCGTCAGGTCAATAATGGTGGATTCCAGGCCAATCCCCACCTCACCGCCATCAATGACATCGATCCGCCCCATCATATCTTCTTTCGACATATGCTTTGCCACTGTGGGACTGGCTGTTTGGAAGTATT
>VOFK01000302.1_pt1 | contig 14000 bp, 26 predicted proteins | sample 5384121 | NCBI WGS metagenome assembly VOFK01 (sample SAMN12384730, study PRJNA508395) | human gut metagenome | isolation source: healthy gut J | host: Homo sapiens | reverse complement strand
TCTGCCTCTGTCGCATACACCGGTGCCGGAACTGTGCACTTCCAAGAACCATGCCTGCCACAAGAATACCTGCCATATATTTTTTTTCAAACCTTTCATTTTTACCTCCATTCATAATCCAGAACAAATGTATTTCCCTGCACATGTGCTTTTTGCCATGGCTCCGTAACAACCGGCATCATAGGAGCCATGTGTCCGATGTCCAGATCCATGATCACCGGAACCTGATACTCTGCCAGCAGATCAGTTACTGCCCGGTAATGATCAATCCCGAATGCTTCTTCTCCGAAACACACCGGCCGTCCGATCAGAAATCCCTTCACATGCGAAAACCATCCGGCCTCTTTCATCTGCCACATAGCACGGCGGATCGCCATCACATTCAGATCACAGGCTTCCAGAAACCAGAGAAATCCATCCTCTTTATACCGCTCCTGAAATTCTTTTTTACGTGATCAAAGCGCGTACCGAGAAGGTTTACCAGACAATCCATACATCCGCCGATCAGGTCTTCCCTCCATTGTAACATTTTCGGCTCCCTGTGGAAATACTTTCAGTTCCACCGGCTCCGTCATCATGATACGGCGCCAGCGGATGTTCTTCATCTTTGACAGATTCTTTCTCCCACAGATCATAATTATGCACACGGGTAATCTTTCCGCAGAGCAGATCCAGTGCGTCCTGCACGGCCGGATGCCACGGTTCCATTCCAAACGCGGCTGCGAACGGTCGTAAACAGCTGCCGTATCCGCAATCGTTGCAGATAAGAACGTAAAATTGGTATTATCGGAAAACCCCATATACCACTTTGGGGCTTCGCCTGCGCAATCCCCTGCGAAATCAATATACGGAACAACTTCACACATCAGCTCCCCGCCACCGCAGGAAATAATGACGTCATTTTCGGTTCCGCAATAGCTTTCATTCAGTTCTTTGCCACATAATGCCGGGTCGTTGCTGATCCCGATTCCCTTTATCCACCAGACAATTCGGCCCCATCTGTGTATGATATCCCATCTGCCCAAACCGTTCTCTTTGCATGTGCAAATGCTGTATAATAAGGTTCTGTCGCACAGCCGAATGACGGCGCAACAAATCCGATCGTTCCATGTTCTTTTAAAAATTCCGGAAATCTCATATTCACTCTCCTTTTTTCGTTTCAGGCTTTTCCTGTTTCCTCATTATATAAGAAAAAAAAAGACCGCAGTGCAATCCACTGACGGTCTCTCATACACAGTAACAACAAATATTTATCCCGCATACTGCGCAAACTGATAACGGAATTTCTGTAAAAAATACAGATAGTAGGATTTCATATTAAACCACAGGGAAAAATCCTTGCGATAATGAAATTTTGTAACATATAAAAATTCCCTGACGATTGCACCATATATAAATATCATTCAGCCCAAGCCGCTTGATTCCGCGGATATTGCGCAGAAAGGTCTCAATTTTTGATAACTCTCCCTCATCACGGGCATACAGATGAAAAATGGTATTCGGGCATTCGATTCAGAATATGTCCTGCCGGCTTTTCTGCCATATCATATACCTCCCTGATTACTCCTCTTATATGTATCTATGGTACTACAATATCTGTCAAAAAAACCAGTCAATTTTTACACATTTTTCCAATTATTTCACACGCCTTCTGCATTTGAAAAATCCGGAATAAAACTTTGCCACCCCCGGCTCCTGAATGAAAGCCTGGGTAATTCCAAGCGCAATCGCAGCGTCCACATAGCGGTCATATGTGCGCCGGCTCACCCGGTGCGCAAGTTCCGGATAATCTCTGACATGTTCTAGCGGCGTATACTGACTCATCAGACTCACATAGATTTTGTTCTGATATGTTTCATATAAATACCGGACAATGTTTCTGGCATCTTTCAGACATCCGGGCAAAAGCAGCTGGCGCACAATCACACCCCTCTTCATCACAGCTCCCTCGCAGGCTTCCTCGGGCACGTCTTCGCCTCTTTTTTTTCTTCCCACGCAAACACCGGCCGGGGCTGCTGACGCACCATCTCTGCAATTGCAGCCTTTGCTGTCTGCGGATAATCTGATGCATGGGAATATTTTGCCGCAAGAAACGATTTCCATATACTTAAAATCCGGAAGATAAATATCCACGATTCCTTCCAGTGCCTTGATGGTATCCACATTCTCATAGCTTCCGTATTGTATACAATAGGAACCGCAAGTCCCTGCCGTCTCGCCTGTTCTACCGCCCGGATGATATGCGGCACATACTGCCCCGGTGTAACCAGATTGATATTGTTCGCCCCCTGTTCCTGCAGTTCCAGAAAAATCTCCACCAGCCGTTCCGGTGTGATTTCTTTTCCCGCAGTCCCCTGTGCAATCGACTCATTCTGACAAAACACACAGTGCAGGGCACAGCCGGAAAAAAGACGGCTCCCGAACCTTTTGTTCCGCTGATACACGGTTCTTCCCAGAAATGCAGAGCCGCCCGTGCTACCTTTAATGTCTCTGTCACCCCACAGATTCCAGTTTTTTCCCTTACTGCGCTGCGCCCCCTGCATGTGCGCGGACACAGCATGCAATTGTCATAGAAATTATGATTTTTCATTTGTTTCACTTGCGATTCCTTTCCAAAACCTCTACAATGAAGTACACATACATTATATCATTTTAAGGAGCTACATATGAATCAGTCAAACTGTATGGTCGCACAGTCAGGCGGCCAACCGCAGCAATCAACGCCAGTCTCGCCGGAGTCATCTCCGAATAAAAAGTCCGGCAAGTACGACACCTGCTATGGGGCAATCAATGGAATCCTCGGTATTTTTTAAATGAGCGTTATCTGAATCTTTCCCAGATGATCCCGGATGAAAAAACCTTAACCGGTTAAAAGTTACACCGGCCATGTATTTAGGTTCCTGCCGGCACAAACTTCCGGACTACAAAGATGACGACTCTGCTTATGTATTCATCTTCAACCAGTTTGCAAAATTAAACATCAAAGCCTTTTTTCTATATCGGTGGCAATGACTCCATGGATACTGTACTTAAATTATCCGATTATGCCGCCAAAATCAAGAGCGACATCCGAATTATCGGAGTTCCAAAGACCATTGACAACGATCTATGCATGATCGACCACACACCCCGGATTCGGTTCTGCCGCCAAATACATTGCATCCACAATGCTGGAAATTGCACACGATACGTTTATTTACGCGGTAAAAAAGTGTCACTATCGTAGAAATTATGGGGCGCGATGCCGGATGGCTCACTGCTGCCAGTGCCCTGGCGCGAAATGACTACAACACTGCCCCGCATTTTTTATTTATCTCCCGGAAGTTGCATTTGACAAAGAGCAGTTTCTGACCGATATCCGGAACAAATTAAAAACATTAAACAATGTGATTGTTGCCGTATCCGAGGGAATCCGTGACAAAAACGGAGACTACATCACAGCTTCCAAAGCAGTGGCTGACCAGTTCGGACACCAGCAGCTCTCCGGAGCCGGAAAAGCACTTGAATTTCTGGTCAAAGGAAAACATCGGCGTCAAAGTCCGTTCCATAGAAATCAATGTATTGCAGCGCTGTGCCTCCCATCTGGCATCTGCTACCGATCAGTCAGAGGCATTTGCACTCGGAGAACATGCTGTTTTTTGCTCGCTGAGGAAGGTGTAACCGCCTCCATGGTAACCCTGACGCGCACCTCGAATACCCCATATGCGGTAGCCTATGACCATGCCCCCGATCCGCGGCATTGCCAATGAGGCAAAAATCCATCCCGCGTGAATGGATCAATGCACACGGAAACGATATCCGTCAGGAGCTTTACAACTATCTTTACCCGTTAATCCAGGGAGAGGTTTCTCTCACCTATCAAAAACGGTGTACCGGTGTATATGCCGGTTCCTCATTTAAAACCAGATCACGTCTCATAAAAAAGGAGAGTTTTATGGCAAAACAAACAACCTCTTTGAGGGTACTCCGGGCATTCTCTGCGGTACAGGTGCAGCTGTCATCGGCGTCTATGCAGGTTTTTGTGTTTATTACCACGGGCATTATTTCCCCCATACAACCATCGGTGGGATTTCCTGTGGCAACCAGACTGCGGATGATCTGGAAGCAAAAACATTGCTTCCGCGCAAAATTACCAGCTGCACATAACGGATCGCAAAGGGAACAAATACACACTTTCCGGAAGTGACTTTTCCCTATACTTACAAACGTTCCGGTGAAGAACAATCGCTTGTAAAACAGCAGAAAATCCTGTTGTGGCCGGTTGCCCTGTTTCAAAAAACACCAAATAGATCTGAACCGTTCTTTTCACTACGATGAAACCGCATTAAACCAGCTGACCGATGCGCTGGCTATCTTTGATCCTTCCTATATCGAAGCACCGGAGAATGCACATCTGCGTATTACGGATGATGATTATACCATCGTAAATGAGACACCAGGAAATACCCCCATCCGCGATGAGATCATAAAGGAAATCCAAAAAGCCATAGACGATCAGGAAACTACACTCACGCTTTTCCGATGCCTGCTACGAAAAACCGTCCGTAACGGCAGATGACCAGCAGATTGCAGATACGGTTTCACAGCTTGACCGGTATATGGCCGCAACCGTCACCTACGAAATCAAAAGGAGCTGATGAAGGGCTGGATAAAAGCCGGTATCCTGTCTTTACTTGACCTCAAAAAGACGGTTCGGTTTCCATCAATGATACCCGGCTGACTTCCTATGTCCAGCATCTGGCAAGTACTTACAACACCTATGGGGATGTACGGAAATTCAAGACAAGCAAAGGGGACACCGTAAAAATCGGCGGTGGCGATTACGGCTGGGTAATTGACAAATCCAAAGAAAAAAAAGAGCTCTTAAAAAGACTTAAAAGGTGGAAAACCTGTAAAAACGGGAACCTGTCTATGAGCAGCGCGCCATGCAGAGCGGACTGGATGATATCGGCAATACTTATGTGGAAATTGACTATACCAGCCAGCATCTCTGGTATTACAAGGACGGATCACTTGTCACAGACACCGGCATTGTTTCGGGGAAACATCAGCCGCGGAAACGGCTCACCGGATGGCATCTTTAAGATTGCATACAAACAGAAAGATGCCACACTTGTCGGCGAAAAAATTATGCGTCCGATGTCAGATATTTCATGCCGTTTGCCTACAATGTCGGCATCCACGATGCAAGCTGGCGCAGCACATTTGGCAAAGAGATCTACAAAACTTCCGGTTCTCACGACTGTATCAATGTGCCTCCGAAAAAGGCAAAAAAAACTGTTTTCAGACTCTACAGGTCGGCACTCCGGTAATTGCCTATTACCGGGAACCGGTTACGCTGACGCCAGAAAACACACGCATCTCCAATGCATACTCTTATAAAGCCGAAACCGGGCTTTAACCCCTGATCAAACTGACTGTTATACAGCGTTGCATAAAAAGCCGTTCTGTGCCAGCAGGGTATCATGATTTCCCTGTTCGATAATCTTTCCGTCTTTCATGACCAGAATACTGTTCTGCCTCCCGGATCGTGGAAAGACGATGCGCCACAATGAAACTTGTACGTCCCTTCATCATCGTCAGAAATGCCTTCTGTATACGGATTTCCGTTCTTGTATCAATAGAGGAAAGTAGCCTCGTCAAGAATCAGCATCGGCGGAAGGCATAACATGACACGGGTAATACAAAGAAAGCTGCTTTTGTCCCTGTGACAGATTGCCCCCATCTTCTGTAATCTCAGTATCATACCCTTTCGACAGTCTGCGGATAAAGCTGTGTGCATGGCTTGCTTTTTGCCGCTGCAATCATTCTTCCTCGGTTGCATCCGGTTTTCCCATACAGATATTCTCCCGGATGGTTCCCTTTTTCAGCCACGTTTCCTGTAATACCATTCCATAATTTTTTTCCGCAGGCTGTGTCTGGTCATGTGCATCACATCATGTCCGCTCACCTGGATATGCCGGAATCAGCATCATAAAAACGCATCAAAAGATTAATCAGTGTCGTTTTTCCACATCCGGTTGGTGCCGACAATGGCAATCCTCTGTCCCGGCTGTACATGCAGATTAAAATCCTCGATCAGCTTCTGCTCCGGCACATAGGAAAAAATACACATGGTCAATGTCTACCGTTCCGTCTGCCTGTTCTAACTGATACGCATCTGCTGCATCCGGCTCTTCTTCTTTTTGCCTCAATCAGTTCAAAGAAACGCGCCCGCACATGCCAGGGCATTCTGCAATTCTGTCACAACCCCCCGAAATCTCATTAAACGGCTTGGTATACTGATTTGCATAAGACAAAAAACAGCAAAGATTTCCGACAGAAAATGCTCCGCCTGTCAGAATAACGGCAAGTGCTCCCGTAATTCCCACAGCTGCATATACCAGACTGTTAACAAAACGTGTACTCGGGTTCACCAGACTCGAAAAAAGGTTGCCCGCAGCGAATATTTCTGCAGACGGTCATTTACATCCGCAAACTGTCCGAGTGCTTCCTTTTCATGGCAAAATGCCTGTACGACCTTCTGATTTCCGACCATCTCTTCAATCAGCGCTGTCTGTTCTCCTCTCGTCTGCGTCTGCAGCTGAAACATGGAATACGTCTTTTTTTGCAATAAAGCCAGCCACAAACAAAGAAATCGGTGTCAGAAGCACAACCACTACCGTAATCTTAACATTGACAAAGAGCATAAACAGCAAAGTACCGATGATCGTTGCCAGACCGGTAAACAGCTGTGTGAATCCCATCAGCAGACCATCCGCAAACGTGTCCACATCCGCAATGATACGGCTGACCATGTCCCCATGGGAATGACTGTCAATATAAGACAACGGCAGATGCTCGATCCTCTCAAACGCATCCCTTCGGATATCACGGACAATATTGTATGTCATACGGTTATTGCAGATATTCATAATCCACTGTGCCGCAGCCGTGATGCCAATTACAATTGCGCCTTCTTTTTTGCAATTGCAAGAATCCCCGGAAAATCCACATTTCCTTTGTCCAGAATCAGGGTCAATCGCCCGTCCGGTCAGAATCGGAAAATACAGTGTCAGTGCCACTGTCACCGTTGCCAGCACAACAGACAGAATCAGTATGGGTATATAGTGTTTCAGATAATGCATCACTTTTTTTTAGTGTTGCAATCTGTCCGGTCATGTTCTTCTGCTTAGACATTTCCTGCACCTCCGTTCTTTCTCAGATCTTCTTTCTTAAACTGAGATTCATAAATCTCACGATAAATTTCACAGTTTTCAAGCAACTCCTCATGCGTTCCCAGTCCCACTGCCTGTCCGTCATCCATCACCAGTATCTGGTCTGCAAACTGGATGGAGGAAAGTTCTCTGGGAAACAATAAATATGGTTTTTATTTCCCTGCAGATTACGCAGTGCGGCCTCAGGCGCGCATCGGTGGCAAAATCCAGTGCCGATGCACTATCATCGAGAATCAGAATCTCCGGATCTTTTACAACGGCACGGGCAATCGTCAGACGCTGCTTTTGTCCGCCGGAGAGATTTCGTCCACCCTGTTCAATCACATAATCCAGACCGCCCTCTTTTTGCATTTACCACATCCGCTGCCTGGAGCCACTTCAATCGCATGCCACAACTGTTCCTCTGTCGCATCCGGATTTCCCCAGCGCAGATTCTGTGCAATCGTTCCCTGAAACAATACGGCTTTCTGCATGACAACACCAATGCGCTGTCGCAGATCCGCAAGCGGATACTCTCGCACATCGGTTCCCGCAACTTTTATACTTCCCTGGGATACATCGTAAAAACGCGGGATCAGGTTGACCACCGAACTTTTACCGGAACCGGTTCCACCGATAATCCCGATTGTCTGTCCTTTTTTTCACTTTCAGATTAATATCTGTAAGAGAATCCTGCGCATTTTTTGCATATTTCATGGAAACATGCGAAAATTCCACCTCCAGTTCACCGGATGCGCTTTTCCTTTTGTCTCTGTGACAGAATCCGTAATCGTCGGTACTACCTCAAGCACCTCCTGAATACGGTTTCCACAGGCAATCGCCTTATTGATGGTAATGATCAGATTTGCAAGTTTTACCAGCTCCACCAGTATCTGTGACATATAGTTTACCAGTGCAATCACCTCACCCTGACTGATCCGTCCGATATCAACCTGCCGGCCTCCGACCCAGATCACCGCAATAATTGCGAAATTAATAATCACATAAGTCAGAGGGTTCATCAATGTGGAAATTCTTCCTACCAGCATCTGAATCTTTGTCAGATAAGCGTTGCTCTCATTAAAATCCTTTCGTTTCCTCTTCCTGCTTGTTAAAGGCACGGATGACACGGGCACCGTCTAAATTTTCCCGCGTGTGTCCGAGAACCTCATCAAGCCCGCGCTGTACCTTCTTAAACAGCGGAATACTGACAAGCATCACGGAAAAAACAACAACCGACAAAAGTGGAATTGTAACGACGAAAATCAGCGCTGCCTTTACATCCACGGTAAATGCCATGATCATGGCACCAAATACAATAAACGGAGACCTTAAAAACAGCCGGAGTACCATATTGACGCCCGACTGCGTCTGGTTGATATCGCTGGTCATACGTGTGATCAGCGTAGAAGTCCCAATGGTATCCATTTCCGAAAAAAGACAGTTTCTGAATATGGGAAAACAGTGCATAGCGGACTTTGGTAGAAAACCCTACCGCCGCTTTCGCCGCAAAGTACTGTGCCGTAATCGAACATGCCAGTCCGATCAGTGCAAGCAGCACCATAACGCCTCCCATCTTAAAAATATAAGACTTGTTTGATGCCGCAATTCCATGATCAATAATCGCTGCCACAACAAGCGGAACAATCAGCTCAAAAGATGCTTCTAACAGCTTAAACAGCGGCGCCAGAATACATTCTTTGCGGTATTCGTTCAGATAAATCAGTAATTTTCTCATAATCCCTTTTCCTTTATATTTATTTGTCTGAATCATTATAACACTCACACCCAGGGGATTCAACAGCTTTGCACGTCCTCTCCCGGAACCAGGCAACGACAAAAAAGACCGGCACAAGCCAGTCTCTTTGCAATAAAGTATGTTGAACATTTAATTAATGGCACCCATGACAGTTCTTGCAGTCACCACCACAGGTTATGGATTTTCCATTTTTTTTGTCTTTGATGATGCTTCTAATCACAAGAGAAACCACTACTAACAAGATGATTAATACAATTGCGGTACCCATTACTACCACTCCTTCCATCAAACAAAGAGGACGATCCATACGTTTTTTCATTCATGTTAGTATATCCTAACTCTCATTAGTTGTCAACAACTTTTGTTAATTTTTTTGCTAGACCATTTACGCAGATTATGTTATAATCCTACTTAATGAAACAAAAAGGTAACATTGGGAGGAATCAATCATGCATAGTACGGAATCATCCGAGAATTATTTAGAGACTATTTTAATATTAAGTAAAAAAACTTCCGGTGGTGCGTTCCGTTGACATTGCCAACGAACTTGGCTTTAAAAATCAAGTGTCAGTATCGCCATGAAAAATCTCCGTGAAAAAAATCAGATCACGGTCACAGACGCCGGATTTATATATCTGACAGACGAAGGACGTGCCATCGCAGAAATGATCTACGAGCGGCATGAGCTGCTTTCCAAAGGACTGGTCGCGCTGGGTGTCGATCCGAAAGTAGCTACAGAAGATGCATGCCGTATTGAGCATGTGATCAGTGCCGAAAGTTTTGCGGCTATCAAGAAACATCTTCATCTGCCAAAAGACGCAGAATAATCTTTCCTGCCGGAATATACGAATACATAAATAGAACCGGATACCGCTTTTTGTTTATCGCAAATTACGGTATCCGGTTTTTATTCTTTGTTTGGGTTTGCAGCATCGTCATAGGTATCCAGAAAATGATGTCTTACCCCATCTTTTTTATATCCAATCACGGTATTTAAATTTACATTCTCCACACTGCGGAAAATATTTTTTTAGCTACATAAGGATTCTCCTGTTCAAGACTATGGATCAGACGCTTCACATCTGCTCTCTTTGACCCTTTTTCTGTTCCTCCACAGGATGCACACCCTTCGGTAAAACGACAGGCACACTGAATGAAATGCAGGTCATTGTACTGTGCCCAGTGAATGATATCCGCTTCCCTCACAAGATACAGCGGGCGGATCAGTTCCATTCCCTCAAAGTTCGTGCTATGCAGCTTCGGCATCATCGTCTGAATCTGCGCACCGTACAACATTCCCATCACAATGGTCTCGATGACATCGTCAAAGTGGTGTCCAAGCGCGATCTTATTGCATCCTAATTCCCGTGCTTTTACTGTACAGATACCCTCTGCGCATCCGTGCGCAAAGATAGCACGGGGAATCCGTAATATCCACAACCGTATCAAAAATTTCTGTCCGGAACACCGTAATCGGAATATTGAGCATTTTCGCATTATTTAATATTGTCTGGTAATTCACCTCATTATATCCCGGATTCATAACCAGAAAAACAACTTCAAAATTTTTTCTTTCCGTGCCGTTCCAGCTCCTGAAATAACTTTGCCATGAGCATGGAATCCTTTCCTCCGGATATGCACACTGCAATCTTATCTCCATCCTGTATCATTTCATACGCATTGATCGCTTTTTTTGTAAAAGGTCTCCATACGGTCTTTTTAAATTTTTTTAATAATGCTTCGTTCCGCATCAGCAGCCTTGTCTGCTAATCGTTCTGCAGTCCCGTCATCTTCCTTCATAAAAATCGGCCAGTTTCTTGCGCAGATAGGAACGGTATCCTCCCCTCAATGCTGTAAATCTCATACCCTTGTTCTGACAAATCTTCCGCAATTTCATCGCTTCTTTGCCCGGTATAGCAAAACAGATACACTGGCAGCTCCTTCGGGATCTCCCCAATGTGCTCCATAAATTCTTCCCAGAAAATATGTTTTGCGCCGGGATAAGTTTCCTTTATATAATCCTGCTCACTTCTTATATCGATGACCAGCTTTTCTCTCTGGTCCTTTTGCAATTCCTCTACAGTTTTTCGTACATGCCATTTCTCCAATTCTTGAATTGTTGCGTAAAATCCATTCCTCATTATAGCATTGTACTCTGCCCTGAACAAGTCTCAATTCCTATAACTTCTATCCGGCTTCATCATGCTCCCGGATCATTTTAAACAGTTGTACACGATTGCGTATTCCCAGTTTCCGGTATATGTTTAAAATATGTTTTTTTTTTGAGCGTATTGGTGCTGATGGTCAGTTCCTCGCAGATCACCGGATTTTCCTTTCCCTGCATCAGATTTCGAAGGATCGTATCCTCCCGCCGCGTCAGTCCATATTGTTCCACGGCCTGCGTTACCGTAAGCTTTTCTCCTTCCTCCCCTGCCCGTCTTTGATGCTTTTCCATCCGATAGGCCAGATGGTCTTTGAGCATATCGAGAACAAAAAATGTCATCGTATTTAAAATTTTCCTTTCCAATGGTACGATAAAACGTAATTGTACCGAGGGAAATGATGATCTTTTGCGATCACAACCTGCAGCGAATAATGCCAGTTATTGGGCTTATATACCTTCTTATAATATTCCATTTCCACACGCGACTCATCACTGATAATATCCGTCTCCCCGATAAATCAGCGATTTCCCGCTGAGCATAATCCCTCTGCTGTAATCCAGTTCCTCATATTCTTCCGATAGATTACTGTCGCAATTATACATCACCGGCCGGTTCCAGTTTCTTTTCATCCTGCACGGATGCCAGATAAAAAATCAGCACTGTCAAAAATCCACCAGCAGTTTTAACTGTTCTAACAGTTCTTTTCGCATTTCATCAAAATCTTCCATCGTATAGACTTTATAAATGATTGTGTTTAAAATAATCCAATCGTTGGTTTCTAATGTTTTCATTTGTGTTTCTCCTATAATTTTTTATTTCATAGGAATTTAACACCAAACGACATTTCCTATGAAATAAAAAACGACGCACCTCACTGAGGTACGCCGTCTTTTGGCTTTTTATGCTTTCAGTTTAACACTATTTAATTACAAAAAGCAAACCAATTTTACCTATTTTTGATTTTTTTTTGATTTTTTCCTTTTCCCCCTGATGACTTTTTTTTTCAAAAATGTGCTATAATAAAATACGAAACGCAGATCTAGTTCATCGGTAGAATACCAGCTTCCCAAGCTGGGGAGGCGGGTTCGATTCCGTCATCTGCTTTTTTTCTATGAAAAGGCGTCCGTTTTTTCCGGACGCCTTTTTCTTCAATGATTAACGATAGTAATACGCGCCGCCCTTTCTGGTGATCGTAGCATTACGCAAATCAAATTTCTTTTTCTTCAAAGAAGACTTTTTCAATGTGAACTTAACATCTTTTGTCGAATAAGAAGAAACGGTAACATTGTATCTGCTCGTTTTATACGTACCAATCGTTTTTCCACTGGCATCTTTCACAACAATGTTGACATCCTTCAATGCGGTAATATAGTCTGTCGTATTATTGACAATTTCTAGCTGTCATAACAAGATTTCCAGACTTATCAAAAGAAGCTTTTATAAACTTCCATCACACATTTATTGTAATCCACATCGCTACTGCTTAACTTTACGGATGAAAATTTATTTTCCTTTACGGTTACCTTACAGGTCAGATTCTCTCCATCTTCTGTCACAGCATAAACCGTTGTTTTTCCAGCTTTGACGCCGGTTACTTTACCATCCTTATCTACTTTGGCAATTTTGGAATCTTTAGACTTCCATGCTTTTTACCTTTGCACCGGTAACAGAAAGCTTCTTGGTGTATCCTTTGGTAACAACCGCATTGGCATTGCTGATCTTTGCACCACCATTGTACTGATACATGTATAAAAGATATTTTGTACTCTGTGAAAATGTAATTCCATAATAGTAATCCCCGGCATCCACATTTGGAACAGGATCTACAAAAAATAATACACACCTTCTTCATACTCCCAGCTGGTAGAAGATGATGATATCTGATAAGGGTTATCTGCCCGCTGTACTTTTATTTCCCACACTGTCGTACAAGAACTTTATATTTGAACGAATACCACTATCTTTCCGCTCAATGCCACTCAGCCAAACATGGCGGGCCTATGGCGGTTCATCCGAAAATGGAACATGTGCGACGATCTCAACCGTCAAGGCTTTCGGTTACGGCACAGACCATGTCGACAATAGATTCAAGACAAACTTCTATGCAGACACCGTTTTTGTTGACGGCAAGAAGATATATCTGACAACGGAAAGCCATTGGTATATATGCCAATGGAATTGAAGCTGAATCTTAGTGACAGTCCATATAAGCAGACAGCAGGTGCCTTGTGCCGGCAAATATGAAGTTGACAGACCGCATATTCGGACGGCAGACAAGTTGACAACGATATAGTCCTATTCAGGTACGCCGATGCCATATTGATGAAGGCCGAGGCTAAAGTCCGTAATGGAGAAGATGGTTCAAAAGAATTGAATGCAATTAGGGACAGAGCAGGCATGCCGCATGTAAAGGCCAATTTGAGCAACATACTTAAAGAGCGGCTGTTGGAATTGGTCTGGGAAGGTTGGAGACGTCAAGATCTCATCCGCTTTGGCGAATACACCAAAGCATACGACCAGAGGACTCCTCTGGAAAACGAGTTCACCGGGTTCACAACTGTTTTCCCGATACCACAAAGATGCCTGGATTTAAACAAAGGGTTAAAACAAAATCCAGGTTATCAATAGAGAGCCGTAATCATCATTCTCGTATCAGAATGACTTTCAGTCATCTCACTCCGCATGTCCCACGCTGCGGTAATCCCACGTGATGTATTTCTGTTTCAGTTTCTGGCGGTCGCCCAGGCTTATGTTGTCCTGACTGACCACCTCCTGCGGCCATCCGTCATTGAAATAACTTATGCGGACATATGAGTTGTACACCCTGTCCGTAGTCACCTGACTGTCAACCCGGTAGCAATACGTAACTGAACGAAGATA
>VOFK01000283.1_pt1 | contig 14000 bp, 18 predicted proteins | sample 5384121 | NCBI WGS metagenome assembly VOFK01 (sample SAMN12384730, study PRJNA508395) | human gut metagenome | isolation source: healthy gut J | host: Homo sapiens | reverse complement strand
TTCCGAAAAGAGTTTCTCATATTCATCCAACAACAGTTCTCCCCTGTCATTCATGGGAATCACTTTCAGCACGATTCCTTTACGCGCAGCCTGTAACTGCCAAGGTACAATATTACTGTGATGTTCCATGACAGAAACAATCACCTCGTCGCCTTCCTTCATCTGACTGTCGGCAAAGGAAGAAGCCAACAGGTTGATACTCTCAGTAGTTCCCCGTGTAAACACGATTTCATTCGAACTGCGTGCATTGATAAAACGACGTACAGTCTCACGAGAGGCTTCATGCAACTCGGTAGCCTGCTGAGACAGGAAATGCACACCACGATGCACATTGGCATTGACCGAATAATATTCATCGGTTATGGCTTCAACCACTTGGTGCGGTTTCTGAGTGGTAGCCCCATTATCCAGATAAATAAGCGGCTTTCCATACACCTCCCGATCTAATATCGGGAAATCTTCTCTTATTTTTTGTATATCGTACATGGCGTCTTATTTACATATCGCACATCCCTGACATTTATTCAACTCACCACGGAAACGTTTTTCCACCAACAGATGCAAACGGTCTTTCAATGCATCCAGACGAATCGTATCTATTACTTCATTGACAAAAGCAAACATAAGCAATAAACGTGCTTCCTTCAGACTGATACCACGCTGTTGCATATAGAACAACGCATTTTCATCCAGCTGACCGACAGTAGCTCCGTGAGAGCACTTTACGTCATCCGCATAAATTTCCAGTTGCGGCTGAGTGTACATATGAGCATCACGAGTAGCACAGAGGTTGCGGTTGGTTTGTTGGGAATTAGTATGTTGTGCTCCTTCACGTACCAATACTTTTCCGGCAAACGCACCTGTCGCCTGATCATCCAATACATATTTAAACAGCTCATTACTAGTGCAATCAGCAACCTTGTGGTCAATGAAAGTATGATTGTCCACCTGTTCATTCTTATCGGCAATGACCATACCACACAAATTGATCTCAGCTCCACGTCCGGCCAAAGTTACTTCAGTTGTATTACGCGTAGTACCGTTATGTTATGCAAAGTCATACCATTCAAAAAGCACATTACTGTCTGCCTCCTGGTTCACATAGAGGTTACTGAAACGCACTGTGCTGGTATGGGTTTCTTCCAGTTCATAAAGATCGAAAGTAGCATTTTCTTTTGCAAAGACCTCAATAACCTGAGTAGAAAGGAAATTTACATTATCCATGGCATGATCACAAATCAACAGACGAGCCTGCGCACCTTCTTCCAGCACCACCAGCACACGGCGGTTCACCATAAAATTAACATCAGCACGCAATATGTTCACCAGTTGAATGGGTTTGTCCACCACCACGCCTTTCGGCACATACAGCATAAAGCCATCCTGGGCAAAAGTAGTATTGAAGGCGGTCACACCATCCTTGGAAGTATCTGCCAACTTGCCATAATACTGCTTGACCAAAGCCGGATATTGTTCAGACAGCTCTTTCAAGCTGCCAAGCAACACTCCTTCCGGCAATTGTGCCTTCGGCAAAGCCTTACGATAAAAAGCATCGTTTACTACAAAATAAAGAGCGGTACTCATATTAGGTACATCGCACTTGAACACTTCATACGGATTCACCGGAATGTCAAGTCTGTTCAAATTCAAACCATAATCCGGCTCGAACAACTTGCTCACATCCGTATATTTATACTTCTCCTGTTTGCGGGTAGGGAAACCTAATTTTTCGAAATCTGCGAAAAAGCTTGCGCACGGGGAGCGTTCAGCACCTCGGCACTATGCCGGCAAATCATCGCCTCACATTGAGAAAAGAGATCAATATATTGTTGTTCTGCTCTCATAATCACTTTCTTCTTTAGGCATCAAATTATTATTCTCCCAACTCGGCTTTTATCCAGTCGTAACCACGCTCTTCCAGTTCCAAAGCCAATTCGGGACCCGCAGTCTTCACAATACGTCCTTTATACAATACATGTACAATATCGGGTTTGATATAATCCAGCAACCGTTGATAGTGCGTAATGACGATACAACTTGTTTCGGGAGTCTTCAGTTTGTTCACACCCTCGGCTACAATACGCAACGCATCAATATCAAGACCGGAATCCGTTTCATCCAGAATGCTCAACTTAGGTTCCAGCATAGCCATCTGGAAGATCTCATTGCGCTTCTTCTCACCACCGCTGAATCCCTCGTTTACCGAACGGTTTGCCAATTTATTATCCAATTCCACCACAGCCCGCTTCTCGCGCATCAGCTTCAAGAACTCACTGGCTGTCAATGCAGGGAGGCCTTTATATTTACGCTGCTCGTTTACCGCCGCACGCATAAAGTTCACCATACTGACTCCGGGAATCTCCACCGGATATTGGAAAGACAAAAACAGACCTTCATGACTGCGATCCTCAGGACTCAAAGCCAACAAATCTTTTCCTTCAAAAGTCACCGAACCTTTCGTTACCTCAAAAGCCGGATTGCCTACCAACACAGACGAAAGGGTACTCTTTCCGGAACCGTTGGGTCCCATAATAGCATGAACTTCACCTCTTTATGCTTAGATTAATACCTTTCAATATTTCTTTGCCATTGACACTGGCATGTAAGTCTTTTATCTCTAACATAATTCTATTAAATTCTTAGTTCTTCATTTATCCTACACTTCCCTCTAGAGAAATAGCCAGCAGCTTCTGTGCCTCCACCGCAAACTCCATTGGAAGTTTATTCAGTACTTCTTTTGCATATCCATTGACAATCAACCCAATAGCATCTTCTGTAGGAATACCGCGCTGATTGCAATAAAACAACTGGTCTTCGCTGATCTTGCTGGTTGTCGCCTCATGTTCCACCACAGCTGTCTCGTTATGAATATCCATATATGGGAATGTATGAGCACCACACTGGCTCCCCAGCAACAAAGAGTCACACTGACTGTAATTACGCGCATTCTCGGCTTTCTCTGCCACACGCACCAGACCACGATAAGAATTCTGGCTTTTACCTGCACTGATTCCTTTACTAACAATGGTACTACGGGTATTTCTGCCTAAATGAATCATTTTAGTCCCCGTATCAGCCTGCTGATAGTTATTCGTTACTGCCACCGAATAGAATTCAGCAGTAGAATTATCTCCACTCAGGATACAACTGGGATATTTCCAAGTAATGGCCGATCCGGTTTCCACCTGTGTCCAACTCAATTTGCTATCCACTCCTTTGCAATGACCGCGTTTTGTCACAAAGTTATATACTCCTCCTTTGCCTTCGGCATCTCCCGGATACCAGTTCTGTACGGTAGAATATTTCACTTCCGCACGGTCGTGCACCACAATCTCCACTATGGCCGCATGTAATTGGTTCTCATCCCGCATAGGGGCCGTACATCCTTCCAGATAAGAAACATAACTATCATCATCCGCAACAATCAGTGTACGCTCAAACTGACCGGTATTGGCTGCATTGATACGGAAATAAGTGGAGAGTTCCATAGGACAACGCACTCCTTTCGGAATATATACAAACGATCCGTCACTGAATACTGCCGAGTTCAAGGCTGCAAAGAAATTATCCCGCGGCCCGACCACCGAACCCAGATATTTCTTCACCAAATCGGGATGCTCACGCACCGCTTCACTGAACGAACAAAAAATAATCCCTTTTTCCAACAAGGTTTCTTTAAATGTAGTCTTGACGGATACAGAGTCCATGACAGCATCTACTGCCATACCGCTCAACGCCATTTGCTCCTCCAAAGGAATACCTAATTTATTGAAAGTTTTAATCAACTCAGGATCTACCTCATCCATACTTTTCGGTCCTTCTTTTTTCTTTGTAGGGTCCGCATAATAGGATATAGCCTGATAATCTATTTCAGGGATAGTGAGGTGTGCCCATGCAGGCATCTCCATGGTCAACCAGTAGCGGTATGCTTTCAGGCGAAACTCCAGCAACCACTCCGGCTCGTTCTTCTTTGCAGAAATCAAGCGGATAACATCCTCATTCAATCCCCTTTCTATAATATCTGTGTGAACTTCTGTGGTGAAGCCATATTTGTACTTCTCCTGCGTCAGTTCTTTCACATATTTATTGGGTTCTTCTTGCATATCTTATATTTCTATTAATTGTTCTGTTACATTCTTAAATACCGGAAAAAAGATACCGGACAAGTCCCTCATAGAATAATATAACACTGATTCCTTCTTTTTGTTGCACTGATCATCTCATTGTTCGGATCTATATATTCTATCACATGAATAGCTAACCCTATCAGTATCATATACTTCAATGCTCCCAATCCGCTGCCTAACCAACGGTTCAGCCATCCCAGGTGCACAGCATCCAATGCTTTTGTCAACAAAGAGGCGACGAACGCAAAACCTAAAGGTACAGCTATCCAGATCAATATAAAAGCCAAGACCTGTGCTACAGTCGTCGAAGTACCTAGAACCGGCGCCAACCTTTCGGCAACAATGCCAAACAAGGCACGAGCCATCAGCAATCCGGCTATCAACCCTACAATAGACGCCATCTGCTTTCACAAATCCTTTTTATTAATCCCATAATGACACCCACACCAATCATAGCCAATATAATAATATCTATTGTCGCCATCTTTATCGTTATTACAAAAAGCAGTAATGCCATTCTGAACAAAGCGAAGAATCTGCCAGCCCACGCGCTGGGCGAGGTGCCAGATCCTTCGCTATGCTCAGGATGACATTACCATCTATATTCTCAGACTTCAGTGTATTACAACGTCTGTTTAACCTCTACTTCTTCGTAAATAATAATATCACCGACCTTGATATCGTTACAGTTTGTCAGACTGATACCACATTCAAAGTTAGTACCTACTTCTTTCACATCATCCTTGAAACGCTTCAAAGCATTGATAGCACCGGTAAAGACTACAATACCATCACGAATCAAGCGTGCCTTATCAGAACGTTTCACCTTACCTGTCTTCACCATAGCACCGGCAACCAAACCGACCTTGGTAATATTGAAGACTTCACGCACTTCGATGGTTGCAGTAATCTGTTCCTTCAAAGTAGGTGCCAGCATACCTTCCATAGCAGCCTTCACTTCTTCAATCGCATCATAGATAACAGAATATTTGCGGATATCCACACCCTCCTGCTCAGCCAGTTTGCCGGCAGAACTTGAAGGACGAACCTGGAAACCTACAATAATCGCATCTGATGCAGCAGCCAAAGTCACATCCGACTCGGAAATCTGACCGACACCTTTGTGGATCACATTAACCTGTACCTGTTCTGTAGACAGTTTTATCAATGAGTCGCTCAACGCTTCGACAGAACCGTCCACGTCACCTTTAACAATCACATTCAGCTCATGGAAATCACCCAAAGCCAAACGACGGCCCACTTCATCCAATGTCAGCAGTTTCTGAGTACGCAAGCCCTGCTCACGCTGCAACTGTTCACGCTTATTGGCAATGTCACGAGCCTCTTGTTCCGTATCAATCACATGGAAAGTATCACCTGCGGCAGGAGCACCATTCAGCCCAGAATCAATACCGGTTCGGAAGGACCGGCCTCCTTGATGCGCTGGTTACGTTCATTAAACATGGCTTTCACCTTACCATAACTAGTACCAGCCAAGACTATATCGCCCATTTTCAGCGTACCGTTTGCCACCAACATAGTAGCCACATAACCGCGTCCCTTGTCCAAGGACGATTCAATGATAGAACCGGTTGCCTTGCGGTCGGGATTAGCCTTCAAATCCAACATTTCAGCTTCCAGCAATACTTTTTCCAACAAATCGTGTACACCTGTACCTTTCTTTGCCGAAATATCTTGCGACTGATACTTACCACCCCACATCTTCCACCAGGAAGTTCATGGCAGCCAGTTCTTCCTTAATCTTATCCGGATTGGCGTGCGGCTTATCCACCTTATTAATAGCAAATACGATAGGCACACCGGCAGCCATAGCATGATTAATCGCCTCTTTGGTCTGCGGCATCACATTATCATCGGCAGCTACAATAATAATAGCAATATACCGTCACTTTCGCACCACGGGCACGCATGGCGGTAAATGCCTCGTGACCCGAGTATCCAAGAATGTAATATGACGTCCGTCTTCCAATTTCACATTGTAAGCACCGATATGCTGGGTGATACCACCTGCCTCACCGGCAATTACATTTGCTTTACGAATATAGTCCAGTAATGAAGTCTTACCATGATCAACATGTCCCATTACTGTCACAATCGGAGCACGCGGCTGCAAATCTTCTTCGTTATCTTCCTCTTCTGTAATAGCCTGTGCTACCTCAGCACTTACATATTCTGTCTTGTATCCGAATTCTTCCGCTACCAGGTTGATTGTCTCGGCATCCAGACGCTGATTGATAGAGACCATGATACCGATACTCATACAAGTAGCGATAACCTGAGTAACAGGAATATCCATCATACTTGCCAGTTCGTTCGCAGTAACGAACTCGGTCAGTTTCAATATTTTGCTATCTTCCTGTTCCATCTCCTCCTGTTCCATCAGGCGGTTCTGAACATTTTCACGTTTCTCCTTACGATACTTGGCAGCCTTGTTCTTAGTCTTGTTAGTCAGACGTGCCAATGTTTCCTTAACCTGCTTTGCCACATCTTCATCACTAACTTCCGCTTTTACAACAGGTTTCTTGAAACGGTCTTTATTAAATTTGCCTCCACCCTGATTGTTATTGCCATTAGGTTTGGAGTTATTGTTCCTATTCGGTCTGTTAGCGTTATCGTTACGTTGGTTATTATTAGATGCTCCTCCAGCATTTGTTGTACCGGCAGCATTTATATCCACACGTTCCTTATTTATTCTATTGCGTTTTTTCTTCTTTGCAGCATCATCGTTAACCGAGTTTTTAGAAATCTTATCGTCTCCCTTACGGATTTCTTTGATAATAGCATCCTTCATCAGTTTACGCTGTTCCTGACGCTGCTTATCTTTCTCTTCTCTCTCTTTCCGTTTTTCTTCCTTCGATTTCTTTTTCGGACGGGTAGACTGATTCAATGCAGCCAGATCAATCTGACCTACTACATTAATTTTCGATTTAAATTCAGTAGGACGAATTTTAAATACATCGTCTTCTTCTTTTTCCTGAACGGGTGCTGCTTCGGGTGTTTCTTTTTCCATCTCTTTCACCTGGGGTGTCTTTTCTTCCGTCTTTTCAATTTTAGGCTCTTTCTTCTCTTCCAGAACTGGAGCAGGAGCAGGTTGAGGAGCAGGTTCCGGTTTCTTTTCCTCTACCACCACAGGCTTCGGCGTTTCCTTCTCGGGGTTGGGGAGTTTCCTTCCTCTCAACCACCTTTTCCACCACGGGTTCTGCTTTCGGAGTTTGTTCAATAACTTTCGCAACTGGTTCTACAACCTTTGGCGCAGTTTTCTTGTTCAAATTGTCCAGATCTATTTTACCCACTTGCTCCAGTTTGGGGCGTGCCTCTTCAGGAATAACAGTTTTTCACCACCTCTTCTTTCTCTTTCTTAGATTCAAAACCTTCGATAGAGATAGAAGCTTTGTTGCGGTCCTTGTTCTGTCTTTCCTGACTAAATTTTTCAGACTCTATTTTTAAAATTTTTTATCTGTGCTGAACTCTTTCACAAGTACAGCATATTGTTCTTCGGTAATTTTCGCATTAGGACTAGCCTCAATGGTATAGCCCTTCTTCTGCAAGAATTCAACTACCGTCGTTATTCCTACATTTAAATCTCTTGTTACTTTGTTCAGTCTAATCGTCATACTCGTTTTTTAATTATTAACTACGAGCCGGGACTGAAGAGTTACTCTTCAAATTCAGCTCTTAAAACTCTCAACACGTCATCAACCGTGTTTTCTTCCAGGTCCGCTTTTTCTATCAACATCTCGCGCGGAGCATTCAATACAGCCTTGGCTGTATCCAATCCAATATTCTTGATGGCTGTGATAACCCACTCATCAATTTCATCCTTGAATTCATCAAGGTAGATATCCTCATCCATCGCGCTCTCATCCAATTCGCGGTACACATCAATCGTATATTCGGTAAGCATACTGGCGAGTTTGATATTCATTCCCCCCTTACCGATTGCCAAAGACACTTCTTCCGGTTTCAGATATACTTCTGCTTTTTTCTCCTCTTCGTGCAACACAATAGAAGAAATCTTAGCCGGACTCAACGCACGCTGAATGAACAACTGAATGTTAGAAGTATAGTTGATCACGTCGATATTTTCATTACGCAACTCGCGCACAATACCGTGGATACGTGATCCTTTTACACCTACGCAGGCACCTACCGGGTCTATACGGTCGTCATACGACTCAACTGCTATCTTAGCACGTTCTCCGGGAATGCGCGCAATCTTCTTGATAGTGATCAACCCGTCATTGATTTCGGGTACTTCCATTTCAAACAGGCGTTGCAAGAACACAGGTGAAGTACGGCTCAGAATAATCTTCGGATTATTATTTTTTTATTATCTACACGGGCCACTACGGCACGGGCAGTTTCACTTTTACGGTAGAAGTCACTCGGAATCTGTTCAGTCTTGGGCAAAAGCAGTTCGTTGCCTTCATCATCCAGCAACAACATTTCTTTCTTCCATATCTGATAGACTTCCGCACTGATTACAGTACCCACCCTATCAATATATTTATTATACAAGCTATCTTTCTCCAGTTCTAAAATCTTCGATGCCAGTGTCTGACGCAAGTTCAGAATGGCACGGCGGCCAAACTTGGCAAAGATTACTTCATCGGTCACTTCCTCACCCACCTCATAAGACGCATCAATTTTCTGTGCCTCGGTCAATGAGATCTGCATATTGGGATTCGTCAAATCTTCATCTGCTACAACTTCACGGTTACGCCATATTTCAAAATCTCCCTTGTCAGGGTTCACAATAACGTCGTAATTTTCATCAGTGCCAAACATTTTCGCGATCACACTACGGAAAGACTCTTCGAGTACACTCACCATAGTTGTTCTATCAATATTCTTTAATTCCTTAAATTCCCGAAAATGTATCAATCAAGCTGATTGTTTCTTCTTTTTTTTATAATTATTTAAAACTAATTAAGTATTTAGTGTATTTTATCTCATCATATGCAAAAAGTAATATTCTCCTCTACCAGTTTGGGGCGTTTGGCTCCTTCCGGTTTCACTTTCTTTTCAATGGTTACGGTAAAGTTCTCTTCATTTGCATCCTTCAATACACCTTCCAGCTTCTTTCCCTCTTTAGTCAGGATTTCCACCTCCTTACCAATGTGTATCAAGTACTGTTGCAATACCTTGAAAGGTTGTCCTATACCGGCCGAACCCACTTCCAGTTCATAATCCTCTTCTTCACGGTCCAGTTTAGACTCAATATAGCGGCTAAGTTCTACACAATCGTCAATCCATACTCCCTCGGCATGGTCAATTTCTACCACAATTTTGTCATCCGGGCTCACCGTGACATCTACCAAAAAGTAATCTTTACCTTCCAGCCACTCGTCAACAATCCGGGTTACTACATTTTTATCTATCATTTATTCACTATTAAGAACAAAAAAAGGGCTTAATCAAGCCCCACCATTCATCCGTTTCGGTGCAAAGATACAAATTATCTACCAGTGCTACAAAATATTCTATTAAAAAATTGTAGTTTTGCAGAAACTTATAACACTATGGATAAAAACAGTTTAAATACGAACAAGCAGTTCATGATAGGTAACGGTATGCTGGCTTTTGGAGTCTTTGCCGTTATTATCATTTTTTTGTATATGTCCTTCCGTTTCCAACGCAAGGCTGACAAAGTACAGACTTATGAAGGAGTCTACAACATAGAACTGACTAACAGTTTTGCCGGAGACAGTATAGCGGTATATCTAAATGACAGTCTGCTACTGGACCAAACCATGCCCGACGCCAACCTGAAAGTGGAGATAAAACGCTTTGCCGAAGATAATGTACTGATGGTCGTAGATAACAAAACAGACAAGACCACACCTTTCAACCTGAATCCGGAAGGGTAGCCGGGTAGAGGTTAAAAAGAGTGGAGATGTAATTTATATCTTGGAAAGAGAAGCCGATTCCCTTTTGGAATAAAGGGAAACAGCGACAAAGCCGATCAATACGATAAAGACACCCACCAAAGCCGGATACCGATAACCCAATCCGGCATCTATGGGTAGCCCACCGGCATAAGCACCAATGGCATTGCCCAAATTAAAAGCGACTTGCACACAGGCCGCTCCCATCATTTCTCCTCCGCGTGAATTCCGGAGTAACAATAATTGTTGTGGAGCCGAAACAGCAAATAATCCTGCCGTACATATACACATCAATATTACTGCCAACCAAGAAACAGAAGCCGCAAAGAAAATGGCAAGCAAACCGGAAGCCATAATAACCTGTGTATATTTTACCACACGGGCAGCCCCATACTGATCAGAAAACTTTCCACCCATCAAGTTTCCTACAGTCATGCTAAGACCTGCCAACACCATAATAAAAAGTCATGCTGTTTTTCACTGAAACCTGCCACGTGCGTCATCAAAGGAGTAACATAACTATACCAACAAAAGATGCCTCCGTTTCCGAACATGGTCGTAAATATCAACAACCATGGAGCCAGATTCTTCAAAAAACGGAACTGTCCTTTCAAACCTGTATCTGGCAAAGCAGGCAGTGAAGGAACCCATTTCCAAATATAGAACAAAGTAATCAGTCCCCATACTCCATTAAAGAGAAAAGGAATACGCCAGGACATTATATTACTCATGAACGTACCCAAAGGTACACCAAAAAGATTGGCAATCGTCATACCCGACACCATCAATGCCACTGCCTGCGAACTTTTTCCTTTATCAGCCACTCTTTCCGCCACAATGGAACCAACCCCAAAGAAGGCGCCATGAGGCAATCCGGAAATAAAACGCATCATCAACATCATCCAATAATTCACTGAAGCGGCAGCACACAAATTACCACAAATATAAATAACCATCAAACCTAACAGAATATGTTTCAGCGGACGGGTACGAGCCACCAAAACCATCCCCGGTGCTCCTACGCACACACCTAGTGCATAAGCCGAAATAAAATGTCCTGCTTGCGGAATACTTATATGCAAGTCCTTCGCTACATCGGGCAAAATGCCCATCATTACAAACTCGGCAATGCCCAATCCCAATGTGCCGAACGCCAAAGCCGTCAAACTCTTCTTCATACCTGAATAAAAACAATCCATTAATTAAAAAACGTACAAAAATAATTGTTATGTTTTCAGATATAAGTGTTTTTAGCACACTTTTATAAGAAAAGGAATGATTACTTGCTTTATGTCAATTTATTGTTGCCACATGCAAAAGAGGTCAAACATTTTAGCTTCACGTTCAGAAGTTAAAAAGAACAAACAAACCTCTCTACAAAGCCATGCTTACTAATCAACATTCACACTAAACAAACCTTTGCTTCCTGCTCCATTATCAACATCCCGTAAACTCTGATTGATTTTACATTCAGCACTTTTCAGTTTAGTACTTTTATACGAAAACAAGCCTTTGCTTCCTGCTCCGCTAGCGACAGCATTTGAACTTTTCGTTATTATACACCTATCACTCAATTCATAACCGTAATCCGGCTGAGTGCTTTCACCCACCCGAACATCTACAATTTCTTGTGTCTTCATAATTATAAACATTTAGTATATTAAGATAATTCTTTGTCTAAATAACACAAAATAAATTCGTTTCTCGCTTGCAATATTTCTGCAAAACTGTTTTTTTTACTATATTCACGTTCGGTAAAAGCGATCTTATCAAGATACTTATAATGAATATCATCTGCACAGGATATAATGTAACCATCATGAGTAACGACCAATTCATTAAGGAATGGAATGCTGAGTAAAGGATAACTAAACTCCAACACCTTATTTCCCCTCTGATATTTCATTTTATTGCCTCTGTATATATATTCCTCTATTTTTCCGGTTAATATATTTTCTTTCAGAAACAGTTCATACGCCATTGCTTTCGTCATACAAATCCTTATATCAATAGCATCCGGACTGTTATCATTATTCATAAAATCAAGACAGAGCGAAACAAAACCAAGCAAGGATTCACACGACAAACTTTTCAATGGTTTCATTTCAAATGGTGAATAATACATGATAGGAGCAAAATTAAATTTATCAACTCCTAATTTCCAATATGCAAGCAACATGGATAATAAATCAGCTCCATTATCATCAAAAATAGTAGAAGTAATGTTTATTTTATCTCGATGCTCCACATTTTCAATCAACTCATAAACCGTATTGTATCCATTCTCACCCCTTATCAAATCATTGTATTTTCCAGAGCCCTCAAGACTAATTTCAAGGTATGAGATGTTGGTTGCAAGAACTTCGTCATACCCCTGAATATCCATACTCATTCCATTTGAAACAACTCCATAAAATATTCTCCTATCTTCTTTATATTCCGCTAAAAGATTCAGGATATCAAAGATTCTATTATCCAAAAAAGATTCTTTACCCGAAAAATGAAAATGTTTCATACCCATTCCAATAGCTTCATCAAGAACTTCTCCATCTTGCCAAAGAAACCGACTCTGATATGGGCCGGGCATCTCCAAAATAACAATGCCTACATTTCAGATTACATTTATTACTGACGAATGAATCTATAATCATAGGTTCATTCTGCCGCAGCTTGGCATCTATATGTTCCATAAAAGATGCCTTATCTATATATTTTTTCAGATTTCCAATCATCTGGCAACTTCGTAATACAATATATAAGTAGAATTCATTAACGGATTATCTTCTTCATAAGATATCGTATCTGTGATTTCGGACATATCAACGTCCAAAATCAACTGGGCCTTATCCATACCGACTTTATATTTATATATACTTGCCGATTTAAAACCTATATCTTCTTTACATTCCAAAGACATTTTCAGATGTTTCACCGTACCAGCCAAAAAATTAGGCAATGTAGTATAGTCGCAATCTGTAACATTCAACATATTAGGCCAGCACCATTCAATCATCAAATCAACAATACTACCGGGACTTTTTACTTTGCCATAAGAAACAACAACCTGCTTCAACAAAGAATCCTGTCCGTTATCAGCAATTCTTGCACATAATTTTTTCTGCTTCCCACCAACACGCTCGAACGCTTGTATGTTTATATCTTCAAAGTTAACAATGGTATCACCTGCCACCAGCAGTTGGAATGTACTGATTTTATGCGAAACAACACCTCTTATATTTAATCGGACAAAGGAATCTCTCTTGTTTCCCATACCTCTTTTTTCTATTGTATTCTTTATCTCTATTGAATCAATATCAATGTTATTCTGTATATATTCCCCAATTCATTGTATAAATACTCTGTGGTCAAGAAAAAAGCGTCCTTTGAATGGCACAATTTTCATCATTTCCTGCAATGAACGAATCATTGCATCTTGCTCGTTCAATTTAACATTCAATACTTCCACCCTTTGACTCATCGATTTGTACCGTTCCCTCAACATAGCAAAAATAATAGTCAGGCATACAAATACATATACTACCCACGCAGGAAACGAAAGCAAAATTGATTTAATATCAAGATCAGGCTGCGTAAATAGTTGCAAAGCCTGTATAACCCCACCCAGTGTTGCAAAGCCGCCAAATGTCTTTATACCTAAGTTGTACAAGTATAATCTATTTTCCATATTGTGGTTTGTCTGTTTCTAGTTGCTTTAACTCATTATTCAAAATGTCTATTTCTCTCTGTATATCGTTCCATTCCAAACGCCCAGTTGTCATCTTCTGCTTTAACTTCAAATCCCTGATTTTTTTCTTTATCTCTTCTATTTTATTCATGGTATATACAATTTATTGATTACAAATTCAATGAACAGACTCTAAGCGGGAAAGAAACAAACTATTCTTCAGAGTCATTTCCTTTAAAAAAAGCGGGGAAAGAAAACGCCCGTTGCCGGATACGTATG
>VOFK01000196.1_pt1 | contig 14000 bp, 30 predicted proteins | sample 5384121 | NCBI WGS metagenome assembly VOFK01 (sample SAMN12384730, study PRJNA508395) | human gut metagenome | isolation source: healthy gut J | host: Homo sapiens | reverse complement strand
AATATGCTCGGCGCGGCGTTCGGCATAGCTCCCGCAAGAGAGGGCCTCGGCAAGACACAATCCGACGCAAAGGATCTTCTCCGCAACACGATCGTGGCCACCGTCAACAAGGTCTATCTGGATCGGTATCTGGAAGAATATCAAAAGCAGAGGGAAAAAGCCCCAGATGAACAGCAAACATGATCGAGAATGTTTCGCTATCTCGTTCCGCCAAAGGAGCTACTCCCTTGCGATGCTTGCGTGCCTATCCCTTGTGGTCTTGCCGTTCGCAAACAGCATAAAACGCTGTTCGCCACCAGCAAGCTTGAACGCGAATAATATGAAGCAAACTAATTTAATTAGAATTTTATATGGATAAGAAAAAGATTTTCTGTTATCGGTTGTTGGATTGGCAATTTTACTTGTGGAACGGTTATAGTATCAGTTATGGATTACCCGCTGGGGTTATTGCTTATTCTTCCGTCTGCAATTCCACATCATCGTTAGACTGTATACTCTTAGAAAGGATAAGTAGAATTCCAGTTTATCTGGCTAACAAACCCCTCAAAACACGAGCAGCCAAGGTCTTGCGTGAGGTAGGAAAAATTCAAAAAAGTTATGCTAAAATTAAAATGCTTAATCAATAGGCAATTTCAGTTTGTCGAACTGAATATAGCGTACATAGCCCTTGGTTTTCAAAAAAGAAATCAGGCGGATATTTCTATTTTGAAGGAGGTGTTCGCTATGAACGAAACAGATTACAACGCTCGCCTTTATGAGAAAATGAAAGCCGAGCAGGACAAATATCGGGAATGGCTACTGCATCAGGAGCCGTCCGAAATTCTCAATCATACCTACGAATACACGATGCGGGAGGACATCGTGATGTGTATGGAGGAGCTGGAGCTTGAGCCGGAAAAGGCAAGGGCTTTCATCGGAAATGATGTGGAACTCCTACGGAACACTTTCTTTATCAAGATCAATACATTTATATGGCGTGTAATACAACTTTCAGTTTACCTCTATTCAAACATACAAGCTCTTGACAATAAAGCTCCTATATAGTATGATTTTATAAACTACTATATAGGAGCTTTTGCATGAAAACAAATGGCGGATTTCTTGTCACCAAAATAAAACAACTTGGAGACCGGATTTTTGAGAAGATTCTCAGCGAAAAGAATATTGATGCGTTCAATGGAGCCCAGGGGCGCATTCTTTATGTGCTGTGGCAGGAGGATGGAATCTCAATCAGGTCACTCTCGGTCAAATGCGGATTAGCGATAACTTCTCTTACGACGATGCTGGAAAGAATGGAAAATCAAGGGCTGATAAGCCGTGTTCAGTCTGAAACGGACAAAAGGAAAACACTCCTGTTTCTGACCGAGAAAGCACATGCCTTAAAGGGCGAGTACGATTCTGTATCTGATGAGATGGGCAGCATTTACTACAAGGGTTTTTCAGAGGAAGAAATTACCCGGTTTGAGGAATGCCTCGACCGCATCAGAAAGAAATCTTGAGGGGTGGCAGAAGTCATGAGTATTTGTATCAAAGATCAGATTCAGAACATGAATATCGTCATTGGCTGCACAGTGGGGTGTGCATATTGCTATGCCCGCAACAATGTGAAGCGCTGGCATATGATCGATGACTTTGCTGATCCTGAGTTCTTTCCGGGTAAGCTCAAGATGATGGAAAAGAAACGTCCGCAAAACTTTCTTCTTACCGGCATGAGCGATCTCTCCGGATGGAAGCCGGAATGGAGAGACGAGGTATTTGCAAAGATCCGTGAAAATCCACAGCATCAGTTCCTGTTCCTTACCAAGCGACCCGATCTGCTGGATTTTGATACCGATCTGGAAAACGCATGGTTTGGCGTTACGGTGACGAGGAAAACAGAACTGTGGCGCATTGACGCGCTTCGGGAAAAATATCAGAGCAAAAACATTACCATGTTACCTTTGAGCCGTTATTCGACGATCCAGGCTCAGTTGATCTTTCCGGGATCAACTGGATCGTTGTCGGCACCATGACTGGAGTTCAGAGTAGGAAGATTCATACGGAGCCGGAGTGGGCATGGTCTTTGACGGATCAGGCACATGCGCTCGGCATTCCGGTGTTTATGAAGGAAGATCTTGTCCCTATCATAGGGGATGAAAATATGATTCAGGAAATGCCGGAGGAATTCAATAAAGTGTTAGAGGTACAGAGATCATGGCAGAAGTAATCGATGGAATCCTCATTCGTGAGGTGGAAACAAAGAACATCATGACCAAGTCCAGTCTGCCGGTAGGCGGTTATTCGGTCAATCCCTATGTAGGCTGTACACATGCCTGCAAGTATTGCTATGCTTCTTTTATGAAGCGCTTTACCGGACACACGGAGGAATGGGGCACTTTCCTTGATGTGAAGCATTGGCCGGAAATTAAAAATCCGAAGAAATATGCCGGACAGCGGGTGGTCATTGGTTCTGTGACGGATGGCTACAATCCACAGGAGGAGCAATTCAGGGGAATACCAGAAAACTTCTGGAGCAGCTGATCGGCAGCAACGCAGATATTTTGATCTGCACAAAGTCTGATCTTGTGGTACGGGATATTGATCTGCTGAAGAACCTTGGACGAGTGACCGTTTCATGGTCGATCAACACACTGGATGAAAATTTCAAGAACGATATGGACTCTGCTTCGAGCATTGAGCGGCGTATCGCTGCTATGAAGCAGGTATATGAAGCAGGGATCCGTACTGTCTGTTTCGTATCTCCGGTATTCCCCGGTATCACGGACTTTGAAGCGATCTTTGAGCGGGTAAAGGATCAGTGTGATCTGTTCTGGCTCGAAAACCTCAATCTTCGGGGTGGCTTCAAGAAGACGATTATGGATTATATCGCCGGAAAATATCCTGACCTTGTACCGCTTTACGATGAAATCTATAACAAGCATAACCGCAGTTATTTTGAAGCACTTGAAGTAAAAGCTGAGGAAATGGCTAAGAAGTATGATTGTGCCTTTGTGGATAATGAAATGCCTTATGGAAGAGTCCCTCAGGGACATCCGGTGATTGTGGATTATTTCTATCATGAGGAAATCCGAGGGACAGAGAATACCGGAAAAAGAAATCGCTAACTTCCAGTTTGTCAAGCTGAACACAAAAAACGAACACCGAAAAACTGACCGTTGACCCGCGCCGTGTGCGTACAGTCAGCGGTCTTTTTTATCCCCAAAATCAAAAAAGTCTATCGCAATGACAAAAGAGAAAGTCATTTTCTCCGTCCAGTAATATTGTGCATTGATTTGAGGGAGACTTTTTGAGAAAACAGGAGGATCGTTGCAGTTCAAAGGAAGTGAGCTGTTTGCCATACTTCAGAATTCTCTTTTCCGAGTCTCCTATCTGCCCCTATTTGAAACTGCAACAACTGTTTGCTGTAATTCATCTCTCTCCTCCGTGTAATAGGATATCTGAAAAGGTAGACCTTTTCGGCGTTACCAACAGGCAGACAATCGGGATATGATTTTGTGTCCGAAAAAGTTATTTTGTCATTTTTGGGATATGTCCGAAAAAAGGCATGAGCTTTTTGAAACGGAAAAGGAGATGAAAACAAGGTGAAAAAGACATACGGCTATGCCCGTGTATCTACGAGAGAACAACATCTGGATCGGCAACTCAAGGCCCTCATGGATGCCGGCGTGGAGGAGCGGGATATCATTACGGACAAGGTAAGCGGCAAGGATTTGGGCGTGAGGGGGGTACCGATCGCTGAAGAATCACTTTCTCCGCGACGGAGATACCCTGATTGTTAAATCGCTGGATCGACTCAGTCGGAGAAAGATTGACATCAAGAAAGAGCTGGAATACTTCCGGGAGCACCACATTCGGATCAAAATCCTTGACATCCCGACTACCATGGTGGAGCTTCCTGATGAGCAGGACTGGATTTTTGAGATGATAAACAACATTCTGATTGAAGTACTTGCGAGTATTGCTGAACAGGAGCGTATCACAACAAAGCGGCGACAGTCTGAAGGGATCGCCATTGCAAAAGAGGCGGGGAAGCATTTGGGGCGCCCAATGATAGACTTTCCGCCAAACTGGAATCAATTCTATTCAGACTGGAAGGCCGGTACGATTACGGCAGTTGCTGCAATGCGCCAGCTCGGCCTAAAGAGGAGCACATTTTACCGATTAGTGAAGCAGCAGGAGGAAAAAACATGAAACTGAAAAAATAAATTGTTATTAGGCGGCCTCACAGCCGTTTTTCTCGCAGTTATGTCGTTTTCTGCATGGAAGATATGGGTGATTAGATCCGAGTATCACACCGGTGAAGCTGCTTACGAGGATATCAGTCACATGATTTTGCTTCCACAGAAAGCTGCTGAACCACAGCCACCTGTTATCAACAAGCCAGCCGGGGCAGAAACACTTCCTGATGAGGACGACACGATTTGGCCTGAGGTGGATTTTGCTGCACTGCGTGAGATCAACCCTGACATCGTTGCCTGGATCTACATTGAAGGAACGAAGATCAACTATCTTGGAAAAGCTGACTCTCTATTGGGCATATCCCTTTGTCCGCTATGCGCTCATTGTCGGTGTGCTGATCGCGCTTTTGCTCCTCCCTGCTGGGCGTGACGCTGGTGCTGAAGCGGTTTTCCTTCATCGGTGACGGTCTGTCCCACGTGGCGTTTGGCGCAATGGCGATTGCCGCCGTGCTGCAGATCACCAACAAAATGCCCCTTTGTAATGGTCATTACCATCCTCAGCGCCGTGCTTTGCTCCTGCGCACCGGACAGAATACGAAAATCAAGGGCGACGCCGCCATCGCCATGATCTCGGTGGGGGCGCTTGCCGTCGGGTATCTTCTGATGAATATTTTCTCCACCTCGTCCAATCTTTCCGGCGATGTGTGCAGCACGCTGTTCGGCTCCACCTCCATTCTGACGCTGTCTCCCGCAGAGGTATGGCTGTGCGTGGGAATGTCGGTGCTGGTCGTGGCGGTGTTCATCCTGTTTTTACAATAAGATCTTCGCCGTGACCTTTGACGAGAGTACTTCGCAAGGGCGACCGGCACGAAGGCGGGGCTTTGCAACCTACTGATCGCCGTCGTCGTTGCGGTCATCATCGTGCTGGCGATGAACCTTGTGGGTTCCCTGCTGATCTCTGCACTGGTGATCTTCCCGGCACTGTCCGCCATGCGGATGTTCAAAAGAGCTTTCGCAGCGGCGTGACCATCTGCGCGGCAGTCCTTTCGGTTTCTGTGCGCGCTCGGCATTCTGGCGTCCATTCTCGCCGGTACGCCGGTAGGTTCCACCATCGTCGCCGTTCAGATCGGCGCTTTCGGTCTGTCGTGGCTGGCAGGCACGGTATTGGGAGGGTGTTTCGCAGATGAAAAAACTATTGTGTGTTTTGCTGATTGCCCTAACTCTTGTACCTCTCGCCGCCTGCGGAGGTGAAAAAAGATAAAGTGACTGCTGCAGCTGATTCAGCCGATAACCAAGCGCCAGAGGCTTCTGTTTTCACAAAACAGCCCTCAGAAAAGAAATCGGAGTCTAAGCCTGCAGCCTCTGAACCAACGCAAAGCACAGACGGTGTTGATGTTGACCTCACAAGGCTTAGCAGTACAATGGTATATTCCGAAGTCTATAATATGAAGAACGCCCCCGGTGATTATATTGGAAAAACCATTAAAATGACGGGACAATTTGTATATTACGAAAACCCTGATACGAAAGCCCAATACTTCGCCTGTATCATTGGCGATGCAATGGCTTGCTGCTCACAGGGATTGGAGTTTATACTGACCGGTAAGCATACCTATCCGGATGATTATCCGGAGCTGGGCAGCGAGATTACGGTTAGTGGTACATTTGAGTTATATGGGGAAGGAGACAACCGATATTGTCGGTTGGTTGATGCGGAAAATGATTGGGCAATAAAGCAGCAGCCTGCAAAAAAACGACAGCTTTCCGCCTAAGTCGTATTTCTGCGTGAGAGTCGGCGAAAGCTGCCTGTTTTGCTATTGAACTGACTATCGGCGCGATAGCGAGGCATTTTGACCATAGCTTTGTCATCTGCTTCTTCACCGTATATGAGCATTGACTTTGCGGCATTCAGCCTATAGCAGGAACTCTCAAGGTTTCACTTGCGAAATGGCAGAATCCCTGCTATAATATTTATGTAAGTTTCAGAATTGCCGCCGAGCAATTACAGTGAATGAGTAACACAGTGCCTGAGGATGAAAGTCTTCAGGGCACTTTTTGTTTCTTCTGCCTCTCACAAACAGAGGCACAGACGGGGACGGCGGGGGTATGCCCCCTCCCTGCTATCAATTTCATATCTGGGATCTCTTGGGTCCAAAAGCGCTTGGAGAGCTTCGGTTCCTTAAGCACTTTTTTATATAGATCGGAGCCTAAACGCTCCCTTACTCTTTGCTCCGGGGAGCCTTTCGGCATACCCGTACGCAAGGACTCGGAAGAACTTCTTGAAAAAGTGGAAGAAGCACAGCGCCAAATTGAGGATGGAGGTCCGCTGTCATATACGCAGTTCAAGCGAGTATGGCAGTATATCGTCACAAGATCAACAAAGGAGCGTACCTATGTCCGGTATATCAATGGGCAGAAAATTCAGCGCACGGTAACGCCGAAGTTGGGAGAAAAAAGCAGCGCATAATGGAAATGTGGTGTACACCCTTGATTTTCAGGTAACTCCACACCAGTTGCGCCACACATACATCACGAATTTGATTTACTCCGGCGCAGATCCGAAAACGGTTCAGTACCTGGCGGGGCATAAGCATAGCAAAATTACGATGGACATTTATGCTAAGGTGAAGTATAATAAACCTAAAGAATTGTCCTCGGTTGTGAACAAAGCATTTGCGCCCAAAAAAGGTGCTACACCGAATAAGACGCGGAATGGGTGAACTCATAGGTTAACCGAGGCGCGAAAACCTAAAAAACCCAGTAAAATCAATGGTTTTCGCCCGTAAGACAGAAAGCAGTACGGCCTCAAAAGAGCCCAGCCGCTCGTCGTGCGCCCCAGTTCTCCAAGCGCTGAGCTTACGAAGAGACTGCTTCCAAAGCCTTGGAGCGCCAAGGCTGCATAGGACAGGCAGCAAGCCTGCCTCCCATTGGAACAAAAAACGGCGTGACCGCATGGTCACGCCGTTTTTCTGTGTTCTGCTTTACGCCGCCGGGACGGCCTTTGGCCACGCTGTAAGCCTGCAGGATGCTGCCCTCGCCCTCGGCATACTTCACCGTCACCGTGTCGCCCACGTTGAGGATCACGGCCTCCGGAGCCTCGGCGGCGGAGATGGTGTAGTACACCGTGCCGTCGGAGAGCTGGAAGTAGTACCAGGTGTTGCCGTCCATAACGGCGCTGCGGAGGTCAGCGATGACGCCGGTGACCTCCCCCTGATCCGAAGCGGAGGGCTCCGTATCCGCCGGGTCAATGAGGTTATACCGGGCCAGCATCTGGCGATAGTTGCTCTCGCATTCCGCCACGCTGCCGCCGGTGGCCACGATCTGGTACTGGCTGACGTTGACCATGGCGTACATCTTCACCAGACCGGCGGCGTCCTTCAGCGCCATGAAGTAGCTGGGCTGATCTGCGATGTTCAGCAGCAGGGGAAGGTGGCGGTGTAGTTCATCTGCTGCACCTGACCCCGTGCCGAATCCATGGCGGAGTACTCCTCGGCGCCGGCCACGGAGTAAAAACGTGTCTCCTTGGTGCGCTGGTTGGAGAGGATGAAGCCGATGTTGGACTGATCCGACACCACCGACGTGATGCCGGTGTACATATACACGTCGTCTCCGATGGCGATGTAGTTATAGCCATCGGTGGTAACGGTCACGTCCCGCTGGCCGAACAGGGGAGTTGATGAAGCCGTGGATATAGGTGCCGTGGTAGTCGTACTGCTGGACGATGAGATCCGCCGTGTAGACGTGATCCACCCAGTCCGGCACATCCTTGGCGTCATAGTACTGATGCTCCCCGGTGACGGCGTTCACCAGCACAGCCCCGTTGATGTCCGTGCCGCCAAAGAGTCCGATGGTTTTTTTCGGATCCGAGGGCAGACCCAATAGGGATTGCCGTCCTCGTCGATCTCGAAGGCCGGCTTGTCAAAATATAGGTGGGGTAGTGGAACTGCAGATAGCGATAGAGGTTGCGGCCGAAGTGCTCGGCGGTGGTGTAGCGGATGCCCTGCTCCAGACGCACCACCTCCACATTCTGGGTCACCATGTCGATGATGAGATAGGCGGGCAGACCCTCAGAGCGGTTGTTGAACCACTTGATCCAGTCCCCGTACCGCAGGGGCGTCACCCGCACCGGGCGGCCCTTGTAGTTGATTTGCGTGTACTCCTCCGCCACCTCGAACTGGGACACCATGTCCGACAGCTCACCCCAGCTTGCGGTTGCCCAGCTTCTCGGCGGAATCCTTGTCCAGCATGGGGATCTGGTCATAGCGGATCTCCTCCACCTCTGTGACGAAGTCGCCGGTCTCCACCGTCAGCAGAATCCCGGTAGGCCCCGGCCCGGATCACCTGCCAGCCCACGATACCACCCACGATGGCCACGGCCACCAGCGCCACGGCTATTATCATGGGGATGCGGCACTGCTTCTTCACGAAGCCAAAGTAGCCCTTGGCCCCGCGCCCTGAAACCCGGAGGTCAGCACGGCGCAGCCGCAGTACACAGCACAGCACAGCAAAGCATGAAGAAATAGAACTCCTCCGCCTGCAAATTGATGGGCGGCAGCACCACATAAAGTACACCGCCGCAAAGATCAGCGTCACCGCCAGATTGATGAGGGTGCGGCTCAGGGGCGTGCCGATGGCCTTGTGCTCCTTTTTGGGCCGTGGAGGCCGCTTCCCGAAAGGGACTCTGCTTGCCGCCGAAGCCCTGAAAATTGGGGTCGTTCCAGTTGATGTTCATAAATGCTCCTTTCGGGAAACAGGCTGCGGCCGGTCTCCTCTGTCATATTCTGCAACTACTTGTAATATTATAAGAAAAATATACGAATCGTATTCATCAAACCACCTGAAACAGATAGAATTTCAGGTAATTGGTCTCCCCCCACGCCCCACAGAATGGGGTGGTCGCGACACTTCTTTGCCGGGCCTCGATCTGCCGCAGCTGTACCCCGGCGTCCTTGGCCGCCGAGCGCAGCATCTTCAAAAACAGCTCCTCCGTGGCGAAGTGGCTGCAGGAGCAGGTGGCCAGATAGCCGCCCCGTGGCAGGAGCCGCATGGCCCGGTAGTTGATCTCCTTATAGCCGGTCATGGCCCGCTGGGTGGTCTTGCGGCTCTTGGTGAAGGCCGGGGGGTCCAGAATGATGAAGTCGTACCGCTTGGGCTGTTGCTCCAGTTGGGGAAGCAGGTCGAACACATTGGCCGCCACGCACTCCATCACGTCGGAAAGCCCGTTGCGCCGGGCGTTTTCCCTGGCACACGCCACGGCGAACTCCGACACGTCCACCGCCGTGACGTGCTTGGCTCCGCCCCAGTGCAGCGTTCAGGGCAAAGGAGCCGGTGTGGGTGAAGCAGTCCAGCACCGTCCGGCCACGGGCCAGCTGCCACCGCCTGCCGGTTGTACTTCTGATCCAGAAAGAAGCCGGTTTTTTGCCCGTTTTCAAAGTCCACGGTGTAGCGGATGCCGTTTTCCTCAATATCCACCGCTGTAAAGTCCGGAGCCTTTTCACCGTCCACAGGATGCCAGCCCTTGCCCTGCTCCATGCCCTCCAGCTCACGGATGGCCACGTCGTTGCGCTCATATACACCCCCACGTCCTGTCCGTCGGAGCGCAGCACCTCCAGCAGCAGGGAGAACAGTTCCTCCTTGATGAGCTCCATGCCCAGACACAGCACCTGCGCCACCAGCACACTCTCGAACCGGTCCACCGTCAGACCGGGGAAGCCGTCGGCCTCCCCCCGAAGATCATCCGGCAGCAGCGGCTATCCTCCGGCCCCATGACGGTCTTGCGATAGTCCCATGCGTACTGGATGCGCCGCCGCCAGAAAGGCCCGGTCGAACCGGTCGTTGGGGTTCGGGACAGCACCCGTACCCGGATGCGGGAGCGGCTGTTGAAAAAAGCCGCAGCCCAGCCAACTGCCCCGACGGCTGATGACGTCCACCAGCTGTCCGTCGGACACGGGGCCGCTGAGTCCCGTGACCTCCCCCTCATAGACCCATGGGTGTCCGCCCACCAGAGCGGCCTCCCCTTGGGGGTGATGGTGATCTGCGGATAGGGACGCTGCGCTTTCATAGCGGCCACCTGCTTTCTGTCAAGGTTTCTTCATTATATCACAGCTTTCTGCCTCCGTAAACACCGCCTCCCACGGAAAAATCCGCCGGACCCCATTTCCCGACAGCTTTTCCCGCCGCCGGTGGCTACAATAGGGGAAAAAGGAGGGCTTGTCCATGAAGTTTCACCTCCCGCTGCCCGGCAGACGGCTCCGCCGCATCCTGACGCTGCTGGGGCAGGCGGCGCTCTGCTGCGTCCTCACCGCTGCCCGGCTGGGAGGACTGTACGCCCCTTCAGTCTGGCGGCGGCCGCCGCCGCAGGGCCGGGCCTGCTTTCCCTGTTGGGTGTTACCGGCGGAGCGCTGCTGTTTCTGGATTTTCAACCGGGGCTGCGCCATGCCGCCGCTGCCGTCGCTTCTTTGCCGCCCAGACGGCCTTCTGTGATACGAAGTTCTACCGCCGCCCGCCTTCCGGCCCCTGACGGCGGCGGCCCTCTCCCCAACTGCTGATCCAGTCGGTGTACCTGCTGTACCGCCCCTGAGCCAGTGGGTGCTGTGCCTGACAGCCTCGGCGCTGCTGGCGGCAGCCACGGCCCCTGCTGACCGCCCACGGCACGACCCTCCGGCAAAAGGGACTGCTGTACGCCGCCGCCCTGTCGTTGGCACTGGTACCGATGACGGTAGAGGGTCTGTTCTCCGTGGGGAAAGCTCTGCTGATGGCGGAGGCTGCTGCTCCTCTCCCGCCGTCTGCCACCCCCTGACGGTGGGATTGGCGGGGGGCCTGTGCGGGCCTTGCGGCGGATCTGGTGCCGGAGACCCCGGCGCTGCTGCTGACGGTAGCCTACGGCTGCGGCGGAGCGTTGGCTGCCTTCTATGGCCGTCTGCCCCGCATCCTCCCGGCGGCGGCCTTTTCTCTGCCCATCATGACCCTTGCGGTGCTGTTGGATGCCGGCCCGCCCCGACAGCCGCCTGCTGTCATGTCTGGCGGGCGGTGCGGCCTATCTGCTGCTGCCCCGGCGCTGGCTGCCTCCCCTGCGCAGAGCGTGTCGCCCGGGCGGATGCACCCGGAGAGACGGCAAAGCCCCGCCGGCTGGAGCAGTCCGCTGCGGCTCTGCGCTCCCTGTACGACAGCTTCTTCCGGGACACGGCCCCGGCCCCGCCGGAGAATCCCTCGGTGATCTTCGACCGGGCGGCGGAGCAGGTGTGCCGCTCCTGCGTCCTGTGCGCCATCTGCTGGCAGCAGAACTATAACGCCACCTACAATGCCTTCAACGATGCCTGCCCGGCGCTGCTGCGCCGCGGCACGGCCCAGCCGGAGGATTTCCCCCTGTACTTCACCGCCCGGTGCGTCCATCTGCGGGAGTTTGTCGCCGCCGTCAACGGGGGCGCGGCTGTTCCTCCTGCGCCGCCAGTACCATCGACAGCTGACCTGCTCCCGCCGTCAGGCCCAGGAGCAGTACGCCCAGATGGGGGATCTGCTGGCGGCAGCGGCCCACGCCCCGGCGGAGGAGCCCACCGGCCCCGTGGGCTATCGAGTGTCCTCGGCCCTGCGTCCCAAGGAGGGACAGCAGCTGTGCGGCGACCAGCTGGCCACGGTGGAGACCGGCGGGATGCTGTACCTCCTGCTCTCCGACGGCATGGGCAGCGGCCCGGAGGCCCACCGGGGGGCGGCGCTGACGGTGCGGCTGCTGGAGCAGTTCCTGCGGGCGGGCATTGAAGCGGCTCCGGCCCTCAAGACCCTGAACTCGGCGCTGGCCCTGCGGGGGGAGACCGGCGGGGCCTTCACCACCATCGATCTTTTTGGCTCTGCGCCGCTCCACCGGCGAGGCCACCCTCTATAAATACGGCGCTGCGCCCTCCTATCTCAAGCACACCGCCCACGTCACCCGCTTCACCGCCCATTCCCTTCCGGCGGGGCTGCAGGCCACGACGGAGCCGCCGGAGGTCACTCGGCTGGCCCTCCCGGCAGGCAGCTATTTTGTCATGATCTCCGACGGCATCGCCGACGAGAACAGCGACGAGTGGCTGCAAAATCTGCTGGCGGGGTGGAACGGCACTGACGTCCACGCCCTGACGGCACTGATCCTTTCGGAATCCCGCAGCCGCAGGGGACTGGAGGATGACTGCGCCGTGCTGGCGGTACACCTGCCCCTGCCGGGAGAAAACCACCCCGGCAGGTATAACCGCCGCCGGCGCCGGAAATACTCTATCTGTCAAACATCACCGGACAGAGTGAGGGCGTGGCCTTTGGTAAAAGGTATTTCCAGACGGGTGATCGTGGTAGAGTCCCCGATCCCCATATTTTCGAGCAGGCGATCTTTATTTCGCTTAACGACGCCGCAGGCGGCGGCGTCTCATCCCAGCAGGTGGTGGAGCAGGCGGTCCGCATCGCCAAGCAGCTACGCCCGCACCCGCAGGGCTCCGCCCCGGCGCAGACGGCTCACCACATGGATGGCGGCGCTGCTGGGCGGCGGTGTCATCGGTCTGCTGTGGCTGGTGCTGGCCCTTTGTCTGAGGGACGGCATTTTCGATGCTTTATCCATTTTTTCCTCACTTGGGGCGGACAGCTGACTGTCCGCCTCCCTTTTTTGCCCCGTTAGTCTGCACCGGAGCGCAAAAAATACCCGGCAGGACACATCCAGTGTCCCGCCGGAGCAAACATCTTATTCGTCTCCGAAACGGAGGATATCCTGCGCCACAGGCTGGTAAAACAGCCGCTCCACCTCCGAAAATTCACGGGTCTGCCCCATGATCCACATGAGCTTGGCCACGGCGGCTTCGGTGGTCATGTCGTAGGCCTCCAGCAGCCGGAGGGTGCTCTTCAGGTGTCCCCCACATGGTACACCGTCAGGTCGCTGCCCTCGTTGGGGACCTGCGTGGTCATGACCACCAGCTTGCCCCGCCCACCCCACGGCGTACCACGTCGTAGAGGTGTCCGCCGTCGTATTCCGGCAGACCGCCTACGCCGAAGCTTTCTCGATGATGAGGCCGTCGTAGCGGTCCAGCATGAACCCGCCAACGCATCCTCTGTGCCGGGGATCAGCTTCAGCAGCCCCACATTGGGATCCAGCCGGTCATAGAACAGGGGCCGTGGCCGGCTCTCACAACGGATGTACTGTAACAGATGCTCGTCCTGCACCACCGCCAGATCGGGGTAGTTGACACTGGAGAAGGCCCGGAAGCTCTTGAGTAGTCTTGCGGGCACGGGTCCCCAGAATGACCCGGCCGTTAAAGACGATCTGCACGCCGCCGCAGCCCCGGCAGGCATAGAGAAAGGCGTCGCCGGTGAGGTTGCGCTTGGAGTCGGTGCCATCGAACCAGATGGGCTTCTGGGCGCCGGTGAGGGATGATGGGCTTGGGGCTGTCCTGAACCAGATAGCTCAGGGCCGCCGCCGTATAGGCCATGGTGTCCGTGCCGTGGCTGATGACGAAGCCGTCGTAGTCGTCGTAGTGCTCCCGGATGGCTTGGGCCGTCCCCAGCCAGTGGGTGGGATGGATGCTGGTGCTGTCCAGACTATACAGCTGGATGCAGTCCACATGGCACAGCTGGGCGATGCGGGGGAGATAGGCCAGCAGCTGGTGGGTGTTCAGCTCCGGTGTCAGGCCCCTCCGGCATCATCTCCGAGGCGATGGTGCCGCCGGTGCCGATCATGAGGATCTTTTCATGGGGCGGGCTCCTCTCACGGCCTGCGCCGTGGGCAGTAAATTGAAAGCGCTTTTACAGCTCCCGGTTTTCCAGCGCCGCCAAGAATCGGGCGGCCTGCAGCGCCGGGGCTTCTCCTCC
>VOFK01000091.1_pt1 | contig 14000 bp, 26 predicted proteins | sample 5384121 | NCBI WGS metagenome assembly VOFK01 (sample SAMN12384730, study PRJNA508395) | human gut metagenome | isolation source: healthy gut J | host: Homo sapiens | reverse complement strand
GCCGCGTCACATAACAAAAACGCTGAACTCAACAGTAGAGGACGCTATCAGAGCATATGTAGAATAAGAATAATATAATATGATGAAATTGTCACTTTTAACAGTGGCAATTTTTTATTGCAATAAAATATATAATTAAGGAGGAAACAATGAGTAATAAGATAACAGATGAACAACTGCGGCAGACGCCGTTTGGACGCTTTGTAAATATACAGGAGGATACAGCGGACGAAACGGATAATATAGATGCCGATATACCGAGCTATGAGCCGAATGTTACGGTAAATACCGATATACAGGAGGATGACATCATAGCGCAGGAGGAAAAACCAAAAGGAAGTTTTTTCAGTAAAAAGACCAAAACGCGAAAAAGGTATTCACCGAGCCTGAGCCGGAGGTACAGCCGATATGGACGGGACAGACAACTGCTATTGATATAATAGCCCCGTCGTCGGTTGATAACGGAAGCCGTGACTATGTTGTAGTAGATGGGATTTATCAACGCGTATTTATACATAGCCGGATATGGTTATCGTACAAGAAACGAAGCGGCGTGGCTGTCCTCGCTTGTGGAAGCAGGCGACAATATCGGCATATCATTTTCATTTAAGCGGATGCAGAGGGACAAGATTTTATCACGCATAGCGCAGAAAACAATGATAAACCGCAGTAAAATGCGTGAGGTAGCCGATACACGTTCCGACTTTGAGGAGCTGGACTCAGCGATAAGCAGCGGAATGTACTTAAAGGAAGGTATGAACCGAGCCAATCAGGACTTTTACTATATGTCCACTATCATAGAGGTGACAGCGGAAGATGAAGAAACCATTGAGCGTAATGTAATCGACGTCATAACACTTTGCGCGTCAATGGATATGGTATGCAAGCGCGCCGACTATAAAGCATGAGCAGGGGTTTTTGTCCGCATTGCCTACGGTATCGCTTGACGCTGACTTGGAACGGAAATCAAGACGAAATGTTTTGACCGATTCGCTTGCGGCGGCGTTCCCGTTTTCATCCTTGAGGTATATGACCCCGAAGGTATTTTCTTAGGTTTAAATAAATACAACAATTCAGTAGCAATACTGGATTTTTTTGATGCAGATAAATATTCAAATGCAAATGCCTGTATTCTCGGAATGTCCGGCGCGGGCAAAACATTCTTAATGCAGCTCATAGCGCTGAGATTAAGACAGCAGGGAGTGCAGGTGTTTATCATAGCCCCGATTAAAGGACATGAGTTCGCTGAGGTGTGCGACAGGATAGGCGGTAAGTACATAAGAATTGCCCCGTCCTCGCAGGATTGTATCAATATTATGGAAATTCGTAAGAAAAACGCTTAATACCGACTATGAAATACACGGTGATAAGCGTAACGATTCCATTTTAGCGGAGAAGATACAGAAGCTTATGATTTTCTTCTCGCTCATAAAGAATGACATCACGCAGAATGAGTTAAATCTCATAGACGGTGCGATTGTTCGTACATATAAGACATTCTGGTATTACATACGATAACGAATCGCTGTTTGACAAAGACGGACGGTTTAAGAAAATGCCTACCTTAAAGGATTTATATAACGAATAGCTGTCAAAGGATAAGACAAAGGACTTGGCGCTGATGATAGAAAAGTTTGCGGTAGGCTCATTGTCGGCGTTTGGCGGCAGCACCAATGTGGACTTGGATAACAAATATATTGTGCTTGACATTTCGGAAATGAACGAGCATTTGAAGGCTTTGGGAATGTTTATCGCTCTTGACTTTGTATGGGACAAGGCAAAAAGAAAGCCGCATTCAGAAAAAGGTCATATTTCTTGACGAGCTGTGGACGCTCATAGGCTCATCGGGCAACAGGCTTGCGGCGGATTATGTTCTGGAGATATTCAAGGTAATACGCGGTTACGGCGGAAGCGCGATAGCGGCGACGCAGGATATATCTGATTTCTTTGCTCTTGATGATGGAAAATACGGTAAGGCAATCATAAATAACTCCCGTATCAGGAAATTTGTTCTCCAGCTTGAAGAGGACGAGGCGTTTACCGTTCAGAAGCATTTATCGTTGTCTGATGAGGAAGCCATGCAGGTTATACGCAATAACAGAGGCGAGGCGCTGCTGTGCGCTAACCGAAACAAGCTTGTTATTGACATTAAGGCGTCGCCGTATGTGTATGATTTAATTACTACAAAACGGTCTGATTTGGAGAAAAAGCGCAGGCGGAAATTGGAGGAACGAAAACAATATGATGACTAATATGGACACCTTAAAGAAAAAGAGCTGAAATATGTGCAGGAAACGCTGATACGGTCAATACAGGCAATATCAAGGGTAAGTATGTCAGAAAGCAAATCAGAACAGGTCATTGACAAAAGGCTCGGCGATATTCTTGATACGGTGGAATCGGCGTGTGTTACTGCAAGATGCGTTATTGACAGATACCGTATTATGAAGCCTTTTTCGGAAAATGGGAAGAAAGAAAAAAAAATAATCTCAAAGGTTGCGGGTGAGATAGAGGTTACAGCGGAGGGCTGGCTGCATATAAAGCTTAATACACTGCTCCCGAATTGCAGATATAAGACGAACAGCTATATACAGGATACGCTGACGCGGTTATTAGAAGAATGCGACAAGCCCCTGCCGATGTTCGACAAGGCATTTTTGGCGATTGTGGAATATTGTGATTATGACAACAGGGAGGTATACGATCAAGACAATAAGTCGTGGAAGATGATACCGAACGCAATCAAAGGGTAGAGTGGTTAAGGACGACGAACAGTTCAGGCTTGACATTGGGTTATTCTCTAAAATATCCGACACTCCCGCCTGTCATATATATGTTATTCCGCAGACGCAGTTGAGCGAATTTATGAATTATTTGTCGAATGATTTGCTGTAAAATGTGGTGGGGGCAGGTGCATTTTTTGAATTTTGGTTAGTGGCGTACCCTCGTCATACCATATATATAAATGCACCTGCCCTTATATGCGTTAAGAAAGCGTCATTTACAGGATTTAACGGCAGCAGACATCATGTGCAGAAAAAATTCTGCACCGTAGTAAGGAGGGAAGTGCAAAAATGATTTTAGATAGTCAGGAATTGGAGTTTTTAAAACTATGTGCATTAGCCAGATATATGCCGTGCGGACTTGCAGGGATATTTGAAATGCAGATATTAAAAAAAAGCGAGGTATCGGGCAGGTTGGCAAAAAGCGGATACTTGAAATATGTAAACGGAGGGTGTAAATTCAGCAGATTGACAAGACGGGGCAGGGATATATTATTAAGGGCAGGCTATGAATTTCCTGACGATGCAAGACCGCATAAGAAAGGAAATACATTTAACAGACGTGTTATAAATGCGAAACTAAATGCAATGCTTTATGGGGCTGGTATAATTATCTATGCAGGGACAGTGCAGGGACTAAGCAGGGAGGATTGTATCTACATACCAAGCCTGACTATACGCTCGGAAATGAAAAGCAAGGTTCTTGCAGGGACAGTATTTTTTACGGATACTCCGTATAGGTGATACGGCGTATGTTCTGTACTATACAGACGATATAGCGGACGGTGCATTTCCTGATTTTGAACAACAGACATTCCTTAGTATGATTTCACATATAGAAAATATAAAAAATGTGGCGATAATAATCGCGGCGGAAACTGTGGAGGGACTTATAGGGTATCTTATGCCGGAGAAAAAAGCCTGAAATCACACGGGGCATTGTTCCGTTCTCGGAGCTTATGGAAAGATGGCAGTATGATTTCTATTTACTGCCTATGGATAAGGACGGAATAATGCAGATAAAGCTTATGTGTATAGATAATTATAAAAAGGATATAGCGGCAATGTTTGGTGACACGGACAATGTACCTGTAAAGCTGAGCCGATTTGATGCGGTCTGTGGAGGGAAAGCGTGTATAACAGCTATGGACACAAATATTACAAGAGTAAGGTACTCGCTGGAGCAGTCTTTGTTAAGCGGAATTATTCCAAATATTATATGTCTTGCGCATCAGAAAGCAATATATCAGCACATGGCGGTGTATCTTGAATATCCCTAACCAGATGAAATTTACCGTTGTACGTCATAATACAATGACGGATATGTTTCCGCAATTACGGATGGGGGAAACGAAAATAGAGCCTGCGCGTACAAAGGACGGTGAGTATTTAATAATATGAAAAAGCTTATAAAACTTATAAAGACGCTGTACAATGAGAATGTACGGCATTTTGTATATAAAAAAATAAAAGAGCATTGGATTATATATTCCGTAATGGCTTTAACGGGACTGTATCTATATGGTATGGTAGTTGCGTCATTCAGAGGCGCATTGTATAACTTTTATGACAAATACGGATGGAAAGATGTTTACGCTAAATCCTATTAAATGTATTGGCGCAGTATTCACTCCGCAGGGGTTAGGTATAGCTTTTTTTTATCCTCATAATGTATTTGCTTATAAAACAGAATTGGTTACAGTACATAACGGGTGTTAAGATAAAAAAAGACGAGCGTAATTTCTATACGGTTAATGAGGGTACACACGGTACTTCGGGCTGGATGGATAGAAAAGATATGAAGAAAAACTTTTCTGATAGGCACGGCTGATTCTGTGGAGGGAGCAATACTCGGTAAAGCTTGCAAGACGCGGATTTTATGAATATCTTGGCTTAAATGCTGATAATGGCTTGAATAAACACATAATGATATACGGTGCGTCCGGCTCGGGTAAGTCAAGGGGGTTTATAAAGCCGTTTATATTAAAGACAGCAAAGCTAATGCAAAGTATGATAATAGTTGACCCAAAAGCGGAAATGGCTGAACAGATGGCTGAATATTTAAAAAAGAAGAAGGCTATGTTGTAAAGATGTTTAACCTTTTGGATATGGAAAATTCGGACGCATGGAACTGTCTCGGCGAAATAGACGGTGATATTGATATGGTGCAGTCGGTTGCGGAGGTTATAATCCGCAACACCTCTGAGGAGGGACAAAAAGCTGATTTCTGGGATAAAGCGGAAAAAAGAATTTACTTGTTGCCCTTATCCATTACGTTTATACATTGAAAGACCCTGTAACGGGCGAGCTTCTTCCTATACAAAAAGCGTTCGCTTGATACCATATATAATATGCTATCGCATGACGGACAAAAGGAACTTGACGCAAAAATGCAGCGTTTACCGCTTGACCACCCTGCACGCGCACCCTACGGAATATTTAAACAGGCTGCGGGCAATCTTTGGGGAAATATTTTTTTATCGGTTTAGGTTCGAGATTAAATGTATTTCAAAACAAATTAGTTAAGAAAATAACGAGCTACCACGAAATAGACCTTGAATTGCCGGGCAAACGACCATGCGCCTATTTCTGTATAATATCAGACCAAGACAGCAGTTTGGAATTTTTAAGCTCGCTGTTTTTTTTCATTGCTGTTTAAGAAATTATCAGACTATGCCCGAAAACACGGTGATGAGCGCGGACGCTTGCCTGTTGAGGTTAATATGGTATTAGAAGAGTTTTGTAATATAGGTAGATTGCTTGATTTTAAAAAAACTATATCAACAGTTCGTTCACGAGGTATCAACTGTCAGATTGCCGCTCAGAGCGCAGCGCAGATGGCAGACCGATACCCTGTAAACGAATGGCAGGAGATAGTCGGCAACTGTGACACACAGATTATGCTCGGCTGTAACGACCAGATGACAAGTGAGTTTATCTCAAAGAAATGCGGTAATATTACGATACGGACAACAAGCTCAATGGCGCCGCAGACACCGCTGTTTTCGCCTATAACAAGGCAGGTTAACGGGTACAAGCAAAACACGTCAAATGCTACACGTCCGCTGATGTATCCCGATGAAATAGAACACATGGATAACCGTGAGTGTCTTATTCTTGTTAGAGGTCAGAAACCGCTGAAGGCTATGAAAATAATACCCGATGAATTAAGTGAGTTCCATAAGCTGAAGCGGACAAGAATAACGGAGTATGTTCCTAAATGGCGGTATGATGAAGAACACAGTATGAGTGATACGGACAATATTTCGTATGAGGATGAATTTACAGATATAGATGATGTTGAAGAAAGCCCGTTTGATTTGGCGAAAGTAGAGATAATTACAGCATCAGCGAAACCGAATACAAAGCGGCAAATAAATGCTTTTTGATGATAGCGTTGAAGAGGAGGATTTCGACCCAAGACCTCTTACGGCGCAAAGTATGATTGATAAGTTTAAGAGAGGAAAGTGATTTATATGACTGTGTATAAAAAATAAATGATTTAATACAATGTGATTTTTACAGAATACCGAAGGCTTTTTATTCAAACCCTAAATATATAGAGATGTCCTCTGCGGCAAAATTGGCATATGCAAGACTATATGATAGGTTATCATTATCTCAGAAAAATGGCTGGATAAATGCAAATGGAGAGGTATACTTAAATTTTAAAAAAAAAAAAATTAGCTGAGGCATTAGGTGTTGGCAATAAAAAAAGCAACGGATATCTTTAAGGAATTAGTGGAAAAGGGATTGATTATGGATGTTCGTGTGGGACAAGGTAAACCGAATCGGATATATATTGTTAAACCGGAAGTGTCTGAACATCAGGCGCGGAATTTTGTAGATGAAGAAAATGCCAGATGCGCAGAAATGACAGCTCTGGAATCGGATGAAGTTGGGGATACAGAAGAAATGTTAGAATGTGATACGCAAAAACAACAGGTCAAGAAGCGTCAAAATGACATCTCAAGAAGTACCGAAATGACAGGTCAAGAAGCGTCAAAAAAGCGCACCCTAATAATACTAATAGTAACAAGACTGATATTAACCATATTGATAATAGTCAGTCAGTAATAACGGACAGGCAATTATTTAACAAGATATTAGCGCAGTGTCAGCTTGAATGCTTTGACAAGGATATACGGCGAATATTTTATGATGCTGTGGAGCGTCTGTTCTACTGCCGTGAATTAAAAATTGGCACAAGCGTATTACCGGGCGAAAATGTCCGAAGCAGGTTATGCGAGCTTGACTATTCGGTTTTGGAGAGCGCATTGCATAAAATGCACAAGAACATGAGAGACACTAAAAATCCCACGGGTTATGTTATGAGCGTTATATTTAACTGCTTGACTGAGGACTTTACCGAAACTCATCTTGACCCATATCTAAATCATTTCAGAGGAGGAGGCGATTAACGGTGTATCTTAATCTTTACCAGAAGTACATACTTGAATTACTCGCAGAATATGACGGATTGCTTGTGCGTCAGCTTGAACCATTGGTGAAACATTTCAAGGAGCCGCATTTGTATAACATAAACGGATACCTTGAACAATTACGGAGGTTTGACAAGATAGAAATTGTCCCGTACAGGGGCGAGGATACGGTGATATTACCATACGGAAGGATAAACGAGTATATGGTAACGGCGTTTGATATAATGCTTCAGTTCTTGGACTACCTCAAAGATTTTGAAAGGGCGATAATACTGTATTGCTTCGGTTTTACATAACTGCTGACGAAAAGAATGAGCAGGAGATAAATATTGTGCCTGTTGAAATCGGCAGAGAGGATATAATTGTACAGTATGTGAACGGATATGCAGTAAATATATCGGATAGCGCTGATAAAATATCACATCCTCCGTCTTGGATATTCGTGATACAGGATAAAAAAAGCAAATGAGCAGGATAACTCCTGATACTGATTGCTCTTTTGTGCTTGCGGCGGATAGTAAAAAAGTAGTATTCTACGAGCGATAATATATGTTTTTGCGGCATTGTCAATCTTAGGACGGATAGGCGGTGTTTTTTTGATGTTCGGATAATGCCGGAAGAATATAATTATATATTAAAAAATAAAGGAGGACAAAGAAATGGAATTTAACGAATTAAATCTCGCGGAGCTTGATAAAGACTTGACTCCCCGAGGAACGTGACGAATGGCAGGCAATATATGCGTCTTACCGAAGTCATAGTGTTATGCGCGGCGGTGAAGCGGCAGGTGTGGACTACCACGAGTTTGAGTTCATACCCGAGGGGAAGAAAAAAAATCTGTAAAAGAGAAATTAAGGTGCGTGATTGTAATCCTATACCGCATTAAAATAATTATTCCCGAACCGGAAATGTTTCTTATTTCTGTACCTGACGGCGGATATGTTCTGCACTCAATGTGCGGAGCTAAGCTTGATTTTGTGATTACACATATAGACCGCGAAAATGACTTTGCAATAGCGTCAAGAAAGATTGCGCTTGAAAAAAATGCAGAAAGCGGCAAACAGACGTAAATTGATGGACAGAGTTCTTGATACTGACGTTGTATCAGTAGGCAGAAATGTATGTGTGCTGAATTACTGCGGTTATGATGTGGTTCTTCATCAGCGCGATATAAACTACACAATGGTATCGGACGTAAGGGAATTAGTACATCCGGGCGAGGTAAGAAAGGCAAAAAAGTTAAAGGAATTTATTCCGGAAGAGGGGGAGTTTTAAAAAGCTCTCAATGAAAGAAACAATGCCGCATCCGTTTGAGGGTGTGGAAACACGTCATCCTATCGGCTCAACAAGGATTGCTACCGTTGTAGGCAAATACGGCGGCGGTGTGTTCTGCCGATTAAGCGATAACGTGACCGATGTACTTTGTTCGTATGACACAATGCACTATGACGGTGATTTCCGGTTGGGCGACAGGGTAGAAATACTTATAAAGCGGCTCAATTATGAGAAAAAAACTCGTCTACGGTAAAATGCTGAGAAAAATGAGGTAAAAGCAGAAAATGGCTCAATTCCGTTAAGGAATTGAGCCATTGCATATTATTTGCAAAGAAATAAGTTCTAGCTTATCATTGATATATGTTGTACCGCTGACTTTATAAAAAGCCATTTTAGAGCTTTCTTTATTGTATATGTATTGTTCAGATGCAGTATGATCTCTTCCCGCTACTATAACAGCTTTTAGCCTTACCTGTGAGCCGTCCGGAATATCTGAGTCAGTAAGGTCAACGGTGCGTTCTGCCGCGGCGCAAATATCTCTGTAACCGTCAGAATGCCAGCTTTTCCATTCAGCGTCATAGCTGACGTTTCCATGTTCGTCAGTGTGTTTTCCTTTATATTGCACTGTAATTTTTTGCTACAAAACCGCCTTTGTTCTTTAGCTTTATATATCTTATATTTTCCATTAAAATCACTCCTTACATTAAAGTCAGTACATAGTTATATAAACTTTCAAAATTTTCGTCAAATATCGGAGAACCCTCATAAGCATATTCTTCTGATACGGGACCGTAGGAATTTACTCCGACAATCGTTTTATTATCCTCCAGTACCCATGCTCCGCCGGAACTGCCGCCGCGCATTTTACAGCCATTGATTAACCATGTATAATCAGAACGTCGGGCGGCATCACCTTTAACAAACACCATTTGTTTTCCACCATAATAGTTTGCGGGGTATCCGAATGCCGTTATAGTTTTATTTTCAATATTTTCAGTAGAGAATATTTAAGAGGGATTCAATAGTTGAGTTACTATTAAGAACCACCATAGCATAATCCCACTTCCATGTTTTTCGCTATGCCAATATTCCTTTAAGGCAACAGTTTTAAAGGTTAGCTTTTTCTGATGATTTGCCATCGTCATAGCAGCGCTCAAAAAGAAAATTATCATAAATCATTCCTGTATCTTTGTTTTTTGAACGCAATGAGCTGCCGTCACTAACAGATTGCTACGCTCCATAATGTTGGCGCTGGCAATATAGTTTTTGCCATCTCCTGAAAAGAACAGTTTGCCGCCTGCGCTGAAAGGCATTTGCTTTAAATCCGCTATTTCGGGGTCGGTTGTTGTTATATTGGGCTGTTCAATTTCATCTTCTATGCAGGGCATAATGGGTATTGCCTTCGCCTTTTTTCAGGCGTCCAGTAGTCGATAATTTGCTGTGCATAGATGTCGTTTGTTTCCAATGTATATGATACATTGTTATTGTTGTCGCGTGTGATTTTTCATAGTTGGTCACTCCTTCGTTATAAATTTGGTTTTAGAGCTTATTCCTCTATTTGATAATTATGCATTATATTTTAAAATATGTCAATAAACAACAGGATTTTTTTGAATTATTGCGTTATGTGGATTTTATTTCTTGGATGTTTTGTGCGGAGTATTTCTCTTTGATTTGAGGAGGTGACAAGAGTATATATTTGAGTTGTTGTGATGGAGCTGTGTCCTAGTATTCTTTGTATATAACGAATATCAACATCTTCTTCAAGCAGTAATGTTGCTACGGAATGTCTGAACATGTGTGGTGTAATATGTAATGGCGCTGCAATCTGCTTTTCGAGATTTCTTATGATTGTTCTTACAGATTGTTCTGAAATACGGTTGTGACGGTTATTTTGAAACAGATAACTGTTCGGCTGCGTGGAATCATCTATTAAAATAAGATATTTCATTAAAATTGCTATGACATCTCTGTTTTCTATTTGCAAAAATTCGTTCTTTTTTGGCGCCCTTACCAAATATTCGTACTGTTTTTTAGAAGCAAAATCTATGTTGTTTATTTTCAATGAGCATATTTCGGAAATTCTTGCGCCTGTGGCAAACAGTAATTCAATAATAGCTGTATTGCGTACGGAAACAAGCTTTTTGGTGAGTGGTAGCAGCAGTCAATATATTCTGATAAGAGGCGGTTAAGAGCTGGTGTATTATGTTTTCCGGAATGGTGTGTGGCAAGTGCAACGGTTCCTTAAATGTTGTGTCAATTTTATCAAAGGGATTAAATTCTATTATATCCTTGTAGTATAGATAGTGGACGAATGCTTTTTAGCGTGGCGATTTTCCGCTTTATTGTCTTTGGTTTATATGTTTTGTGCAAATATTGAATATATTTAGTTAAATCTTCTTTTGAAATGCTGATGTCAGGCTTAAATGCGATAAATTGTGCCAAATCAATACGATAGGCTTTTAAGGTGTGTTTGCTTAATTTTTTCTCTCTAAAAGAGCAGTATTTTTTAGATACTTTTTTATTTCTGTTTTTACTTCAATCATAGTGCTATTCTCCTTGTGTTATATATTTCTTGGTAGAATAAATTATATATCATAGGGGATAATATTGTCGATAATGGAAAAAATCAGTGATTTTCTGTTGACTTATATGATTAGGGGTGATATACTAATTATGTATAAAAACAAAGGATAATACGGGATTATCATTTATTCGATAGAATATGGCTTAAAAAATAATATTTGGATACTCTTATAACATAGATAAAAAAGTATCATAATTATATTGTTTTATGACTTTAATAGGCATATCTTTTTCATAAATAGCATATGATGGAAGTTTTATACCGTTAAATTGATTACTTTTTACCATAGTATATGGTGCTGTATCCATAAATATAATTTTACTACCTATATCTAGTGGTTGATTAAATGAATAATCTCCAAATATATCTCCAGCATAACAAGTAGAACCAGCTAATCTGTAAGTGAAATTTTTTTTTTTCGTTAGGCAAATAAGCATTAACTATATTGCAACGATATGGAGAATGGATAATATCTGGTAAATGGCAGATTGCAGAAGCGTCTAAAAATGGCAATATCTATACCATTGTGAATAATATCAATTACACTAGCTACGAAATAGCCAGTGTTGAGTACAACAGTTTCACAGGGTTCCACAAAGATGTCAAATTCATACTTCTTGTGTAAACTATTAATGCAATTAACGGCTTCGTCTAAAGAGTATGACGAATCGGTGAATAATTGTCCGCCCCCTAAATTTATCCAATCAATTTTTATGTAAATATTGATTGAAATTACTGTCAATTACATCAATAGTCCGCCTAAGAGTATCAGAAAATTGTTCGCACATAGTATGGAAATGGATTCCACTAATTTTTTTTTTAAATATACTATCATTTAAATCATCTGCTTTAATACCAAATCTAGAAAATGGATGGCATGGGTTGATAGCATATTTTTCTACTTCGGAATATTCTGGATTTATGCGAATTCCCTGTTTAACATGACCTAAGATACAGTCTTGTGAAAACAAACTAAATTGATTTAATGAATTGAATATGAGATAATCACTGTAATCTATGATTTGATTTATGTCATTTCTTTTTTGTAGGCTGGCGAATAGGTATGCACAGGTTTTTTAAGCAAATCATGAGCAAGTTGTGCTTCCCAAAGACTACTTGCACTAACACCATCAAAAGAAATCTATAAACATTGGAACGATTTTATCATTAGAAAAGCCTTTTAGCGCAAAAGAGAATTTTTTTTATATTAGTTTTCTTTTTTTAGAAGTGATAGAATACTGATATTATTTTTTATTTTGTCTAGATCAATAATGTGGCACGGGGTTTCTAAATAATCCATATTTAAAAAAAAACATTATAACATATCCTTTCTTATGGAGGTAAACTTATGACTAAACTTTTAAATTATAATAGCTTGTTAGGTTTAAACGCTGACGAAATATATACATATTTACTAATACATGAACAAATTTTTGACGATATTGATTTGCATTCTATTTCTTTAAAGAATTGTGTATTAGAGAAATGTACCTTTGAGAAAACGATTCTTGCAAATAGTGATTTAGACAGTTCACAAATTTCTGATAGTATATTTTCTAATTTATCATTTCAGAATTCAGATATTGTATCATGCAATTTTGAAAAATTGCACTTTTAAAAAATAAGCTTTAAAGGCTCTAGCTTTTCAAACAATACGTTTTCTAATTGTAAGTTTTTGTCATGTGATTTTAATCATGTAGATATGCACAATTCAACATTTTTAAATTGTGTAATTGAACACATGAATGTACGTCAATGTTCTACATCTCTCAATAATTTTATTGAATGCACATTTATTCAGTCAAAAATAAACGGTAATTTCTTTTTAATATTTTGATGAATTGCATCTATAAAGATACAGAGATAGATATATCTCTTGTATCATCTAACTTTGGCATTAGACAAGCAAGAAGCCCCTGAATCAACTTAATTTTTTCATTATATAATTTACAAGATTTACAGGATAAACTTGTTAGAAATAATGATTTATTTGGAGCCGCTGTTATAGAATTAAACACAAACGATTGCTCATATGATTATTCTATGCTTGTATGTTTGCAAGCTACATTTAAGCAGATTGAAAACAATATCATTATTAGGTCTGAAGAGCTTCGATTCATTGAGCTTTTTTATTAGATTATTTTGTTGCTGAGGATTTATTAGCTCCAATTACAATCATTCAGTTATTGTCATTGGTAGAAAAAAATACTGAATAGTAATATAAATAATATAGCTAAAAAAGTAAATCAACTCTCTATTTGAATTATATATATAATGTGTTGTTTAAAAGCTTATCAGCAATTTGTGTCAGATTTACACAATACATTATCCGAAATGGCAAATGACAAATTACCAGTTACTATAAAACTTACTTTTGAAAATGAGCCAAATGTAGAAATGTGTGCTATACTAACAGATTTTCAAAAAGCAGTTAAATATTGATTCTCCCGCTCCTGTTAGAATAAAAACTGAAAAAGGCTCTTTTTATAGACTGGATACAGACTCATGACGAAATATTGAAGTGTTTGCAGATAATTATTTCTATAATAGGTCTTGCAATAAAATTGAAACCTTCTTCAAAAAAAATATCAAGTAAGTCTTCTTCCAATAACGAAGCGCACAAAAGTGAAAAAAAGTAATATCTCTCAAGATAATAGTTCCAATAATAGCAATATTTTTTTTTCTTCAAATGGCGATGTACTGGTTCAACTTCCTGGATCAATAATACGTCAAATTAATCAAAGTACAAACGGAGCAAGCAATATCTAATGCTGTCAATGTTTTTGTTATTAATAATATGACTATTAATAATAATTATCATGGAATTAATAAATATAATATTAAAAAAATGTAGAATGCTTTTATGGATAATTGTTTTTAAATATTGTAAAAACCTTATTAATGCTTGTTATT
>VOFK01000023.1_pt1 | contig 14000 bp, 13 predicted proteins | sample 5384121 | NCBI WGS metagenome assembly VOFK01 (sample SAMN12384730, study PRJNA508395) | human gut metagenome | isolation source: healthy gut J | host: Homo sapiens | reverse complement strand
GCGTGATGTTCTGCACCCCCGCCGTTTGCCCGGCGAACAGGAAACCGTATCCGGCGGTCCACAGTTTGGCCATGTCGCGCGCGGAGGTGAACAGGTACCCGCCGCGATCACCCATTCTGGAAGCCGCGCCCGCCTGTTCGGCCCACGTGTTGAAGCAGTCGAGGCCATACGTTTTGTACAGCCAGTCGTAAGACGCGTTGTCGGAATTGCGCAGGACGGCGTCGACCTTTTGGTGGACGGTGGCGGACTGCGCGTCAGCGGATTGGGCCACGCTGTTCAGGTCGACGGTGCCCGTTGAGAACAGCGATATCAGGTATGGCGCCTCCGCCGACGAGGCCGAATAGATCTGTGCATCGGCGTTGTATGCGATCGTGCGGCCGGTCGTGATGTCGGCGAGCACGAATGATGCGGTATATCCGTCGGCTTCGAAAGTGGCGATTTGAGACTGCACGGCGGCCTGCGAATCGGCGCTTATCGTGAAGCCCTGCGTTGTGATCGTGGCGCTGCCCTCGACTGCGGAAATGCCGTCCAGCGCAACCTGCGTCGGCGACGAGACGGCTTGTGTCTGCGATTGCGGCGCGCTGTTTTTCTTAAGCGCGCCCGACGTGGAGGACGTTTCCGAAGACGTTCCCGAGGACGCCGCTGCGTGGGCTTCCTCTTCGAGATGCACATCGACAAGACCCACGTCCATGGCGAAGCCGATCAGGCAGGCGATCAGCAGGCCCACGACGGACACGGAACAGCAGTACAGTGCCTTGCGCTTGACGTGTTTTCCAAAGTTCATGCCGACTTCACAACCTTAGATTTCAATGCCCACATCCGTTTGCGATGATATTGCGCACCGCGTTTCACTGGGGTCAGCCTAGCGCATGGACCCGAACTTCGGGGGTAATAGGTCAAAACGACCGCGTACGTCCGATTCTGGAGAAACGGGCGGTTGTGCGATCGAAAACGCACGCTACGCGACCAGTCCGCCGAAAATCGACCACTAAAGCGGCAAAAACTAACGCCCTGCACGTCCGATTCAGAGGAATCGGACGTGCAGGGCGTTACTAGATTGCGTTAAAAGGCTTGGAGTTAGGGTGTCAGGAAGTCAGCACTCCCACCCTAATTCCAGCCGGCCCGATTCAGGCATGCGCCAGCGCGCGCATCTGGTCGGGCTCGATGACCTTCTTGTGCTCGCGGCCTTCCTTGGCACCCTCGGCGCGCTCGAAGGCGTCGACCTTCTTCCAGCCGGCGAAGTCGATCGGCTTGACACCGCGGGAAGCCAGCAGTCGGTCGATGGATTCGGGGTCGCGGTCGGCTGCCACACGGCCACCTTCAGCGGCCTTGGCCAGATCCTCGAGCATGTTGGTCACGATGAGCAGCGCGTCGGACTTGGTGGAGCCGATCAGGCCGACCGGGCCACGCTTGGCCCAACCGGTGGCGTACAGGCGCTCGCGCACCTGCGCGCCCTCGCCGGCGGCCTCGGTGGTGATGCGGCCGTCGCCGTTCGCGTTGGCCAGGTGAGCACGGCGATCGTCGTACGCGATGCCCGGCGCGGAAGCCGGCTTGTAGCCGATTGCGTGATACACGGCCTGCACCGGGTACTCTTCGAATTCGCCGGTGCGAGTCATCTTGCCGTCCGCGGAAGTCGTCGTCTTCTCCACGCGAATCGCCTTGACCTTGCCGTCCGCGCCCAGCACTTCGACCGGAGCGGAATTGAAGTGGATGTAGTACTTGCGATCCGCCGGGTTGCCCTCGAAATCGGTGTCGCCGTCGTCTTCCATGTCTTCGGCCATCTCGCGGATGGCGAACAGCTCCTCGACCATCTGGCGGGTGAGCTTGTCCTTGCCGGCCACCTCGATGGTCTCGTCGTCCAGATCGAAGTCGTCCTCGTTGATGATCAGCTGCACACCCGGCAGCTTCTCCATCTCGCGCAGCTCCTGCACGGAGAACTTGGCCTGGGCCACGCCACGGCGGATGAACAGGTGCAGGGTCTTCGCCTTGTTGGCCTTGATGCCCTCGTACACGTTGTCCGGAATGTCGGTGCGTTCCTTCAGGTCGTCGGCGTTGCGCATCAGCTCGCGCGCCACGTCCATGGCCACGTTGCCGCCGCCGATCACAGCGACCTCCTCGGCATCGAGCGGCCATTCGCGGGCGCCGGTCGGGTAACCGTCGTACCATTCCACGAACTTGGCGGCACCGTACACGCCGTCAAGTCGGCGCCCGGCAGGCCGAGCGGCTTGTCTTCGACGGCACCAGTGGCGAACAGCACGGCGTCGTAACGGGCCAACAGGTCGTCAAGAGTCACGTCCTTGCCGAATTCCACGTCGCAGTAGAGGTGGATGTTCGGGTTGTCGAGCGTCTTCTCAAGCGCGGATGCGATGAATTTGATGGAAGGGTGGTCGGGGGGCCACGCCGTAGCGCACCAGGCCGAACGGCACCGGCAGCTGAACAGGTCGATGCGGGCCTTGGTGCCCAGTCCCAGCTCTTCGCCGAGCTTGCCCAGCTGGCGCAGGAAAATATCGGAAGAGTAGACGCCTGCGGGGCCGGCGCCGATTACAGCAATACGAAGTTCGTTGGTTTCGCTCATATGTTCCAGCCTAATATATTCCCTGCATTTCCAACAGGGGGCATACGGCACTTTCTTGCGATTCCCCTTTACTTGCCTCGCAACGCGCAGCCCGGCCCATGTGCCGGCGCAGGAGAACGTACAATCGCAGAAGATCACAATCGGTCCCTCACTAAAGAAGGTCCTTATCGTAAGAGGGTGGGCATATGCGCATTCACATCACATATACCGGCGGCACGATCGGCATGGTCGAGTCACCGAACGGTCTGGTTCCGGGCGCCGATATGCGCGGCTGGCTGCGCCGGCTGATTGAGGACGCGCATCTGGACCCGAGCTTGTTCTCGTTCACCGAGCTGGACCCGCTGATCGATTCGTCGAACGCGACGCCCGACAATTGGCAGACGATGGCGGACGACCTGCGCGCGCACCGCGATGACGCCGACGCATTTGTGGTGTTGCACGGCACCGATACGATGAGCTATTCGAGCGCCGCGCTGTCTTACGCGCTGACCGGTTTCGGCAAGCCTGTGATTTTCACGGGGTCGCAGCATCCGCTCGGCAAAATCGAATCGGACGCCACCGCGAACGTCACGGGTGCGCTGAACGCCGCGATGAGCGGACGTTTTCATGGCGTCGGCCTGTTCTTCGGCCATCATCTGTTCGCCGGCAACCGTGTGAGCAAATCGTCAAGCTGGGCGTTCGAAGGGTTTTCGGCGCCGTCCACCGGCCCGCTGGCACGTACCGGCACGCCGTGGCATTGGTATGCGGGCGATTCGGCCGGCTCCGGTTGCGGTTGGGCGTCGCCGCTGCCCTACTCCCGTCACGATGTGGCCGTGATCGACATGGCTCCCGGCATTTCCGCCGCGCGATTGGCCGCGATGCTCGACCCTCGTCCGGAAGCGGTGCTGTTGCGCGCGTACGGCGTTGGCAATGTGCCGAGCGACGAGCCAGGACTGACCGACGTGATCGCCGACGTGCTGCATGACGGCGTGCCTGTCGTCATCGCATCGCAATGCCAGCAGGCGGAAGTGCTGCTCGGCCATTACGAGACGGGCGACGCGATCGCCCGCGCCGGCGCGATCGGATCGGGCGACATGACGCTGGAAGCCGCATACGCGAAGATCATGTTCCTGCTGTCGCAGGGCGTGGACGCGGCCGATTTCGGCACGTGGATACGCCGGAACATCACCGGCGAAATCTCGCCCAGCTCGATGTAGCCCGGCTCAGCGCGGTTCAGCCTAGTTCCGCACGGCTCGTCGCCGCAACCGGCGCTACTCGCGGTCGAGCAGGGCGGTGAGCGCCCACAGGATGCTGACCACGTCGATCGCTTCCTGCATGAACGCGCCGACGACCACCGGAATGAGGTTGAACGCGGCCGCGACCATGCCGATAATCGCCAATCCAAGGCCGACCAGCACCGCCTGCAGCATCACTTTCTTCGTGCGGCGGGCGATGGCGATGGCGCGCGGCACGGAGGCGATGTCGTCGTTCATGATGACCACCTGCGCCGATTCGGACGCGGCGGTGGACGTGCCGTCGGTCATGGCCATGCCGATGTCCGCAACCGCCAGCACGGGGGCGTCGTTCACGCCGTCGCCGACCATCATCGTCACCTGTCGGGTCATGGATTCGCCGACCACGCGCTGTACGACCTTGTCCCACGCCGGCTGGTTTTGGTGCGCGTCTTCCGTGGCGTTCTTGACGGCCGCGACCTTGCCTTCGGGGAAGAGTTCGGATTGCACGTCGTCGATGCCGACCTCGCCCGCGATGATGCGTGCGGAAGCCTCCTTGTCGCCGGTGAGCATGGACAGTTTCTTCACGCCGAGCCGGTGCAGTTTTTCAAGGGACGATTTCGCATTTTCGCGCGGCACGTCACGCAGCACGATGCGCGCGGCGAGCTTGCCGTCGATCGCCACGTATGCGGCCATTTCGTCCGGTTCGAGAGGTGCGAACAGCGAGTTCACCTCCGGCTTCTTGGAAGCGCCGGCAGCGGTACCGGTCGCCGAATCGCCAACCGCGCTATCGGCCACAGCACCAGCCGCAGTACCGGCCGCCACCCCTGCGCCCAGCACATGCGTGAAGCCGGCCTCGTCGGCCGTCACGTACGCGAAACGACCCACGCGCACGGCATGCCCGTTCACCTCGCCGGACACACCCTTGCCCGACTGTTCCTCGATGTTCTTCACCACGGGGTAATCGCGTCCATGCCCCGGCAGATCGCGTTCGGCGCACAGCCGCTGCCCGTTCTCATAGCGCGCGTACAGCTCCTGCATGGCCTTCTGCCCGGCCGCCGCGATGCCCTTCGACAGAATGTTGCACCGAGTAGCCTTCCACCACGCCGGCCATCATCAGAATGTGGTTCTCGTCGTACGGCGAGCTGTTTTCGAACGGCTTCTCGACGCGCACGACCTGCGGCTGCTTGACGGTAAGCGTGCCGGTTTTGTCGAAGAAGATATGCGATACGCGGCCCAGGTTTTCCAGCACATCCTGCGCTTTGATAAGAATGCCCGCCTTGGCAAGGCGACCGGTGCCGGCCACGTACGCGACGGGCGCGGCGATCAGCAGCGGGCAGGGCGTGGCCAAAAAAACCAGCACCTGCGCGAATCGCAATGGCGTGCCTGCGACGGCCCACGCGATGCCGGCGATCGCCAGCGAAAGAATGGTGAACGGCACCGCCAGCACATCGGCGGTTTTGACGACGGTCGGGCGCGATTGCTGCGCCGAAGACACCAGTTCGAGGATCTTCTGATACTGCGAATCCTGCGCCAATTGCGTGGCACGCATCGTCAGCGCGGTCGATCCGTTGACCGCACCCGACAGCACGCGCGCGCTCCGCATACACTTCGCGCGGCACCGGCTCGCCGTTGATATTGCTCAGATCCAACGTGGCGACGCCCGACAGCGAGTTCGCCGTCGACCGGCACCGTTTCGCCCGGCAGCACGAGGATCACGTCGCCAAGCGACCTGGTCGACCGGAACGGTTTCGAAATGCTCGCCGGCCGCGTCGTAAGGCTTGGTTTGGGTGGTGGACTTATTCGTTTCCGCAGCGTTAGGCACATCCACACTGGCGACCTTGCGAAAGCCGATCCGCCGTCATGTCGCCCTCAGCATCACCGGCAGTACCGTCGGCCCCGGCAGCCGCCGCACGTGCACCCACGCCCGGCAACGTCACCACGTGCGCGGTCCGCGGCGCCGCATCAACCAGCGCCGTCAGGTTGCCTTCCGCCTTCGACTGTGCGAATTCCTCAATCGCCTCGCCGGAGAAATCATCAGCACCACGGCCCACGCAGCCCAGTATTCCTGCACCGCCACCGTCGACGCGATCGCAATAACCGCAAGCAAATCCACACCGACGTGACCGTGCCGCAAATCGTCAATCATGCCGATCACAGTCACCACAATCGTGTACACGACCAGCGCGATCACGATCCACTGCCCGACACCCGGATTGAACGGTCCGAAAGTCAGCGAGACGCCCGCAGCCTCCCACGGACGCCACGAACCCAGCAATGCCAACGGAATCGCGGCAATGATGGCGATCGGCAGCAGCGGAACTTCTTTGCAAATGGAAATGATTCTACGCATGAGAATCTCCTTACGCTCGGTTCGGACGCCTTGTTAACCCATCGGCGCCCCGCCTGCGCGGACCCTCGATACACGGCGTAAAAAGATATTTCCAGCATAACAGAGCATTGCGATTGCCGCGGTCGTTTGCGTGTGCTTCCGTTCGTCGCGCGCGTTCCGCGCATACGAAAAGGGCCGTGCGATTGCTCGCACAGCCCTTGTTTTCCGCCGTTTTTTTCGGCTTGTTCAGCGTTTTCCGCGATTACGCGGATTGCGGTTGCGGCTTCGCCGTCAGCCTATCGGGTGGCAGCCACCCGTATCGCTGTCGGCATGAACGCCGCACACCGTACGTTGCCGTACGATGCCGCGCATCCGGCTTTACCACAGACCGAACGGATCGAACAGGCCACCGCCGTCGCCGTTGTTGCCGTTACCGCCATTCTGGCCGTTCTGGCTGCCGCCATTCTGGCCGTTGCCGTTATCGTCGTTGCCGTTGTTCTGCTGACGCTGTTCCTGCTTGTTGGAGGAGTTCGTCTTGGTCTCCTCCTGGTCGAGCGTCACCTCGAGATCCATGGTGTTGCCGCCGCGCACAACGGTCAGCTTCACCTTGTCTCCCATGGCGGAGGCGCGCACGTAACCGAGCAGCGAGTAGTTGTTGTTCACTGCCTTTCCGTTGAACGCCACGATGGAGTCGCCGGCCTTCACGCCGGCCTTGGACGCCGGGCCACCGTCGGTCACGGCCTGCACCTGGGCGCAGCCGCGGGTCACACCGTCCGCTTCCACCGAGGAGCTCTTGATGGTGATGCCAAGCACCACATGCTTCACGGAACCGTTGTCGATGATCTCGTTGGTCACGCGCTTGACGAGGTTCGACGGAATGGCGAAGCCGATGCCGATGGAGCCGGCGGAGCCGGACGAGCTTGCGGTGGAGGCGATGGACGAGTTGATGCCGATCACCTGGCCGGCCGCGTTGAAGGTCGGGCCGCCGGAGTTGCCCGGGTTGATGGCCGCGTCGATCTGGACGGCGTTGGTGACGATGGCGTTGTTGTTGTCGTCGGTCACGGTCACCGGGCGGTTGAGCGCGGACACGATGCCGGTGGTGGCGGTGTCGTCGTAGCCGAGCGGATTGCCGATCGCCATGACGGCCTCGCCGACGGCGAGATTGTCGGAATCGGCGAATTCCGCGACTTTCAGATCGCTCGGCGGATTGTCGAGCTTGATCACGGCCAAATCGGTGGTGGTGTCGGTGCCGACCACCTTCGCGGAATAGACGGCGCCGCTGGCGAGCGTCACCTGAATCTGCTGCGCGCCGGAAATCACGTGGTTATTGGTGGCGATATAGCCCTTGTCGCTGATCACCACGCCGGAGCCCTTGGCTTCGCCGTCGCTGGTCGCCACGTCGATGGCCACCACGGAATCGGACACTTCCTTGGCCACCGCGGTCCAATCGACCGCCGTACCGGGCTTCGCCTTGGCGGAACCGGAACCGGACGTGTTGGACTTGACGTCGGACAGCGAGCTGGAGGTCGGCACATGCACCCAACCGTTGGTGATCGCGGTGAAGCCGACGCCGAGGCACAGCGCGCCGGACACCAGTGCGGCCACAACGGCGGTGACCACATGGCTGGTCATGCCGGACTTCTGCTTGGTGACGACCGGCGTCTGGTTCGGCTGGTTCGGGAAGCCCCCGGAGCGCCGAAACGGATTGCGGTTGCCCGGTCCCGCAGGGGGCATGTTCGCGCCGTACTGCGGCTGCTGCTGATTGTTCTGCTGCGCGCCGTTCTGCGCGGACGAGCCGCCAAACGGATTGCCGAACGGATTGCCATTGTTCCGCTGATTGCCGGTCGTATACGGGTTGCCGAAAGCGCCGAAGAACGACGGACGGTTGTCCTGCGGCTGGCCCTGCTGCTGCGCGCCGTACTGCGGTTGCTGGACGGTCTGGCCGCTGGCATCGCCAGCCGGCGGCGTCGGCACCGGACCGTACGCGCCGTATTCGGGCGCCGGACGGTACTGTTCGGTCGGCGCATCCTGCGTCGCGTTGTTGATCACCGTGCGTTCACCGGCAGCGGAAGCATAATCCGGCGTATCGTCAGCGGTATTGCCTGCCGTGCCATCCGCCGCGTCCACGGTAGGAAGGGCGGTGGTGGGCTGCTCGCCCGCGTTCGGCACTGCAATCGGTTCGGTAACGGAAGTCTGTGCTTCGTCGGCGACGTTCTCGCTCGGCGTCTGCGGCGCGGTCTGCTGCGTGCCATCCTGCGGCTGGGCGATGTTCTGATCGCTATTATCTTCAGCCATTGTTGCTCCTTATTCGTCTCGCGGCATTCAACATGATCAGCAATCGTGCCGCTCGAACTGCTATCTAAGAGTAAAGATACCTGCTCTGGAAGTTTCCTGAATGTTTGTTGAAAGTAGCAATCGAATCGCTTGGCAGTTTGCTCCATACGATGCCACCGTCGACCGCCGATGGCGCCACCGCGGCAATCGGCGCTATCGCATACAGTTGAGAGCATGACAAGCTTGAACGAACCACAGACCGGCGCGGTGGCGCACGAGACCTCAGCGGCCAACGCGGCAGCCCGCGCAACGCACGACGCAGCAGGCAACACGACCAGCGCGGCATCGACCGAAAACCTTATTGAGCATCCCCGCGGCGCGGAACCCGGCAAGCCCGGCCGCCGCGACGCGTTCTACTTCGAGCAGAAAACCCGCCTGCCAGATGCGGCCGATGGCAAGGGCCGCGGCGGCGCGCGATACGGACGCACCGGCATCATCCACACCCCCCACGGCGACATCCACACCCCGGCGTTCGTGCCGGTGGCCACGCAGGCCGCAATGAAGGCCGTGCTGCCCGAAACCATGAAGGATCTTGGCGCGCAATGCCTGCTGTCCAACGCGTTCCACCTGTACGAACGCCCCGGCGAGCAGGTGCTCGACGAAGCCGGCGGGCTTGCCAGATTCATGAACTGGAACGGCCCGACCTTCACCGATTCCGGCGGCTTCCAGGTGCTGTCGCTCGGCGCGGGCTTCAAGAAGACGCTCGCCATGGACGTCACCGGCATGAAATCGGACGACGTGATCGCGGAAGGCAAGGAGCGGCTCGCGTTCGTGGACGAGGACGGTGTGACGTTCAAGTCGCCGCTCAACGGCTCGCTGCACCGGTTCTCCGCCGAAATCTCCATGGGCATCCAGCACAAGATCGGCGCCGACATCATGTTCGCTTTCGACGAGCTGACCACGCTGATGAACACCCGCGGCTACCAGGAACGTTCCGTGGAACGCACCTACCGCTGGGCGCAACGTTGCGTGGCCGAGCACAAGCGGCTTACCGAGGAACGTCTCGGCAAGCCGTATCAGGCGCTCTACGGCGTAGTGCAGGGCGCGAATTACGAGGATCTACGCAGGCATGCCGCCGAACAGATCGCTTCGCTCGATTTCGACGGCGTCGGCATCGGCGGCGCGATCGAGAAGCGCATCATCGGCGACACCTGCGCATGGATCTGCGACGCGATGCCGGAAAACCGCCCACGCCACGTGCTGGGTATCGCCTCTGTGGACGACATTTTCGCTTGCGTGGAGAACGGCGGCGACACCTTCGACTTGCGTGGCCCCCGCGCGTTGCGGCCGCAATGGTGCGATCTTCACGCGCCACGGCCGCTACAACATCAAGCGCGCGCAATTCAAAGCACGATTTCGGCCCGCTTGAAGAGGGCTGCGACTGCTACACGTGCACGCATTATTCGCGTGCTTACGTGGACCATGTGTTGCGCGCCCGCGAATTCAACGGTTTCACACTGGCGACGATTCACAACGAGCACTTCTTCGTAAAACTGCTCGACGATATCCGAGCATCGATCGACGGCGGCTATTTCAACGAATTCCGCGACGAGACACTCGCCAAGTTCTACGAGAACGGTTCGAAGGGCTGAGCCAGAGGAGCTGGATGGAAGTCGCGGGGCTTGAGCATTTGCTACGCAAACGCGGCTTTTTGAACAAAGGATGGCTCCATCGTCTGGAGGTCCACAGGGCCTCCCTCCCATCGCATCGCACCGCTTTGTGCATTCGCTTTGCGAATACGGCGGTGCGACACGCCGATTTGTGCCACAGATAGTAAAGGTGTAAATTAGTCGATTGTCTGCGAGCGTGGCGGAATGGTAGACGCGCTGTCTTCAGGTGGCAGTGAGTGTATGCTCGTGGGGTTCAACTCCCCCCGCTCGCACGGCAGCCGAAAAGGGCTGGAATCCAACGATTCCAGCCCTTTTGCTTTATCCAAAACGTATGAAATGTGACAAAAAAGTACTAAACATGCGCCGAAAGCCCAGCTATCTCAGCAGAAACAGACAAACGGACATCCAAACCCAAAACCAGCACCACAAATGTCCGATTCTCCAGAAAACACAATCCGAATAACCAATTCGGCAGAATCGAACACATAGCCACCCAAAACCACACTTCACGTGACCGGTTGGAAAAACAGATACGTAACGCATTGCAGACCAATCCCATGCGTCCGATTCTGAAGAAAAACGAAATTCGCCGTACGACTTTTCCGCGCACGCAATCGCAAGCATTTCCCGGTATTTCACTGTGAGCATAATCGCGGAATGAGCAGGACACGGAAGAGTTGGGTGAAGTGAAAGGTCAAGGTCAGGAGCCCGGGAGGGTTCCGGATGCGGCAACGAACCCGGTCGCCGGTCTCGCTGGATGGTGACGCCGCAGCGATAATCGCACGGCCGGCTGCCAAGCCGCATTACTCCCGCGCACAGAACGCGCATTTGCTTAAGGAGTACCAATTATGGCAATGTTTCCGGCTTTGATGAATGACACGATGTTCTCCAATCTGTTCGACGATCCGTTCTTCGAGGGTTGGCGCAACATGGACCGCGCAGCCGCATGCGATCCGAACATGTCCGCAGGCATGATGAGCACCGATGTGCGTGAGACCGACAAGGGCTACATGGTCGACATCGACATGCCTGGCTTCAAGAAGGACGACATTTCGCTGGACCTGCAGAACGGCTATCTGACCGTTTCCGCGCATCGCAACAGCTCGCACGAGGACAAGGACGACAACGGCCGCTGGCTGCGTCGCGAACGCTACGCCGGCTCTTGCTCTCGTAGCTTCTACGTTGGCGAGGACGTGAAGGATTCCGGACATTCACGCCAGCTACAAGGACGGCACCCTGTGCCTGGAAATGCCGAAGCCCGGAAGCGCAGCAGCAGGTTGAGACCAAGCATCAGATTGCGATTGAAGGCTGATTTCCAGCTGCCGTACGTCATATTCGCACGTCGTAAGTCACGGTAATCACTAAGCAAAGCGAAGCCGGACGCCCGTAAAGTGGGTGTCCGGCTTTTTGTTTGTCCGCACGCCGCCGCCCGAAAAGCAACGCCCGTCACGGCACTTAACGCACCAAAAACACCATGATGAGAATCATCACGAATCCAACCAAATCGGTCGGTTCGAACACCGCGTCCGTCCATGCCACCGCGGAAATCGTGGCCATCACCGGTTCGCTGGTGCCGAGCATGGTGGCACGCATCGAACCGACGCGCACCACGCCGGCCATGTACAGCCAGAACGCGCCGAATGTGCCGCCGATCACGGTGAACGCCATCAGCCCCACACCCAGCCAATCCAACTGCGGCGCCGTAGCCCACGGCCGCACGAACGGCAGCAGCACAAGCCCGGAAATCAGGAACGCGATGCCATTGACGGTGAAGTTGCCCCAACGTTCGATGAGCTTGACCGGAAGAAACACCATGGCCGCCGTGGACGCCGCGTTGATAGCGCCCCAAATCAGGCCGACCAACGGCAGTTTCAGCGTGGTGAAATCGCCGCCGGTCGCAATCAGCACGGTTCCCGCGAAGGCGAGCGCCACGCCGATGCCTTCCCGTACGCCGGGCAGTCGCCGCCCGCGCAGGCATACGACCCCAAGACGAACAGCAGGTTCAGGCTTTGCAGCACGGTCGCGGTGCCGGAGTTGGTCCAGTTGATCGATTCGAGGTAGGCGACCTGCACCAGCAGCACGCATATGATGGCGGTGGCAGCAGCCGCGGATATGATTTGCGATCGCGTAGCGCGCCGGTAAGCAGTTTCGGCGTCATGATGGCCGAGCAGGTGAGGAAAAGCACGCCGGCTGCCAGTTCGCGCACGCATGCGATCCACAGCGGCGAGGCATGATACGTGCCCATGAGGATTTTGGAGACGGTGGCGTTGACGCCCCACAGCACGCCGCCGCACAGGGTCATCGCAATGCCGATAATCAGGTCTTTCGGCGTGCGTTCGAACGTTTTTTCCGCCACTGCGGCTCCTTCCCCTTCACTGTTCGCTCATCGCACACCGTACACGCCGCATGTGTCTTGCAGTGGCAGCCGCTCACAGACTGTCCGCGGGCGCGCTGAGGAAGTCGAGAATCTTGTTCACATACGGTCCGACCACCGTGTTCGGCATGGAGAAGATCTCGTGCAACGACTTGCCGTACCGTATTTTTTCGATTGATCCGCCGCCTTCGCGCACGCGTTCCACGAAATCGTCCTGCGGACCGTTCAGGACCCAGACGTCACGGCCCGCTTGGAACAGCAGCGTCGGAGTTTCGATCGCACCGCACATGTCCGGTTTGAGTACGGCTCGAGACAATGCCATCGCCTGATGCGCCCATTCGAAGGTGGCCGCGTTGGTATGGCACGCCTCGTCGTCGACGCGCTGCTTGTGGAACCAGCGCACACGTGCCTCGGACGCGCCCTTGTGTTCGTCGAGATTGAGTTCGGGGGAAAAGTCGTTATGCCCGAACACTCGCGCTTTACCAAATCCCAAGCCGCAAAGCGCGCCTGTGGCAATACGTGCGATCCATGTCGGCATGCCGACGACGGGGGGCGATCATGGGTGCGGACAGCACGGCCTTGTCGAACAGGCTCGGATAGTGTTCCATCACGGCCGCGCCGATGCCGCCGCCCATCGAATGGCAGTACACCCCACAATAGTCCCTGCCAACAAAATCACCCGGATAATGCACACCGAGATATACGCGCGAATAGCACGTCAGCAACGCCCTGAGCCATAATGAAAGAGTAAGCCACCGCTTGCGGAATAGAAAGAACAGGAAAAAACGCCAATCCGAAGGTATTGGCGGCGACACGAGGAAAACCATAACGCCCTCCACGATGATTGTTGACGATATGCACCATCTCCGAAAATAGGATTATTCAGATTAGAAGGACGCGCTCCCGTGGCACATGCCTGGTCGGCAAAAATAATGGTGAGAAGCACCAAAAGGCCTATCATACAAGCTGAGTGTGACCTTCCAATGAAAATTGCGCAACATCACATACCGGATGGCAGCATACATGGGAATCCAAACCCGCCGCTATAAGCGCTCATAAAATAATCGAAATACATGTTGTGCATCCGATTGATGGAAATATGTTTGTGTCTACATCTATTGCCCCTTGCAAGGCGTCCATAAGTGCTGTCATACGTTATCTTTTTTTGGCTATATCATCATATAATTTTTGCAAATAGGCTTTTGCCCAACGGCAGGTTCTTCCCTTTTTGCTGTGCCCCTCATCCACTACCACAGTACCCGCCTGGCAATTGAATATCACTTGATTGTCCGCTGTCACCATACCGAAAGCATCGGGTACGGTAAAGAAACGCGAAATGAGGGGAAGCGGGATTAAGCATATCTTTACTGAAAAACAAACTCATCATGGGGCAGCGCCAATTGGGCCAGCAACGTGGCTGCAATATCATGTTGCGAGCCATAGACGTCAATGCGCCTCGGCTCTCGGACAGCACCGCCCACCATCAACAGAGGTATCCGGTAGCGTTCTACCGACAAATTGTCGATATGTTCGGGATAAGCTCCCAAGTGGTCTGGAACAAACA
>VOFK01000017.1_pt1 | contig 14000 bp, 19 predicted proteins | sample 5384121 | NCBI WGS metagenome assembly VOFK01 (sample SAMN12384730, study PRJNA508395) | human gut metagenome | isolation source: healthy gut J | host: Homo sapiens | reverse complement strand
GCTAACCATTGCCTCCGGCTTTTTACCGACACACACAGGCACACCCGAACCAAAGCCCGCCTTTCAGTTTGAACAACTTGACAAGGCCTATAAGACCGCCGGCGTCTGTTTCCTCGGCGTCGGCGACTGCGGCGGTGCCGCCGGTTACGATTCTTCCTCTTCCGGCGCCGGTTCGGCCAACGACGACTTTTATATCGATACGACTAACCAATGTCTGAAAGAAGGCTTTGTCAGACAGAACTGCAATTCCGTACAGACCATTGACGGCGTTTGTCCTTATAACTCCGCCTACGGGCTTGATGCAAATGCCTGCCCGACCTTATCTCCTGTCCCGCCCGACAAATCGGCGTCGGCGAAAGCTGCGACGAAATGTACGCTTCCTGCGAATGCGACCCCGCTCTGGTTGCCTGTTCGGCCAAAGAGAACGGTACCGGCGCCGAATGCGGCGGAAAATATCAATCCTGCGTCTGCAAGCCGGAATATCAATATACTTCTTCCAACTGTTCTTATCCGCGTTCGGTATCGGGGGACAGCTGCGGCGGACAATATACCGACTGTGTCTGTCCGGCCGGGGTTGACGAAGGACAATACGGCTGCGCCGAATATTATCCTTCTCCATGTTCCTCGGTCTGCAAGGTGTCCTACTTCCGACAACTGTGACAATCGTACCGAAGTCAGCACGCCTTACGGCTGTGCCGAATACTGGGAAGACTGTTCGTCCAAATGCAAAGTTGCCGCCACCGACAACTGTATCAACCGTACCGCCGTCAGCGTCCCTTATTACTGTGAAAAGTACTGGGACGATTGTCCGAGCAAGTGTCAGATCGCTTCCGGAGACAACTGCCGGAACCGGAGTGACAACAGCTGTTCTTACGGCTGCCAATCCTATTGGGGCGACTGTTCTTCCAAGTGCCAGACCTGCTATGCCGACAACTGCCGGAACAGAACGGCAGTTTCGGTACCGGCCAACGCCCACTGCACGTCCTACTACTCCGACTGCTCTTCCAAATGTTCCTCATGGAGCTGTGACTCTGGGTATAACCAATCCGGGTCAAGCTGCGTTCAGGAAAAGAAAACCTGTGCCGATTACGGGTATGAAGACAGTCTTAAAATTGGTATTGGTATAACCTGTTCTCAGGTTACCGTCAGTAACCTGAAATGTTACAGATGCACACAAAAAGCGGTCAGCTGTCCCGGCGGCAGACCCGGCAGCTCCTGTGCGTGCGGCGGAACACACAGTGGTGTGGGCTTTGCAGCGGCGCATTTTTGTGTGGAGTAGATAAAATAAATATCAAAAAACAGTCCCGGAGAACTATCCGGGACTGTTAAATTCAGGGGTATAATTTTTACAGATTCTTCATGGCGAGCAGTTCGAGTTCCTTGATTTTGTCACGATAAATGACGGCCGTTTCAAACTCGAGATTGGCGGCGGCTTCTTTCATCAGTTTGGTATATTCCTTGATTTTCTTTTCGACGTTTTTGATTTCTTCAATATCTTTGGTGTCGTCTTTAACAAAATCGGTTTCGGTCATTTCCTTTAAGGTTGCCGAAATGCTCTTTTTGATGGTTTTTGGCGTAATGCCGTTTTCCGCATTGTATTTCATTTGTTTTTCGCGGCGGCGCTGCGTTTCGTCCAAGGCCTGTTTAATTGAACCGGTTATTTTGTCCGCATAGAGGATAACTTTGCCTTCGGCGTTGCGCGCCGCACGGCCGATTGTCTGAATCAGCGAACGGGTGGAACGCAGAAAACCCTCTTTGTCGGCGTCGAGAATGGCAACCAGCGAACATTCCGGAATATCAAGGCCTTCGCGCAGCAGGTTGATGCCGACCAGCACGTCGAAAACGCCCAGCCGCAAATCACGGATGATTTCGATGCGTTCCAGCGTGTCGATGTCGGAGTGCAGATAGCGGACTTTGATGCCGTTGTCGTTCAGATATTCGGTCAGGTCTTCGGCCATTTTCTTGGTCAGGGTTGTTACCAGAACCCGCTCGCCTTTGGCGATGACCTTACGGCACTCTTCCATGAGGTCCGTCAATCTGGTTTTCAACCGGACGCACGACGCACACCGGGTCGGCAAGCCCGGTCGGGCGAATGACCTGTTCGACGAAACTGCCGCCGCTTTGTTCCAACTCCCAGTCACCGGGGGTTGCGGAGACAAAAATCGTCTGACCGCGCATGGCGTTCCATTCGTCAAACTTCAGCGGTCGATTGTCAACGCAGGACGGCAAGCGGAAAAACCGTAATCGGCCAAAGTCGATTTGCGGTTATAGTCGCCGCGGTACATGCCGCCGATTTGCGGCACCGAAATATGACTTTCGTCGATGAAGATGATGGCGTTCGGCGGCAGATATTCAAACAGCGTCGGCGGCGGCGCTCCCGCCGGACGTCCGGTCAGGTAGCGCGAATAGTTTTCGATGCCTTTACAATGGCCGGTCGCTTCAAGCATTTCGAGATCAAAACGGGTACGCTGTTCCAACCGTTGGGCTTCGAGCAGTTTGTTTTGGCTTTTCAGTTCGTCCAGGCGTTCGCCGAGTTCTTCCCTTAATATGCGCAATCGCCTGAGACAGAGCCGGCCGGGGCGTGACATAGTGGTTGGCCGGATAGACGGTCACTTCTTTCAAATCGGCGGTTTTTGCCGGTCAGCGAATCGAATTCGCTGATACTTTCGATTTCGTCGCCGAAGAAGGAAATGCGCCAGGCCCGGTCTTCGTAGTGCGCCGGGAAAATGTCCAGCACGTCGCCCTGAACGCGGAAAGTGCTGCGGACAAAGTTCTGCTGGTTACGTTCATATTGCAGCTCTGCCAGCCGACGGTGGACTTCCCGCGGGTTGATTTCGTCGCCGACTTTCAGCGGAATTGTCATTTGCGAATAGGGACTCAACGTCGCCCAAGCCATAAATGCAGGAAACCGATGCGACGATGATGACGTCGTTGTCTTCCAGAATATTGCGCGTGGCAGCGTTGCGCATGCGGTCAATCTGTTCGTTAATGGCCGAATCCTTTTCAATATAGGTATCGGTTTTGGGAACATAAGCTTCGGGCTGATAGTAATCGTAGTAGGAAACGAAATATTCAACATGGTTTTCGGGAAAGAACTCTTTCATTTCCGAATAAAGCTGGGCTGCCAGAATTTTGTTCGGCGCCATAATCAGGGCCGGACGTTTGCTCTGCTCAATGATTTTGGCCATGGTAAAAGTTTTGCCGCTGCCGGTAACGCCGAGCAGAACCTGATTTTTTTCGCCGTTGGCTATGCCTTCGCAGAGTTCCTTAATCGCCTGCGGCTGGTCGCCTGCGGGAGCAAACGGACTTTCGATTTTGAAATCGCGACTCATTTTGTTTTCCGGTTTTATTCTTCCGTATCTTTATCCATGTCGTCGAGTTTCAGCGAATTGGAATAAATTTTGGCAAAGTTGCTGAAGGCGGCGACGTCGTTGACCATGCGGTCGATTGAATTGATGTCTATCTTATCATCTTCCAGCTGTCCGGTTAAGATGTTAAATACGCTATAATATTTCGTATCTTTAAAGTAGGGCATAAACTTGTTGCGCAGCCGGACGATAACGGTTTCCTTGCCCGATTTTTTCAGTGCGGTGGCCCAGTCGAGTATGTAATTAATCTGTTCTTCGCTGAGAGGCTGTCCGGGAACCGGTTTTTCAATCAGGTATTTGAGGTTGTCAGAGGCAGGCCCCCAAAGGCCGGCATTCCAGAAAATCTCGCTTTTCAGCAAAATGGCGTTTTTGCTGTAATCGTCTTTGAGCAGCGCCAGCGCTTCCTCTTCGCGGTTGAGGTTGGTCAGGGCCTTGGCGCGGATGATTTTGCGCTGCAACGCCAGCGTCTGCGGAATGGCGCCGTTTTCGGTATCGTCAAGCATCAGCAGAGCTTCGCCGTCCTGTGGTTAAACAGGTATATCAAAGCCAGGCGCGTACCGATTTTAGCGCGGTCGGCCGGCGTCATCGGAACATTACCGCAGCTGTCCGGTCAGCAGGCTTTCGGCACGGTCAAGCAAATCGACGGCAACCAGGCGGTCGCTGAGCTTTTGAACAATCGTGTTGTAACGCGCGCTTTTTGGCGCCAGCCATTCCGTAATCGTGATAAAGCGCCAGCGATTTCAGCGCCGACAGGTTATCTGCTTCGTTACGAATGTAGATGTCTTCAAAAAAGGCGGACCATACGGTCTTCAACGGCAGGTTTGTCTTCGTAGCCGGCATAGTTTTTCAGTTCCTGCAAGGTGCGGAGCGCATTGGCAAAGTCTTTTGCGGATATACATGTCGGCGAGACCGTCCAAAAAAGTTCCAGCTTGAAGCTTCTTTCGCCCCAGGCGTAGCGCAGGCGCTCAAATTCGCTGATTGCCTTGTCCAGCGGGAACAGGTTCAGTTTTAAGCCCAGTTCGACGATTTCCTTGCGGGCCAGCGAGGTGTATTTGAGCAATCCATCGGCAGAATGCGTTTGTATTCGTTGACGGCGCTCATCGGCGATCCCTGCAGAACCAGTTTTTGCCGGTCAGGTAATGAACGGCGGGAACCAGTCTTTCGGATGACGGCTGTTTTTGAGAATGTCAATAAAGTTCTGGGTGGAAAGGTCGTCGCCGGCATTAAGCGCAATATGCGCGCCGACAAGCGCAATGCGGTCGCTTGATTTCGTCGGGGGTAGTCGCGGATAAGCGAGATGAACGAAAGCAGTATGCCGCTGTGTTCGTCTTTGTATTCGACGGCCGCTTCCGATAGGGTTCGCCAGAAAATGGCTTCGTTCAGCGTCGGCAGACCCGTATGAAAGTCTTCGACAGCCTGTTCATAGCGGTTGGCCAGAAAGTTGGCCACGCCGGACAATCCGTACAGCCGTTCGGAAGCGGCTTCCGGCGCGCCGGTTTCCTTTATTTGATTGATTATGGTCAGCGCATTGGTGCCGAGGCCCGCATAACATAGTATTTGGCCAGTTCAAGACGGGCTTTGTTTTTTTTCTTCGGGCGCGGCGGCGTGTCGCCGCGCAGCTGTTCTTCGGCCTCGACAAACGATTTGTTCATGAGTGCGGCGTTGGAAGCTCCGGTCAGCGGCGAAAGTTCGCTGTCATCCTGGCTGAGCATGGCTTGCCGTTTGAGAATTTCGAGGTTATGGGAGATGTTCAGTCCGCGGTTGTAGCCCTGAATCGAGGAGGCCGGTCGTGGCGCGGCTGACGACAATGTCGTTGGTTTTGGATACGATGACGATACCCTGATAGGAATCCAAGATGTCGAGATCCGGGTAAGTATAGGGGTGCTCCATACCGACGCCGATGTCCAGACTGGTGCGGCAATAAGCGTATCGCCGATTTCCGGTCGAGCGTGGAAACGATGTTTCCGGTGTTGGATACGGGGACGAAAAAGGTAGGGCTGCTTGCGGCTGTCATATTGCGTGAATGCCTGCAGGTAGCGGTGCTCTTCGTCGGGAAATGGCTTTTTGAGCAGGTCGACAACCCACAGCAAACCTTCCTTACGAACGGTATAATAGGTTCCTTCTTTGGGTTTCAGGCGCAAAATGAGAGCCTGATAATTAGGTATCTGAATCAGCTCGTCGACCAGAGGCGCCGCGCTGGCGGCCAGTTCGTCGACATTGATGTTCTGTGAATGGTCGAAAATAATCCATAAGTAATCGCCGCGGCGGAAAACAGCCAGACCGACGGGAATGTTCCACGGAAAACTCAAGCTGATGCTTTGGCCGCCGTCTTCGGTCATTTGCGGCGCAACCATTTCGCTGGTGCCGGAAACCTTTGCCGAGCTGCGGGTTTCAATCGGCTTTATCTGTGCGGTGGCCACCGGTTCGATTGCGGCGGCGGTTTCGACCAAAAGCGGTTTGCCGGAGCCGGGAACAAACAAGCAAAAACCAGCGTACAGGCTGCCATACGCCGGCTGATTAGCTTTGAAATGTCTGTTATCGCTTTGTTCAAAACCATTTCCCGCTGCCGTTAAATGCTGTTGCCGATGATTTCGTCCGTAACGGCCTTGGCCTTTACCGCCTCCATCTGCGAAACGATGGCGGAAGCCGAGGAACGGTTTCATTTCCCGCAGGAGAGACGCCGCTGTTTCAATATCCAGCGTGTTAAAAATTCTGGCGGCGCTCTGCGGCTTCATGCTGGCATACATTTTGACCAGAGCCGCAATTTTTTCCTTTTCCCTTTTTCGTTGTATTCGCCGATGAGTTTTTTCAGTTTGCTTTCGTATTCGCGAAGCTGGGCCAGTTTTTTTCGATTTCTTCTTCGGCGACTTTCAGCTGAACGGCTTTTTATCGATTTCGCGGCTTCTGAGATCAAGAGCTTCGCGCCGTTCGGCTAGTTCCTGCAAAATCATGATTTCAGACTGGGTAAAGGTGCTGTTGGCCTTTTCGCCGTTGCCGCCCGGGTTTTGCCCGCGTTCGGATTGTTCAAGAACCTTGCCGAGTTCGGCGGTGTCCCTGGACGCTTCTTCTTCGGCCCAGGCCTTGCTCTGACTGATGCTGAAGCTGCGGCTGTCTGCGTTTTTTGAGCGAATCAAAAACATTGTTGACGCGGATGGACAGGGAGGTCAAGACAGCCAGAAAAAAAATGAAAACGGGCAGAATACGAAAATTGTTTTTGAATTTGGTCAGCATCGAAGTTCCTTACTTTATCGAACGCAGGGCTTTTAAGAGTTCCATTTCGGCCTCGGAACGCGAATCCGAAACCGCAAAATCTTCTTCTACATCATCGCGGGCTTTTACGGAAGCTTTTTTTGCGCCGAACAAGCCGGCGGCGGGCTTTTCTTCCTTAATGCTGCGGCCGTCCTTAATCATGATTTCCAGCCGGTCGGCCAGATTATCCGCTCTTTCGTTGATGAAAGTCAGGTCGTCTTTGAGCGTTTTGGCACTGTCTACGACCTCTTTGAGGCCTTCCGAGGAATGTTCGGTAACCGATTTGAGCTTCGGAATGGAATTTTCGGCTTTGAAAGTGGCTTCGTTGAGCGACTGCACCAACTGAGCCAGACTTTTTTGGTTCTGCCGCAGCATGCTCAGGTTCTTGTTGAGCCGATATGCAAAGACAATGGTCGGAATCAACAGTCCGATGATGGTGAGATTGATGATTAATTCAAAACTATCCATTGCGGTCAGCCTTATCTTTTACTTTGATGACGACATGGTCGGATTTGCGTCCCATACAGCCTTTAAGCAGCGGAACGTCGCCGCAGATGAGCGTTACGTCGTCGCAGCAGGACATTTCGAGCGGCAGAAATGAACCTTTTTCCCATTTGGCGATTTCGCCGAGACTTATCATCCGTTCCTTGAGAATGGCTTTGATTTCGACATCTGTTTCCCACAACTGTTCCATCAGGTGGTTTTCCCAGATGGTATCGCGGCCGTAGCGTTCGCCCATGAACATTTGCAGCAGCAGGTCGCGCACCGGTTCCAGCGTTGCATAGGGAATCATCAGGTCAATTTTGCCGCCGCGGTCTTCCATGTCGATGCGCAGATGAGCGACGATGACTGCGTTGGACAGGCGGGTAATGGTGGCAAAGCGCGGGTTGGTTTCCAGACGGTCGTAAAGCAAAGTTGACCGAAGTTACCGGGTCGAAAGAAGTGGAAAGGTCGGACAAAATCAGTTCAATCATGTCTTTGACAAGATTGAGCTCGATGGTGGTATACGGACGTCCTTCAATGCGCATGGCCGCGGTGCCGCGGCGGCCGCCGAGCAATACGTCAACGATGGAATAGACCAGTGACGAATCAACGGACATCAGCCCGTAGTTGTCCCACTCTTCGGCTTTGAAAACGCCAAGCAGGGTCGGCAGCGTCAGAGAATCGATATATTCGCCAAAACGCATGGACTCAATGTTGTCGAGCGAAACTTCAACGTTGTCCTGCGTGAAGTTGCGGAGCGATGTGGCCATCATGCGGATAAGGCGGTCAAATACGATGTCGAGCATCGGCAGACGTTCGTAAGAAACCATGGAGGCGTTCAAGATGGCCCGGACGCCGGTTTTCATTTCGTAATCTTCGTCCTCTTCGTCGGGCGTGTAGCCGAAAAGGGAATCGATTTCTTCCTGATTGAGGATTTTGGAATCGCCGCCGTCGCCCGCCGCCGGAGAAACTTCTTCCCCGCCGCGAACCTTTATGGCATCGGCCCAGTCCTTGTCTTCCTTGCGGTCGGCTGCCTGTTCCTGATTATTTGTCGTATTTTCCTCTGCCACTTTTTGTGTCCTTAAAATTGGTTATTTGTCAATTCCGAAAGCCTTGAAGTTCAGGTTGGCAACCACAACCGGGCTGACAATCAGGTTGATGCGGTACAACAGCTCTTCCCTGAGCCAGTAAAGCCCGTTGGAACCGCTGATTTCGTCCGGCGTCAGCTCAATCGTGTGGGCAATGACGGCGTCGACGATTTTGGGCATGAGCCCCTCGACAATCTGAATGTCTTCCATCCGGGTCAGTTCAATATTGAGCCTGAGGCTGACGTCCTGCGGCGTTCCGGCTTCATCTTTAATCCGGACGTTGATTTCGGGAATGTCGTAAAGAATGGTCAGCTTGTTTTGGGCGGCGTCGCCGTCCGTGCCGCCGGGTCTTTCGACAACGGCGTAGGAAAGGTTTTGCGGACCGGTTTTTTTGCTGAAAACCGAATAAAAACTGACGACCAGCCCGATTGCAATCAGTGCCGGCAGCAGGAAAATCAGAATCTTTTTGCGGTCGATTTTCTTTTTGCCTTCCTCGGCATCGGAATCCGCGTCGAAATCGTCGTCTAAATTTGCCATAACCCTACCTTAACAATAGATTTGTCTGTCCGACATTTTATAATATTTTTTCAAGAATGAAACCCTAAAAACATACTTATTAAACGTATTTGTGATTTTAACCATTATTTCAGGATTTCCGGTGTATAAATCAAGCTGAAAAGGTCTTATGAACATTAGTGCCGCCTGATTGTTACAGATATGTTAATTTTGAGGAAAATTAAAGCTTTGACATGGAAAAAAGCGTGCTTTTGTGGTAGGATGGATAATGAGTTAAAGGATTTGGAACGGAGTGTGGCGTAAATGTATATCTGGGTACTGCTGGCGACATTCATAGCGATTTTGTATTCGTTTAATCTGCCGACGCGTTCCGACATGCGCGAAATTTACGTCGAGCCGCAGGCGGAGGCGATTGTGAGCAAAATGCTCCTGCAACATCGCGCGGCCGAAAACTATGCCCGGGATCTCGGCTATACGTCTTATTATCCGGGCAACGTCGATTTTAAGCTGCTGTGCCAGAAAAATTACCTCCCCTACGGCCTGGAAGGCTGTAATCCTTCCGATACCAGCAAAATTTCGCGCCGGCAGGAGATTCAGTCGCGGATATATTGTCTGGACAAGAGTTCGTCGGGATATTCAAAGTCCGTAACCGGATGTCCGGGAAGTCCGAGCTGCTGCAGTCAGGACAACGCCTACAACTATGTCGTGACCTATGGCTGCGTGCCGCAGCGCTGGCGGAACATCAAAACCGGAAAGCCCAACAACGATTTGCTGAACGCGATTAAAAACACGGTCGGCGTCGGTGTCAACATCGGTTATGCCGACTTTGAGGACAAGACCTTTACGCGGACTTATGACGTGGCCAACGGCAAAACGGTGCAGGACAAGTATACCATGCACTTGGTCGGCCGCGAAGTCGAGTGGATCGGTATTCCGGAATATGTGGTCAACGATACGGATGGCGGAAATACGTCGTTTAACCGCATGTGCGTCGAACCGCTGAAGGACAAGGACGGAAACGTCGTCGAGGCGCAGGTCTGTTCCTACTGCATGGTTTATATTACGCCGATTTAGGCGGAGATGAGGAGAAAGACAATGTTGAAAAGCAAATTTGCAAAGCTGAACGAGCTGGGCAGCCTGATGGTTGAGGCGATGGCAATGCTTGCCCTCATTTCCATGGTTACGCCGATTTTGTACCGTAAGGCGGCCGAGAGAACGACCGAGCTGCAGGACATTAACGCCGCAGGGCAGATGCGCAGCCTGATTAAGGCCGTGGACGACTATGTGAGCGACAACTACAACACGATTGTCGCCGGCAATGCGGTTAACAACAGCGTCAACAACTCGGTCAACTACAGCGATTTGGTCAGCGGCGGCAAAAAGACGATTGACATTAAGCATTTTCGCGACTATCTGCCGTACGGCTTTTTAGACTCGTCGGGCAATGTACAGGATACCAAAACTTTCAGCAAAGACTACAAAGTCGTCTTCAAATATACGAATGCGGGCGGCCGTAAGGCGGTAACGGCGTTTGTGGTGGCAGAGCCTAAGGAAAGGCAACTTCCCGATGCTGCGCGCGTCGCGTATTGCGTCGATGGTCGGCACCAACGGCGGTTATGCGCAGGTCAGCGGCGGCAAAGTTACGGTTAACGGCGTGCAGGGTATTTGGACGATTGACAACATGAGCAGCGAACTGGGGGTTACAACGACCAACGGTTCCATTGTCACGTCTTCGGTACAGCCGATTACGGAAGCCGGAGGCGGCGGCAATAACGAGAATTACCTGTACCGCATTGATATGAGCGGCAATCCGTCGACGGCCAAACTGAACCAGATGGAGGCCAATCTCAAGCTCGGTGCCGACAGCGGCACGCATCACAATATCAGCAACATTAACCAGCTGATTATTTCGGCGCAGAATCAGGCCAATTTTTCCGACAAGAGCAGCGGCAACGACGGCGCTTTGCTGATTAAGGGCAGCGGCGGCGCGACCATCGGCGGCAACACCGTTATCGGCGGCGCTTTGTCGGCTTTGGCAGACAAGTTCAAGGTCAATAATTCCGGTTTGCAGTACGGAACTTTGTTTACGGTTACCGACAGCAATCTGAAATACGGCGAAAACGGCAGCGTCATCAATGCCAGCGCTTCGGATCTGAACCTGTTGAACGGCAAGATTACGGTCAACAGCAGCGGAACCAAAATCAACAGCAAAACCAACATTGCCGGCGATACGGTCATCGGCGATTTGAATGCCAGCGTCAATTCGACGGACGGCGTTGCCAACAAACTGACGGTTAAGGGAAACGCGGACGTGACCGGTATCTTTACGGCCGGGGAAATCCGCACGCCGAAGTTCAAGTCGCTGACCTTGGACGCCGGCGCGGCCGCCTATACGGGGCCGTGGAACCTGCACGTCGAGGCGACGAAAGCCAGCTTTGCCCAGCCTGACTTTAATGTGGCGACCGACAAGCTGAAAATTACCTCTGCCGAATCGAGTATGAAAAATGCGACAATTACGCTGAACGCGAATGACGTGGCCAAGGCTGTGCTTAATTCAAGCGGTGCGGAAATCAGTTCGACGAATAATGTTAAGATGCACGGCAATAACAGCGTGCATCTGTATACGGGAGCAATGAACCCGTCGCTGACCGCCAATGAGGTAAGCATTCAGGACACGATGTTCAGGGCAAACCGTGGTACGATTGCAATTAATTCGATTGTCAACAGCTTTACTGTCAAAAATACGGACGGAAGCAAGCTGGATCAGACGGATATTTCCGGTGCGGTAAGCAGGGTTCGCAACATGAATTTTCAGGTTGAAGAACCGGGCGGCGCCTATGTCCTGAAAGTGGAACCGCAGAATGCCAACAAGTCAAAAGTTAAAGTGGACGGCGAACTGATTGTGTATAACGATAACGCGACAGGCGATTCCGGCGAAAACTGCTGCAGGTTTCGCAGGCGAGCAACAACAGCGGCGGAAATGCCACGGCTGAAATTACCAGAGGCAAGGTTATCGTCAAAGACAACGGGACGACAGTTAAAAAAGTTCTGACGGTGGATGCCAATGAAACGGACAAGTCGACGGCCGACCGCGGCAGCGTTTATATCCGTAAAGGTATCGTCGAGTTGGAATCGAGTTACGGAACCAAGCTGACCGACGCGCAGGTTCAGGCGCAGGCGACTTCCGGCAATGATAAGGGTTATGTCCGGGCAGACCGTTTCGTATCCAACCGCGGCTGGACGAATCCGATTACCGGCGGCGTGGTTTCCAGCTTTAACCGCGGTACGACTTATGACGCCTATCAGGTTAATCCGGCCTATACGTCGGTTATGCACGACATTAAACTGACGTCGCGCGGCGGCGCCCGTCTGAGCGACATTCTGCCGGATTTCATCAATAAAGGCATTTATGTGGTTGACAATACCTATCTGGAAACTTTCGGCAGCTGGGAGAATTCGTCGGGGGTGTCCGAGCAAGACCAGCGGCAACAGCTGTCAGACCGTTTCTTCCTCATATGTGGCCAATAACCATACCGATTGGACGTCTCCATGGCTGGGGGTTGTTCCGGCGCCGATGTGTCCGCCGGGATACGCCAAAGGTTATTACGATTACGCCGGCCGGTTTTGCCATGGCTCAGGCCGGTGTGCCGGGTACCAGACAAGCCGGCAAAAAAGCAGGATATCGTGATTATAAACTATCCGAAAAATCCGAATGAAGACTATTCGGCCAATCCGTCCGAGGCGCCTTCGCCGCTTTATTTCCAGAAGAGCACCTGGCTGCGCGCCAAAGTCTATACGCATGGTTCGGACAACGGTTTCAAAGGCTGGAGCGCGATTATGGGCTTTATGTATCCATATACCTATTATAAGAAGTATATGGACGATCTGGGGTTGGGTTTGAGCGGCAACGACGCAATTGCATGGAACCTGTTTCCGGTTTTCAGAAAGCAGCTGGAAGCGTATGCCACCGTTTACTGCTATTTTGACCGCAAGGGCGGTTTGGGCACGACTTTTGACCCAACCTGGTTGATACGACTTATGATCAGCTGTCTAACTTCCGGGCGCCGATGAGCGGAAAATCGGCAAGTACAACCGGCAGCGACAGCGGTTATTTCAACCGCCTGAACGATCCGAACCTCAAATATACCGAGCCGTGGTAAGGCCGAATACGAAAAGCCCCTTTTTTTGAAGGGCTTTTTTTGACAGGGTGGGAAAAGTAAATATTTTTTGGTGTAAAAAATTTTTTTAATTAAGTATTATGTTGATAATATGTCTATGAATTTGAGGAGATGGATAATGAAGTTTGCAGCACTGTTAATGATGGGCGTTTCGCTTGGACTGGCTTGTCCGGCTGCTGCTCAGACCGGCAGGGAAGGTGTGCAGTCATTTCAGCAGAGCGGCGATTCCTGGCGCCGTGCGGAAGAAGACAATCAGCCGCCGGTTATCAGTCAGAGCATGATTGACGCAATCGGCAACAGCGGCATAGCCAACATTACCGACTCAGAAGCCGTCTTCTGTTATCAGGTTTCGTCCAAGCCGGCCGGCTATAAAGGATATACAATTGACAACATGGCCGTTACCGGTTTTTGCGGCATTATTGAAAACGACCTGAAAAATATGATTATCAGGCAGTTTTTTGCCACGCCCGAGAATATTTCTCAGGAAGTGGCGCAGTGCGTTATCAAGCCGCGGCTGATGCTGCGTTTTGTCCGCGGCGTGGATTATACGGACGTGCTGCTTTCTTCGCCCTGCCATTCTTTTTCGGTTTTTTACGGCGGCAAGGTAAAGTCTTATAATTTCAGTCCGGCAGCGGAAATTATTGACGTGATGGTAGATTCTTTCCGTCCGAAGACGGTTCCTTTCGTGTCGCCGGCCATGCTGAGGCAGCTGCTGCCAATCGGCGTTGCACAGACGCAGTCGCAGAAGGATATGGTTGCCAAGCAGAGCGGTCCGATACGCAACTGGGATACGCAGTCCGCGCCGGCAAAACCTGCGGCACCGAAGAAGAGCGGTTGAAATAATTGAACCTTTTAAAAATTTGTATAACGGACGTCTCATTACAGATTTTGCGAGTTGAAAAAATGCTTATGTACCAATGTGTACACTCCGCTTTTTTTCACTTTTAAATTTTACTATACGCCTCATTCTTCAAATTTTTGTAAAAACCTCGTATAACGGGGGGCGAGTTTATTTGTCGTCAGTTGGTTTCGGGGGCAGGTAAACGACCAGATTAAAGACGTTTTCGAGAAAGAAAAGTGAGATGAAGCAGAGCAGGGCAGCCATTACGTATTGTTGT
>VOFK01002280.1_pt1 | contig 14001 bp, 21 predicted proteins | sample 5384121 | NCBI WGS metagenome assembly VOFK01 (sample SAMN12384730, study PRJNA508395) | human gut metagenome | isolation source: healthy gut J | host: Homo sapiens | reverse complement strand
GTGTGCAGGTCATAAAAAGTTGCTGGTTTTTATTGAAAAATATTCGTGATCATGGAGGAGTTATATTTGTAGATATTCGTGATCAATATATGATACATTACAACTTGTTAGTAATGACGATAAAATGTTTGATAATTTAACACGTGAATCTAGTGTTAGTGTTACAGGAACTGTTAGAAAAAAAAGAGCAGAAGAAGATTATAATAATCGTATTAAGACAGGGGAGATTGAATTATTAGTTGATTCTATTACTGTACTTGGTAGGAGTAAAAATGTTTTACCATTTGAAGTAATGACTTCGCATGAGTCAGGAGAAGATGTAAGACTTAAATATCGTTATTTAGATTTACGTAATCCTAAAGTAAAAAATAACATTTTATTCCGTAATAAGGTTATTCGTTTTATGAGAAACTTTATGGAAGAGCGTGAATTTATAGAAATTCAAACACCAATTTTAACAGCTTCTTCACCAGAAGGTGCAAGAGACTTTATTGTACCTAGTCGTAAGTATCATGGTAAGTTTTATGCTCTACCACAAGCACCTCAACAATTTAAACAATTATTAATGTGTGGAGGATTCGATAAATATTTTCAAATTGCTCCTTGTTTCAGAGATGAAGATGCTAGAAGTGACCGTGTATATGGAGAGTTTTATCAATTAGATTTTGAAATGGCTTTTGCAGAAGAAGAAGATGTCTTAGAATTAGGTGAAGAGTTATTTTATGAAACATATAAACATTTCTCAAACAAAGAAATAAGTCCTCGTCCATTTAGAAGAATATCATTTAAAGAATCTATGGAAAAATATGGTACTGATAAACCAGATTTACGTAATCCACTTGAAATCATCGATTTGACAGAACAATTTGAGGATACTGATTTTAGACCTTTTAGAGGAGTTCAAGTTAAAGGAATTAAAGTAGATAACATTGCATCAAAATCAAATTCTTGGTTTAATGAATTAGTTGATTACGCTAAATCTATTGGTATGCCTGGTATTGGTTATTTTAAAGTTATGGAAGATATGAGTTTTGCTGGACCTATTGATAAATTCTTAACAGATGATGATCGCAAAGCTTTAATAGAAAAAGCAGAATTAGTACCTAACAGTGTTTTTATTCTTTATTGCTGATCGTAAGCATGCTGCTACTCTTGCAGGTAAGATTAGAGATGAGTTAGGTCGTAAGTTAGATCTTATGGATCCTAATAAATTTGAATTTTGTATTATCAAGGATTTCCCAATGTATGAGTGGAATGAAGAAGAAGAAAAGTATGACTTTACTCATAATCCGTTTAATAATCCAAAGGGTGGAAGTAAGGCTCTTGAAAATGAAAATATTGATGAAATAGTTGCTGAACAGTTTGATTTTGTATGTAATGGTGTTGAAATGGCAAGTGGTGCTGTTCGTAATCATGATCCAGAAGTTATGAAAAAAGCTTTTTGCTGTTGTTGGTTTAGGTGAAGATGTGATTGAAGAAAAAATTTGGAGCATTATATACAGCCTTCCAATATGGTGCACCTCCTCATGCAGGAATGGCTCCTGGTATTGATAGAATGCTTATGATGTTACTTGATGAAGATTCTATTAGAGAAACTATCGCATTCCCACTAAATGCTAATGGAGCAGATAGCTTAATGCAAGCACCTAGTGATATTTCAGAGTTACAACTAAGGGAAGCACATATTAAAATAAGAGAAAAAGAATTAGTTAACCGAAAAACGACTTGTTGTATAGTCGTTTTTCTGTTATTATAGTTAGTAGTCATGGAGGGTTCATAATGGAAGATAAAAGACAAATATATAAAGAAGCTTATAAAAAAATAGATGAATTGGAAAAGGAAATTGATAGTTTAAAAAAAGAAAAAGAGAGATTAGAAGTAAATACTACTGATGAATTGGAAAAATTAAGAGGCAGATTTTTTCTAATAGACGGTAATATGAAGTATTTATTATCTGATTTATGTGGTAGGATAGATGTTTTTGAAATTGCAAAGAATGAAGAAGATATTTTTTCTTTCTTTTCTAAAAACTTTGATAAAACGTATATACCTTGTGATAGAGTAAAATATATTAGTGATGAAATTTTGTTATCATATGATAAGTTAATCAATCTTATGGAATTAGGGGTTTCCTTCATTAGAGAAAATAGGAGTAATTGTTTGACGTGTTCTCCGTCAACAACAGACTTTGAACTGGTAAGTAATAAGGATCAGTATTTAAAACTATTTAATAGTGAATTAACAAGTCAAGTGATGGATAGTGATAAAAAATTATTTTCTTTTTGTACTTGAGGATTTGAGTAATCATTATATTGAGTGTGCAGGTAAGAATTTTTTAGAAAAAGATAATATAATGGATGACATTTTTGATATTTTGTCTACTGCTAAAATTGATATAAAAGAAGTGGATGATTTGAAATGTCTTAAAGAAAAAATAATAGAATATATCTTGAAAAATAGTGAAAATCCTGACTTTACAAAAGCTTATCAATATAGTCAAGTTAATTCATCTAAGAAATTAATTAAAAAATAGTTAAATATTATTTTTGATTTGATTTATTTCTGTTTGCATGGCCTTTACCATTTTTTCTAACATAGCAATCGTTTCTTCAGTTTCATTTCTATTACTTCTGTTAGATGTGTTTTGACCATTGCCCGCAAAGGTATCGGCATTATTTCTACCTGTTTCGGTAGAATCCTTAGGCTCTAATCCTCGTTCTTGCATGACAGCTCTGTAAAAAGCATTTGTAGATAATACTTGTGCTACTAACATCAACCAGTTACCAACGGCATTTTGTTCGTTAGCTGTCATATCATCTATTAAAATATAGCCAACAACGACGGCACTGAGTGAAAATAATTTAGGAGGAATATTTGGTATCAATTATATCCCTCCTTTTTTTAATTATATTCAATTAAAAAGTACTTATTAATTAAAGGCAAGTTCAATATCTAGATTTTCATCAACTATTGAGATATATAAAAATATAAAACCGCTTATGGCAATTAATAAAGAGCCTAGAAACGATAGATAAACCAAATTTTTCTTTTTGGGAGTATCCCAAGTTTTTAAATTTTTTATATCATTGATTGATTCTTTCAGAAAATAAAGATATATAACGATTAAAATAGTAAAAATTAAAACCATGATTTTTTGGTATTTAGTTTTTACTTTCTATATCATTTTCAGTGAAATATTTTCTTTCGAGACTGTTTGAATACCAACTCATAAATATTATTCCAATATAAATAAGCCAAATATAATCTTCCGTATTTAATATTTTTAATTTTTTCGTTTATTTCTTCATAATTCATATTTAATTATATGAAAATTATATGTTTTTTAAGTATAAAAAGCTCTAATTTGTATCATTATATTAATGGAGGAAAATATGAAGAAATTTTATTTAGTTTTGTTTACAATTGTTTTATTTTTATCAGGTTGTAGCACCAATACTAATACACCAACTAGTAAAATAGAAGAATTTATGAGTAAATATCAAAGAATGGATAGTGAGGTTTTAAGCCAATTAGATAGTATTGTTTCTAATAATAAAGATTTAACAGATGATCAAAAGAAAGATTATAAGAATCTTATCGAAAGACAATATCAAAATATTTCATATAAAATAAAGGATGAAAATACTAGTGGAGAAAATGCTACTGTAACAGTAGAGGTTGAAACATTTGATTATAGATCAGCACTTAATAAAAGTGAAGAGTATTATGAGAATAATAAAAAGAAGTTTCAAAAAGATGATGGTAAAATAGATCAAGAAAAGTATTGGGATTATAAAATTAGTGAAATGAAAAAAACGGAAGATAAAATCAAAAATGAAATTATCTTCACGTTACATAAAGAAAATGATAAATGGATACTTGATGATATCAGTGATTCTGATAGGCAAAAGTTACATGGTTTATACGGAGGCTAAATTAGCTTCTTTTTTTCTTTTTTACCACAACAGCATCATTACCATTATAGTTGTTATTGAAGGTTATAATATTAGGATTTAGTTCATAAAGATCCATAAGGAATATGGCAAAAGATTGGAATTTTTCACTATACTCCCAAATATAGTCTAGAATTATTTCACCGTCATTATATAAGTTATCTTCTAATAATTGTTTTATATAGCTAATAAATTTTTTAGTATCTACATAGTTGAAAATATTTGAAAAGTTTATAAAGTCATATTTGCTATTGTACTTCTTTTTTACATCAAATATATCCATTTCTTTAAAAGTAATACTATCTTCATTTATTTTATTTTTTACATCTTTAAAAGTATCTTCTTCGAGATAAGAAATATTATTTTTTGCTTGTGTTAGGCTGATTTTTGCACTTTCTTCTCTAGATTCTATGTTTTTGTTGTTATGTTCTCCTAAGAAAAATGTCGTAAATAATTCTTCATCATTTTGGAAAAATTTATCCCAAAATAGTTTTATATCTTCTTTTTTTAATGGCATCTCTTAGTTCAGTATAAATATATTTCTTATTATCTTTAGAATATAAGTTATAGAATTTTATGAACTCATCGTATTTTAGAGCTTTAATAGCGGCAATCTTTAAATATAGGTTATAGTATGTTAATTTATTTGAGTCAAAACTATCTACTTTTCTTGCTCCACGGGCAAGAGATTCTATTATCTGATCTCCTGAACCACAGACTGTTAGAACATCTTTATTAGAAAAATTAATTCTATTATAATATTCTTTTAGTATCTCATTTGAAAAACAGTAACATTGGCTATATTTTTGAAAGGCCTTATCTTGTCTAATCCAATATCTATTAAAATCTTTAAAACTCTTATTAGAAATTACTTTACACATCTTGATGGCTTGTTCTGCTTCCTTTAAAATTTTAATTTTATCCTTTTCTTCCATAAGTATCCCCCTCTTATTTGGACAGATTATATCACATTTTTCATATTTTTTCAAGTCTAGAGACATCTTTTGTAAATTATCAGACTTTTTTGAATTTTTTTATTTGCTAAAAATAGAATAGTAATAGGTGATTTAATGAAAAAAACAATTCTTATTTTTTTACTTCTTCTATGTATTATGATACCGAAAAATGTATTTGCTTTTAATGATACTAGTAGGAGTAGTATTGTTATGGATATAGATAGTGGTAGAATATTGTATCAAAAAAACGCTAATGAAAAGAGGTTAGTAGCGTCAATTACAAAAATCATGACTATATAATGATTAACAGTAAATATATTAGAAATATAAACAATATTTGTACAAGTAAATATACTGTTTTGTATAATGCTACTTTATATATTGTATGTTAAATAAATGAATTGGCACATGTTGTCAATTTTTTACTTTTGTTGTATACTACGTACCAATTAAGAAGGAAATTTGAATGCACCAAGTAAAAGGAAATAATACTGACTATTTGGATTTTGTAGAATCAAAATTTAGTGAATGTTTTTCAAAAAAAGGATATTTTCAAGAGAACCCAGTTGAAATAACTTCTCAAGTAGATCCTACAATTGATTTTATTGGATCTAAAATTTCACCATTAAAAAAATATATAATTAGTGATAATATTCCAGAACAAGGTATTTATTTAATACAAAATAGCATGAAGTTAAAATCATTACAATATTTAAAAACAGATATTCCACAAAAATTTGGAAGTTATTATAAGTGTATGGGAACATTAACAAAACCAAAATTAGAACAAGTAGTATATGATACTTTCGATTATTTAACAAATCCTGATTATTTAAATATTCCAGTTGATGATATACATATTAAAATATGCTCTAGTGATGAAGATTTACTTAATGCAATTCAGTATGTTGATAAAGGAATAAGAAGGGAAATTGATACAGTTGATTTAAAACATTACAGACATAAATATGGTATGGATAATTTAAATATAACTGGTAGGGACTTTAATATAGGAATAAGAAAAAAAGGAACAGAAGAGTTCTTTAATTGTGCCACATTTGTTTTAATGGAAAATCAGGATAAACCTATTGCAATTGATATGGGGTTGGGTAATAGTTCTTTAGCAATGTGTAAATTTGGATTAAATTCTACAGTTGAGAGTTCTAGAATGGCTGATATAATTCAAATTGATAGCGTGGAAAAATCAAAATTTACTGATGCATTAATAGCGGTTTCGGTTTTATTAAAAGAAAATATTTTAGAACATCCTTCGAAACATTTTAGGAAAAAATTTAGACAATATTTAAACGCACTTATGTATTGGAATCAACAATATAAATTTACTAGTGAAGAATTAGTTGAAATAATAATTAAATTTCTAAATGTGGAATATAAAAGTGATTTTGAAGAAAAACATGAATCATGGATAAAAGTTTTAAAAAGATAAAAAGGTGGTTTATTTATGAGTGATAGTATTAATATTTTTGAGAATCCGCAATATTATAGAGAACAATTGTTGAAGATAAATTTATTTGATATAAATCAAAGAAAAAAAATAGATGGCAAATCATTAATATGCGTATTTTTTACTGCATATTGTGGCGTAGGATGTCCATTTTGCTTTTTTCATTCACCAACTTCACGAAAAGAGAAAAAATGAATTTATTTCTAAAGAAAATCATTTTTCTAAAGAAGCAGTTGATAAGTTTATAAAATTTGCTAATGATGCTAATGTCGGCTATTTACAAATATCTGAGGTGGAGAACCTTTTCTTGAATTTGATGCGATTTTAAAATGTATTGAAACCATTAAAGCAGAACGAATTATTTTAGTAACAAGTGGCTTTTGGGCATATAATGAAATTAATGCTGAAAAATATTTGAAAGAATTATATAATTCACTCTCAAAAAATCCTATAACTCCTAGATTGACAATAAGAGTTAGTATTAGTGAATATCATAGCATCAAATTGAAAGAAAAACCTCTTGTAAATTTAATTAATATTTTTGATAAAAAATATAAAAATAAAAAACTTCACTCTCCAATTAAAGTTTTTTGAAGGTGATCATGCGTTAGAAAAATATTTAAATGATTATTTTCCTGGATATAAACTATTTTTAATAGAAAACAATGGGACAGATGATGAAAAATATATTAAGGTAATGCCTTGGAAATATAAATTAAAACTAAAATCTGGTTATGAAGTTATACTTGGTAAATCACGTATTTTTAAATCTAATCTTAGACCAAATATTAATGATAAACAAAGTATTATTGAGAGTGAAAATATATATGATACTGATTTACAACTATCCCAAAAAAAGATTATCCATCTATTATACATAACTTTGATGGAAAGATAGGGTTTGATTGGATTGTTGAATATAATGGTAATGTATGCACATGGCAAAATAGAGTGCAAGACAATTTGTTAAATATTTATGAAGATGATTATGATACTGTTGTTAATAACACACTGAATGATTTGTTGACATATTCATATATAGATAAAGGTTCAAAATATAGAGAAAGTATTGTTAATGAGATTTCACCTAGAACAGTATCTTTAATGAAATCTGTTAATATAAGAGATTATGCTGGTACTTTATTGTTTGCAGACGAAAAAATAAGGCTTCTATATTATAACATTAGAGTTATTCAAGATTATTTATCAGAAAATAAAATTAATATAAGCACTTTAAATCAACTATCTCAGGAATTAGTGGATACTATTAATTTGAATAAGAAAACATTACAAAAAGATGTATCAAGACTCAGAATAATCTATTTTTTAAATTAACAATTTAAACTTCCAGTATCTTCTGAAACACTTCATGATTTTCTAGAATTAGTAAAATTAGGACATTATGAATTAAATAAAAGTGATATAGAAAAAGCAATCAAAAGATATAATGACATAACTGAAGCAAAAAAAATAAAATCTTTAGATGATATAATTGTCAAAAATGATATGGAAGTAGAAAGAAGATTAACAAAGCGAATGATGACACGAAAAAAAATTAAAACTGAAGAAAAAGAAATAACATACTATATATGTAGACATGGTGAAACAAATTGAATGTGGAAAATCGTATTAAAGGTCAAATAGAAGACTTAAAAACAACATTTACAGATCGAGGAAATAAACAAATTGTTAATTTAAAAAATAGATTATTTGATGAAAAAATAGAGGCTATTTTTACTTCGGATTTATATAGAACTAAGGAAACAACAAAAATAATAAACGAAAATTCTAAGTTACCAATTTATTATTGTGAAAACTTTCGAGGATTAAATATGGGAAAATTTCAAGGTGGTTTAATGAGTGATTTTTTAAATAATGAAAGTGTGAAAAAAGCATTTGTTGACTATAATTTTGTAATTCCAGGTGGTGAAAGTATTAATCAATTAAACTCTAGATATATTAAAGGTTTGGATATAATAAGAGATAATTATAATTACGATAAAGTTGCAATTATTTCTCACGGTGCTGCGATAAGCAATATAAAATCAAAAAATATCTGGTGAAAAATATGAAGATATTGATTATTGTATTATAAAATATTACAATAATAAATATACAATAGTTGAATCTGGAAAATATATTTAAAGGAGAGTGATTTCATGTATTTATTTTTTTAGCAAGCAATATTGGAGGAGTAAAAAAAGAAAATGGTAATAAAATTCCAATCAAATTTTTTGAAAATAACGATTTTTTAAAAAATTTAAAAAAAATTATAAAAAGTAACAAAAAATTTGTTTTGGTAGCAAGTGATCCAGATAATTATGAAAGAAATGATTTGTTTTTACAAATGGATATTGAAGCATTAAAACTAAGTGGTTTAACATTTGAAGAATATCTTGTATTAGATGGACGAGCTAAAGAAAATATTACTAGCATTTTGGAGGATTGCGATTTAATTTTTCTATGTGGAGGTAACACATTGATTCAAAATAAATTCTTTAATAGTATTAATTTAAAGAAATATTTAAAAGATGTTGATTCGGTCATTGTTGGAATAAGTGCAGGTTCGATAAATTCAGCTGGTGATGTATACAATAGTCCTGAAAGTGACGAAGACTTAAATAATTCTCCTTATTTAAAAGGATTAGGATTAACAACAATTAATATTGAACCGCATTTTATATTAGAAAATCTAAATGATGATTATAACAAAAAGTTACAAAGAAATGCAATAATAAAGGAATCATATAACAGAACGATAATTGCTTTAACTGATGGTGCATACATTTTGCAAACAAATAATGAATGTAAATTGTACGGAGAGAGCTATAAAATAAAAAATGGAATAATCGATAAAATTTGTGATAACGATGAATGTGTAATTTTAAATGATAGTTTGTAAAATAAAAATTTAAGAAATAATTTGTATGTAATTATTTCTTTTTTTGTGTAATAAGATTAATTGGTGATATAAATGATTGATACTGAACTTGCTATAATTTTAAATGAGTACTTATATAAGAGAAAAATAATTAATTTTGATTTATATAATGATGCTTTAAAAAAATTAGGAGTTGATAGTTGATGGACTTATGTAAAATCAGAAATGAAATATCAAGAGGAGAAAGTATATATAACATACCACTTAGAGTAACTTTTTATGCAAGGGTATCTACTGATAAAGATGAACAACTTAATTCTCTAGACAATCAGATTTTATATTTTAAAAACTTTATAATGGAAAACTCAAATTGGAAATATGTTCCAGGATATATAGATGAGGGAATTAGTGGAACTAGTGTTAAAAATAGAACTAACTTTTTAAAAATGATTCACGATGCAAAAAAGGGAAAATTTGATTTGATTCTAACAAAAGAAATATCTAGATTTTCAAGAAATACAGTAGATAGTATTAAATATACTCAGGAACTTCTAGCTAGTGATGTTGGGGTATTATTTTTTATCAGATAATATTAATACAATATTACCTGATTCAGAGCTAAGACTTACTATAATGTCTTCAATTGCTCAAGAAGAGGTTAGAAAACTATCTGAAAGAGTTAGATTTGGCATGAAAAAGATCTAGAGAAAAAAGGACATGTTCTAGGCAATAATGTTATTACAGGTTTTACAAAAGAAAAAGGTAAATTAAAGATAGATTGAAAAAGAAGCAAAAATGATTAGAAGAATTTATTCGTTGTACGCTAGTGGAGAGTACGGCCTATCAAAAATATCTAAAATATTATATGAAGAAGGGTATAAAACTAAAAAAAGGTGACTATATCCATATAACAACTTTAAGAAGAATGATTACTAATCCTAAATATAAAGGATTTTATTGTACAAATACTGTTATGACAAAAGATTATCGAAATAAAAAACAAATTAGATTACCAATGGATGAATGGATCATAGAAGATAGTAAAGGTGAAATACCTGCAATAGTGTCAGAAGAACTTTGGGATAAAGCAAACAAATTATTAAAAATAAAAAAAGTAAATTATTTGAAAAATGTAGCAGAACCAAGAGTATTTTCAAAAAGATATCCTTATAGTGGTAATATTTATTGCGAACATCATAACTCTAAATATAAAAAGAGTTAATAATAATGGAAATAGTTATTGGATTTGTAATGAATATGCAACACATGGTGATAAAACTTGTAAAAGCCCAAAATTATATGAAAAAGAGCTAGATAAAATCTTTAAAAATGTATATAGTTATTTAATTAATAATTTTGATGAAATAAAAGGTAAATTGATAAATATATATAAAAATTCTACCTTTAATGCATGTAATGAAATAGAAAAATTAAAAAAGGAAATCAATAATTTAAATTATAAGAAAGAAAAAAGCTTGCTCGAATTGTACATAGAAAAAGTTATAGAAAAAAGTGAATTTGAAACTAGAAATGATAAATACAATAATAAAATAGAAAATATAAAAAAAGAAAAAAAAGAATTAGAAAAAAAAGATATTAATGCAACACTTAAACAAATAAAAAAATTGGAACTAGGTGATTTTATTAATGAAAATTTTGAAAGATTATCAAAACTTTTAATTGACAAGATAGTAGTTAAAAAAATCAGCCGATAAAACGAGAGTAATCCTTAATATATACATAAACTTATTTAATATAACGTATATATGGGATTACAATAATTTTGAAAAAATTTCGTCACTTTGTAGTCACAATGAAAATCATGACAGCAACAATTGCTTTAGAAAAAGGAAATCTAAATGATGTTTTTGTTGCGGGTGATGAAGTTTTAAAAATGTATGGTACAAATATCTATTTAGAAAAAGGAGAGGAGATGAAGCTTCAAGATTTACTTTATGGTTTGTTATTAAGAAGTGGAAATGATGCGGCTGTTGTGATTGCTAATAACATATGCTCTAATGAAAAAGAATTTGTTAAGTTAATGAATAAGAAGGCCTTAGAAATAGGAATGACTGGTACTACTTATATGAATAGTCATGGTCTTGATGAAGAAACTAAAAATTATTCTACGGCTCATGATATGGCTTTACTTTCTAGTTATATTTATAGAACTTCAAAAGAATATCGAAAAATTACAAAGACTTATAAATATGAAGTCCAATCAAATAATAAATCTTATTTGTGGTATAATCGTAATAAATTTTTAAAGCAATATGATTACGCTACTGGTGGAAAAAATGGATATACGCCGAGCGCAGGAAAAACGTTAGTTACAACGGCTGAAAAGTATGGTCTACGTTTGACAGCTGTAACACTAAAGGATGCTAATCAATATGAGACGCACGCAAATCTTTATGATTACTTGTTTGAAAAATATAAAAGTTATACTATTGTTGATAAGGATAATTTTGAAATAAAGAATAATTTTTATAAAGATAATTTGTATTTAAAGAAATCATTTAAGTATCCACTTATGGAAGAAGAAAAATCTAAAATAAAGACTATTGTTGAATTGAATAAGATTAAAAATTATAAAAATGGTACAAAGGTCGGAGTAGTAAATGTTTTATTAGATAATGATAAAATTGGAAGTGTTTCTGTTTATATAAAGAAAAAGGCACAAAAAAAGAAGAAATTTTTATTTTCTTCATAATTTAGATTAATTGTTTGTGGCTAGGCGAAAGAAGTTGATACTTGGTCTATTAAACATCCTAATTTGACTGTTGTCTGTACCCACACCACTAGATATATATAAATTAGTATTGGAAATTTTGTAATATTCATTTAAATATTTGGAAGCATTTTCACGAGTTAATAGTCCACCTATACCAGGAAAGCGAATTTGACCATTTAAATTTCCTCCAGCCAAAGCTAGGTTTACTTTATATTTTGATATGACCTCATCTATACTATCTGCTTCATGCATGATAACGATACTATAAATTTCTTTATTTGATGTTGGATCATTAAAATATTCAAAAGCTTTATCAATATCACGATTCTTGGAACTAGATGAAAGCCCTGTTATCAAGATAGGATTATTGGAGCGGTTATATATTAAATCATAATTATTGTCAAGTATTGTAAAGCCAGCTTGTTTTAGAATAGTTGTAAAATTATCATTATCTTCATCACCCGTTACAGCATATTTTCCTATATCTGCGTTAAGATTACTTAATGCTTTGATAATTTTTTCAATTTCTTTATGTGAGACATTATAATTTTTATCAATTAAATCTCCTGTAAACACTATGATACTAGGAGATCTCTCATTTATTTTTTTTTACAAGACTATTTAATTCATCTCCATAAACAGTTGAGCCATATTGTAAGTCACTAAAGTGAATAATTTTAAATCCGTTAAAAGAGGTTGGAAGTGATGGCTCCACAATTCTTTTTTCCTTTACAATTAAGCCACTAGTTGCGGCATAGTGTGTATATAATATAAAAATTAAAAAGCAAAGAAGATTATGATAATGACCGAAACAATTTTTTTTATTATTTTACGTCTTTGTTTACTTTTTTCTTCGTTTTCTAATTTTTTTTGTATTTCTTTATTCTTTTCTTCTCTAGTAGTCATATCATCACCTATTATTATTTTAACATGAAAATTAATATTATAAAATATTGTTTTTTTAAATAAAGAGATGTGTTATAATTTTATTAGATAGAGGGTGTGTGATTTTAATGGCAAGAAAAAGTAATGTGGAGATTATAAAGGAGCAGAAAAATACGATAAAACAATTATTTGGAGCTTATACTATTTTGTTGTGTGCGGCGGCAATATTCATTTTCTCTTTACATAATTTGTTTATTAATTATAGGGGAGCTAAATTATGTATGATGTATTTGTTGGCACCAATTATATTTTTTATTTCCAATGTAACTAATAAAGAAATAGGATATAAGAACGCTATGATGTCGGTCGGAATTTCCACATTTGTGTTATTCTTTTATGGCTTATGTACTAATTTTATTATTTATAATAGTTTTAATTTGTTTAGTTGCTTAGGCTTTACAATAGCTTATTTGTTTAGTCAATCTGTTAGCTTGGCAATTTACAATTATTTACTTGTAAATACAAGATTACCAATAGCGGGTGTTATAATTAATTATATATTTGATTTACTAATTTATAATATGATATGTATGATATTTCAATATAATATGATATTTACTGATACTTTTTGGTTAGAGTATATTTTGTTGGTTTTATTTCAAGGAGTTTTCGCAATTGTGTTAAGTTTATTTGATAGTATTGTTGTAAGGGGTATTGATTAAGCCTCTTTTTTTTATAAAAAAAAGAAGCCTTGGCTTCTAAACTAATATTGAAAGTATAGTGAGTAGGGTATTATGAAGCATATGCATAGTAATTGATGGAAAAACTGAATCAACTTCATAATCCATATAGGCAAATGTTCCTCCAAGTATACCATAAGGAAGAATATAAAGAATTTCTAACGGGTTTTGAAAAGTGTAATCAATAACATGTAGACCACCGAAAATTAGTCCTGAAATAATTACAAATACCCATTTGTTACTAAATACATTCTTAAATGATTTTCTAAAAAATTAATTCTTCAACTATAGGGGCGAATAGTCCAGCACAAATAAGCATTAAAAAGGGAGAAGAATGAATCATACTTTTGAACGTTTTTTTAGCAATACGTAACTGAACGAAGCGGA
>VOFK01000415.1_pt1 | contig 14001 bp, 13 predicted proteins | sample 5384121 | NCBI WGS metagenome assembly VOFK01 (sample SAMN12384730, study PRJNA508395) | human gut metagenome | isolation source: healthy gut J | host: Homo sapiens | reverse complement strand
CGGCCTGTAGGGGCCGATGCCCACATCGGCCCGGCAGGATGTACCATTTGATTTTGATGAGAATCTTCGGCGAATCCGCAACATTTTTCGGGCCGACAGAGCCGCCGGCCCCTACATCAAAGTTTCAATCTTCTCATCCCCTGTAGAGGCGGACGACTCTGTCCGCCCGCGGAATATACTGTTTTTACAGAATTCTTCGGCGAATTCGTAACTTCCCAGCGGGCCGATGTGGGCATCGGCCCCTACAGGGGTTTACCGAAAGCGCGAGATAGGGATATATTCCGGAGGCTATTATGTTCATCTCATCCGTTCTTGACACAACTGCCATTGACGAAAAACAGGTGCAGTCGTTTTTCTCGAAGCTGACGCTTGAAAAGCTGCTGTATGCGGCGGTGCTGCTGGTTCTGTGCGCAGTGCTCATCAAGCTGATTCTGAAGGCGGCGGACAAGCTGTTTTCGCATTCGAAGCTGGATCACACTATTTTCGGCTTTCTGCGCACGACGGCCAAGGCAATTCTGATCTTTATCGCAGTCATGCTCGTCGCAGGGACGCTCGGCGTGGATACCAGTTCGCTGCTGGCAATTTTGAGCGTTGCCGGTCTTGCCGTTTCGCTCTCGATGCAGACCGCACTGTCCAATGTCGCGGGCGCGCTGATGATTCTGACAGCCAAGCCCTTCCGGGCGGGCGATTATGTCCAGATCGGCGACAAGGCCGGAACTGTCCTGACTATCGGCGCGGTCTATACAAGCCTGCGCACCTATGACAACCAGATCATCTATTTGCCCAACAGTCAGATCACGGCAGGCAGCATCATCAATGTGACAAGCGAGGCCGTGCGCCGTGTTGACGTGAACGTTTCGGCGTCCTATGACGATGCGGTAGATACCGTGCGCGGCGCTCTGCGCCGCTGCCGCAGCGCATGAAAAAGACACTCCGTGACCGGCCTGTCGAGGCGCACGTCGTCTCCTATGGCGACAATTCGATCCAGTATGTCTTGCGCTTCTGGGCGCGTACGGAGGACTATTGGACGTGCTATAACGATGTGCTCGACGGGATGCAGGAGGTCTTTTCCGCTGCCGGGATCACGATGTCCTATCCGCATATCAATGTTCATATGGGATCATAAAAAAAGGAATATCGGGATACCACATATCATTTTCTGCATAAAGTCAGAATTATCGAAAATAATGTCGATAGTTCTGGCTTTTTTGTTTTATTCAAAAGTTCTTGATATAAACCGTGAATTTCCGGTGATCCCCCGCAGGGGGTTCGCATCGGTTGACTTTTTTCGGGCTGCTTGGTAAAATGGACACAAGCTATATGAGGCGTATTCTGCCGCTTTTTGGTTTCAGAGCGCAGCTGCGCCTGCTCGGTCTGTCCATACGGGCTGACCGCCGACCCCCTTCCGGTGCTGCGTCCGGTGTACGCAGGCCGGCCCAGAACATATTTTAGGAGGATACATCATCGATGGATTGGGATCGCTTAATCACAGTTGAACAGATGGAAGCAGCGACCAACGAATTGCTTGAAACCGGCAAAAAAGTTGGCGCGGATTCCTGGCAGCAGCGCGTCAAGAATCAGACGCCGCACTGCGGCTTCGGCGAAGCCGGCACCTGCTGCCGCATTTGCTCCATGGGCCCCCTGCCGCATTACGCCCAAGGCACCGCGCGGCATCTGCGGCTGCGGCGACGTGCACGGCATCGTCGGGCCGTAACTATCTGCGCTTCACCGCTGGCGGCGCAGCCACGCACTCCGACCATGGCCGTCAGATCTGCCACACGCTCTATCAGGCGAAAGAGGGCGGCTCCTACCAGGTCAAGGATCCGGAAAAGCTGAAGAAATCGCCGCCGAATGGGGTATCGAGTCCGAAGGCAAGGACATTTATGATCTGGCCCACGAAGTTGCTGAAACCGCCCTTCTCGAGTATGGCAAGCCTTTCGGCGTGCAGCGCTTTTCCTGAAGCGTACCCCGGAGCACACGCAGGAGCTGTGGCACAAGGCTGGCATCGAGCCGCGTGCCATTGACCGCGAGGTTTCTCAGTCGCTGCATATGACCCACATGGGCTGTTCGTCTCTTCCCGAGGCGCTGATCAAGCAGTCCCTGCGCGCTGGCCTGTCCGACGGCTGGGGCGGCTCCATGGCAGGTACCGAGCTGTCCGACGTTCTGTTCGGCACGCCGCGCCCCCTTGACACCACCGCCAACATCGGCGTTATGGAAAAGGACATGGTCAACATCATTGTCCACGGCCACGATCCGTCTCTTTCCGAGATGATCGTCATGTATTCGCAGGATCCCGAGATGGTCGCGCTGGCCAAGTCCGTCGGCGCAAAGGGCATCAACATCGCGGGCGTCTGCTGCACCGGCAACGAGGTTGCCATGCGGCAGGGCATTCCGATGGCGGGCAACTTCCTGCAGCAGGAAAACGTTGTCCTGACGGGCGCATGCGAGGCCATCGTCGTTGATGTGCAGTGCATCTTCCCGGCCCTTGGCCCGCTTTCCAAGTGCTTCCATACCAAGTTCATCACGACGTCTCCCATTGCCCGTATGCCGGACTCGGATTTCATCGAGTTCCACGAGGACACTGCGGCGGACAACGCCAAGGCGATCATCCGCATGGCGATTGAAAACTTCAAAAACCGCAAGCCCGAGCTTGTCAACATTCCGAACCTCAAGACCAAGGCCCGCGTCGGCTACTCGGTCGTCGAGGCCATCAAGAAAGAGCTCGACGGCGTCTGCAACACCCATGTCGACGCGTTCGGCACGCTGAAGCCTCTGGCAGATGTCGTCAAGGCGGGCGTCCTGCGCGGCGCTGTGGCAATGGTCGGCTGCAACAACCCCAAGGTCCGTCCCGACACCGCCCACATCGAGCTCATGAAGAAGCTCCTCAAGAACGATATCATCGTCATCGTCTCCGGCTGTTCGGCACAGGCTGCGGCCAAGGCAGGCCTCATGGATCTCGACGCTGCTGAATACTGCGGCGAGGGCCTCAAGCGCGTGTGCAAGCTGGTCGGCATTCCGCCGGTCCTGCATATGGGCTCCTGCGTTGATATCTCCCGTATGATGATCCTTGCTTCCGATCTTGCAAAGGATTGGGGCATCAACATTTCTCAGATTCCGCTCTGCGGCTGCGCGCCGGAATGGATGTCTGAAAAGGCAGTTTCCATCGGCAACTACGTCGTGGCGACCGGTATCGACACCTACCTCGGCGTCGATCCGTACTCCAAGGGCTCCAGCGAGATCACCGAGCTGCTGCAGGGCGACGCAAGAGGCTGCAAGGAGTGGGTCGAGGCGCACTTCGTCGTCGACACCAACATTGAGAGCCTCGGCGACAAGATGATCGCCGCGATCGAAGCCAAGCGCGCGGCTCTCGGCATCTAAGATCTTCCCGGAGGGTCTTTACCAATATGAAAGTAGCTATCACCGGCAAGGGCGGCGTCGGCAAGACGACGCTGGCCTCCACGCTCGCGCGGCTGTACGCCGACGAAGGGCGCACGGTCCTCGCCGCCGACGTCGACCCGGACGCCAATCTGGGGCTGGCGCTGGGCCTGAGCGAGGAAGAGGTCAACTCCATCGTCCCCGTCTCCAAAATGAAGCAGCTTGCCAAGGAGCGCACCGGCGCCAACGACCAGAACAGCTTCTATAAGCTCAACCCCGACGTCTCCGACCTGCCCGACAAGCTCGCCAAGGACATCCACGGCGTGAAGCTTCTCGTCATGGGCACGGTTGATACCGGCGGCTCCGGCTGCGTCTGCCCGGAGCACGTGATGCTCAAGGCGATTCTGACGAACCTGGTCTTCCGCAGGGACGACGTCGTCATCATGGACATGGAGGCGGGGCTCGAGCATCTCGGCCGCGGCACGGCCAGCATGATGGACCAGTTCATCGTGGTCATCGAGCCGGGCGCGCGGAGCGTACAGACCTATGTGCGCATCAAGGAGCTCGCACGCGACATCGGCATCACCAAGGTGCGCGTCGTCGCCAACAAGATCCGCGACGAGTCCGACCGCGAATTTATCCGCAGCCGCATCCCGGCCGAGGATCTGCTCGGTTTCATCAGCTACAGTCCCACCGTCATCGACGCGGACCGGAAGGGCCTCTCCCCCTACGACTGCAGCCCCGACGCGCTCGACGAGATCCGCGCCATCAAGGCTGCCATCGACGCCAAAGAATGAATCTGAAAGGAATGAAACCACAATGAAGACATTGTTTAACCGCGTCTTCGACGGCTCTGACGAGATGTTCGCCAAGGCCGAGGAAGAAGTTAACAAGATCGTGGCTGAAGTCGGCCGCGACGCTCCCCTGACGCTTCCCTCCACCGCTTATTTCTGCGCCTGCATCTATGCCTATATCGGCAAAAAGGTCACTACGACCGGCGAACTGCAGGATGCTCTGGCCGACGTGAAGGCCATGATGCTCCGTGAGCCGCGCACCAACTCTATCTTCCAGTCTGGCGTCGGCACTGCCATCGCGGCTGAAATGATCGAAGCTTGCAAATATGTCAAGACCCAGACCCCGTACGAGGGCACGCACTATCACGGCCACTTCACCGACGCGGAAGTCCGTGAGCTCGGTGTTCCTCTTGTTACCGGCGATATCCCCGGCTTCGTCGTCATGATCGGCCCGGCTCCTTCCACCGAGGAAGCGGTCGAGACCATCAAGGGCTATCAGTCCCGCGGTATCTTCGTGTTCCTGATCGGCGGCATCATCGAGCAGGCTGTCGAGGCCGGTCTTTCCATGAGCTTCCCCGTCCGTGTCGTTCCGGTCGGCGAGGAGATCTGGTCCGTCGGTCACGTCATCTCCCTGGTCGTGCGCGCGGCGATGATCTTCGGCGCCATCCAGCCGGGCGACGTCGAGGGCTTCCACAAGTACACCTTCGACCGCATCAACGCGTTTGTCAACGCGTACAAGCCGGTCAATGACATCACCGTCGCCTGCGGCGCGGGCGCCATCAAGCTCGGCTTCCCGGTCATCACCAACGACCACGACGATATGTGGGCCGTGCCGAAGTCCCTCATCATCTACGATGACACCAAGGACTGGATCGACACCTCCATCGAGGCCCGCGGCATCAAGCTGAAGATCACGAAGATCGACATCCCCGTCTCCTTCTCCTCCGCATTCGAAGGCGAGATCATCCGCAAGGGCGACATGCAGGTCGAGATCGACGGCTCCCGCAAGGACTGCTTCGAGCTCGTCACCACGAAGGACGCCTCCGAGGTCGAGGATCACAAGATCGTGGTCGAAGGCCCCGAAATCGACGAGATCCCGGTCGGCTCCAAGATCTCCATGAGCTACACCGTCGAGGTCGCAGGCAAGGCCATGCAGCCCGACTTTGAGCCGGTCTTCGAGCGTAAGATCCACTCCTTCCTCAACTGCGTGGAAGGCCTCATGCACACCGGCCAGCGCGATATGATCCGCGTGCGTATCAGCAAGGCGGACTTCGAAGCCGGCTTCAAGTTCAAGCACATCGGCGAGGTGCTCTATGCCAAGATTAAGTCCGAGTTCGATACGGTCGTTGACAAGTGCCAGGTCCGCATCGTCGTCGGCGACGAGCCGAACGCCGAGCTGCGCAAGCACGCCAACGAGGTCTTCGACAAGCGCGACGAGCGTCTGAAGTCCATGACCGACGAATCCGTGCCCGTGTTCTATTCCTGCATCATGTGCCAGGCGTTCTCCCCGAGCCACGTGTGCATCGTCACCCCGGAACGTCTGGGTCTGTGCGGCGCCGTGTCCTGGCTGGACGCGAAGGCCACCAACGAGCTCGACCCGCAGGGTCCCTGCCAGGTCGTCACCAAGGAGCGCTGCATCGACGAGCGCACCGGCCGCTACGAAGACGTCGACGAGGCTGTCGCGCAGTACTCGCACGGCGCGCTGGAGCACGTCACGCTGTACTCCCTGCTCGAGGATCCGATGACCTCCTGCGGCTGCTTCGAGTGCATCTGCGGCATCGAGCCGTGCTCGATGGGCGTCGTCATTACCTGCCGTGAATACGCCGGCATCACCCCGCTCGGCATGACCTTCTCCGAGATGGCCTCCATGACCGGCGGCGGCGTGCAGACCCCGGGCTTCATGGGCCACGGCAAGCACTACATCGCCTCCCACAAGTTCCTCAAGGCCGAGGGCGGCGTCGGCCGTCTGGTCTGGCTGCCGAAGGAGCTCAAGGATCAGATCCGCGACAAGCTCAACGAGACTGCCAAGGACATGTACGACATCGACAACTTTGCCGATATGGTCGCTGACGAGACCAACTGCCCGAACGGCGATCCGGAAGAGCTGCTGGCCTTCCTGTCCGAGGTCGGTCACCCCGTCCTCAGCATGGACCCGCTGGACATCTAAGCATTCCAAAAGAACCGGAGCATCCGCTCCGGTTCTCAGCGTGTCGAAAAAGACTTTTCGACACGCTGAGGCAGTTTTTCGAACTTTTTAAAGTTCGAAAAACTGGTTGATTGAACGCGAAGGGGGCTCTTTGCCCCCTTCACTCTTCCCCTGCTGCTCTATCATCCAGCTGCCATTCATAGTTTTTGACAGTCTCGAACCGGAGCATCCGCTCCGGTTCTTTTCATAAGACATAGAAAGGAAAGCTCTCATGATCAATTTCAACGGAGACTCCATATGGAACCTCAAGCCGATCGACGTGTCGTCCGTCAAGACGCAGGTCTTCGGCCTGCTGATCGAGGGCGAGAGATCGTCGCCGCGTTCCGCACCATCCGCGATCAGCTCGTCTTCACGAACAAGCGCATCATCTCCATCGACGTGCAGGGGCTGACGGGGCTCAAGAAGTCCTTTGCCATCATGCCCCATTCAAAGGTCCAGTTCTTTACCATCAGAGACCCCGGCTTTTGCCGAGCTGGTGTCGGATTCCGAGCTGTATCTGATGTTCTCCAACGGCTTCACCGCGAAATTCGAGTTCCGCGGCAGCGTCGACATCGGCGCCCTCGGCCGCACCATCTCCACCTACGTCCTGTAAGCCCTGCAAAGCAAGTCCCGGCTGGCGCCGCCAGCCGGGGATTATCTTTTTGCGTAAAAATTAGAAAAGCGGCTGATCAAAGATCAACCGCTTTTCTGGTACGCCGGAAGGGGACTCGAACCCCCGACCTACTGGTTCGTAGCCAGTCACTCTATCCAACTGAGCTACCGGCGCATACCACGCTTTCTCAGCGCCCCATTATATTAGCACAGTCGGTCAGAAAATGCAAGCCCTTTTTTTTTGTTTTTCCGCGAGAAATCCTGTTACAGCTCCTGCACGTCGAGACGCCGCAGGCCTCGAGCTGCATGCGCGGGCCGAGGACGCGGACAACGCCTTCGTCCAGCGCCCGGCCGATCTGCGCGCCGCAGGCGGCAAGCTGCTCCGGCAAGGTATCGAGCATCTCGTGGCGCAGGCGGCAGCGGTCGGCCTGCGTCATGCCCCCGAGCAGCCAGGTATCGGCCACGGCGCGCTGCAGGCGCGGGCGAGCTCAGCGGCTCAGCGTCGCTGATGGCGCCGATGATATTGGCCTCCTGCGGCTCCAGAGGCGGCCGCCGCGAGATACGCGGCCGTGCGTCCCGATCGCGCCGCGGGAACGTGGCGCAGTCCGGATCGCGGTAGGTATAGGCCGTGGCGGGCCCGTGTCGCGCAGCAGAAATTCCGTGCCGTGGGCGCCGCCCTGCACGCGGATCTCGTTCCAGTAATGGCCGAGCGAGGCGGCGCGGCCGGCGATGCGCAACGCGCCGGAATAGGCACGTGCACGTCACCGCAGACCCGGCGAACGAGACCCCCTCCGACGGGATCACGATGCCCTCCCTGGCGGACTGGCAGCAGCGGGGCCGGATGCGCCGAGCCGGGCGCCTGCCCGGCGGGCAGGAGCTCGCGCAGACGCGCAGGACGGTCTGCCGTTCGTCCTCGGTGCCGCCGGTCACGCTCAGGCGCAGCCGGGCGCGGTCACGAACAGCTTTTCGCTCAGCCGCTGCAGCGCCCGCGATGCACGCGTCCGCGCGCGCGTCAAACTCGCGCTCGAGAGTGCGCACAGCCAGCGGTGAAATCGACGCCGCCGCTGCGCTCGGTGCAGGCCCCGGCCGCGTTCAGCGCGGCGGAGGCGCGGGCATGGCAGAAGCTGGAGCCGGAGCTCACGATCTGCTGCTGCAGGCCGTCGCACGCAGCTGCCGAAGGATCTCCAGCAGCTTGCCGTGGTTTGTAAAGTCGGTCTTCGTCAGGATCGCGGCCGCAAGCCGCCTCCCCGGCAACAGGAGCCGAGCGCGCTGCACGAGCCGTGGCGTAGAGCCGGTGAGGCCTGCGGGTCAACAATACGAAGCTGTGTAATGGGCGACACGCCGACAGAAAAGCCCAAGCGCAGCCGCAGCTGCTTCTGCAGCTCCTGCGCGTCCATCTCCCTGCCGGCAACTGCGTAATGGACAGACACGCGCGTCGGGTAAGCTGCCCGGCGTCAGGTCCGCAAATGAGCCGTGGTGTAGACGATGCTTCTGCAGCTGGATGATCATCCGTCAAATGGGGACTCCGGTCGGACAGGGACGGGGTCGCGCGGCAGGTCCGACAGGCAAACGTGCGGGATCGTGGCCAGCGCCTCCGGGCTGTCCGGCTCCCTGCTGGGCGCGGCGAGGCGGGTCTGCCGGGCGCGGATCTCGTCCTGCTGCTGCGCGGAAACGTCTGCAACGCGGCAAGGGCTTCCTTTCCCTGGCCTGCCGCGCGCTTCGCCGCAGGTCGCGGACGGCTGCATGAGGATGCTGGCGATCGCAGCCCAGCAGCAGCCGGCGCAGAAGCGCCTCATAATAACCCGTGCCGATCGCCTGCCGCAGCTGCTCGAAGCCGGGCCAGAAGCCCAGGCGGGCTGCCGGGTCGCCGCCATAGGGAGCCAGCTGGACAGGATCTCCAGCGAGAACACCAGCCGCGCGGCATCGTGCCGTAGTCACGCTCGCGCAGACGGAACTCAAAGCTCGCGAGCGACGCTTCGATCTGCTCGCGGTCGAGCCCCTGCTCGCAGAGGTCCGTCCAGGGTCCGGCGGATGGTCTGCTCGATGGCGGGCAGATCATCGCGGCGGAAGTTCTGCACCTGCAGCAGGAGCATCGGCTGCAGGCATTCGTCATCGCAGCTGAGCGTCACATCCTCGGCCAGACCCGTTTCCAGCACGGCCCGGCACAGCGGCGCGTGGTTGCTGCCGCACAGCACGTCGCAGAGGATCTGCGCAGCAAAGAGCGTCTGCGCGTCCTGGCTCGTGCCGATGACATAGCCCTGCCCGAGCTTCCAGCGGGTCTCAGCCGGTTCTCCGGCCGGGGGGGTATTCGATCGTCTTGCGCGGCGGGCAGACGGGCGTCTGCGGGCGGATGTCGGTATCGGGGAAGATGGCTGTAAAGCGGGAAAGATAGCTGTCCAGCAGCGCCAGGCAGCGGCTCAGATCGATGCTGCCGTCGAGCAGGAGATAGGCGTTGGACGGATGATAAAACCGCTTGTGCGCGGCGGTAAAGGCTTCGTAGGTGAGGGTCGGGATGGCCTCCGGGTCGCCGCCGGAGACGAAGCGGTACGGCGTATCCGGGAACAGCGCGCGCGTCAGCGCGTTGGCGTTAATGTGTCGGGGTCGGCGAACGAGCCCTTCATCTCATTCAGCACCACGCCGGAGCGCGTCAGCACGCCGTTCTCCAGCTCATAATGCCAGCCCTCCTGCTGAAAGATCTCCTGCTTTTCGTAAATGCGCGGGAAAAGGACGGCGTCGAGGTAGACGCGCATGAGGTTGAGGGAAGTCCTGATCGTTGCGGCTCGAGACCGGGTAGCAGGTCTTGTCCGGGGTAGGTCAGCGCGTTGAGGAAGGTATTGAGCGAGCCCTTCATCAGCTCGACGAACGGCTCTTTTGACCGGGAACTGCTCCGAGCCGCAGAGAACGGAATGCTCCAGAATGTGGAACACGCCGGAATCGTCGTACGGCAGCGTGCGGAAGGCGGCGCAGAAGCTCTTGTTCTCGTCCGCGCGCTCGAGCCAGCACAATCGCGCGCCGGACTTCGCGTGGGCTATATTCATGCAGCACCGCCCCCAGCTCCGGGATGCGGCGCTCGCGTGTCTGTTCAAATCCGTATGTCTGCGGCATAATGGGTCTCCTTTTCCCCTGTGATAGTGTCATAGTACCACACTTCGACCATTTCCGCAACGGCAGTTGTTGGGGGCAAAGGCTCCCCTTCCAGGGGCCGATTCCCCCTATCAGGGAGAAATGTCCCGAAGGGACAAAAGGGGTAGGGATGCTGGCAGCCGTCAGGCTGACTGAGGGGTTGCTACAGATCTGCAGGGAAAACCCAAACCACAAATTCAGTTTGCGGTTTGGAAAAAAAAACGAAGCACAGAGGAAAACAGACGTCGCTTTTGCGGCGGCTCGTTCCGTCGTGGTCGTTTCTGGACGGCTCCGGCGTCCTATCTTTCAGGCGTCGTTCCACTCGGGGAGTCACCTTACTGGCGTCTTTGTACGCGCCGCCCGATACGGGACAACGGATTTGTGAGCAGTTGCGTTTGAATATTTGCGGTGAAACGTCCTGCAGATAAAAAAATTGGGCAGTACGAATTCGCATTGGATTTTCAGCTATCGCGGGAAAAGTCCAGAAAAACCGAAGCGGTTTTTCTGGTCGGTTCAAGGGAGTCTGAGGGGAAATCGAAACCCCTCAGGCTGCTGCCAGCGTTTTCTTTTTGGAGAAGCAAAAAAAGAAAATGCTGATGAGGCTTGTACAGTCCCAGCCTTTTGAAAGACTTCTGGAAGCAGAGGCTTCCCTGAGGCTGTCGCCGCAAGGCGACTGATGAGGTGGGCGCAGTCGCGCAAATGAGGTGCCTCCACCATCCGTCACGGCTGCGCCAGCCACCTTCCCCTCATAGGGGAAGGCTTTTTCAAAGCCCCGTGCGGGAGGGGCTGGGTTTTTGCTTATGCGAACGGGTTCTCCGTGGGGTACGGAGGGACTTCGGCTGGTTATAGGCGATGTCGCCCGCCGAGGAACTTGAAGGCCTCGAACAGAAGCTTGCCATAGTGACCGAAGGCGACCGCGCCGTGGTGCGGGTAGCGCTTCTGAATGAGCACATGGCGATAGAAGCGGCCCATTTCGGGAATTGCGAAGATGCCGATGCCGCCGAACGAGCCGGTCTTCACAGGCAGGATCTCGCCCTCGGCGATGTAACTGCGGAGGTTGCCGTCGGAATCGCACTGCAGGCGGTAGAAGGTGATCGGCTTGCCGCGATGTCAGCTTCGAGTGTGCCGCGCGTGAAGTCGGGTTCGGAGCCAGCCGGCTCGAGCAGACGGTGCTGGATGAGCTGATACTTGACCGCACGGTCGGCGCACATCTTGCAGGACGGGGTATTGCCGCAGTGGAAGCCCATGAAAGGTATCCGGTCAGGGTGTAATCGAACTTGCCCTTGATCTCGGATTCAAACAGGCTGGCCGGGACGGAGTTGTTGATATCGAGAAGCGTGACGGCATCCTGTGAGATGCAGGCGCCGATGTACTCGCAGTGCGCCGTAGATATCGACCTCACAGGCGACGGGAATGCCGCGGGAGGCCAGGCGGGAGTTGACATAGCAGGGCTCGAAGCCAAACTGTTCCGGGAACGCGGGCCAGCACTTGTCTGCGAACGCAACGTATTTGCGCGCGCCCTTTGTGGCCTTCCGCCCAGTCCAGAAGCGGGTCAGTTCAAACTGCGCCATGCGTTCGAGCATATCGGCGTAGTATTTGCCCTCGCCCATCTCCTTCTTCATATCCTCACAAACGGCGGGAATACGCGCATCGCCCGCGTGGGTCTTGTAGGAGACGAGCAGGTCGAGTTCGGAGTTTTCCTCGATCTCCACGCCGAGTTCATAGAGTCCCTTGATTGGCGCGTTGCAGGCAAAGAAGTCCTGCGGACGCGGGCCGAAGGTGATGATCTTGAGGTTTTTGACGCCGATGACGGCGCGGGCAATGGGGATAAAGTCCGCGATCATCTTTGCGATATCGGCAGCCGTGCCGACCGGGTATTCGGGGATGTAGCCCTTCAGATGGCGCATGCCGAGGTTATACGAACAGTTGAGCATACCGCAGTAGGCGTCGCCGCGGCCATTGATGATCGCCGTCACCTTCGGCAGCCGCGACAAACATGCACGGGCCGTCAAAATACTTTGCAATCAGCGTTTCGGGCGTCTCAGGGCCGAAGTTTCCGAGGAACACAACGAGGGCATTACACTCTGCCGCCTTCACATCGGCAACGGCCTTCAGCATATCGTTCTCGTTTTCGACGGTCACGGGGCATTGTACACGCCGCCCCTCACAAGCCTTGGCGATGTTCGCGCGGCGCATTTCGGAGAGCGTGCGCGGGAAGCAGTCACGGGAGACGGCAATGAGGCCGAGCTTTACATTGGGGATGTTTTCAAACATGATCTGTACCTCCTGATCAATCTTCAGAAATATCGATGTTTTTACCGGTCAGGCCGATGTGTGCGCCGGACTTTGCTTCACTGGATTCCGGATGCGCCAGCAGCCATTTGTTGCGGGCCGTCAGCCAGGTATCCTCTTCGCTCTGCGGCTCGAATGCGGGCTTTTCCGTGTTCGTGCCCTTCGGCAGGACGACGGCGACGCGGAAGACTCTTTGAAATCTGGCACGGCGCGTAGTGGGCGTCGTGCCGTAGACCCCGACGGCCGTGCCTGCCGGGACGCGGAAGGCCTTGACCTTCGCGGTGTCGAGCTGGCCGTCTTCGATCTCGTCTTCTTTGCAAGCAGGAGAATAAAATCCTGCTCGCCGACGTTGATCTCGCTGTCCCGGTGGTACTCAAGGCAGTTGAGCTTCGTGTTATAGCCCCAGCACATGCCGATCTGGATGGGCAGACCGCCATAGGCCCGATTCTGCATCGCGTCAAAGATGCCGCAGGTCTCGAGCGCTTCGATGGCCGGTTCGTAGGCCGTGCCGCGCTCGGGCATGGGGACGGTCTGCATGGCTGCGACGAGCGCAGATGTGTCATACCCAGTCAGGACCTTGCCGTAGGGCCGAAACTCCGGATCGGAAACGGAATAAATTTTCATAGTTCCTCCTTATACCGTCGCGGCGAAAAAATTTTTCAGCGCGGGATAGAGTTTTTGAAATTCTGGTAGCGCGCCTCGTACTTTGCCGTCAGCGCTGCATCCGGCTCGGTGGTGGACGCGACCTCGACGAGCTTGTCTGCCGCTTCCTGCACAGACTTGAACTTCCCGCAGCCGACCATGGCGAGCATCGCCGCGCCATAGCCCGGGCCCTGCTCCGTCTTGACCATGTCAAGCGGAATACCGAGGACATTCGCGAAAATTTTGCGCCACAGCGGGGCTCTTTGCGCCGCCGCCGCAGATGTTCGAGCGCGGAATCTCGATTCCGAGAGACTTGGCGACCTCAAACGAATCGCGGATGGCGAATGCCACACCCTCCAGAACCGCCTGCACCATGTCGGACCGGCTCGTGTCCATCGTCATGCCGGTGAACGTGCCGCTTGCGTTCGTGTCGTTGATGGGGCTCCGTTCGCCCATGAGATACGGCAGGAAATAAACGTGGTTTTCGCCGAGCTTCTCGTCGGTGATATCCGCCTGTTCGCCCGCGAAGTCGGATGTTTTCAGGATTTCTTCGCACAGCCACTTGTTGCAGCTGGCAGCAGAGAGCATACAGCCCATCAGATGATAGCCGCCGTCTGCGTGCGCAAAGGCATGAAGCGCATTGTTCGGGTCGACGCCAAATTTGTCGGACGAAATGAAGATCGTCCCGGACGTGCCGAGCGAGAGATTGCAGCCGCCTGCGCCGACTGTATCCGTGCCGACCGCCGCCGCGGCGTTGTCACCTGCGCCCGCCACGACCTTGACCGATTCCGGAAGGCCAAGTGTCTGTGCCGCCTCTTTTGTCAGCGTGCCGACGACCTCGAAGGCTTCAAAGAGCTTCGGCATCTGCGATTCGGAAACGCCGCAGATCTCCAGCATTTCCTGCGACCAGCGCTTGTGCTGCACGTCGAGCAGCAGCATACCGGAAGCGTCCGAATAATCGCAGGCGTGAACGCCGGT
>VOFK01000407.1_pt1 | contig 14001 bp, 16 predicted proteins | sample 5384121 | NCBI WGS metagenome assembly VOFK01 (sample SAMN12384730, study PRJNA508395) | human gut metagenome | isolation source: healthy gut J | host: Homo sapiens | reverse complement strand
AGAATTCCTCGTGCGTGTCGAGCGCGCCGCCTACCAGTCGTCAAGTTCCTGCCATGTAAATTTTGCTTTTTCGACGAATTCATCCTCTGCCAGCCAAAAATAGCCGATGCAAACGAATGCCGTCACCGAATCGGCCGAAGCGCTGGCGCCAGCGCCGCGCACAGCAGAACCAGCAGAACGCCCCGTGTCAGAAGCTTTTTCATGGCGTACCCTTCAGCGTAGAGTTTGCGAGCATGGCTCGCGCCTCGTCCGCGCTCAGATCGTAAGACCAGAGCAGCCTGAACATTTCCCGTGTCTTTTCTACCATATCATAGGCATAATACTGCGGATACAGAAGATTTCCCAGCCACCATACGCCCAGCAGCATATTGAGGCTCGGGGGATTGGAAAGCCAGTTGTAGGGCATGGATGGAATCTCGTAATACCGACTCCGGCTTCGATCGCGCGCAGCGGCTTTTTTTGCCCCTCGTCGTCTGCCGCAGTCGAGTAAGTGCTGCCTGCTGTAAATAAAATCACGTCCGGGTCAAAGCGGTAAAGCTGTTCGAGATTGATGGGATTGCCGCCGCCCTTATTGCTGACGTCTTCGACCACGGCGGCATTTTCAATGCCCATGAGGTCGAGCACCTGCGCCTGAATGGAGCCCTTTGCGTTCGTATTGAGCCCGGACGAGCCGGACGTGTACAGGACGGAATAAATGCGCTCGGAATCCTGAATTTTTCGCGGCGTTTTCCTCCGCCAGCGAGACAGTCTCTCGACGAACGCCGCCAGCTCCTCGCCCCGCTCGGCCTTTCCTTCCAGGAATTTTGCCGAGCGTGCGGAGGCTCCGCAGCCATATGCGGAAGATCTGCTTCGATGAAGATCACGGGCATGCCGATCTGCCTTTGCAGCGCGTCCAGATCGGCGGCCATGTTGTCCTTTTTGTCGCCAATGTCGATCACGACCTGCGCACCGGAGGAGAGGATGGACTCAAGATTGAGCGTCGACTTGCTGCCGTACATCTGGCCGGTCGTGGGCGATCGATGAGGCGCGGGTCGAGGTATCTGTACTGGCTGGAGGACGGCGTGGCGTTGATCGTCGACATGTATTCCGGCGCGACGACCGCGAGGAACATCGACGCGACCGCGCCGCTGGGCGCGACGCGCGTCAAAGACGCCGGGATCCCGACCTTCCGGCCGAGCGAGTCGGTAAACAGGACCATCGGCTCCGCCGCCGTCTCCGACGGCTTCGCCGCGCAGCCGGAAAGCACCCCAACCAGCAGCGCCAGCGCCAGAAGGCAGGCGAAAAAACGTTTTACAAGCATGGTTATTCTCCACAAAATATAACAATCTATAAAAAAATTTCTACAGCTGCATTATATCAGCCGAAGCGTCAGATTGCAATGGATCGTTTTACAATTTCAAACGTTTTCTTTTGTGATTCGCCAATCCCGAACAGCGCGGCACACACCCGCTGTCCGTCTCAGCTGGTCTCAGGATACCAGAACCAGCGCGGAAGCGCAAGCGCTTCTTTCAGTATTGGAGAATTGTTGTATCGTAATGTCGGATGTTTTGCATAGATGGCTATATTTCCGTAATGTCGAATAATTTTACAGATCAGCACGGCCCAAAGCCTCCCCTTCCAGGGGAGGTGGCTCGGCGAAGCCGAGACGGAGAGGTCGCTGCAAGGTTGATACAACCTCTCAGTCAGCCTCCGGCTGACAGCTCCCTACCCCTTTTGTCCCTTCGGGACATTTCCCCCTGATAGGGGGAATCGGCCCCTGCAAGGGGAGCCTTTTAAATGAGGTCCAGCAGGAGCTGGAAGACGGCTTCGGCGGCTTGGGTGCGGATGGCGGCGCGGTCGCCGGTCAGATGGAGCTCGCGGCAGAAGGAGAAGCCCGCGGTGTCGATCGCGATATAGACCAGCCCCACCGGCCGTCCCGTCCCATCTCCGTCCGGCCCGGCCAGCCCGTGACCGACACGCCGCAGTCCGCGCCGCAGGCTCGCGCGCACCGCGGCCATCTCATGCGCGGTCTCGCGCGAGACGGCGGTGCAGACGTCCAGCGTCTCCTGCTCCACGCCGAGCAGCGCGTGCTTGACTTCGTTCGTGTAGCTGATGACGCCGCCCTTATAGACCTGCGACGCGCCGGGCACGTCGGTCAGCAGCTTGCCGATCAGCCCGCCGGTGCACGACTCCGCCGTCGCCAGCGTCAGCCCCTGCTCCCGCAGGTGCGAAAGCGCCCGCTCAGCGCTGCTGTTCATCTTCATAGTACCGGATCTGCGTCTTTTCGGTGTTGGCGATGGCGCGGGCGATGAGGCCCTCGACGTCCAGCTTCTGCTCCTCGGCCTCGACCTGCGCGAGGACCGGCTTCGTCTTCGGGTGCTTGGGGGTAAAGACGGTGCAGCAGTCCTCATACGGCAGGATGGAGGTCTCCAGCGTGCCGATGCGGCGGGCAACGGTGACGATCTCCTCCTTGTCCATGCCGATGAGCGGATGGAAGATGGGCATATGGACGACCGCGCCGGTCACGGCCATAGCGTCCATGGTCTGCGAAGCGACCTGGCCGAGGTTTTCGCCCGTGACGAGGCACTTCGCGCCGTGGTCCCGGCCGATCGCCTCCGCGATGCGCATCATGAAGCGGCGCATGATGATGGTGAAATATTCCTCGCGGCAGTGATCGCGGATGGCCTCCTGGATCTCGGTGAAGCCGACCACGTCGACTGTCATGCGGCCGCAGAACTTCGTCATGATGTGCGCCAGCTCCAGCACCTTTTCCTTTGCCAGCTCGGAGGTATAGGGGTAGGAGAAGAAATGGATGCACTCGATCTCCACGCCGCGCTTGGCGATCATATAGCCCGCGACCGGGGAATCGATGCCGCCCGAAAGCAGCACCGCCGCCCGTCCGCCCGTGCCGGTCGGCAGACCGCCCGCGCCGGGCACCGACGGGCCGTGGACGTAGGCAGCCGTTTCGCGGACCTCGATGTTGACGGTGTAATCCGGGGTATGGACATCGACCGCGACATTCGGGAATTCCTCGGCCAGACGGCCGCCGATCTCCTGCGAGATCTGGATGGAGTTGAGCGGGAAGCGCTTGTCCGAGCGCTTGGACTCGACCTTGAAGCTCCTGGCCATGGACAGCTCGTCGCCGAGATAGTCGCAGACTGCGGCAAAGATAGCGTCGAGATCCTTCTCGCACGCGCGGCAGCGGCACATCTGCGCCACGCCGAAGATGGTGCCGCAAGCCTCCCATGCGCCGTCGAGATCACAGTCGTCAGTCAGCGGCTCCACATAGAGCGTCGACTGGACGATGGAGACCTTGAACGTGCCGAACTTCGCCATGCGGCGGCGGGTGACGGTCTTGAGCTTGTCCTCAAACACGCGGCGGTTCTGCCCCTTCAGGACGATCTCGCCAAGCTTCAGTAAAAAAGAGTTCTTTCATGATGTGTGTCCTATCTTTAAAAAAAATTTATACATGATATTGTCGGGGAGGCCTTGGGTCATCTTGCGTTCTCTCCGCCGAGCTGGAAGGAGCGGTATTGGACGGCTTCGGCGATGTGCTCGGGGCGGATGGACTCGCTGCCGGCCAGGTCCGCGATGGTGCGGGCGACCTTCAGCACGCGGTCATAGCTCCGCGCCGTCATGCCGAGCGCGTCGAAGGCCTGCTTCATGAGCACGGTGCTGTCCTCGTCCAGCTGGCAGAACCGGCGCAGCTGCGCGGGCTGCATATAGGCGTTGCAGCGCGTGGGGCTGCCGGCATAGCGGGCGGTCTGGATGGCCCGGGCCGCGTCGACGCGCGATTTGACGGCGGAGGACGGCTCAGCCTCGCTTCTTGTGCGCAGCTCCTCAAATTTGACGGAGCTGACCTCGACGATCATGTCGATGCGGTCGAGCATGGGGCCGGAGATACGGCTGAGATACCGGTCGACCGCGGCCTGCGAGCAGGTGCACCGGCCGCTGGGGTCGCCGTACCAGCCGCAGGGGCAGGGATTCATCGCGCACACGAGCATGAACTGGCTCGGGAACGTCTGCGAGGCCCTGCACGCGGGAGATGGTGACCTGTCCGTCCTCGAGCGGCTGGCGCATGACCTCGACGGCGTCGCGCCGGAATTCCGGCAGCTCGTCGAGAAACAGCACGCCGTTGTGCGCGAGCGAGATCTCGCCAGGGCGCACATGGGGTCCCGCCGCCGGCGAGCGCAGCCGCCGAGACGGTATGATGCGGCGCGCGGAAGGGCCGCGATTCGATGAGCGGATGCTCCGCGGGCAGAAGCCCGAGGACCGAATAGATCTGCGTGACCTCCAGCTGCTCCTGGCGCGTCATATCCGGCAGGATCGACGGCAGGCGCTTGGAGCGCATGCTCTTGCCGGAGCCCGGCGGGCCCACCAGAAGGATATTATGCCCGCCTGCGGCCGCGATTTCAAGTGCCCGTTTGGCATTTTCCTGCCCTTTGACGTCTTTGAAGTCGAGCAGCGCGTGCGGCTGCGGCTCCGGCTGCCAGACGGGCGCGGGCTCCATCGGCGCTTCGCCGGTCAGGGATGGCGCACGAGCTGCGGCACATCCTCCACGCCGTAGACGGTCAGGCCCTCGGCGAGCGTCGCCTCGCGCGCGTTGGCTGCGGGGACGTAGATCGCCTGGTAGCCGAGCGACCGGGACGCGAGGGCCATCGGCAGCACGCCCGGCACCGACCGCAGCCCGCCCTGCAGGCTGAGCTCGCCTAAAAACGCGCTCTTTTCCTTCGGCAGCCGCACCTGCTCCGACGCGCAGAGGATGCCGAGCAGGATCGGCAGGTCATAGAGCGTACCGGATTTCTTCGTCCCCGCCGGGGCGAGGTTCACGATGATGCGGCTGACCGGGAAGCGGAAGCCGCAGTTTTTCACGGCGGCACGGACGCGCTCACGCGCCTCCTTGACCGACGCGTCCGGCAGACCGACCAGTTCAAAGGCCGGCAGGCCCGCGCCGATGTAGCATTCCGTCTCCACCCCGTATCCGGCAATGCCGGCCAGACCCAGCGAATGTACCTTACTGAGCATCTGCATCCCCTCCGCTTTCTCTATTGTATCTCTATCATACAGCATTTCCCGCGAAAAACCAACCAGTTTTTCTCTTTTCGCGGCAGCGCGGGGCGGAATTTCGAAAGTTTTCCGCAGATTCCAAAAAGGTTATTCCAAATTTGATTTACATTGACAAGAAAATGTGATATAGTCAAGGTGCATGAATATGTAATTACTTTTAGGAGGTAATTGTTTTGGTTCGTAAATTCAAAACCATGGACGGCAACAATGCTGCGGCTCATGTATCCTATGCTTATACAGAAGTCGCCGGCATTTATCCCATCACGCCGTCCTCCCCGATGGCGGACTTCGTCGACCAGTGGTCTGCTGCAGGTCTGAAGAACATCTTCGGCACCAGGGTCAAGGTCGCCGAGATGCAGTCTGAGGCCGGCGCAGCCGGTACGGTCCACGGCTCCCTCGGCGCAGGCGCTCTGACGACCACCTACACGGCGTCTCAGGGTCTGCTGCTGATGATCCCGAACATGGTACAAGATCGCTGCCGAGCAGCTGCCCTGCGTGTTCCACGTCTCGGCCCGTACGGTCTCGACGCATGCGCTGAACATCTTCGGCGATCATTCCGACGTCATGGCCTGCCGCCAGACCGGCTTCGCCATGCTCTGCGAAACCAACCCGCAGGAAGTCATGGATCTGTCCCCCGTGGCGCATCTGGCCGCGATCGAAGGCAAGGTCCCGTTCCTGAACTTCTTTGACGGCTTCCGTACCTCCCACGAGATCCAGAAGGTCGCTGTCTGGGACTTCGCCGACCTCAAGGAAATGTGCAACATGCAGGCGGTCGAAGAGTTCCGTCAGCACGCGCTCAATCCGGAGCATCCGGCTGCCCGCGGCTGCCACGAAAACGGCGATATCTTCTTCCAGCACCGTGAGGCCTGCAACCGGTACTATGACGAGCTGCCCGCAGTCGTTGAGAAGTACATGGGCAAGGTCAACGAAAAGCTCGGCACCAACTACCAGCTGTTCAACTACTACGGCGCGCCCGACGCTGACCGCGTCATCATCGCGATGGGCTCCATCAACGACGTCGCTGAGGAAGTCATCGACTACATGAACGCCCACGGCGAGAAGGTCGGCCTCGTCAAGGTCCGCCTGTACCGTCCGTTCTGCGCCGACAAGCTGGTCGCCGCCATCCCGGCAACCGCCAAGAAGATTGCTGTCCTCGACCGCACGAAGGAGCCCGGCTCCCTGGGCGAGCCTCTGTACATGGACGTTGTCACCGCTCTGGCCAACGCCGGCGTGCAGGCGACCGTCATCGGCGGCCGCTACGGCCTCGGCTCCAAGGATACGCCCCCCGCTTCCATCTTCGCCGTCTACAACGAGCTGAAGAAGGATCAGCCGAAGCGTGAGTTCACCATCGGCATCGTTGACGACGTCACGAACCTCTCCCTCGAAGAGGACAAGAACTGCCCGAACACCGCAGCCGAAGGCACCATCGAGTGCAAGTTCTGGGGTCTCGGCGGCGACGGCACCGTCGGCGCGAACAAGAACTCCATCAAGATCATCGGCGACCATACCGACAAGTATGTCCAGGCCTACTTCCAGTACGACTCCAAGAAGACCGGCGGCGTCACCATCAGCCACCTGCGCTTCGGCGACAAGCCCATCAAGAGCCCGTACTACATCAACAAGGCCGACTTCGTCGCCTGCCACAACCCGTCCTACATCACGAAGGGCTTCCCCATCGTCCGTGACGTCAAGCCGGGCGGCGTGTTCATGATCAACTGTCAGTGGACGCCGGAAGAGCTGGCCCACCATCTTGACGCCGCTTCCAAGCGCTATATTGCTGAAAACAACATCCAGCTCTACACGATCGACGCCATCGACCTTGCGCAGAAGATCGGCATGGGCAAGCGCACCAACACCATCCTTCAGTCCGCATTCTTCTCCCTGGCCAAGGTCCTGCCGGAAGAAGACGCCATCAAGTACATGAAGGAAAAGGCGACGCAGTCCTACTCCAAGAAGGGCATGGACATCGTCGAGATGAACCACAAGGCCATCGACGCCGGCGCCACCGCCTACGTGAAGGTCGACGTTCCCGCCGACTGGGCGAACGCTGAGGACGTTGTCGCCGAGCACAACCTCGAGGGCAAGCCCGAGCTCGTCAAGCAGGTCAAGAACATCCTCTTCCCGGTCGACAAGATGGACGGCGATTCCCTGCCCGTCTCCACGTTCGTCGATCATGTCGACGGCCAGTTCGAGCTGGGCGCTGCCGCTTATGAGAAGCGCGGCGTTGCCGTTGCGGTTCCGGAATGGGATTCCAAGAAGTGCATCCAGTGCGGCAACTGCGCATATGTCTGCCCGCACGCCACCATCCGCACGGTCGCTCTGACCGACGAGGAAGCCAAGAACGCACCCGCAGCCGCCAAGATCGTCCCGGTCAAGGCCGGCAAGGGCAAGGGCGTTTATCAGTTCACGATGGCCATCTCCCCGCTCGACTGCATGGGCTGCGGCGTCTGCGTCGGCGCTTGCCCCGAGAAGGTCCAGGCCATCAAGATGGTCCCGCAGGAGACCCAGCTCGATCAGCAGGAAGTCTTCGATTACTGCGTGGCCAAGGTCGCAGACAAGAAGGAGCTCCAGACGCCCGACGTCAAGGGCAGCCAGTTCCGCAAGCCGCTGCTTGAGTTCTCCGGCTCCTGCGCAGGCTGCGCCGAGACCAGCTACGCGCGTCTCGTCACCCAGCTGTTCGGCGACAAGATGTATATCTCCAACGCCACCGGCTGCTCCTCCATCTGGGGCAACCCGGGCGCTACCAACCCGTACTGCACGAATGCCGAGGGCAAGGGCCCCGCATGGTGCAACTCCCTGTTCGAGGACAACGCGGAGCACGGCTTCGGCATGTACCTCGGCCAGAAGGCCATCCGTGACAGCCTGATCGAGAAGACCAAGGCCCTCATCGCTGTCGAGTGGACCAACGCCGACCTGAAGGCTGCCGCCCAGAAGTACCTCGACACCGTCAACGATCTCGAGGCCAACGCCGAGGCCACCAAGGCCTACGTCGCTGCTCTGGAAGAGAACGTCTCGACCGTCGACGAGCTGGCTGCCAACGAGAAGTTCGCGGCTCACGCTGCCGAGCTCAAGGCCAAGGGCGAAAAGTACTGCGACTGCGACGCCTGCGCACTTGGCGCGGACATCCTGTCCAAGAAGGATTACCTCAGCAAGAAGTCCGTCTGGATCTTCGGCGGCGACGGCTGGGCTTACGACATCGGCTTCGGCGGCGTCGACCATGTTCTCGCTTCCGGTGAAGACGTCAACATCTTCGTCTTCGACACCGAGGTTTACTCCAACACCGGCGGACAGGCTTCCAAGGCTTCCAACATCGGTCAGGTCGCACAGTTCGCGGCTGCCGGTAAGGAAACCAAGTCCAAGTCCCTCGCTGAGATCGCTATGACCTACGGCTATGTCTACGTCGCACAGGTCGCCATGGGCGCCAACGCTGCGCAGACCCTCAAGGCCATTCAGGAAGCGGAAGCTTACCACGGCCCGTCCCTCATCATCGGATATGCTCCGTGCGAGATGCACTCCATCAAGGGCGGCATGCAGAACTGCCAGAAGGAAATGAAGAAAGCTGTTGACTGCGGCTACTGGAATATGTTCCGCTTCAACCCGGCTGCGGAGAAGAAGTTCACGCTGGACTCCAAGGCTCCCGCCGGCGGCTATCAGGAATTCCTGATGAACGAAGCCCGCTACAGCCGTCTGACCCGCGAGTTCCCGGAGCGCGCGACCGTTCTGTTCGCAAAGAACGAGGAGAACGCCAAGGAGCGTTACGAGCACCTGCTCAAGCTGGTCGACATGTACGACAAATAAGCAAAATTCCCGTAAAAAGGGCAGTACCGCAAAGGCAGGCCCGCATAAGAAAACAATGAAAAAAGTCCGCCGGAGGCTTCCGGCGGACTTTTTCGCGCAGCGCCGCAGACAGATGATTTTTCGCTCCTGACAAGCAGTTTTTTCGCAGCGCTACTTTGTGTAACGCAAGGAAAAAATGCGAAGTCAGGAGTGAAAAGGCGCTACCTGCGGGCGTTGGTTTCTTGTGCGGGGCTGCCCAAGGTACTGCCCTTTTTTTCTGCATAATCGGCGCGATTCTGCAAACGCTGTCAGAGAGGTGACTGTTATGACAAGCGACGAGACCTTCCGCTACGATCCCACGCCCATGAACCACGCATTCCCCGGCCAGCCGGACGACTGCTTCGACATGGTCAACCAGTACGGCACGTACAACATCCAGAAGACCGCCGACACCGACAACCCCTACCCTGCCATCGCCCAGGGCCTTCCCAAAGTCGGCCACTTCGCCCGCCGCAGCAAAGCGATGTACGACCTGACAGGGAGTCAGAAAAAGAAAAAGTGACCCGCCGCCGCGGACCAAAGGCTCCCTCATCGAGGGAGCCTTGATCCATATGCATTCCCAACACCTTCCCCTGGGGTGAAAGGCATTTGCCGCATGCAAATACAGAAGAAACTTCCCCGCAAAAAAGGTGCAGTCTGAATTTGTCAGACTGCACCTTTTTGCGGGGAACTTTTATTCCCACGTTTCCCACACGTCGGGGCGGTAGCCGGTGGTGGCTTGTTTGCCGTTGCGGACGATGGGGGTCTTCATGAGCTCAGGGTGGTCGAAGAGCTTGTCTTCCTTGGCGCGCTTGTCGTCCATGTAGCGCATGAGGTCGATCTCGGGGCTCTTGGCGTCCCAGTCGATCAGCGCGTCGACGCCGCCGACGGCGCGCAGGACGCTGTCAAACTCGCCGCCGGACAGGCCGAAGCGCAGCAGGTCGACCGACTGGAATTTGATCCGCCGCTCCTTGAACCACCGCTCGGCCTTTTTCGTGTCAAAGCATTTTTTCTTTCCGAAAAGCTGAATATTCATCGTATTTCCTCTGCGTTTTGGGTCCCAGCCGCCGCTCAGACCCATGCGTCGTCGCTTTGCCAGCGGGCCGTGACCGTCAGATCCTGCGTCGCGCGCAGGTCGGTCAGCAGCGTCCCGTCTTCGGTGTACCAGCCGAGGAAGATCTCGCCGTCGTCGGAGGTCGCCTCAAAGGCCGGGTCATAGGCGCTGCCCGCCTCATAGAAGGCGATGTCGCGCGCACGGTCGCCCTTCTCCGTCTGCTCGAAGCGGACCGAGTAGAAGCCGGTCGCCTCGCCCGAGTAATCGCCGTAGAGGAAGACGTTGATCTCCGAGATGCGGCGGGCGACGAGGCCGTCATGGATGCTCGTCACGCCGTTCGATTTGACGTGGCACCAGATGCCGATGGCGGAGGCCAGCTCGTTATTGCTGTATGTACCATTCTTCAGGAGCGTGGCGAGCGCGCTTTCCTTCATCCAGCCGGAGCCGATGTTGTAGGTCAGGCTGATCATGGCGTCATACTGGTTATCACGGAGCGTGATGTAGTTTTCCTGCAGGAACTTGTCCAGCTTTTTCTCAAAGCCCTGCAGCATCTCGCGCAGCAGGATGTCCGCCTGCGCCTCGGTGATGCCGTTGGGGTATTCGTCCTTCGCAGGCGCTGCCGTAGCCGATGGAATACTGGGAATAATCCCAATAGGCCGTGGCGCGGAAGCCTTCCTTGGATTTGAGCAGCGCGATCATCTGCTCGGTCGTGCGCAGCTTGATCTGCGAGGGATCGATGTCAAGATCCGTATCATTGTCCGCAGGCAAAGACGGCTCGCGGCTCTGGTAGATGCGGTTTACGATCGCAGCGATCTCCGCGCGGGAGATGGACGCGCCCGGGCGATAGGTCCCGTCCGGGTAGCCGCCGACGATCCCGGCGGCGCAGAGCGCCTCGACGCCAGGGGTTGTCGGTGTCGGTAAAAGGTGCCGTAGGTCCCGGGGTCGGAAAAGGCCCAGCGCGTTGGCCGCGAGCTTGGCGACCAGCCCGCGCGTCATATTGACGTCCAGGTCGGAAATGTCCTCATAGCGGGTCAAAAAGCCCTGCTCGATGGCAAAATTCAGATAGCCGCGCGCCCAGTGGGGACGCGGCGGGCTCCGGCTCGGGATAGCCCGCGGCCAGCAGGATCATCTTGAGCGCCTCGCCGGTCGTGACCTTTTTGGTGGGGCGGTAGGTCCCGTCGGGGTAGCCGCCGATCACGCCGGATTCGGCGAGCGTCATCACGTCGGTATAGAACCAGCTGTCTTCCGGCACGTCGGAGAAAGAGACGTCGTACGCGCAGGCGACGCTGGTCATGCCCAGCACGAGAAGCAGCGCCAGGCAGCTCAAAAGCATGGTGCGAAGTTTGGCTTTCACACACTCACGCTCCTTTCTTCGGATCAAATCAGATGTAGTATATCAGATTTGATTACAAATTGCAACCTTTTGTGTGCCGCGGCACGCTCAGCGCTCCAGCCAGTCGAGAATGTCCTGATAGACCTCGGCCTTGTTGCGCTCGTTGAGCATCTCGTGGCGGCCCTCGGGATAGAGCTTGATGGTGATATCCTTCATGCCGCTGCGCTTGAACGCGTCGATGCAGCGCAGCACGCCCGCCCAGCCATACCGCCGACCGGGTCCTTGCTGCCGGAGACGAAGAGCAGCGGCAGCTGCTTATTCATCTTATCGAGGTTCTCCGGCTGCTCGTTCATCTCCACGCCCGTCAGAAGATCGCGCGCGAGGCCGACCGTCGCGTCGAAGCCGCAGAGCGGATCGGCGTCATAGGCCGCGACAACGGCCTCATCCGAGCAGATCCAGGCGTTGGGCGACGTGACTGCGCCGAAGGGCTTGTTGTAGCTGCCGAACATCAGCTTCGTGACGAGCTTGCTCGTGCTCGTCTCACCGACGCGTGCCTGCTCGAGCCTGCAGACGAGCTTGCCGAGGCGAACCTTGGTCGGGTCTTCCCAGCCGGTGCCGGAGATGACGGCCTTGTCCACTGCGTCCGGGTAGGTGTAGAGATAGGTGCGCAGCAGGAACGAGCCCATGCTGTGGCCAAGGATGAAGTACGGCAGGGCCGGATACTGCGCGGTGATCTCGTCGTGCAGGCGCTTTTCATCCTCTACGGCCGAGAGCCAGCCGCCGGAGAAATAGCCCTTCACGCCGTTTTCCACCGAACCGCCGTGGCCCATGTGGTCATCCGCGGCGACGACGTAGCCGTGCGCATTCAGAAAGCGCGCAAAGTCGTCATACCGGCCGATATGTTCGGCAATGCCGTGGATGAGCTGGACGACGGCCTTCGGCTCGCCCTCCGGCGTCCAGATCGCGCAGTGCAGGCGGCCGCCGCCGCAGGAATCGAGATAAAATTCTTTCATAAAGAACGCCCTTTCGAATTGGTCGCATTGATTTTCACTTGTAAAATTTGTTTTCCGCGCCAGTTGACTTCAGCAACTCTGTGGAATACAATTCATATAGAACCAGATCGTTGCAGAATGATAGGCATTTGGAAGCCTATTGTTCTAAGTAACGGGACGGTTCTTTTTTATCCGCATTTTTGTATGCCCCATAAGGGGCACGCTCATTCGATCGGTTCGATCGTGCCGTCCGCGCGCACCAGGTACGCCGGGCAGCGCCCGAAGCACAGGAGAAGCTGCGTCCATCCGCGCCGAGCATCCGGATGATGACCGGGTCGCCCACCGCGCAGCTGCGGCAGGACCTGTCTGGCGAAGGGCGCGCCCTGCTCCAGCGTGGTCAGCTGCTGCAGAAGGGCGGGCGTCCGGCGGTACAGCGCGGCGGCCGCGTGATACGCGCCGCGCTTTTCTCCAGCCGCAGGCACTGCGCCGCGCTGACGTCCAGCACTGCGGTCGACCCCGGCTTGACCGCCAGCACGCGGCAGACCAGCACGCCGCCGCCCGCAGCGCGAGGAACCGCCCTGGGCTCATGGACAGCTGCACCCTCTGCAGGGCCTCCGGCAGTGCGCACGTCTGCGCCCGAAGGCCTCGGCGCAGGCGGAAAGATCCGGCCCCGGGCAGTCCGGCCGGCAGCTGACGCCGAAGCCGCCGCCAAGGTCGAAAATCTTTGCCGTGAGGCCGTTTTCCCCTGCAACCGCACAGCGGCGGCCACCAGCTGCGCGAAGACGGCGGGGTAAAAAGCCCTCGTCCATGCACAGATCGCCGAGCGACATACCAAGCTGCGTCCGCGTGCCGCCCGCGTGCAGACAGGCCGCCAGACGGCACACAGCCCGCCTCCTCCATCCCTCGCGCGCTGCTCACCGGCGCGCCCATGACCGGGCGGCGGTTGCGGGCCCCTGCCGCCGCAGAAGCAGCACAGCCTGATCCGGCGCGAAGGCCGGGAGGCGTCCTGCGGCCCGTCCAGCACAAAGACGGCTCCGAGCTTCCCGCGCTGCTGTTCCGCTGCAGCCCGGGCGCATAGGCGCGTAGGCGACCGCGGCCCCGTGAAGCCGCAGGCGGCGGCGAGCCGCAGTTTCGCGCCCATCGCGGTGAAGTGCTGCAGCTCGCGCCGCGCAGGATGCGCAGCGCCGCGGATCCGGATCCATCCGACCGCAAAACCCCGGCCTCACGAAAGCCGCAAAGAAAGCCTGCAGCCAGCCTCGTGCCGCTCCTTTTCGTCGCCACAAACAGCGGCGTCGGCGCCGGCCTCAGCAGCGCTTCGGAGCTTGGCAGATATCCAATGGCGTGCGTTTCCGGCAATGAATCGCCCCGGCGGTTGTTTTTTACAGAGTAAGCGGCGAGTCTCTTCAGCAGCAGATCGCGGTTATTCGACGCGGGCGGCAGCCATCGGCAGACGGAACCGCGCGATGCCGCCCGTAAGACGATGGTCAAAAGCCGCCGCTCTCGGCGTCGATGCGGTCGATCATGCCGTCGACCACATGCAGGCCGAGCCCAGCATCACGCCGCGCGCATGGCGTCGATGGTGTTCTTGCCGATGGCCTTTTTTCGAGGCTTTCGAGGCCGATGGCGGGCAAAGAAAAGGCCGTGCGGGCGGAGAGGGCCTCCGCCGAGATCTTCCGGGCCGGGGCTGATGCCCGCTGACGTAGGTGCCAGTCTTGTCGATGGCGGTGATGGTCGCAGCCCGTGCCCATGTCGATGATGAT